>Ga0126384_10000075_pt1 | contig 39374 bp, 37 predicted proteins | sample PanSoiMetPlot_36_FD_92543 | JGI IMG/M metagenome (GOLD analysis project Ga0126384, IMG submission 92543) | Tropical forest soil microbial communities from Panama - MetaG Plot_36 | ecosystem: Environmental > Terrestrial > Soil > Tropical forest > Bulk soil | place: Panama | collected 2016-02-17 | reverse complement strand
TCGTTGCTCAGGTCGGGGCTTCTGGTATACCGATGACTCAATCAGGCTAGGTAGCTCATCTGGTTAGAGCGGCGGTCTCATAATCCGCAGGTAGTCGGTTCGAGTCCGACCCTAGCCATGAAAGCTCAAACGCGCGCGGTCGGACCTTGTCGGTCTCTCCTCGGACCGGGCGGTTTTTTTGACAGCCATTGCGAAGCATCTCTAATTGCGCGCACAGACCCGTAGCGCCCTGTAACGGGTGCCGGAGGGATCCGATGCCAGATCTGAACGGAAACGCCGCGCTGGAGGAGACGCAGGCCGACGCGGAGCCGGTCCAAGATGCGCATCAAGCGGTCTCGACCCATGTGCTCATCTCGCAAGAGCAGGTGCTTCGCCTGCGCGAGCTCTCGCGCCGAACGCGAGTCGCTCAAAGCGAGTATCTGAGGGAAGCAGTCAACGATCTGCTGATTAAATACGGCTGCTTGCCACGTGAGCCGAACAAGTGAGCGTTAACCAGGGCCACCGCGCGGCAACTCGGGAAAAAACCGCAGACCCAGACGAGTGGACCGAGAGCACCGTGCTGCTCAGATTCGACGCGCCGATCGAGCGAACGACCTCCCGCCCAGACCCCAGACCGGGCTTGAATCGGAGGCTCACGGTCCGGCAGAAGATCGCGCGGTGGCTCGAGGAGAAATTGTAGCCGCCTAGCGACGAGAGGAAACGGGGCCGATTTGCTCGAGCAGGCGCGTGAGCCAGTCGCGCATCTGTTCGGAAGACTCTGCTCGCAGTCTGCGCCCATGCCCGGGCAAGACCCAGCGAAAGGAAAATTCCCTCAGCTTCGCAAGCGATCTCACCTGCTCGGGCCAGGAGTACCAGCAAACGGACCGCGACGCTTCCAGCTCGTCCTCGCCATCCGCTCCCCAGAGATGGTCACCAGTAAACAGGAAGGTGTCGCGATACAAGAGCGACGAGCTGCCGCGGGTATGCCCGGGAACGGGAATCACCATCAGGTCATCCGCGAGGTGAACCGGGTCGGTGCCTTCGACGATTCGTTCGACGTCCGCGGTCTGCCCGGTCAGGTCTGCGCGATGCAGAATCCGCTCGCACTTGAAAGCGCGGGCGAACTTTCGATGAGCGGCAACGTCGTCGCGATGGGTGAGGAACATCCAGCGGACTCCGCCCAGCTCTGAGAGGCGCTTCATCAGCGGACCCGCCGCGCGCGGCGAGTCAACCAGGACGTTCCCTTCCGGACGCCGGATGAAATAACTCGATGCGCCGAAGGACGACTCCGCCGCGAAGCCACAGTAGTAGACCTCGCCTTCCACCGGCTCAGGAAAGGAGCGAGCTGCAGCGGTGGCGTTGGTCTGGTGAGCCGTGCCGATGGACGCCGTTGGACAGGTCACGAGCGCCATCAGCGCTCGGTGGGTTTCCTGCGCGTCTATCGGCTGGCGATGAACGTACGATTGCCCGATCGAATCGGAGCGCGCAAATACGGTGGGCGCAATTTGCCGGCAGGCGTCGCAGTCGATGCACGTTCTGTCCACGTAGAATTCGCCGGCGGCGTTTTCGGCCAGTCGCTCTGAGATTCGCGCCATCGCAAGGATTTAATCGCCAGTCGGTCACTCCGCAGCAGCCACATGACGCCGTTGCCCAGAGGTGCCACCGGCAGCCCGCCTGCGTGTCGCGAGAGCCAGTCGTCCGGGTTCTCTGCTAGGGAGCCAGGCTGTTCAGCGGGCACGCGCGGTTGAGCGAGTGCCTCCTCCCGGCGCACCCCGGGGGTAGAATGAATGCTTCATTCTACCCTTGCACCCTCGGCGTACCCCCCAATCGAAATCCTTCGACGTTCGCAGCGCACACCCGGCGGCAGAAGGCACCGAAGCCATCAAAGATCTCGGCGCGAATTTCTGGCCCCGCACCGCTAGGCGGCTGCGGACGTCGCCGGCGGCTCGCCTTCCCTGCTCAGTTTGCCGGCAACGTCTTTAAACGAGACGTTTCCGATGGTCATCAAGACGATGCCGAGCCCGACTTGCTGCGCGGTTTGGCAAAACCACATCACGTTGGCGTAGGCCACGCCGGTTCCGTTCAGCACCGCCGCCGGCAAAAAGAGCGATAGACCGAGCTTTACGCCTGCCTGGAAAGTTCCGATGAACCCGGGCGCGCCGGGGATCATCAGGCTTACCACGAGCACGCACAAGACGACGAAGCACTGAAACAGCGTGAGCCGCATCGGCACGCACGCGCCGACCACCCCGCTGCAGTCGAAGGCGTGCGCCAAGATGTACATCCCCACGCCGTTGAGCCCCCAGTAAGCGGCGGTGAAAGAAAGAAAGCCGACCATCTGCCAGCCACGAGGAATGTGCCGCAATGCCCCAACGAATGTCTCCACCACGTGTGCAACCTGAGCCGCAAGCTTGGGCGACACCCGGCCAAACGTGATCCGCACCAGTTGAACCGCTCGCTGCTGATGCCACAGCGCAAAGAGCAGGAACGCGAGCCCTCCGGCGAAGACGCAGAACATCACGTTCGCCCCCCAGCGGGCGAAGCGAACCGACTCGCCGTCCTCGGGAATGAAGAAAAGCAGCAAGCGCAGCAGCACCGCGATCGAGATCCCGTCCGCGATTCGCTCCAGGACAACCGACGTCATCGCGGCGCTTCGGCGGATCGAGCTTCGCTGGCCGATCAAGAATGGGCGCGCGAATTCGCCCAACCGGAAGGGAAGCAAAAGAAGCATCATGAAGCCGATGCCGGAGGCCTCATTCAGCTGCCTAAACCTCACCCGTTCCAGGCCCGACAACAAATAGCCCCACCGAAGGGTGCGACAGACATGAATGGTCAGCAGGACGGCGAAGTACGGAACCAGCCACCAATAGTTCGCCGAGCGCAAGCTCTGCCACTGTTCGTGCCAATTCGTGTCTCGAAATGCCCACCAACCCAAGACGACGGTGAGCAGGATGCTGAGCAGGAATTTGAGAACGCGTTTCACAGGTGTCCTTGTCGTTGCAGCGGCGTCGAGCTCAAGCCACGGATTCTCCAGCCAGCATTTTGCACGGATTGTCCTTCATCAGGACGGTAAAGGCCTCCTCGCCCGCCACCTTGCGAAGCTCCTCGAGCGCTCGCCGAAGCCAATCCCCCGCGCCGCGGGGCGAATGAAGGTCGGTGGCGGCCACCGAATAGAGGTTTTCCTCGAGAAGCGCACGCGCTACTTTCCTTGCCTTCGGGCCGTACCGGCCGATCAGGGCACCGAGATCGAGCTGCAAGTAAGCTCCCGCGCGCACCGCTTCCGCCGCCCGGCCCTTGCGTTCGAACTCATAGCACCTCTCGGGGTGGGCGATCAGCGGAGTCACACCCTTGAGCTTGATCCGAAAGATGATCTCAGGAAGGACGGCAACCGGGACCGAGTAGGGCGCTTCCACCAAGACGTATGATCCTTTCCCGAGCAGGCGCGCATCTTCGGTGCCGAGGCTGGGTACGAGCTGTTCATCGAGCAAGAAGTTTTCCGCGTTGGGAGCCAGCGAAAGCGGAATGCCGGCGCCTCGAAGCTCGCTCTGTACTTCAGTCAGGCGGGCAATCGCAACCGTTTTGGGGGCATATTCCGGGCGGTTGTGCGGGCTGGGCGCGACGATCGAAAAACCCAGATCGACCAGAATGCGCGCCATCTCCAGCGTCTCGTCCAGCGTTTTCGCGCCGTCGTCCAAGCCATACAGAAGGTGGCAGTGGAGATCGCACAGCCCGATCATCGATCAGGCGTCCGCCGGATCGCGATCGGGTGTCGAGTTCGGCTGCTCGTCCTCGCGCTCCGATTCATCCCGCTCGGGCAGTCGGTACTCTTCGCCAAGCCACTTGCCCAGATCGACAGTCCGACAGCGCGCAGAGCAGAAGGGGAACGATGGATTTTGTTTTCTCGGCGCAACGTCCTTCTGACAAATTGGACATTTCAGGCGCGGGCCCATGCTCCTGATCAATAAGCCCTGCCACCGCGTGGGGCAATTAAGGTGAGCGAATGAAGGCGATCCGAATCACAGAGCGGGGTGGAGGGCCTCAGGCGCTGCAGATCCAGGAGGCGGAAGACCCCGTCCCGGGACCGAGCGAGGTGCTCGTCGAGGTCCGGGCTACGGCGCTCAATCGCGCCGACCTGCTCCAAACCCTAGGACTGTACCCGGCGCCTCCAGGCGCCCCGGTGGATATCCCCGGGCTCGAGTACGCGGGCAGGGTCGCCGCCTTGGGACCGAGGGTTGCGCGCTGGCGAAGCGGCGATCGGGTGATGGGCCTCATCGGAGGCGGCGCATTCGCGCAAAAGGTGGTTGCCCACGAGCGCGAGTGCGTGCCGATTCCCGATCCGATGGACTTCGCCGAGGCCGCCGCACTGCCGGAGGCGTTCTTCACCGCCTTTGACGCGCTGGTCCTCCAAGGCGAGCTTCGCTCCAGTGAGAGCTTGCTGATCCACGCGGTAGGCAGCGGAGTGGGAACTGCCGCGGTACAGATTGGATCGGCGCTCGGCGGTGTGGTGCTGGGCACTTCTCGCTCCGCAGCGAAGTTGGATCGGTGCGCGAAAGAGCTCGGCCTTGCCCACCCAATCCTTGCTCGCCAAACGCCGCCTCATTTTGAGCCTCAGGTCAGAGAGCTCACCGCGGGGTTGGGCGCCGATCTGGCTCTCGAGTTGGTGGGTGGCGACTATTTTCCCGAAACGGTGGCCGCGCTGGCCAGCCGGGGTCGCGTTGTGCTCGTCGGATTGCTCGCCGGGGCCGAGGCCAGTGTCGACCTGCGGCTTTTGCTCTCAAAAAGGATCCAGGTGATCGGAACCGTGCTTCGCAGCCGGGCGATCGAAGAGAAGATCTCGTTGGCTCGCGCCTTCGAGCGGCAGATGCTGCCGCTGTTTCGCTCGGGACGGCTGCGACCGGTGGTGGACTCGGTGTTTCGCGCGGACCAAGTGGGCGAGGCGTTTGCCAGGATGACGAGCAACGAATCCTTCGGCAAAGTTGTGCTGGAATGGTAGCGCGGTTCGGCAATTTCATCGTTGGAGATAAACCGGATGAAGAAATTGACGATTGCAGCGTTCCTGTTGGCCCTCGGCGGAGTGGCCTCACCCGAGGCGCTCGCCGAGAGCGGTCGGCGGCGCGACGCGATTGTAGAGGTTGTACAAAAGGTCTCCGCCGCGGTGGTGTACATCGGAACTGAGCACATCATCGAACCGCGTTATCGCGGCAGTTTCTTCGACGAGTTTCTTGGAATCCCGTCCGAGCGCCGCCGCCAGTCAGTTCAGAGCCTGGGCAGCGGGGTGATCATCGATCCCGCTGGGATCATCGTGACCAACGACCACGTGATCCATGGCGCGGCCGCGATTCACGTCGTGCTCGCCGACGGACGGCAGCTTGAGGCTGAAGTGGTGGGCAGCGACGCCGAAAATGACGTCGCAGTGCTCAAGATCCAGTCGAAGAGCCCCCTGCCCGCAGCAAAACTGGGCACCAGCTCGGACTTGATGATCGGCGAGGCGGCGATCGCCATCGGAAGCCCATTCGGATTGAAAAAGACGGTTACCACGGGAGTCGTTTCGGCCGTCGGCCGCAGCTTCAAGGCGGACGGCCGCGTCTACAACGATTTCATTCAAACCGATGCATCGATCAACCCCGGCAATTCGGGAGGGCCTCTGCTCAACATCGACGGGGAGGTGATCGGGATCAACACCGCGATCTACGCCAGCGGCCAAGGTATCGGCTTTGCAATTCCAGCGGACAAGGTTCGGCGCATCGTGGCAGAGCTCACGCAATTCGGCAAAGTGCGTCCGGCCTGGATCGGAATTCATTCGCGGGACTTGACCGCCTCGATCGCGCAGAGCCTGGCTTGGGATCGCAACTACGGCGCCGCGGTGGCGGATGTGGAATCAAGCAGCCCAGCGGAGCAAGCGGGGATCAGGGTTGGCGACATCATCGCCGAGGTGGGAGGAACTCGCGTCGAGGACTCGGAGGATTTCAACGCGCGCATGCGCGGATACCCGGCGCACACCGCAGTCAATGTTGCAGTATTTCGAGACGGGTCGATCCGCAACATCTCGATCAACACCACCCCCTTCCCCTCCAAGCTCGCCGAGAGCCTGGCGTGGGAGCGACTCGGGATCCGAGTGAAGCCGGGTCAAGGAGGACTCGCCATCTCGGCGGTACGGCCTGGATCATCGGCGGCCCAGATCGGCATTTCCTCCGGAGACATGATATTGAAATTAAACAATCAACCGATGAGCTCAATGGATGTCTTTAGAGACGCGATGACGAGCGCGCTGGGTGCGAGAAGCGTCGTGCTGGTCGTTCGCCATGGGCGGTTCAGCTATAATTTGTCCCTCCCCTTCTCACGATTTGAGTGACTCATGGCGAAGGTGTCCTACCAACCTCTCGGTCCTCTGCTTTCAGGCGAAGGGTCGCGCGCGTTCCTAGGCCTTGAGGTCAACGACAACGCCCCACCCCGACCGGTCGTGCTGGTCTGGGTTCCTGAAGAGCTGGCCAAGGATTCTGAGGCGGCGGCGAAAATCGCGCGCGAAACCAAGCGTGCTGCCTCGCTAGAGCATCCGAACATCATCAGGGTGCACGGGTTGGCCTCGCTGGACGAAGGATTGGCGCGAGTGGTGGAGTTCGCAGACGGCGAGCCCCTCCGCAAAGTCTTGGACGTCGCACAAAAGCTCCCACCGCCGTTGGCGGCCTTGGTCACCGCGGATGCGGCCATGGGAGCGCACTACGCACACGTCGCTGGAAATGACGACGGGACGCCGCTGCTGCACGGCGACATCCGGCCGGAGACGTTGATGGTGTCGTTCTCGGGAGTCTGCAAGGTCACCGGCTACGGCGCGCTGGGCGTCGCACCGAAGGAGCCAGGCGGCAAGAGAGTTCAGGGGCGGCGTCTTCACTGCGCCCCAGAACAGATCCTCGGCGGCAGAGATGCGATCAATCGGCAGACGGATGTGTACCTGCTGGGGCTGGTGCTCTTCGAGTGTCTCACCGGGCAAATCCCCTTCAAGGATGATCCGCACTTCGATGACGCGGTGCTCAATCGGCCGCTTCCGCCGCTTCGCCCAGAGGAAGTGCCTGAAGCGTTGATCAAAGTCGTCGAACAGGCCACCGCAAAGAAGGCTTACGATCGATTCCCCACCACGCGCGCGCTTCGGGACGCGATCGAGCGAGCGGTGGGAGTTCTACCCGCGCATGAAGAGCTGGAATCGTTCCTGCTCCAATTCTTTCCTGAGGACTCGCCCGCTCGGAGCGCGCGCCGGCGCGAGGTGGAAGCCGGCATTGCCGAGCAGGCGCGGCGAGCATCTCAGCGGGACCAGCCTTCAGCTCCCCCGGCAGAATCCACGAAGGTCGCCAAGGCGGATGAATCGCGCGCCGCAGCGAAAGCAGTTCCTATCGAGACCCCATCGGCAGCGCCGAGTCGCGAGCGTTCTGCTCCCCCCTTCTCGGCGTTCAACCCTCCCAAAGAGCGATCGATTGCTACTTACATCGTTCCAATGCTGCTCGCTCTAGCGGCGCTGGGGTATTGGTACCTCGACCATCGCAATGAGGCGCCTCACAACTCGCAGCTCGCGGCCGAAGGCTCTGCGAAACCCACGCCGGTGAACACGGCCGATGCAGTACCGCCCACCGCAAGCAGTCAAGCAGATGAGCCCCGAGCGGATCCGGCCGCCCGCGCGGCGAAGCCGACCAATGCGGAGACGCCAACAGCGCCCCCGGCAACGACCGGAATGGCTTCCGCCGCAAGAACCTCAGCGGCGACCAATGTGCCCAGTCGGATTCAGCCCGCGGTCGCCAAAGAACCAGCGGAGCTCGCTGCCGTCTCGTCCGTTCCGAAGGGATCGAGCACATCCGCGGGAGAGGAAGCAACGCTCGAGTTGACTGTCGAGCCACCGGTCGAGATCGCGATCGATGGCCGCAAGGTCGGGCGATCTCCGGTGAATCTGACGCTGTCGCCCGGCAAGCACGCCATCCAATTTACCGACGCGAGCCGCGGGATCAATGTCTCGCGCTCGATCCACGTCGCGGACAAGGGGAAAACCTCTCAGCGCCTGGTGATCGGCAAGGGTACGGTCGAGGTGTCTGCCCCAGACGGAGCGGCGATTTTCATCGACGGTAAGCCGGTAGGCAAAGCGCCGGTTCCCGAAATACCGGTCTTCGAAGGCAAGCACCAAATTCTCGCGACGCTCGGAAGCGCCAAGTGGAAACAAGGCTTCTCGGTCAACCCCAACGAGCGCATGTCGTTCAAGATCGAAACGATCGAACAGTAGATTGGCTACGCCAGGCCCTGCTCGTGCGAGAGCAGCAGGGGGTCCTCAGGATAGTGGCTGAGCCCGATCCGATTCCCTTCCGGATCCTCGACGTAGATGGTCCAGCGGCTTTGGTAAACTATCCTAGCGCGCTTGGACACGAGCTCCTCGATGATCGCCGAGCGCTGGTCGCGCCAGATCCGAAATGCGAGCAGGCAGTATCCAGCGGCCACGGCGCGGTTGTTGGAGGGCTCGATGGCCCCGGTCCTCTTCTCCAACGCCAAAAAGCCGCCGCCCGGCAGCGCGAGCCAAATGCTCCGATCCGTGCCATTGCTCAATTTGTGCCGAGTCAACTCCTGAAGGCCGAGCACCTCTCGATAGAACGCCGCGACGCGCTCCAAGTCCGTCACCCGAATGGCTGCGTGGTGAATGCCCAAAAGGTCCATCCTGCAACTCTACCTCACGTTGAGAAGTGACCCCCCAACACTTCGACTCGAGCACCATCGCCTGCAGCCGATGGCGTTGGCGTTCAGGACGAGTCCCTTTCGACTTTGAACTTTCGACTTTGAGCCATCGGCGACTTTGAACCATCCGCGACTTTGAACCATCCGGGCCTACTTCTTCTCCTGCGGTTTGCCGACCTCCTCGAGGTTCTCGCCGTTCGAAATGGAGTAGCGAACGAGCGAGCGCAGGATTCGGTTTCGCTTTACGTTCCCCAGAATGGTTCGCAGGTCCTCGTAGACGCTCGGGTCGTTGATCAGCCCGCCAATCGTTCCCTCGCCGGACGAAATCTTCGCAGTGATTTTCTTCAGATCGGCGGCCGCGCTTCCGAGATTCGCAAACATGTCCCGCGCGTCTCCGTAGACCAGCTGATGGACGGCGCTGTTTGGGCTTTGACGAGAGTCGTGAAGCAAGGTCGCCAGCTCTCCTGCTGCCGATCCCAGCTCGGTGATCGCCCGGGCCCCTTTGGGGTCGTAGAACAGCGCGTGCGCTGCCCCGTGCCCTTGTTCCACTTCGGCCAAAAGGTGGTCCACCCTCGCCATCGCTTGATCGAAGCGGCGCGCGGTAGCGGCGGCGGCGACCAAGAAACCGTTCAGCTCTTGAGCCGTCTTGCGATCGTAGATCAAAGCGTGAGCCGCGCCGCCGCCGGTTTGGATCTCCTGAAAAACTTCGCGCAGGCTCTTCAGCAGCGCCGCCAGGTCCGCACGGACCGCCGGTTTGGTGTAGGCGGAGACACCTTCCCTGAGGTCGCGCGTGATGGCGAGCACGTTCTCCATGATCTCTCCCGAGCTTTTCAGCAAGGAGGTGATGTCTCCCGAGGTGCCGGACGGAATCTCTCCGCCCGGTGGAATTCGCTCCGCTTCCGCGGATCCCAAGGAGATGTCGATCACCTTGTCGCCCAAGACGCCGCGGCTGCCGATCCGCGCTATCGAGTCGGCGCGTATCCGCTCGGCAAACTTGGCGGATATATCCATCTGGACCTGGATGCGCTTGTCTCCGAGGTCGGGAGAGAAAGTGATCGCCGAGACATGCCCGACAGCCAAGCCGCCCAGCCGGACGGGCGAGTCGAGATTGAGTCCTTCCACATCGTCGAACGCGCCCCGGTAGACAACCTGTTTGTCAAAGAGCAGGCCTTCCTTGCCGATCAAGAAGACCACCAGCGCAGCGAGGAAAAGCGCGCCGGCGACGAAAAGACCGGCGCGGATGATCAGGCGACGCTCCCTTTTCGCCGGGCTCTGCGAGGTCATCGCGCGCTCACCGCTGGCCGCGGCGGCTGCCGAGCCTCGAAGAAGGTGCGAACTTCGTGGACCGTCGAGTTCCTCATCTCCTGTACCGTCCCTACCTGGACGATCTTCCTCTTGGCGATCATCGCGATTCGGTCCGAGACAGTAAAGGCGCTGTCGAGATCATGCGTCACCACCACCGACGTGCAGCCCAGCTTGCGCTTCATGGAGACGATCAAGCGATCGATCACGCGAGCGCTGATCGGATCCAGTCCGGTCGTCGGCTCGTCCCACAGGATCACCTCGGGGTCGACCGCGATCGCCCGCGCCAGCCCGATGCGCTTGCGCATTCCCCCGGACAGATCTGCCGGCTTCATGGCTTCTACCCCGGGCAAATTGACCAGCTCGAGCTTCTGCGCCACGCGTTTTTGCAGCTCCTCGTCGCTCATCGTAGGGAAGTGCTCCCGGAGTGGATAGGCGATGTTCTCCCCCACCGTGAGCGAGTCGAAGAGCGCGGCCCCTTGAAAGACCATCGCGATCCTGCGCCGTACGTGCAAGAAATCCTTTTCGTCGAACGCGGTGAGGTCCTGGCCTTCGAAAATGATTCGTCCGGAGTCCGGGTACAGCAGGCCGATCAGGCATTTGAGCAAAACGCTCTTCCCCATCCCGGAGCCGCCCATCACCGTCAATATCTCGCCTTCCATCACCGAGAGGCTGAGGTGCTCGAAGACGTGCTTCGTTCCAAACGACTTGTGGATGTCCTCGAATCGGATCAACTCCTCGCCTGCCACCGGGCGGGCAAAGCTCTTGTCCGACCTGGTCGCTTTCATCACAAGGAGAGGAACAACTTGGTAAGAAAGAAATCCGCCAGGCACACCGCGACCGAGGAGATCGCCACCGTCTCGGTGGTTGCGCGGCCAACGCCTTCGGTGCCGCCCTCGACCTGGAAGCCCTGGTAGCAACCGACCGCGGCGATGATTACTCCGAAGACGGCGCTCTTCATGATCCCCGAACCAAAGTCGTCCCATTTCACCGTTTCGATCGCAGACCTGTAAAACTGCTCGAAGGGGATCTGGTACTCCACTTTGACCACGGCCGCGCCTGCAACCAGTGCGAATATGTCCGCGAAAATCGCAACCGCGGGCAAGACCAGGATGCAAGCGACGATGCGAGGAACGGCCAGCTTCTTGATCGGATCCGCGCCCAACGCCCTGATCGCATCGATCTGTTCGGTCACCTTCATCGAACCCAGTTCAGCTGCAATGCCCGAGCCGATTCGAGCTCCGACCGTCAGCGCCATCAGCACCGGGCCGAGCTCGCGGAAGATGCTCAGGGAAACCACTTTGCCGACGGTGTGCTGGATTCCGAATCGGGCCATGGAGAATGCGAATTGAAGCGACAACACCAGGCCCGCGAAGAGAGCGGTGAGGCTCACGATGGACATCGAGCGCAGCCCGAGGACCTCCACTTGGTAGGCAATCGCTCCGAGCGAGAACGGCGGTTGAACTGCCCGCACTGCCGTTCGCGCCAGCAGCACCGCCACTTCGCCGAGCTGCTCGATCGCCCTTCGAACTTTCGCCGTGAAGGGGAGCATCGCCTCGAGCTCCTGCTGGACGACCTCGCCGAGGGATTCGACTTCTTCAGGGGCGTCGATGTGCTCGTTCACGGTGCCTCGACTTTGAAGCCCTCGAGCAGTCTTTCGAAATCGGGCAACTTCTCTTCGAACCGGCCGACCGGGGAGACATAGGTGAAGTCGTAGATGCAACCATTCTTCTTCATCACCACCAGCAACAACTCGACTGGAACGCCGTCTATTCTGGCGGTGTAGTGAGAGCGCAGCGCCTCGCGTCCATCGAGCATCTCAGCTTCCTGTTTAATCAAGTGCCGATCGGTGAAACCCATCAAAAGATGCTGCGTCAAGGCCTGCAAGGGCACGTCGTCGTAACCTTCGCAGGTAGAGTTAACCGCGATCGAATGGTCGGTACCGTTCGAAATCCAGGCAAGGTCGTTGTCGCTCAGGGACACCGGTTTCCACCCCGCAGGCAACTCGCCAATGCGATATCGAACATTGGATTTGGAAAACAATCCACCGCGCAGCTGGCCGTGGTGGCAGCCGATAGCCGCCCCGCAGAAGAGAAAGATGGCAAGGAAGGTCCGCCCCACGCCGCGTCGCCAGGGGGACCAGCGTAGCCGCAAGGGGCCCTCCGCCAAGAAGAAAGCGCGCATTAGTTGACTCTATACGGATGTTCAGGGAGCATGTCTGGATACTGAAAGCCTGTAGCCCTCGTCGAACGCGGTGCGCAGGTTGCGGAGGGAAGGTATGGAAGAACTGACCGATCGCCAGAAGCAGATCCTGCACTTCATCGTTCGCGAGAGCGAATCCAGAGGGTTTCCGCCGACCATCCGCGAGATCGGAGAGGAGATGGACATTCGCTCCACCAACGGAGTGAATGATCACCTCAAAGCGCTCGAGCGCAAGGGCTACCTGATCCGCGGAGAGCAGCAAAGCAGGTCGCTCGTTCCGACCAAGCGGGCGCGATTGGTGCTCGGTCTCGGCGCCCGCAAGGACGGCAACCTGGTCGACGTGCCGCTTTTGGGCAAGGTGGCCGCCGGTGCTCCCTTGCTCGCAGCCGAGAACCTCGAAGACTCAGTGCGAATCGACAGCTTTTTTTTGGGCAGCGCCGGCAAGGAAGTATTCGCCTTGCGAGTCAGAGGGGACTCGATGATCGAGGATGGGATCTTCGACGGCGATTACTTGTTCGTGAGAAAGACGCCGGCAGCGTCGCCAGGCGACATCGTGGTCGCCCTCATCGAGGAGGACGCGACCGTCAAGCGGTTCTATCCGGAGGCCGATCGCGTGCGCTTCCAGCCCGCCAATCGGGCGATGCTCCCCATCTACGTCAGCAAATCCGATTTTCGCTCGACGATGATCCTCGGCATCGTGATCGGCGTTTACCGCAAGATGGGCAGCGCGAAGAACTAGATGCGTTTCGCGAACAGCTCTCGGAAAACCGTTGATGAGCGGCTCGCCGCTGTTAGGATGTAACGCGTGGGATTGTGCGGCTGGATCATCTTCGGGTTTCTCGTCGGTCTACTGGCCCGCGCGATTACTCCCGGCCAGCATCGGATGGGGTTCGTCAGGACTACTTTGCTCGGGATCATCGGATCCTTCATTGGTGGCCTGCTGGGCGCGCTCATCTCAGGGCACGACGTGATGGTGCTTCATCCGAGCGGATTCCTCGGTGCGGTGCTCGGAGCGGTGATCCTCCTCGCCCTTGGCGGCTGGCTTCATCGTTCGACGTAGGATGACTTCCACCGTCAGTGGCAAACACCGCTCAAGCTTCTGAGCCGGCGATCGTCCGAGCTTGGAAGGTCATCTGCCCATTGTCGCTCGCACCGTTCACAGTGCTGGCGGTGCAGGCGCATCAACACCCCTATTTCGCTTGGGACCTCTCCATCGCAACCCGCCTTCAGCGGTTGCCAGGTTTGTCCTTGGTCATGCAGCTCGTCTCCGCACCAGGGTATGGTTGGCGGGGTTTCGTACTTACTGGGGCGACTGTCCTCATCTTGGTGTTGGCCGGACGTAGAGGTTGGGCCGGGTTTCTGATTGCAAGCACCGGGGTTGGCGATCTGGTCAATCGCCTGGCGAAAAGAATCGTCGGACGCCCTCGGCCATCAGCGGAACTCGTTGCCGTGGCCCATCACCTGACGGACCCCAGCTTTCCGTCGGGACACGTGATGTTCTATTGCAGCTATTGCGGTTTTCTTTTGTTCGTCGCTTGCCTTGAGCCAAAGCGATCTGCGGCCTTCAAGCTGGCGATGGCGATCCTGGCCGCTATTCCCATCGTGCTCGTCGGACCGTCGCGCGTGTATCTCGGCGAGCATTGGCCCAGCGACGTCATCGGCGGTTACCTTCTCGCCGGCGCCTGGTTGCCACTGGTCTTTGCTGCGTACTGGCGGTGGCAGACTCGCTCGATCGATGCGAAGCCCGCTCAACGAGGGATGGCGCCGAGGTGATCGAGCGGATCGACGGGCACGCCGTCTTTGCGGACCTCGAAATGCAGATGCGGCCCGGTGGTTCGTCCGGACTCTCCGACCGTCGCAATCACCTGGCCCTCGCGCACTTGCTGGCCCGTCCTCACGCGCAACTCTCGGCTGTGAGCGTAAAGCGTGGTGAGCCCGTTCGGGTGCTCGATAATCGCGATCAGGCCGTACCCTTTCTGCTCGCCGGCATAGATGACCATCCCCGACTGAGCGGCTTTGATCGGCGTGCCCAGAGGCGCGGCGAGATCGATCCCGTCATGTGGCTCTCGCCCTTTGCGCCCAAACCGCGCGTACAGGACGCCACGCAAGGGCCAATCCAGATCGCCGCGAAAGCTCGGATCGTTCGAAGGCCTCCTTGCGCGATCGCTCGTCGCTGGATTCTCCTTTTTGAGCGGGAAAGGTGGTTCCTTGGATGTCGAAGCAGCTCCGGGCTCGGGGATGATCAGGCTCTGTCCCGGTGCGAGCGTCCTTGGATCGTCAATTCCGTTTGCCGCCGCCAGCGCCTCGGGCGAGACGCCGTAGGCTTTGGCGACGCGGAAAACGGTCTCGCCCGGGACAACCACGTGCCGACGCTCCACGAGGTCCGGTTCGGCGTGGCCGCGGGGCTCGTTGGCCACAACCGGGGCGGTTCGGCGAACGCATCCGGTTGAAATGCAAACGGACGCGAGCACCGCGGCGATGGCGCCGGCGAGAGAGAGGATGGGCCAGCCGACGGAGCGACCCTTCACTGGCTGCGCTTTTCGAAACCCTCGATGGTCCACTTTTGAAGCTCGTCCAACGTCGCCTGGTCGGTGAGGTCCAACTGAAGAGGCGTGACGGAGATCAGCCCGCGGTCGATCACCGCATTGCAATCGCTGCCCCGAATATCGTCGTGCTGGTACTCGCTGCCGCCGATCCAGTAGTACTTGCGCCCGCGCGGATCGACGCTTTCAACGACGTCGTAGCCGTAGTTGTGCTTGCCCAGCCGAGTGATCGCGTAACCCGGATTGTCGGACTCGACTGGAATGTTCACGTTGAGCAGCATCTTGGGAGGCGGCGAATTCAGGAGTGCCGCTCGGGCCAGCTGCTGGGCGAACCGCGCCGCCGCTTTGAAATCGAACCGGCCGCGGGCGACCAGGCTGAACGCCATTGCCGGCACGCCGAGCAGCGAGGCCTCGATTGCAGCGGCGACGGTGCCCGAGTAAGTGACATCGTCCGCCAAGTTTGGACCGTGATTGATTCCAGACACCATCAGCTTCGGACGACAGTCCTTCATCAAGTAATTGATCGCCAGGTAAGAGCAGTCGGTGGGAGTGCCGTCGATCGCAAACCAGCGCGGTTTTATTTGCTTGATGCGCAGGGGCCGGTGCAAGGAGATGGAGTGAGACGCAGCGCTCTGCTCCCGATCCGGCGCTACCACCCAGACCTCGCCCAGTGGGGCCATGGCCTCGGCCAGCGCTACCAGCCCATCCGCCAGGTATCCATCGTCGTTGGACACGAGGATCCGCGCCGAATCGCTGGCGGCTTGGGCGGACACGACGACAGCTAGCTCCCCGGCACCGCCAGCGCACCTTTGCCGGCATATCGCGCCGCGCCACCAAGCTGCTCCTCGATCCGCAGAAGCTGGTTGTACTTTGCCACCCGGTCGCTGCGCGACACCGAGCCCGTCTTGATCAACCCGCAGTCCAGTCCCACTGCGAGATCGGCAATCGTCGTATCTTCGGTCTCGCCCGAGCGATGGCTCATCACCGCCGTGTATCCGGCGCGACGAGCGGTCTGAACCGCCTGGAACGTTTCGGTGAGGGTTCCGATCTGATTCACCTTGACCAGGATGGAATTGGCGATGCCTTCTCGGATCCCCCGGGTGAGCCTCTCGACATTGGTGACGAACAGATCATCCCCGACGAGCTGGACCCTTCCGCCGAGCTCGTCGGTCATGCGCTTCCACCCGGACCAATCATCTTGCGCCATCCCATCTTCGATGGAAACGATCGGATATTTCGCCAACAGACTCGAATAGTAGCTGATCAGTCCGCTCGCGTCGTACTCCTTCCCTTCGCCCCGCAGACGATACAGATGAGACTTCTCGTCGAACAGCTCGCTCGCGGCGACGTCGAGCGCCAGCGCAACTTGATCCCGCGGTTTAAGACCTGCGGCTACGATGGCCTCCATGATAAGGCGCAGCGCGTCCTCGTTGGCCGCCAGGTCCGGCGCGTAGCCGCCCTCGTCGCCCACCCCGGTTGAAAGCCGGCGCTCTTTGAGAATTCGCTTCAGCGCGAAGAAGATCTCCGCCCCCCAGCGGAGGCCTTCGCGGAAGTTCGGAGCTCCCCAAGGTAGGATCATGAACTCCTGAATATCCACCCGGGTGTCGGCGTGTGCGCCGCCGTTGAGGATGTTCATCATCGGCAGTGGCAGCGTTCGCGACTGAATCCCACCAACGTACCGATAGAAGGGAATCCCAAGCGCAACCGAGGCCGCGCGCGCGCTCGCCATCGAGACGCTGAGAATGGCATTCGCGCCCAGCTTGCTCTTCGCTGGCGTGCCGTCGAGCTCGATCATCCTCTGGTCGATCGCAAACTGCTCGGTTGCGTCCATGCCGATGATCGCCGGGCCAATTGCGTCGCTGACGTGGCCAACCGCCTTGAGGACTCCTTTTCCGCCGTAGCGGCTCCGATCGCCGTCGCGCAGCTCGAGCGCCTCATGCACGCCGGTCGAGGCGCCCGATGGAACCGCGGCGCGCCCGATTGCACCGCTGGAAAGGAGCACTTCTGTTTCCACCGTAGGATTGCCGCGGGAATCGAGGATCTCTCGCGCGGTCACCTGGACGATCTCGGTCATGCTCGACGTTCTAGCGACGGCCAGTGTGTGCTGCAAGCTTCCGACCGTCGGTCGCGTGGTAGGATCTCACCTGTGAAGTTGGTGCTAGTACTCTCCGATCTCCACATCGGCAGCGGTCATCGAAAAGGCGTCGTCAATCCGTACGACGACTTTCGGGAGGACTCCCGGTTCGAGCAGCTTCTCGCAAAATACACCGTGGGCAAGTTCGCCGAGGCAGAGATTCATCTCATTCTGAACGGCGACATCTTCGATTTATTGAAGGTGTCGGTGAACGGAAAGTTCCCCGAAGCGGTCACCGAGCGCCTTGCCCTGGTCAAGGTCGAGCAGTGCCTCAAGGGCCATCCCCGGGTGGTGAAAGCGTTGAGCGGCTTGCTCGCCAACCCGAAGAGCCGGATTACTTTTCAACCCGGCAACCACGACATGGAGTTTTTTTTCCCCGGCGTGCAGCGGCTGTTTTGTCGGGCGCTAACCGGCGAGGACTCACACCCTCGAGTGAGGTTCATTTCCGAGGCCCCGTTCTTCGAGCTCGAGGGAGGCATTCAGATCCACCATGGGCATCAGTTCGAGGCCATCCACGCGATGGACTTCAAGAAGCTGTTCATTACCCGGGGAGTCTCTGAGCCCATTCTCAACCTTCCGTGGGGGAGCCTCTTCATTCTGCAAGTGGTGAACAGCCTGATGGTCGAGCGCCCCTACCTGGACAAAGTGATGCCCTTTTGGCCTTTGTTCGCCGGCGGGTTGCTCTTCGACACCCGCTTCACGCTGAAGATGATCGCCGCCAGCTCCTACTACTACGTGCGAGCGCGATTGAATCCGCTTTGGTGGCAGAAGAGGCCGTTCCACAAAATCACCAAATTCCTCCGCACCGAGTTCAGGCTGTTTGAGCACCTCGACCAGTTTGCGGAGCGCATCTTGAAGAATCCGGGTGTGAACGCGGTCTTCATGGGACACACGCACGGCGAAATGGTGAGGACGTACCCGCGCAACAAGATCTACGTGAACACCGGCACCTGGATGCCGATGATCAACCTTCGCCTGCCCAACCTGGGCCAGAGCACTGCGCTGCACTACGGGTTGGTGCGCTATGCGTCTTCCGGAGAGCCGCGGGTGTCTTTGATGCGCTGGCGCGGACGGCACACGCAAACAGAAGAGGTCATTTTCTGACGCGCATACTTTGCGTGCCTGTTGCGCGTCTACGCCCGGTCAGATTTCGCGCGTCCGGTCGGAACGTCTTGCTATGTTCATCGACTCACCCCGCTAACAGAGGAGAAATGAATGGGCATGTTTGACGGAAAGGTTGCAATCATTACCGGGAGCGGTTCGGGCATCGGCCGCTCGCACGCTCTAGCCTTTGCGAAGGAAGGCGCAAAGGTCGTGGTCAATGACCTGGGCGGCGATCGCGCCGGCGGAGGTCGGGGCTCCGAAGCGGCGGACCGGGTGGTGATGGAAATCAAGACCGCGGGCGGGGACGCGGTCGCCAACTACGAAACAGTGGCGACTCGCGAGGGAGCCGAGAGCATCCTCTGGACGGCGCTTTCCAAGTACGGTCGCGTCGACATTCTGGTGAACAACGCCGGCGTGCTGCGCGATCGCTCGTTTCTCAACATGACCGATGCCGACTGGGAGATAGTTCAGAACGTCCACCTCAAAGGAACCTTCTACTGCTCTCAGTTGGTCGGCCGATTTCTGAAAGTGCAGGGCAAGGGTGGGCGCATCATCAACACTACCTCGGTTTCCGGCCTGCTCGGCAATTTCGGTCAGGCCAACTATTCCGCTGCCAAAGCCGCAATCTACGGCCTTACTCGAACGCTGGCGATCGAGTTGGCCAAGGCCAACGTGACCGTGAATGCGATCGCGCCGGTGGCGCTCACCCGAATGACCGAAGACCTTGCGATGTTCAAGGGGGTTTCTGCGGAGCAGATCGGTCCGCAGTTCATCAGCCCCGCCGTGCTATTCCTCGCGTCGGATCTCGCCGCCGATATCACCGGCCAAGTCATCGGAGTCCACGGCCCGAAGCTCTTCGTCTATCGCGTCGAGCAGACGCAGGGAGTCGAGAAAGATCCCAAAAAAGGGCTGTGGTCTCCGAGCGAAATTCGGGAGGCCTGGGGACGTATCTCCGGCTCCTAGAGAGCGGGAGAACCGCTCACCGCAAGGTCGATCACGATCACCCCGCGCTGAGGCGACCCGTCGTCCTCGGTTTCGCTTCGGCGGCGGGGACCTTCGTCCTCTTCGGCAGTGGGAGCGGACGGCTGCGGCCGACTTCGATCCTCGCGCGCGTTTTCCCTGCGCTTGATCTCTTCGATGATGAAAGCGTCGAGCATCGCCTGGTTCTCCGTTCGACCGCCTGCCCTTCTCTATATCCTCACTCGCCGCCCGAATCTTCTAAAAGATACAACCTGCGCCCCCGTTTCCACTACGACAAACAGCCTAGGCACTCGGTCGTTTAATGAAAAGAAGGCCGGCTGCTCCTTGTTCACCCGCCCCATTTATCGGGAGGGCCCAACTGCAAGTGCAAGTCGAATTGTAGATGGAAACTCGCCGCCGGACCATGCGCCGGACGCCGGCACTGAACACAGGCTCCGGGTCTGGAACCTACTTTTGTCCAAACCCGCCGAGCGATCGCGACCCCCACCTCAGGGCTGCGATTCAGCCCGTTTCTTGAAAGCTTCCAGCATCTTGGGCAGAGAGCTATCGACGAGGACATTCACGATGGACTTGGGTACAAGTGGACCCAGCTTCATCTCGATGCTGTAAGTCGCCTTGGTCTTCCCCTCGCCGGCGGGTTCCAAAAGCCAGCGCCCGCGGTTGTCGCGCATCAGCTCGCCTTCGACAAAAGTCCAGGAAATCAGGTTGGGCGGTTCCTCCCTGAGACGCAGCGTGTAGCGGATCTTCTTCAGGACCTCGATCTCGTAATGCACGTCCACCTCGGAGCCCTGCCGTTTGGAGGTCCGGATGCTCTTCACCTCGGGAAGAAACTTGGGGTAGCTCTGATAGTCGGCGATCACGGCAAACAGCTTGTCCATCGGCACATCGATTACGATTGATCGCGTGGCTCCGGGCATGGCAGGGCCTTAGTCGACAAGTGAACCGAGCGCACCGGCGAAGATACGGCCGGACCGCATCCGAATGCTCTCAGCGCGCATAGCTCGGCTTCTTGTCGAACCGGTGCGTCGCTTGGATGTAGCGCACCGTTCCGGTCCTCGACCGCATCACCACCGAAAATGTCTCGGCGCCGCCGCTGAAGAAGCGCACGCCGCGCAGAAAGTCGCTCGTCGTCACACCAGTGGCGGCGAACATCACCTCGCCCTTGGCCAGCTCTTCCGCGGTGTAGACCCTATCGAGATCGCGGATCCCCATCTTCTTCGCTCGCTCCGCCTCTTCCGCGTTGCGCGGGCGTAATCTTCCCTGCATGTCGCCGCCAATCGACTTGATCGCCGCTGCGGAAATGACCCCTTCCGGAGCTCCTCCGGTCCCCATCAACACGTCCACGCCCGTTTCTTCGAAGCAAGTAGCGATCGCACCCGCAACGTCGCCGTCCTCGATCAAGCGAATCCGAGCGCCGGCGGCACGAACCTCCTTGATCAGCGCCTCATGCCGCGGGCGATCGAGGATGATCACCGTCAGATCGCCCACGCTGCGCCGCGTGGCGTTCGCGATCCGCCGAAGGTTTTCGGTCGGGGTCTTCAGGAGATCGATCGCCCCGCGGGCATTTGGGCCGACGGCGAGCTTCTCCATGTACGTATCGGGGGCGTTCAAAAGATTGCCGCTGTTGGCGATGGCCACCACGGAGATAGCCCCCGGCCGCCCGTACGCACACAGATTTGTCCCCTCCAGTGGGTCGAGCGCGATGTCGACCCGCGGCGCGCCCTCGGACCGCTTTCCCACCTTCTCGCCGATGTAAAGCATGGGCGCCTCATCGCGCTCGCCCTCGCCGATCACCACTGTGCCGTCGATGTTCAGCGCGTCGAAAGCGCGCCTCATTGCGTCCACCGCCGCTTGATCGGACTTGTTTTTCTCTCCCCGTCCCATCAGTCGCGCTGCGGCGATCGCCGCCACTTCCGTCACCCGCACCACCTCCAGCGCCAGGTTGCGGTCCATGCTGCCATCGCCAAGTGCCGGCTCCACCGTTTGTGACATTTCATCCTCCCAGCGCAGAAGGTTGCAGCAAGCTCGCCAGTTGCTCCGGAATCCGCACCGGTTTGCCATTCGATCCGACGCAAGCGTGGACGGTCCTGCCGATGCAAAGTATCCTCTCCTCACTTTGCCGCCGAAGCTCGTACGCAAAGGTCAGCGAGGCGCGCCGAAGCTCGCTGATCTCGGTTCTGATCACGAGCAGATCATCGTAGCGCGCCGACCCTCGGTAGCTGCAGCTGGCCTCGACAACGGGCAGGAACCGACCCTCGCGCTCCAGGTCTTGGTAGCTGCCGCCGCGCGCACGAAAATACTCGCTTCGCGCGAACTCGAAGTAGCGGAAGTAGTTGGCGTAGTACACGACCCCCATCTGATCGGTATCGCCATAAATGACTCTCACGCGCGCTTCGACCATGTGCGGTAGGGACGCTAACAATGCCCGCATCGAGCGTAAAGCACCACCTGAGCGCTGCAGCTCTGTGGTTCGCCGCGGCCTCGTCGGGCGTCTTCGACGAGGGCTGCACATCGTCGCTGCGCTCGTCTTGCTCGCCTCGCTGCCGGGATGGGCAAAGCCTCCGCGGCTCACCGTCGTCATCGTCGTGGATGCGCTCGGCAGCGACCTTCTGCTGAGGTCCAGACCGCGGCTCAAAGGGGGACTGGCAAGGCTGATCTCGGAGGGCGCATTCTTCCCGACAGCCCGCTATGACTACGCGAAGGCTGCCACTTCCCCTGGCCACACGACTCTGGCCACCGGAGCCAATCCTTGGCGGCATGGCATCGTCTCGAACGATTTGGTCAGCCGCGCCACTGGCAAACCAACTCCGATCTTTTCGGATCCCGATCACCCGCTGCTGGAGGCGCCGTCCTCCGTGGATGACGTTTCACCGCGCAACTTGATCGGCGAGACAATTTCAGACCGCCTGCGCTTGGCGACCTTCGGCCGCGGCAAATCGATTGCGATCGCCGCTAAGCCTCGAGCCGCAATTCCCTTGGCCGGTCGACTCGGCCAGGCCTGGTGGTTCAACGAATCGATAGGGAAATTCGTCACCAGCACGTTCTATTCGAAGGAGTTCCCGCGCTGGGTGAAAGCATTCAACGATCGCCAGCTGCCGCAGAGCTACTTCAACAAGCAATGGACGCTGGCGCAGCCCCCCAGCGCGTACCTCGGCGAAGATGATCGACCTTACGAGGCCGACTGGAATGCGCTCGGACGAGCTTTCCCGCACCCGCTCAACGCTGGCCTATCCAGCCCGGGCCTGCAGTCCTATCGCGTTCTGCAGACTTCGCCGTTGATGACGGACATTCTGGTGGAGATGGCCAAGGCGGCCATCCAAGGCGAGGAGCTTGGAAAGGACGACGTGCCCGATCTTCTCCTAGTCGGGATCAGCCCGATCGACTTCATCTACCATCGCTTCGGACCGTACTCTTGGGAAATACAGGATGCGATCTTCAAGTTCGACAAGAGTCTGAGCGACCTTCTGGCCGCAGCCGAAAAGGCAGCCGGCGGCAAAAACAACCTTCTCGTGGTGCTCTCAGCGGATCACGGCGGTGCTGCAATTCCAGAAGAATGGGCCGCTGCCGGAATACCCGGCGTTCGCATCAATCCGATTACCCTGCAGCAAGGCCTTTCCAAAGAGCTGCAGTCTCGCTTCGGCGCTGACCCGGTGGCAGGCGTCCGGTCCTTGGACGTGTTCCTGAACGACAAAGTCATCAAGGACAAGGGCCTCGATGGTGCGGCGGTGCGCCGCGCCGCGGCGATGTGGCTGGGGAGCCAAGCCGAGGTGAGCTTCGCGGTCGCTCGAGACGATCTCTTCAGCGACTCCAGCTCCGGGGGTTGGTTGGACACGCTTCGGCGCTGCTACTACCCCGAGCGCAGCGGAGATGTGCTGTTCCTGCTGCGCCCTTTCGCTGTTCTGTACGACCTGAAAGATGGCACCGAGCACGGAACCCCTTACGCTTACGACAGCGAGGTCCCGGTCATCTTCTTCGGCCACGGCGTGCGGCGCGGAATGTACCGGCAGCGAATCAGCCCGATCGATGTTGCTCCCTCGATTTCGTCACTGCTGGAGATCGGCAGCCCGGCGATCGCAGAGGGGACCGTGCGCTCAGAGGCGCTCTCCACGACTGAATAGGCGATTACCTGGTCGCGGGACGGCGCGCGGCGGCCGCGCGTCGCTCCTCCTGCGGAGCACCACCGCACCCGACATCGCCGCCCCAGCTGATCCAGCCGCTGCGCCGCGCCCGCTCGGGCCCGAGTTGGAACGCTCGAATTTCCGGAGCAGGCGACTCGACGGCCGCGATCCAGCGATTTGACAACAGCGCCGCGCCCGCGTAGCGCCCGTTCGGCAGAGGAACGGAGTGGATTTCCCTCCCGTCGCTGGAGAACTCGCGCAGCAAAGTTGAAGATCTCGTGCTCTGCGCAAAGAGAATCGTGTCTGCTGAGGTGAGGATCGGCTGACTGATTGAAGAAGGTTGATCGCCGTCCGAGAGCGCGACCCTCCAGGACAACTCACCCGCCGAGAGATCGATCTTTTGAATGGCAATAGAACAGCCTGCACCAACGCACGCGAGCTCCGGGCTGCCAATAACAAAAGCGGATCGTTCGCTGACGAGGGTGAATGCGTTGCGCTGCCCGCGCCAGGCGTCTCCGACCGGCACCCGGAACAATCGAGCACCGGTGGCCGTCTGCCAGACTTCGCGGTTTGCGCCAAACAATCGGCCCCCGAAGGCAGCGACCGGCTGCGATAACCAGGACTCAATGCGCCGCCAGCGCTCCCGTCCCGAAGAGCTCAACGATATCAGGTACGGGCTCCATCCATCGTCCGCTTTCAAAGGTCCCTGAAAGAACAGATCGCCGTCTTCGCTCGCGACGAGGCCGGACGGAGCTCGCTCGTACGCCTTTACCCAGCGCAATCTTCCGCTCGCCGCCCAAAGTGAAATCACCCAATGGCCGCGCGATTTCGAATCACACGAATCGCCATCCGCTTCGAGGAACAACTCGCCCGCGCGCCCGGAAGTGATCGATCGAATCGCCAAAGTCGAGGAATCATGCGATCGGTGACCCTCGCAGAGATCGGCGCGAAGATCGTGGCTCCATGCCACGCTGCCATCGGAGGTCTTGAAGGCGCGTATTGTCCCGCGCTCCAGACCCTGGGTTACCAGCTCTCCCGCAACCACCAAATCGCCTCGCTCGAGGTTGCCGAAGCGCCGGACTCCCAGGAGAGGCGCGCGAAAGCGAATCGCGCCACCGGATGTACCTGAAACGAGATCGCAGACCGCGTCGGCCGTGCATTCTGCCCAGTACAGATCCCCCGAGGCGTCGGCGACGCCTTGGAAGAGCATTTTCCATCCTTCGCGCGGGCGGTAGACCCAGTCCTCCCGAGGGAGGGTTCGCTCTCCGTTCGGGCACGCGTCGTGCCCACAGCTTGCCGGATTGATGGTCGCGCCCGCCGCCCTTGCCTCGTTGTCAGTGGTCGCCTTTTGTACTGCGGGCCTAGGGCTCGCGAACAATCCGAACGAAAGCAAAAGCAGAACGTGACAATCGCGCGCCACTCTGGCACCCGCACGCAAATCTGACCATGCGTAGACAAAGAGGCTACGAAAAGAGTTGTGGCCCGAACACTCCCTATGACCTTAGGCGGGTAGCTGATGGGCGCGCTTTCCCAGCTTCAGCTCGAGCGAGAGGTCCATCGCCGGGGCCGAATGGGTGAGCGCACCCATTGACACGTAGTCGACGCCAAGCGCTGCGATCCGCGGAAGTCGCTGCAGAGTGATTCCACCGGATACCTCGAGCTCGACCCGACCACGGGCCACTCGGACGGAATTCCGAATCTCCACGTCGGACATGTTGTCCAGCAAGCAGATGTGAGCGCCGGCGTCGATCGCTGCTTTGAGCTGTTTGACGCTCGTCACCTCGACCTCGATCTTCACCAAGCGAGGCGCATTGGCTCGAGCGCGGCGCACAGCTTCGGCGACGGAGCCTCCCACTGCAGCGATGTGGTTGTCCTTGATTAGAATCCCATCGAAGAGGCCGAAGCGGTGATTGTGACCGCCGCCGGCGCGAACGGCAGCTTTCGCAAGCTGCCTCATCCCCGGCGGTGTCTTGCGCGTGTCGAGCAGCTTCACCTTCGAGTTTCCAAGCGCTTCAACGGCGCGCCGCGTGGCGGTAGCGATGCCGCTGGCGCGCTGGACCAGATTGAGAGCCACCCTCTCGGCGATGAGCATGGACGCCAGGCGTCCAGAAAGCGTGGCCACCCGAGTCGTGCCTTTTATTGAGTCTCCGTTCGAGGCGTGCAAAGCGGCTTCGATGTTCGAATCCACTTTCTCGAACACGCGCACGAACGCGTCGAGGCCGGCGATCACCATCGGCTCCTTCGCCCAAAGCTCCCCTCGACCAGGCTCATCGCCGATCAGCAAAGCTTGAGTGGTGATATCGCCGGGCGCGGCGAGGTCCTCTTCCAGAGCGAGCTCGATCAGTCGATCCAGAGAATCCATGGTCGGTCAGCGTGTTACCCGCCGCTGACCGCTCGGGCAAGGTCAGATTATCCGATTGAGGTTTTCCTGCAGCTTGGCCCGCCGCAGGCTCAGCTCATCTGCCCTGGCGCGCTCCTTTTCGACCACCTCGCGCGGAGCTTTGGCCGCGAAGTTCGGGTTGTCGAACTTGCGGCGCACCGATTCCAGATCTGCGTCGACGCGCTGGATTTCCTTGGCGAGGCGAGCGCGCTCTTCGGCCAGGTCGATAAGCCCGGCGAGCGGAACGAAGATTTCCATCCCGGTCTTCACCCCGACGAAAGCCGCAGCCTGCTGAGGTTTGGCGCCCGGGGCGGAGATCTCCAGCGACGAAACCCCGGCAAGCGGCATCAAGTAGTGGCGCCACCGCTCGAGTCCCTGACGCACCGCTGGATCGGCGGACTGAATCACCGCCGGCACCTTCATCGACGGCGAAACGTTGCTTTCACCTCGTATGTTCCGGATGCCTTCAATTGCCTCGATCACCGGAGCCATCGCTGCCTCGGCCTCTGAATCGTCGAAGCGCGGATCGGCCACCGGATAGGGAGCGATCATGATCGAGTTCACCGAGCGCACCAGCGGCAGCTTTTGCCACACCTCCTCGGTGACGAACGGCATGAAAGGGTGAAGCAAGCGCAAGATTTGGTCCAGCGAGTAGACGAGGACCGACTGCGTACGCTTCCGCGCATGGGCATCGTCGCCATAGAGCGGACCCTTCGACAGCTCGACGTACCAATCGCAGAACTCGTGCCAGACGAACTGGTAGATGGTCGAGGCCGCTTCGGCAAACTCGAACCTGGACAGCGCTTCCACGGTGCTGCGAGTCGTTCGATTCAAGCGTGAGAGAACCCACCTGTCGGCGAGCGCGAAGTCGGCATCGCGCGCGAGCTCGGCGAGCGGCTCAAGGCCCTTCAGGTTCATCAATGCGAAGCGCGACGCGTTCCACAGCTTGTTGGCAAAGGCCTTGTACCCGTCCACGCGATCGAGCGACAGCTTGATGTCCCGGCCCTGCTGCATCAGCGCGGCGAGGGTGAACCGAAGTGCGTCCGCGCCGTACGCCGGCATGCCTTGAGGGAACTTGCTCCGCTGGCTCGGGGACAGCTCCTCCGGCTTGGCGCCGAGAATGACGTGAAGGGGATCGATCACGTTCCCCTTGGTCTTGGACATCTTCTCGCCCTTCTCGTCGCGGACCATCGCGTGCAGGTAGACGACCGGAAACGGGACGTCGTGCATGAAATGAATTCCGAGCATCATCATCCGCGCTACCCAGAAGAAGAGGATGTCGTGACCGGTCTCCATCACCGAGTTTGGGTAGAAGGTTTTCAGTTCCGGCGTGTCTTTGGGCCATCCCAACGTCGAGAAGGGCCACAACCCGGAGGAGAACCAGGTGTCCAAAACGTCTGGGTCTTGCTCGAACTCGGTGCCTCGGCACCTTGGGCACTTCGCGGGGCGCTCGCGTGACACGATCGGGGCTGCGCGATCCCCCTCCTCGGGAAACATCGGGTGGGTTGGATCCTCCGCCCGGCCGCGGCGCTGGGGCCGCGCGCTGCACGACTTGCAGTAATACGCCGGAATTTGATGACCCCACCAGAGTTGGCGGCTGATGCACCAGTCGTGGATGTTTCGCATCCATTGAAAGTAGGTTGCGACCCAGGTCTCCGGGACAATTCGCGTCTTGCCTTGCTCAACGGCCTCGATCGCCGGCCGCGCGAGCGATTCGATCTTGACGAACCATTGAAGCGAAAGCCGCGGCTCCACCACCGTTCCCGACCGCTGGCAAAGTCCGACCGAGAGCTTGTGTTTGGTTTCTCTTTCGAGCAGGCCCTGAGCTTGAAGGTCCGCCAGCACGCGCTTGCGCGCCTCAAAGCGATCGAGCCCCGCATATGGACCCGCTTCGCGAGTGGTGCGCGCCGACTCATCGAAGATCGAGATCATCGGCAGGCGGTGCCTGAGACCAGTCTGGTAATCGTTGAAATCGTGAGCGGGAGTGACTTTCACCACGCCGGTGCCGAACTCGGGATTCACCAGCTCGGCGTCCGCGATGATCGGGATCTCGCGGCCGAGCAGCGGCAGCACCACCGTCTTCCCGATGAGATCTCGATAGCGAGGATCGTCGGGATGGACCGCGACTGCAGTGTCGCCCAACATCGTCTCCGGACGCGTGGTAGCAACCACCAGGAAGCGGTCCGAGCCCTTGATCGGATAGCGGATCTCCCAAAGGGAGCCTTCTCGTTCCTCGTGCTCGACTTCCAGGTCCGAAAGCGCGGTGTGACAAGCAGGGCACCAGTTGATCAGCCGTTTTGATCGATAGATCAGCCCCTCCTCGTACAGCCGGACGAATGCCTCCCGGACGGCGGCGGATGAGGCTTCATCCATCGTGAAACGCTCGCGGCTCCAGTCGAGCGACGCGCCCAAAAACCGGTGCTGCTCCGCGATCCGCGCGCCGTACCTCTCCTTCCACTGCCAGACGCGCCTGAGAAACTCTGCTCGCCCCAGGTCCTGACGGGTTTTGTTCTCCGTCTTTTTCAGCTCGCGTTCGACCATCATCTGCGTTGCGATGCCGGCGTGGTCGATCCCGGGAACCCACAGACAATTGAACCCGCTCATCCGCTTCCATCGAATCAGGATGTCCTGAAGCGTGGCCGGCACCGCGTGTCCCAGGTGCAGCGAACCGGTCACGTTGGGCGGTGGCAGGACAATGCAGTAAGGCGGCTTCTCGGAGATCGCCTCGGCCCGGAAGTACCCCCGACTCATCCAGGTCGGGTACCAGCGGGCTTCGGCCTCCGTCGGATCATAGGCCTTGGGAAGCTCGGCGTTCGGCATGCGTGTACTGAGAATAACCGCTTGTGGGCGCTTAGGTGCGGCCCTCGCGATCTTTCACCAATTGATCCAGGTGCTCCCGGATAATCGTCTCGGCGAGCTGCGGCACGACCTCCCAAACGATTTTTTCGATCACTTCGCGCGACGCTTTGGACAGAGCTTCGCGAAGGAGAGCTTCGCCGCCGTCGTTCCGGGGCATCGGAACGGGTGCAGCAGGTCCGGCCCGGGGGGGCTCGCCATAGCGCGGCAGCTCATAGCCTCCAGGCGGCGGCGCGAATGGCACTTGGCCTCGCGCGTGCTGCGGACCGTATGCGCCGGCACCGGGCGGAATAGGCGCCGCGGGATACGGCGGGCGCGGCATCGGCGCTGCGGCCGAACGGGCGAAGCCGCCGGCTGTCGGCATTGGCACCGGGCCTCGCGGCGCCAGTGGGGGTGCGGCAGCCGGTCGATACTGATATCCGGGGAGACCGGGAGAACCGCTTGGGTGACCAGCCACTCCGGCCGCGGGACGTGGAATCGCGGAAGGGGGCGGTCGGTAGTGCGGCGCCGCAGGGTTTCCCTGGAGGCCAGAATTCGAGTGGGCCGGATTCGGAGCGAACGCGGGGGAAGATGGGCGCGCGAATCCGGGCTGGCCCATCGGCATTGGCGCATTCGGGCGGAGGCCTCCCGTTGAAGCGGGAACGTTCGGGCGCACCGGCGCGGGCTGGCCGATGGAGTACGCAGGCGCGCTGGGGCGCGGCGGGCCTGCACTTCCTGCGAACGTCGAGTTCGCCGGCACCGCTGCCTGAGCGGGGAAAGAGCGCGGCGCAGCACTGGGCGGCGCGGGCACAGCGGGTCGCGCACCCGAAACGGCTGATTCCGTCGTAAAGGTCTGCCTCGGTGTCTCGGGCGGCCGCGGAACGCCGGTCAGGGTGCGCACCTTGTCGAGCAGCGCCTGGCTCTCGAACGGCTTCACGATAAAGTCGTCCGCCTTCACCGCGCGCGCTCGACTTTGATCGAAGGGCTCGAACGTGCCGGCCAGCAACAACACCGGCACCGCCTGGGTGTCGGGATCGCTTTTGATCGCCTCGCACACCTCGTAGCCGCTCCTACCCGGCATCGTGACATCCGCCAGGACAAGGTCGGGGCGGAGCTCGCGCGCCCTGCTGATCGCCTCCAGGCCGTTGTCGACGGAGGTGATCTGGAAATCTTCGGTGGCGAAGATCATCCCGATCACCTTCCGAATTGTGAGCGAATCATCGGCGACCAGCAGGCTCTTGGGCATGGACGAGGGGCCCTCCGGGCAAACCCTGGACTCGGTCGGAGATTCTACCCTTATGAGGTTGACCAATGGGAGTGTCAAGCTCACGCACAGAGTGCTTTTGGCTCGGTGTAGGCCGGCCCAAAGTTGGCAGCCGGTGCGCGTCCCTTATACTGGTCATTCGATCTCATGGCGCGAATCCTGCTGGTGGACGACGAGAAGGTTTCTCGCGCGCTGTACAGCGATTATTTGACCGGAGCCGGCCACACCGTCAGCGCGGTAGGAACACTCGAAGAAGCCAAGGCCGCACTTTCCAGCGGCGGTTACGACGCGGTGGTCACCGACCTCATCCTGCCGAGGGGGGACGGGATGGAGATCCTACAGCACGCCAAGGAGAACTACCCGGGCATCGAGGTGATTGTCATCACCGCCTTGAACAAAGTCGATCCTGCAGTGCGGGCGATCAAGAGCGGCGCAGCGGAATACCTGGTCAAACCGGTCGCACCGGAGGCGCTGCAGCACGCGGTGATGCGCGCTTTAACTACTCGCCAATTGCTGCGCGAGAACGAGCAGCTCAGGCGAGACGTGGAGCTGATGGAAACGGGGCAGCGGATTGCGACCACCCTGGACAAGGAACGCCTGCTCGCAACCGCTTGCAGCTCGTTCGCGCAAGTCACGCGCGCCGATGCGGTGCTCTTGCACACGCGGCAGAGCTCAGGCGAATTCCGGATGGAAGGACTGCACGGCATCAACCGCGGGTCCGAGGCGCCATACGCCTCGGCGGTGCAGTCCCACCTTGACGAAACGACGAGCGCGCCGTTTTCGGTCGAGAACACACCGTCGCCTTACCGAACGGCACTGGTCTTTCCGGCTCGAGATGCAAACACGACCTATGGGTTCGCGGTTCTTCTCTTTCGCGGCTCGCCTCCGGAGAGCTCTCGCACCTCTGCCAACTACCTTTCGCGCCATTTGGGTCTGGCTTTGCGGAATCTCGATCGCTTCACCGAAGTGGAGGACCTGGCGTACCTCGATGACCTGACCCACCTGTTCAACGTGCGCTACCTCGATCTGGTGCTCGATCGCGAGATCAACGATTCAAAGCGGCAGAAGGAGACATTCAGTCTGCTCTTTCTGGATCTCGATTACTTCAAGAGCGTAAACGACACGCATGGGCATCTCGTCGGCTCCAAGCTGCTGGTCGAGGTCGCGCGGATCATCAAAGGTTGCGTTCGGGACAACGATGTCGTCGTTCGCTTTGGCGGCGACGAGTACGTGATTCTGCTCCATGGGACGGACTCCGGTGGAGCGCTCAAAGTGGCGGAGCGCATCCGCCGGACGATCGAGACGCATCATTTCCTTTCGCGCGAAGGCTATGGGCTGTCGGTGACGACTTGCATCGGTGTAGCCAGCTTCCCCGAGCATGCGCAGGACAAGGCCACCTTGCTCGACCTGGCCGACCGCGCGATGTACCGCGGCAAGAAGAGCACTCGCAACGTGATCTACATCGCCGCCAAAGGCCTCGAGGCAACGCCGCCTGCGCGCCACAGCACCGCTGCCCGCGGCTGAGCCCAGGCATACCGATCGCCTCGACAAGCTCGAGACAGGCATAGCGAAAGAAGTTGTTTCCCGCGCAGCCGAGCGGAGCGAAGTCTCTTTTCCGTGCAGCCCGAGCAGAGCGAAGTCGCTTTTCCGTGCAGCCCGAGCGAAGGGAGCGAGGTCGAGGGCCGGCGAGCGACTGGACCGGCCGCCTCGACTTCGCGGGTTCGCCGCTAAGCTGGCGGTGAATGGAGTTTTAATACGCGTTCTTGGAGATGAAGCCGCCGAGCGCCGTTCGGACCAGAATCTTCAGGTCGAGGAACAACGACCAGTTCTCGATGTAGTAGAGGTCGTATTCGATTCGCTTTTGAATCGAGGTTTGGCCGCGCAGGCCGTTGATCTGCGCCCAGCCGGTCATGCCGGATTTTACCTTGTGGCGCAGGTGGTACTTGGGTACCTGCCGCTTGAATTCGTCGATGAATACCGGGCGTTCGGGGCGCGGTCCCACGAGGCTCATGTCCCCCCGAAGAACGTTGAACAGCTGCGGCAGCTCGTCGAGGGACGTTTGGCGCAAGAATCGCCCGAGCGGCGTCCGGCGAGGGTCGTCGTGGGTCGCCATCCGGACGCCCGATGCCTCGGCGCCGCTATACATGGTCCGAAACTTGAGCATCCGGAAGGTCTTGCCGTCCATGCCCATCCGCTCTTGGCGAAAGAGCACGGGTCCGCGGCTGGTGCCCTTTATCAAGGCGGCGATGGCCAGCATCGCCGGTGCGGCAAGGACGATCGCGCAGAGGGAAAAAAGAACGTCGAAGAGCCTCTTTGCAACCAGATTCCAACCGTGAAGTGGCCCTCCCTGAAGGCTGATGATTGGAAGCCCTCCGAACTCCTCCAGGCCTCCGCAGATCGTAATGTACTGGTACAGGTCCGGTACGATCCTCACGTCCACCGTCCGCAGAGCCAGTTGCTCCATCAGGCCCTTCACCAACGGTGCGTCCTCGATGGGTAGGGCGATGAGCACCTGATCGACGCGCCGCTGATTTAAGGCCGCATCGATGCCTTCGACATCGCCGACGATGGGAATGCCCTTGACGGTCGTCCCCACGTTCTCCGGATCGCGAGCAACGATTCCGGTGACCCGAAAACCGAGCTCGCGGTTGGTGTCGATGGTGTCGATCACCCGCTGTCCAAGCTCACCCTCGCCGATTAAAAGGATGGACTTGAGGTTGTACCCGCGCCGGCGAAGCTCGTTCAGCGTCTGCCGGAACAGCAGGCGGGTTCCGGAAACCAAGACGAAGGCGTAGGCAACAAAGATGGCGAGCGTCAGTCGCGAGTAGCGCTCGCGGACGAAGTAGGTCAGCGCGACGATGATCAACGTCCCGGTGATCATCGATTTGAAGATTTCGAACACTTCTTCGATGTGAGTTCTCGAGCGGTTCGTTGCGTAGAGCCGGGCCTGATGAAAAGCCGCGGGGAAAATGATTAAGACCAGCGCGAGGGAGACCAGCGTGTCGCCCAGGGGAGGGATGCTCTCCGGCACCAGCAGGTGAAACCGGGTTGCGTACGCCAGCCCGAACGCAATGCTCAGGACGACGACGTCCGTGCCGACCTTGATGGAGGTGTAGAAGCGCTGAAATCGGTTGAACAAGGCTCACCTGCTAACTGCAATTCCCGAGCCGATCCAAAGCTGTTGCCGGGCCGCGCCTGGATGTCGACTGCCTGTCTAGCAAAATATGACATCTTCGTCGCGCCACGCTCCAGTTCTTCAACTGCCCAGCAGCGCGTCGACCTCCGAAATGAACCTTTTCTTGAACGCATCTTTTGAAAACCGCGCGGCATTCGCCCGAGCCTGAGCGGGCGAGAAGCTGCGCTCCCAGGCGTCGAATCGCCTTACCGCCGCTGACAGAGCCTCGGAGGTCTGTGGGAAGTAGAACATCCCCGTCCTCGAGTCGACGGTTTCCAATGCTCCGCCGCCTCTGAACGCGATGACGGGCCGGCCCGCAGCTTGCGCCTCGAGCGGGACAATCCCGAAGTCTTCCTCTGCGGTGAAGACGACGGCTCTGGCGCCTCGGTAGAGCCCCACCAGCTCGGAAGCGCCGACCTCACCGAGCGTTCGAATGTTGGGAGCAAGCGCGCCGGGGCTTTGGCGCGACCGGACCTCGAAACCGGCGATCCACAGAGGGAGCCCCAGGGAAGCAAAGGCCTGGACGGCAACGTCCAATCGCTTGTATGGCGCGGGTGCCCCGATCCACAGGAAGTAGTTCCCGCGACCCAGGCCGTCCAGCGGCAGCGTCGCGAAGGTATCCAACTCGATCGGCGGATGGACGACGCTCGCCTGGCGACCGTAGAAGCGCGCGACTTTCTCGGCGATGTAGTGGCTGTTCGCAACGAATCGGTCTACCCCTCTCGCGGTGGTGCGATCCCAGTGCTGCAGCCAGGGCCGAATTGTCCGCGCAGCCATTCGCGTGGGCGGCGGCGAGTGGCCAGGACCGAAATAGTCATCGAAGCGATCCCACATGTAGCGCATGGGGGCATGCACGTAACTCAGGTGACGAGCGCCTCTCGGCTTTGAGACGCCCTTTGCCACACAGTGGCTCGAAGAAATGATCAGCTCGTAGCCCTGCAGGTCGAACGAGGCGATCGCGCTTGGGAAGAGCGGCAGAAAGTTCCGATATCTGAGCTGGATGCCTGGGACGCGCTGCAGAAACGAGGTGCGGATCCTCCGTCCGTCGAGCGACTGAGGAAGACTGCCGGGCCGGTGGATCAGCGTGAAGATGTCCGCATCCGGGTACAGCTCGCAGATTGCATCGAGCACCTTTTCACCGCCGCGGTAGCGAACCAACCAATCGTGGACAAGCGCGACCTTCACCTCGCGGCCGGTTGTATCACTTGCCGGGAAGCGGGGCGCGATCGGCCGCGGCGTGTGGTAACTGACGTGGCGTGATCAAGGTGCTGATCGACCTGAGGATGGTGCGGGGCAGGCTTCATGGAATCGCGCGCTATGCGCTCGAGCTCGCCCGAAGGTTGCCTGCCTTGCAGCCGTCGTGGGAGTTCGTCGGCCTGGCAGGCCCCAACGGCGTCCCGCAAGATCTCGGCGAGCTGCAGCCGCAAATTCCCCTGGTGAATTGCGCGGCAGAGTTCCTTTCTCCCCTCGAGCAGCCGGCGTTACTCGCCTCGTTGATGCGCGTCTCCTGCGACATCTTTCACGCGACGTCGTTCTCGCTCCCTGCCCTCTGGCCAGGTCGGTTGGTCGCCACTCTTCATGACGCTACACATCTGGCCTTGCGCAGCACCTACTCCCTAGGTCGCCTTGCCTATTACCGTTTGATCGTCGGACCAAGAGCCTGGGCCGCTGCCGCCCTCATTTCACCGTCGGAGTTCTCCCGCGCTGAGCTCTCGAAGCATCTGGGCCTTGATCCGTTCCGGTTCCAGGTGATCCGTCCGGGCGTGGACGCGTCGTACCGTCCTCCCACGGTCAGCGAAGTCCTGTCGTTTCGCCAGGCGAGGAGACTTCCGTCCCGATATTTCGTCGCCGTGGGAAATGCAAAGCCGCACAAGAACCTCGCGCTGCTTGCCCGGCTCGCTGCCGCTTTGCCCATACCGATCGCGATCGCAGCAGGAGCAGGCGGGAAAACGGCCTTGGGCTTTCCAAGCTCCACGATCGAGTTGCCCACGCTCCCCGAAGCCGAGATGCCGCTTCTCTACGGCGCCGCCACGGCGTTGCTCTTCCCCTCGCAGTACGAGGGATTCGGCCTGCCAGTGCTTGAGGCCATGGCCGCCGGCTGCCCGGTAATTGCGTCGAAGGCCGCGTCGATCCCAGAGGTGGCGGGCGATGTGGCTGAGCTTTTGCCGCCCGAGGACATGGACGCCTGGCGCGAGGCGGCGCTGCGCGTGATCCGCGACGACTCGCGCCGCCGCGAGATGTCCGAGCGGGGAATTGCTCGTGCGGCGAGGTTCTCCTGGCCGGAGTGCGCACGGCAGACCCTGGCAGTGTATGCGCGGGTACTGTAAGGAGGACCGGTGTTGAGTGCACGCTGGCGAGCACTGGCAATATGAGAGCAGCTAGGGTGGCGTTGCACGCGCTCGCCGCGATCCTGCTGTTGGCGAGCCTTCTTCATGGCCTGGCAGCGTGGAGGGCCTTTCCGGAGGGCTCGCCGCTGTCGGGCGCCAGCTACCTGCCCCCTTCGTGGCTTGGCGCGGTAGTGCTGCTGCTGGCGATCTCCGCCTGGATTTTGCGAGCACGAAGGATGTGCGTGGTCCTCGCTGGCGTCTATGGCATCGCAGTTCTGCCCCACTCCGACTTCTCGCTTCGCGCCGACCCGCGCGAGCCTTCGGCCAAGGCTGCGAGGCTCTCGGTGCTGGCGCTGAACGTCCAGTACTACTCGTTCGGAGTGCAAAGCGTCGTGAAAGCGATCAAGGGCGTCGACGCCGATGTGGCCTTGCTCTCCGAGAATGTGCTCGATGGGCCGGAGGCTGAGGCCGTCGCTCGGGAGCTGTCTCCGAGCTCGTTTCGGATGGGGAAGTCGGGTGAGACTGCAATCGCATCGAAGTATCCCATCCTCGATTTCAAGGAGGTGGAGCTCCCGACCTTCCAAGCCTCGCTTTGGGGTCCCGATCAGTTGAACAAGATCGAAGCAAGACCTCACCGCAGCTTCAGCCATGCAGTGATCGACGTCGACGGCGTCCAGGTCAATCTGCTTTCAGTCCGCCTAATCGCCGGACGGGCGCCTGCGGCGGATCCGCTGAGCCAGATCGGCTGGGGGCTGTACCTGATGCGATCGCAGAATGCGGAGGTCGAGTTTTTGAAGAACTACCTCTCGCACCTCAAAGGTCCTTTCATCTTCGGCGGCGACCTCAACGCGCCTCCGTCCTCGAACGCGGTTCACAAGCTGCGCGGGCTCGCCACCGACGCGTATTTGGCGACGCATCACCTTGGCAAGCCGACTTTTCGCGTGCGGGCGCCGCTCTTGAGGATCGACTACATCTTCGGAAGCAGCGACCTGGTTCCGCTGCGATCCCGGCGGGTCGAAATTGAAGTCTCGGATCATTTCCCGTTGTTTGCAGAATTTCAGATCCCATCTCTTCGAGCACAGGCGCCGACCCGCGCCGGCGGTAACCCTCTCGCCCCGTGAGCGCGTTCGCGCACCAAGCCGGGGCCGCGTCGGTGCAGTCTGCGCCCGATTTGCCAAAAAGACGCGGCGGCGCATTGTCGCTTCCCGCCATCGTCGTCGCTTTGATGGCAATGAACGCCTTTCGCTTCGCCTTCGGCTTCACCTTCGAGCTGATGCCGCAGGAGGCTTACTATTTCCTCTACTCGCAGCACCTCTCGCTGTCGTACTTCGATCATCCACCCGCGATCGCTTATTTCATCCGACTCTTCACCAGCCTGCTGGGGCGCAGCGAGTTGTCCTTGCGCTTCACCGCATTCGCGCTAACCGCGGCGACGCAGCTGGCGTGGATTCGGTTCGCCGCACAGCTGCTGCCGCTGCGCACTTGGTCGAGGGCGGCCCTGCTGTTCGCGTCGACCGGATTCATTACCGTGGCCTCGCTGATCTCGACGCCGGACGTCCCGCTCCTGTTGTTTTGGACCCTTTCGCTGCAGCAATTGTATCGCGCCATTTTTTTGGGGCGCCGTTGGAGCTGGCTGGTGGGCGGTTTGATGCTCGGACTGGCCTTCGAGAGTAAGTACACCGGGGCCTTCTTACAGGTGGGGCTGCTTCTCTTCCTCGCGCTCTCCCGCGCTCATCGGCCGTTGCTGAAAACCCCTTGGCCCTATCTGTGCCTCGGCGTTGCGCACGCCGCAATTCTCCCCGTCTACATCTGGAACGCCCGGAATGGGTTCGCCTCGTTTCTTTTCCAAAGCGTCGGGCGGGCGCAGGCGCTCGGGGAACCTCGCCCGAAGTACCTGCTGGCGCTGCTGGCCACGCAGGCGGCTCTGCTGATGCCGCCGCTGCTCGGCGCAATGGCGCGGGCGCTCGGACGGTCCCGGTTCCTCCTTCTGAAGACATTTCGCCCCATCCGCCAGAAGCCTCTCTTCCTCGCGTGCTTTTTCGTTCCGATGGCTGCCTCGTTCGTTGCCCTGTCGCTCTTCACGTTGGTCAAACCGAACTGGTTGATGCCGTGCTATCTCTCAGGCATTTTGTGGGTGGCGCCGTTTCTACGGCGGTGGTGGAAATGGAATCTCGCTTTCGCCGCCGTCTTCCATGTCGCGGCGGCGATCGAGCTGATCTTCTACGTGGTGCCCATTCAAAGCGATGACACCTGGTTTGGTTGGAAAGAGCTGGCCGGGCAGGTCTCTCGGATTTCGTCTGATCACCCCGGCGCATTTGTCTTCTCGACGGACGGTTACAAGACGAGCGCGGAGTTGGCGTTCTACCTCGGCGGTCAGGTTTACGGGCCGAACGTCGTCGGTCAGCCTGGATATCAGTTCGAGTACCTCGGAGACGATCTATCCCTGCTGCGCGGCCGCAACGCGCTTTACGTCCATTCAGCACCTCGCGATTTCTCCCCGGCCCGTTCAGGGCAGCCGGCCGAGTTGGCGGCCCCTTATTTTCAGAGCGTCGAAGAGCTAGACCCGGTGTTGATCTTCAATAAGGATCGCGTCGCGCGTAAGTTCTTCATCTACCTGTGCAGGCACTATCACGGCCTTCCATGAAGCGAGTCGGCTCAGCGCTTGGATGGAACGCAGTACCCGGTTTGCCGGCGACAGCATTGAAGGCGGCCGCAGCCTTGTTGGCCAGCTCCGCGCTGGGCGCCCTCGTCATCGCCTTGCACGGAATCACCGGCACCGGCGCCACCACCAGGGACTTCCCCCCCTTCATCAACATGTGGATCCGGTGGGATGCCGGTTGGTACCAGGGGATCGCTGAAAACGGGTACTCCTTCTCAAGCACCGAACAAAGCTCGGCGGCTTATTTTCCCCTCTACCCCTTGGCGATTCACGCGCTCGTTCGGGCCGGGGCCAACCCGTTCATCGCCGGCATCGCGCTCACCATCGCGTGCGGGCTCGCCGCTTTCTGCTTGTTTTGGCTGTGGGCGAAAAGGCTCGCCGGACCGAACGCGGCCAACGTGGCGACGCAGCTTTTTCTGCTCTGGCCGTTCGCGTTCTTCCTCTACGGGGCAGTCTACTCGGATGCGCTGTTCATCACGCTCGCGGTGGGTGCCTTCTTGTTCCTCGAGCGCGGCGAACTCTTTCCCAGCGTCGTGCTGGGCGCGCTGGCAACTGCGACTCGGCCGGTGGGCCCCGCCCTGATACTCGGATTGCTGGTGAGGCGGATCGAGCTTCGAAAGAAAGCGGGCGAGCGGCTCGCGATCAAAGACTTGGCTCCGCTTTTCTGCGCGCTGGGAATCGGCGCGTACATGGTGTTCCAGTACGTGAAGTTCGGAGACGCGCTGGCGTTTCTGAAGGCACAGGGCGCTTGGCGGCAGGAACCTGGATGGTCGTCGTTGCTCAAGCTCCCTTTCCTAGGTCGGGTTTTTCGCAACGGGGCGTACGGCGACTTGGTACTCCCAGCCCTCCATTTGACGATGGCGATCGGATTTCTCTCTTTGGCGGGCCCGACCCGAAAGCTGCTCGGAACCGGCTACGCAGTTTACGTGGTGGCGGTGCTTGCAATTCCATTGGTGGTGAGCAGGGACTTCATTGGGCTGGGCCGCTACTGCCTCGCGGCGTTTCCGTGCTTCTTGACGCTCGCTCTGCGGCTCGAGACCGCGCGGGCGAGAAGAACATGGATCGCGGCGAGCACGCTGCTGCTTGCGGTAATGGTTTCTGAATTCGCAATCGGCCACTACATCTCGTGAGCCGCGGCGAGATCTCAGCCGAAGGACGTACCGGCGCCGCGGCGCGCTCGCTCTTTCTCGGCCTGCTCTTTTGGAGCATCGGCGTGCAAGTCAACGAGATCATCGCGTCGTTGGGCCTGGTCATCACCGGCTTGACGGTGGCGGTGATCTGGTTGAAGGAACCCGAGAGCCGTCGCCTCGGCGGCGGGATCCGCCGTTGGTGGCCGTTGGCGCTCTTCCTTGCCTGGGCGATTGTCGCCCCAGCGCTCGCGGGGAGGCTGCCCACCGCCACGGGGTTGGCCCGCGCGATCGATTGGCTGCTGATCCCATTTGCTGCTTACGCCGTAGGTGCGCTGCCTGAACGACATCGCAAATCGATCGCGCTGGCCGGCGCCGCGGTCTTTCTCCTCTCCTGTGCCCTGGCCGCGCTGCAGCATTCCGGGTTGTGGCCCGGCCCTTCTACCTTCGAGCGGCTCTCCTGGATGCGGATCCCTTTCTATCGGGTCTACGAGCCAGTCCCCGGCGCCGACGGTCAATTCATGGGAGGGGGCTTATTGTT
>Ga0126384_10000074_pt1 | contig 39376 bp, 30 predicted proteins | sample PanSoiMetPlot_36_FD_92543 | JGI IMG/M metagenome (GOLD analysis project Ga0126384, IMG submission 92543) | Tropical forest soil microbial communities from Panama - MetaG Plot_36 | ecosystem: Environmental > Terrestrial > Soil > Tropical forest > Bulk soil | place: Panama | collected 2016-02-17 | reverse complement strand
AGAAGCGTGGCATTGGGGCGAGCCGCCGACATTTGCTTCCGTAAAAAACGGAGAGTCTCAGATCTTTCTTTGTCAGGGTTGTCAGGGCGCTCGCGGCGCTCCCAGCGCGGGGTTTTCAGGCGGCGACGATACTGGTGGTGTCTGGATGAGCTGGTGGCTCGAGTCACCGGCGGAGGTGGACGAGGCGTATAAGCTTGCGACACAACAGGGTCTCACGGTGACGATGCCACCCGAAGATAAGCCCTGGAGCGTGCGCGAGTTTCACCTTCGTCATCCCGATGGCCATATGTTCCGGGTAGGCGCTGGACTTGAAGAAGAATGAGGGCCGATCAAGCAGAAGTGCTTTCATTGATGCGCGATGCAAATCGCCTGCGCTTTGAGCGTCCCCAGGAGGCGCACCGCCTGTACGCCGAAGCGGTCGAGCTCTCGCGCCGAGCGCACTTGCAACGTGAACTGATCCAAGCGCTCAAGGGCCTTGGCCAAATCGAACGCGACCTGAACAACGACGAAGCGGCGCTGGAGTTGTATGAACAGGCTTTGGTTCTTTGCCGCGACGCAGATGATCCATTGTTGCTGGCCCACACCGTAAGACATGTCGGCGATATTCATCAGGACATCAAACGTGATGATTTGGCCGCGCCCTGTTATTTGGAAGCGCTTGCCATCTATCGCGGTGAACCCGAAACGACGCCGCTTGATCTCGCTAATGCCGTCCGTCCGTTTGCGCTTCTCAAAGAAAATGCGGGAGAGACGAAAGAAGCAAAGCGGCTTTGGGCAGAAGCGAGAGACCTGTATGCAGCCTCAAATATTCAGCAGGGCGTCGCTGAATGCTCACGCCATCTTCAACGTCTGAGAGGTGATTAATAAACATTCGCATCCCTGGGAATAGTTAAGGAGGACTGACAATGTCTGCGAGCCACACCGCGCCGGCGATCCAATTCCAGGGCCTGACACCGATTATTCATGTCAGCGATATCGTTGCCAGCATGAAGTACTACACTGAGGTGCTGGGGTTCGAGAACCACTGGGGGATCGTAAATGGCTTCGCTTCGATTTCGCGTGATCGCTGCCATTTTTTCCTGTGCGAAGGTGACCAGGGTCATGTGGGAAGTTGGACCTACATCGGCGTGAGTGACGTCGATGCTGTCTTTGAAGAGCTGCAATCCAGAGGCGCGAAAGTGCGCCATCCGCCCACCAATTACGATTGGGCTTGTGAGATGCAAGTCGAAGATCCGGACGGCAACGTTTTGCGCATTGGCTCAGATCGCAAGCCGAATGAACCGAACGGTGAGTGGCTCGACATGCATGGGCGGCGCTGGATTCAAACTGCTAATCGCAATTGGCGCGAGGTGACTGAGACTCGTTAGGACGTTCCTCGGCTCGAGCCGAGTAGCGATCGCGCGATGGAGATCACTCTACAAATAATTCTGAAGCAACTAAGCGCCGAAGGCGCGAAATGTAACAGCCCGGCCCAAGGGGCCGGGTTGTTCGCAAGGAAACAGTCCGAGCGCTGAAAGCGCGAAATATCTGATCGTCACAAAACAATCTTCGCCAGAGAGTTTACGATTTTGGAACGAACATATACGCGCCTTCAGCGCTTACAGAATCGCTATGGACGTTTACCCGGCCCGTTGGGCCGGGCTGTTACATTTCGCGCCTTCGGCGCTGCACCTGAGTAAACGACATTAGCGCTCATCAGATGCCGCTGTATTGATCGCTGCTACCTCCTGCTGCGTGGATCATGCACTCTGCCGCCTGATGTTGAAGCCCTCCCTGACGGTCGGGCCAGTACCCCCGCTTCGAAGCGCGCCAACGTGACTTCTGCTACTACTTCCCTGCCGAACCACTCCCCAGCGTGAAACTAGAAAGCAGCGGAAAGAACTGCCCGCGAATTTGTTCGCCCGTAGAGATGGACGGAACTCCCTCCAGCAGTGGCTGATCTGATGCTGAGCGTACTCCGTCGCGAAACACGTTGATAACTGCTCCTCGGCGTGGGCGCTCGCTCGTGTTCTCGAACGAACCATGGATCATCAACGGATGATGAAAGGAGGCTTCGCCGGTCTTCAGTTCGATTGCCACCGGCTTAAACTGTTGCTTCTGTTCGTTCGTTAGTACGGCCTCAATAGCCTGCATATTATTGGCCAGTCCGGTAATTGGCAGAAGGTTCCAACGATGACTGCCGGGGACGTAATGGACGCATCCGTTTTCAAGCCTCGAATCGTCTAAAGCGATCCAACACGAGAGGTGCGCCATCGGTTGAGTGCGCGTCCAATACGAATAATCCTGATGCCACGCCACAACGCCGCCATGACGGGCCGGCTTACAAAACAACTGATCGTGCCAAAAACGAACCCGCCCGCCGAGTAGTTGCGCCGCGGGGACGAGGAAAGCTGGATTCCAAAGCAGATCATGGAAAGCCGGCGAGATTCGCCACGCCCCCAGCGCGTGCAGGAGCACGGTTGATGGATCTGTCGATTCGTTGGAATGAAACTCGTAGAACAGATGATGGCCTGGATGGCGAGGATCGGTTAAGGCGGTGAGATCGGTGCGCAACGCTTCCGTCTGCGCATCATTCAGCATGGGAATGCCGCTGACATAACCATTAGCGTGAAAGAATTCAATCTGCTGTTCGTTGAGGTGACATCGATTCCATTCTTCCGGTGTGTCAGGGCGTGGGAACAGCGTTGTAAGCGGCTGGTGCTGTTTTGAGAGATCCGAAAACATTTGAAGCCGCGCTGACCGTCCAATGTCCAACGTCCAATGTCCAACGTCCCTTCTGCAATTGACATTTGGTCGTTTATCCGAACTTTGGTCTTTGGACGTTGGACGTTGGACGTTGGACGTTGGACGTTGGACGTTGGACGTTGGACGTTGGACGCCCTTACTTCACAGATCCCATTCCGTCAATCACCACGCGGGCGACGGTCGGAATGATTTCGCGTTCATTCGCGTGATCGACCGTAAACGTAACCAGCACGAACCGGGATCCGTTCGGCATTTCAAGGTATGCAGCATCATGACGTGTCGTGCTTGTCCAGCCGGCTTTTGACCAGAGCTTCACCCCCGACATCCCCTGCAGGGCGATGCCGGTAAAACCGTGACCCTGATCATCATTGTCTTTGGAAGTGCCGGCGTAGTCTCGTTTAAGCAGCTCCATCATTTGCGCGCTCCGGGCTTGATTCACGGCGCGTCCCGTCACAATTTCCGAAAGCAGTCGCGCCGTTGCGTCGGTGGTAAGTTTGTTTCGGTTCTCGCCATTTGGCCCGCGCGAGACTTTCTCGCGCCCGTAAGCGTCCTCGCAGAACGTTTTTTGATTTACGTTTATATTCGTATAGCCGAGCGAGGAATAAAATCGGTTCACCGCGTTTCGCTGGTATTGCCACGGTTCCATTTCCTTCGGCGGCAGCTCGAACCCACCCGTGGTTTGCGTGAGCACATCGACGACGTATTGCGTCGCTTCATTTGAAGAGTCGACGATCATGTCCTTAACGGCGCGTTTTAGTTCGTCTGTCTCCTGGATTTTTTTGTCTTCCAGCCACCGGTGAAAGGCAACGAGGTAAAAGAGTTTTACGACGCTGGCCGGATAGACGCGTTCGTTTCCCCGGTAGCTGGCAGTAACGGGATGTTGTGGATCGCGCAGGTCGATTAGGGTAATTGAAAGCTGGTTCTCAGCCAGCTTCTTGTCGGCGAATTTGGTGAGGGCCGTATGCGCCGCATCGTCGACGAGTTGCTGGAGGCTGCCGGCAACCCTCAATGAAGCAGTTCGCAATGTATTGAGATGTCGAGCTTGCTGAGCATGACTGTAAAAGCAGCAGCCAAGAATAAGTGGAACGATCAGCGCAATTTTGCAGCGAGTCATAAATAATTCCCTTCTCCTGAAACTGTCGTGTCGAACGGTGCAGTAGCCCAACCATTAGGGTGTTCACAAAGTTGACTCACCCCGCGTGCAGTTGGTTGATATCGTCGAGACTGTAAGCAGGCGGTGGCGATTACATATTTGACTCACCCCAGTAACGCAGGCCGAAACCCCGGCGCAAACGCTCGCCGCGTACGGCGAGTGACTATCCCGCATCTCTATCTCTTTTTGACCAGATCAAATAAACCGGAACGCCAATCAGGATCAGCACCAGTCCGATTGCCGATTGTTTGGGATTGTCCCAAATGGTCCTGAGAATCAGCCAGGCAGTTACGACCAGGAAAACAATCGGGACCACCGGATAGCCCCAGGTGCGATACGGGCGCCGCACATTCGGCATTGTCCGCCGGAAGATAAAGACGGATCCGGCCACGAACGCATAAAAAATTGTAAGCGCAAAAATTGCAGAATCGGTAAGCCGATCATAGGAGCCGGAGAGCGCCAGCACGCTTGACCAAATGCCGAGCACAATGAGCGATCGAATGGGCACGTGGGTGCGCGGTGAAACCTTCGATAGACCTACGAAGAAGAGACGATCGCGCGCCATCGCATACGGAACACGAGATGTGGCCAGGATCGAAGCATGCAGCGCGCCAAATGACGAGGTCATCATTGCGGCGGCCATCAAGGTTACGGCGACGGCACCGAGCAAGCGTTTGACAACTTCCGCAGCTACTGATGATGATGCGGCCACGCTGGCGATCTCTGTCGGCGTCAGCACATGATAATAACTGACGTTCACGAGGAGATAGAGGCCCATCACCAGGAACATGCTGATGATCAAACCGAGCGGAAGATTACGTTCCGGGTTCTTAACTTCTCCGGCCAGAAAGGTGATGTTGTTCCAACCATCATAGGCCCAGAGCGCGCCCAACATGGCGGCCGCAAAACCGGCAAAGCCTCCGGCGGTGATCGCTACCCCTTCACACGTGCCGCCGGCATTTGGCTGGGAAAGATGCGACCAGTCTCCGTTGCCGTAAAAAAAAGCGCCCAGGCCGACACTTATCAGCAGCAGGACTTTAATTGAAGTCAGAACGGTTGCGACACCGCCACTGAATCGGACTGCCGCGCAGTTGATGAGCACGGTAATGGTGATGGCGGCGAGCGCTACTAACTGGAGTCTTTGAAAAGGAACGTCATAGCCGCCCGGAAGATGAATCGTGAAATAAGTGTATTTCAGTGCGCCATTTAATAGATCGTTAAGAAAGATTGCGAAGCCAACCGCGAGCGCCGCGGCCGAAGCGCTGCGGGCGATGGCAAACTGCGTCCAACCATAAATGAATCCCCAGGGCCGGCCGTATGCGTCACGCATGATGCCGTACTCGCCGGCGGCGCGGGGCATCATCGCCAGCAATTCCGCATAGGTGAGAGCGCCCGCAAGCGACAGCAATCCCGCGACCAACCAGACAGTCAGGGCTTTGCCTGGCGTACCGACGTTGCAGGTCATCACCCGTGCTTTGAGAAACACACCGGTGCCGATGACGTTCGCGACGTTAACTGAAATCGCGGCAATTAAGCCGAGGCCGCGAATCAATTGCCCGTTGGCTTTCGAATTTCGGGTTTCGAGTTTTGAATTCAATCAATTGTGCCGATTAGGTCTCGGTCGCGTCCTGCTTACCTTTTGCTCTAACCTCGGCCAGTTCCTTGAGAAACTCATCTCGCTCTTTGGCGGCTCGGGCTGCTCGGTTGGTTTTCTGGCTCACATGCCGCTCACCCTTATAGGCAGAGTTTTGCAGTGATTGAGCCCAAGCCTTTAGTTGCTTTGAGCAACTCTCTGCTTTTTGCTTAAGGACTTTGATGTCTTTATGGAGTCTCTGGAAGACATGTATGCGCTCCAGAAGGCAAAGCATCGATCGAACTTCACCCGCCGAGCCGCGCGCGATGTAAAGGAATGCGAGCAGTTCTTTATTGGTGCCACGCTCGAAACCTTCGGCGATGTTGTTAGATACTGAAACTGCTGCGCGTTCAATCTGATCTCTAAGACTGTAACGAGAGGTAAATTCGGGATTGGACGTCAGTTCATAAACCTGCACTGCCAGATCTATGGCAGCGTTCCAAACTGGGAGTTCTTCGAAACGAGTGTATCGCATGGGAGTCTCCTTAAGAGGTAAAAGGTGATAAAGCCCAAATCGGTTTGAGAAAGCCGATATCATTCCAGGTTGCGATTCAAAATTCCAGATTCAAGATTCCAAATTCCAAATAAAATCAACGATCTGAGGTTGAATTCAAGTCTGCGTTTGAGTCCAAATCTGAATTCTTGACTCCAAATCTGAATTCTTGACTCCAAATCTGAATTCTTGACTCCAAATCTGAATTCTTGAGTTCAAATCTGAATTCTTGATTTCAAATCAGTTTTTCAGTTCAAATCTGGAATTTGGAATCTGGAATTTGGAATCCGATATTCACCAACACTCATTCACCAGCAGGTCCTCATACGTGTCGCGCTTTCTGATCACATCCACCTTACCACCGTCTCGCACCATCACCGCCGCCGGCAGCGGCCGTCCGTTGTACGGAAACATTTGGGCCAGTGAGTACGCGCCGGCATTCAACAGGGCCAGCACCTCGCCCGGCTGCACATCACGCGGTAACAATCGATAATCAGGCAACCGTCCATGCCGCTCGATGTCAAAGTAAACATCCCCCGAATCGCATAATGGTCCGGCAACTTTGTAGTGCGCTTGCGGCGGCTCACCCGCCCGCGAAGCCGAAACCAGATGGTAGTACCACTTGTAATTGTTCATCGACAGCAGAATGTTGTATCCACCATCGGTGAGCAACCACACATCGCCGGTTTCCGGACGACGCTTGATGTTACGTACTCGCGTCAACACCATGCCCGCATCCGCAATAACGCTGCGACCCGGCTCGAGTAAAACCGTCACCCGATCGAACAGATGCTCAGCTTCCGCAGTGCGTGCCGATTCACGCGCAACTCGCAACGCTTCCTGCAAGACTACCGAAGGTTCCAGCTCCGCGCCGAGCATCTCGCGCTCGTGTTGCGGCAGTTCGTCGGCTTGCGAGCGATCGCGCAGATAATTTACCGGAATGCCGCCGCCGAGATTGATGTGTTCCAGCATCAAACCCGTCTCGCGATGAATCGTGATGAGGTGGTTCCACATGCTCTTGAAGGCTTCGGCGAACGGTTCAACATCGGGTGTCTGGGACCCGACATGAATGTGGATTCCGCACACATGAATCAGATCCGGATGCTGCAAGCCACGGCGAAACGCGTCCAGAACCTCAGACGAGGAGATCCCGAATTTTGACGTCAGCAGCGCCGTTTGCAGCCCGAGGTGTGAACGCGTACCGATCTCAGGTACCAGCCGCAAGGCAATTCGCGCCGGTGGCAGGCCCGAGTTCAATTCGGCGCGCGCGCGTCTCACAGCATCCTCGACCAACTCAATCTCGTAAACCGAATCCACATTGATCGAATAAATTCCGGCCCGCATCGCTTCATCAAGTTCCTCGTTGGTCTTGCTCGTGCCGTTGAAAATGATCTGATTGGGACGAAATCCTGCCCGCAATGCCTTGTACAATTCACCACCGCTGTTCACTTCGATGTCGATGCCCGTATCACGCACGACATTAAGGACGGCCATATTGGAATTCGCTTTCGACGCGTAACAGAATTTTATGGGCCGCTCGACCATCTTCGCGGCCGCTTGCAGCCGGGCAATATTTGCGCGAATGCGCTGCTCGGAAAAAACAAAAAGCGGTGTTCCGTACTTGTAGGCAAGCGCCGTCGCGTCCACGCCACTGACAAAGAGATGATTGTTCTCGCGGGCGTCGAGGAACCCTGAAATCGTCCAGGCAGGCGTACTTAGAACTTGTGCCATATATATAAGAGACGTGACTTTGGCGACGCGAGATTAGACTGCCGCGCGGTCGCGGTCAAGAACGCCGGCAACGGTAACAACAGAAGCGGGCCGCGCCTGCGACCCGCTTCTCGTTACCTGGAGCTAAACGCGAGTGAATTACCCTGCGCCGAATCTCTGCCGGTACTCGTTGGAGTTGACGAATCCGTTAACTATGTTGCGACGGTCTCCGGTTGAATTCAATATCTGAATCCAGGTCGAAAACAGCGCGTCCGGATCTCGTCTCAGATATCCGAAATAGGCTTCCACCACAAACGCTTCGTTCAAGAACTTCGAAGTCACCTCCGGACTCTCAGCCACCTTCCGCAGAACCGTGGCCCTCGTCTCGGTCATGGCGGTCAACCCGCTAATTAGCGCGGCTTCGTTTGCCAGCGTCACACCGGCTGTCTGTTCAAGCGCCTTCACATACAAGGTCGGGTCGGTGATGGCGTCGTACTTGTTCTTGAACTCGGTTCGGTTCATAAAGTCATTGATGAAGGTCACTTTGTTCGCCTCCAACTGAGCCGGTGTCAGAAAGCCCGAAAGCCGACTCAGATCCATCATGAACTCGGTGTATGTCGGCTTGCGCCCGAGCAACGCCGCGTAAAAGCGATAGATAAAGTAACCGCGGTTTTGAAATTCATCGCTGAGGAAGAACGCCGACGAAACCGCAACCCGATCACAGCTCGTGTTTCCGGCCGGGCAGGTGTTGATTACGTTTATCCATCCGGCCAGTCCGGGTGGATCCGGATCACGATTGAGAAAATCTCGGTAGTGCTGTGTCACGAAAAAGGTGGTGTCGTTAATCGGGTTCGGAGCACCCGGACTGCTATCGTTATCCGTAATGGTCACGGTTGCTGTGCTCGGTGTACCGAGGGTGAAGTTAGAGCCGACCGGATTCGACAACGTTATGGTGAAAGTCTCCGGACCTTCGACGTAAGTGTCATCTGTGATGAAGACATCGAAAGTCTTCGAGACTTCGCCGGCCCCGAACTTCAAAGTGCCGAACGCGCTGTCATAGTCGCATCGCGAACCGGCCGCGCCTCCGGCCAGCGTGAAGCACGGCGTCAGCCCCGCAGTGTCTGAAGTTGCATAATCAACCGATACCGGCACGCTGGAATCGCCACTTCGGTTGACGGTGACCGTCAGTTTGCCAGCGCCTTCGCCAACACTGAATGTCGAGTTGCTGAGCTGGAACGTGCCCGCCGACGTGACTGTAACCGTTACCGTGGTCGTCGCGAACATTGGATTAAAGAAGGGCGACGTCGCGAGATTATTGGTACCGTTGTCAGTGACGGTGTATTGGAAGCTAGCCGTCCCCGCGAACCCTGGCGCTGGTGTAAACAGCACACTTCTACTGTCCGCGCTGATGATCGGCGTCCCTCCCGTTCCGGGCGTTACCGAGTTAATGAGAAGGAAATCACCGTCCGGGTCAATATCATTCGCGAGAACATCGATCGCTACGGGAGTTATTGAATTCGTCGTAGCCGTATCGGTGCTCGCCAGGGGAGCGGTGTTGGTAACAAAGGATCCATCCGGTCCAAAGCGCTGACGATACTCTGAACTGGTCATGAATATTCTGACGATGTTCGACCGGTTAATGTCGCCACCCTGATTGTTCAGCGTATTCAGATAGAGATTAAAGGCCGAGACATCCGGGTCTCTCCTCAAGTAGCCAAAGAAGCCCAGCGCGATCATGTCGCGCGTCGCCTCTCTTTGAGTATAAAAGGCATCCTCAGCCACCTGTCTTAGTACCTGGGCGCGCGTCAATGTCGCCGAGTTCAGCGCCGCAACTAGATTGTCGCGGAAGGGCTGCGTCGCCGGGAAGTTGCCGCGTATTTCGCCGCCACCGAATTGAGTCGTGTGAAAGTTGATATAGGCATGCCCCGCACGAATGTTCGGCAACTGCGCTGCCAGATTCGTGCTGTTTCCTTCCGGAGCGTCCCACTTGTCGCTAAATGTGCCACCGACCGCCGGCGCGCCGAAGGGGGTCACGACATGGTCGTCGGGATTGTTGTCGTTAAATGGTGAGCCAAAAAAGCCCCAAACCACCGGCCCGTTGACACCGGGCATGACGGAAGGACTGGCATGGATGTGAGCGGCTGCCAGGTTATCGTTCGTGTCTGCGGTCTGCGTGGTATTGATGTCAATATTATTCACCGTGGCGATCATAGTCATCGCCGTATCGCCGGGGTTGAATTGGAACCTCGCCGTGCCGTATGACCGCAGTCGCAGCGTACCTGCCGCGGTGCGCGGATTGGTCGCCGGAACTTCCTGCGAGTTAGTTAAATTAACCGTAAAGTCGCGCGGTGCAATTCCTGCATTCGTCAGAATCGCGTCGACATATTGATCGTTGGTCAATGCGTCGTATTTTGCTTTGAACTCAGGACGATTTACGAATGCATTGTAGTAAGCCTGTTTATTCGCTGCCAGCTGTGGATCACTTACCGCGCCGATGGCCACACCCTGGAGTAGCGCCTGGAGATCGATTTCGAAGTTTCCGTAAAGTACGTCCGCAGAGGACCCGCTGGCATTACCACCAAAGGCTGCCTTATGCGTGCGCACAATTTGGGAACCAACGCCTTGATATTCAGGCGAATTAAAGAACGAGGCTGATACGGTAACTCTCTTTGTGTTGATACATGCCTGGTTTACGCCACAAGTCGTGATCTGACCAATCAAACCCGCCGCGGTGGCATCAGGCTCGCGGTTATAAAAATCCAGGAAATGTTGACGGACAAAAAACGTAGGATCGTCAACTATATTGGTCGCCGGTGCGCCCGTGTCGTTATCGAGGATTCTTAACTGCGCGTGATTAGGACTCCCCAAACCAACGCCGGCGCCGGTCGGATTAGAGAGGAACAAGTCTACGGTTTCATCATTTTCGTCAAAGGTGTCATTGACGATCAAAACGCGAAAGGTTTTTGAGCTTTCACCCGCACCGAAAGTGAGCGTGCCGGCGGCTAATTCGTAGTCAGACTTCTGAGATCCATGGTTTGGTTGTGATTCGTCGAAAGTATCGTAATTAATCGTGGCGGGTGCAGAAACGTCACCCGCGCGAATGACCGTGATATCAATGTGGCCGCCACCTTCGCTGATGGCGAAATCATCAGTGGCGAATTGAATCAGCGAGGTGGCGGTAGCCGTGGTTGGGTTAAGCTTGCCGAATAATCCGTGTTCTTCCTTGCCGACTCCGGCGTTGAAATAGAGCGTGTTGACATCACCGCCGTTGCCGCCGTTGCCAAAGATCAGGCCCCACAGCTCGTCGATCACGATGCCCTCATTGGCCTCGTTCTTGAGCGCGTTGTCAGCGCCCAGAACGGCGCCAGTCGAGGGGTTGTAGGCGTGGATCGAAGGGTTGCCCTCGCCGAAGTTGCCGACGAGGAGTGCGCTTCCGAAGATGCCGAAACTCGCGGGCGCAATTGTCAGACCCCAGGGCGAGTTGAGCTGGCCGTTGTTGATGCCGAAGGCTGGGTCGCGAACTCCGTCGGTGTTGAATTTACGAACGAAACCTTCCCCAATCCCTGCGACGCTCAAACCTGTCATCGGGTCAATCTTCGCGTAAGTGACGTATAGCGAGCCGCCAAGGTTTTGGATATTGAAGACATGATGTGTTGCCGGAATAGTCGCGTCGATAAAGTTACCGACGACGGTCGTCAGGGCAAAGGTTCCGTCGTAGACGTCTATGTGGTTGTTGGCGAAATCGGCGGCGTAGAGCCGATTGCCGCCGGCGTTCGCGCCGATGGCCAGTCCCGTGTAGACGTGGCCCGGCATGCTGACGACGACCTGTCCGCTGGCGCCGCTGGATCCGTTCCACGCAACAATGTTGCCGGTGATCGAGTCGAAGATGAAGAGGGAAGCGGCGGGCGCGCCGCCGCCCGGCGGCGTGATCTGGAAGTCGGAGGTCGAGTTGCCCACAGCGCCCGTGGGCAGGCCGCCCGGAAGGGTGATGGTCTGCGGGCTCGGGTTGAGGACGACGGGCGCACCGGCCACATCGCCGCGCACTAGTTGCGTCGTGCTTGTCCCGTTGTTCGCTATCCAGAACGGGCTCGTGCCCCGAACGGTGATTCCCCACGGGTTGACCAGCAATGGATCGAGGACAGGCGCCAATCCCGGAACGTCCGTCAAGAGGTTCGTCTGCCGATAAGCCGAGCCGGGTGGAATACTCGGAATATCCGGTCTTATGACGGGACCGGTCGGCTCCTGTGCCCGAACAGTGCGATCCGCTTGCTTGAACGGAAAACCTAAAGCGATTGCCACAAAAACAATTGCGATTGCCAGGACAACGATCGTGTTGCGGGAATTTTTGTGAAGCACTTGTGGATGCATTTGTATTTCCTCCGAGGCTCAAAACGCGTAGTTTTCTTCATCAATCAGGGACGCCGCAAAGGCAGATCGATTCAATTTCAGTAAATGCTTAGCGGGAAGAGCTCAGTCAGTACCGCTGCTGAGATCTGAAGGTCTGTCTTGTCGAGTAACGGGGGACGAAACGGGACAGAATCTATTACTCTCGGCCTTACCTGTCAAGAAACTTTGTTTGTTGAAGCATGCACAGCTTGAGCGCGCTCCTTTTCCACCAGCACGCGCCGCAGAATTTTGCCCGACAGCGACTTGGGGATTTGATCGATGAACTCCAGGGCGCGGATCTTCTTGTGCGGCGCCACCCGCTGGGCCACAAAGTCCATCAACTCGTCAGCAGTTGCTTTACCCTTCAGGACTACAAATGCTTTTGGAATTTCGCCGGCCTCGTCATCGCGACAGGGGATGACCGCCGCATCGGCAACCGCCGGATGCGTGAGAATGATCGCTTCGAGCTCCGCCGGTGGCACCTGGAAGCCTTTGTACTTAATCAATTCTTTTACGCGATCAACGATATAGAAATGGCCGTCCTCGTCGGCGTAACCAATGTCACCCGTGTGCAGCCAACCTTCTTCATCAATCGTGCGCGCCGTGGCCTCTGCAGCATTCAAATATCCCTTCATAACTTGCGGGCCGCGGACACATATTTCACCTTCCTGCCGGGGTCCAAGCTCTGCACCGCTGGCCGGGTCGACGAGCTTGCATTCAGTATTTGGCGCCGGCGTGCCGACCGATCCAAGTCGCATTTTTGCCGGGTCGGCCGGACTGCTGTGGGTCACCGGACTCGTCTCGGTCAAGCCGTAGCCCTGGCGAATACCACAGCCAATTCGGTCCATGCACTCGCGAGATAGCTGTGCCCCGAGCGGCGCCGCACCGGAAAAGATCATTTTCAAACTCGACAGATCATATTTGTCGATCACGGGATCTTTTGCGAGCTTCAGAACGATCGGCGGCACGATATGCGACAGCGTGACGTGATATTTCTGGATCAAACAAAGAAACTGCTCGAGATCGAACCGCGGCATCGTGATAATTGTCGCCCCCAGGTGAAGACCCATGTTGAGCACGACGACCAGACCATAAATATGAAAGAGCGGCAGCACGCAGAGCAGAGTGTCGTCGCGATGGAAGTACTCAAGGCCGTCCATCTGTCGCATGTTGGCGACCAGATTATAGTGGGTAAGCATCACGCCTTTTGGGAGTCCGGTCGTACCGCTCGAATAAGGCAACGCCACCAAATCTTCCCGCGGGTTAATTTCAACATCCCGCACTTCGCCATCATCTTCAATCAATGACGCGAAAGGGATGGCACCTTCGGCTTCGCCGAAGATAAACAACTGTTCAATGTTCGATTGGTCCGCCGCCTCGCGCGCTTTGTCGATGAACGCCGGCGCAGTCACCAGAAATTTAGCGCGGCAGTCATTGAGCTGATTGGCTGCCTCGTCGGCGGTATAAAGCGGATTTAAAGTGGTATTGATGCCGCCCAGGAGCGCGACTGCATGAAAGATGATTGCGTACTCAGGACAATTCGTGCTGAAGATGCCTAAGACATCACCCTTCCGGAAGCCTCTGCGGCGCAAGCTCGCAGCGGCGCTATGCACTGCCTTTTCAAACTCACCATAAGTGATCGCCCGGCCCGTCAATCCGTCGATTAAGGCTGTCTTGTCTTTGAATTCCGCGCTCGATTTGAAGATGAAATCTGTAAGGGAAATGTCAGGAATCGACACGTCAGCGTATGGTCCACGGAAGATCATGATTGTGAATGCGCCGCAGTCAAAGAAGGGCCGAGCCGCACACTGCGCTCCGTTAGGAGCGCGATGTTTATAGCCCACGAAGAAGTATTAATCAAACGGGGTACGCGCGCCTCTGGCGCGCTTGAGCACGCCGGAGGCGTGCGTACGTGGAGACATTCGGCTCCTAAAGTAGCTGTTGTATAGTGTCCGCCTCAACATGATGCAGGACCTACACGCAACCAGACCTCTCACCGTCGTCTGCTTCGCAACGTTCTTCAAGGGCGACGCGTTCATGCGCGAGTGCAAGGCCCAGGGTGCGAATGTGATCCTCGTCACTAAGGAAAAGATGCTGCAGGAGGAGTGGCCGCGCGATGTGCTGGATGAAGTTTTTGCCTTGCCTAACGATGCGCCGGTCGAACTCTTTTTGGATTTACTGAGTCACATCGCGAAAGCAAATAAACCGGATCGGATTGTGGCCCTGGAAGAATTCGACGTGGTTATCGCTGCCCTGGCGCGCGAGCATCTGTGCTTGCCCGGAATGAGCAGCTCTCAGGCAAAAACTTTTCGCGACAAGCTGGCGATGAGTGTCATCGCGCGCCGCGCCGGGTTGAATGTTCCGGATTTCATGCCGGCCATTAGCAACGACGAGATTCAAGGTTATCTTGAACGAATTCCGGCGCCGTGGCTGATCAAACCGCGTTCGGACGTGTCGGCGATCGGAATTCGAAAACTTGATCGCCCCGAAGAGGTGTGGTCGCTAATAGATGAAATGAACCAGCGTGAGGCATTGCGCGAGCGGGCCTCGTATTACATGCTTTCGCGGTTTGTTTCAGGCGATGTATTCCATGTTGATTCGCTCGTCAACAATGGACGAGTGGCGTTTGTTGGCGTCAACAAGTATGGGCGGCCGCCGATGGACGTTGCGCATATCGGCGGCGTCTACATCTCGCAGACGATTCCCTATCACGCGATCGAACGACGAAAGCTGACTGAGATTAACCGGCGCTTAATTAAGGCGATGGGCCTGCAGACTGGCGCCACCCACGCTGAGTTCATCAAAAGCGACGCAGACGGCGAGTTCTACTTTCTCGAGATCGCGGCGCGGGTTGGCGGCGCCTACATCGCTGATGTGTTGGAAGCGGCTTCGGGAATAAATCTCTGGCGTGAGTGGGCGCGCCTCGAAGTTTCAGATTCGACTGTCTGGCTGAAGCCTCGAAAAGAGCACGCCGGCATCATTCTCTCCCTGGCCCGACAAGAACATCCTGATACGTCTGCTTATGACGATCCGGAAATTGTCTATCGGGCAAAGAAACGCTACCACGCGGGATTGATTGTTTGCTCACCTGACCATGATCGTGTGACTGAGCTCCTGAATAGCTACACATCTCGATTTGTGAACGACTTCGTCGCGGTCGAGCCACCGTTGGAGCGACCGGAATAATTTAGAGTAATGTCAGTTCCTTTCGATTGGTACGAAAACTTCTTTGAGGGCCTCGCTCTCGAGCTTTGGCGTCAGGCAATCTCACCCAAACAGACAACAGTCGAAGCGGACTTTCTGGTCGGCACCTTGAACTGCGACCGTGGCGCGCATCTGCTGGACGTGCCGTGCGGTAATGGCAGGCTGTCGTTTGAATTGGCCAGGCGCGGATACCGCGTTACCGGAATCGATATTTCAAAAGAATTCATCGAGGAAGCGCGCAGCCCGAAGTCGTCGCTTAACCCACCGACTGACGCTGCTGGTACTGAAGAGAAGACTCAAGTTGAATTCATTCTTGGCGACATGCGCAAAATTGAAGGCCAGGCGAATTACGAAGGCGCTTTCTGCTTTGGTAATAGTTTTGGCTTTCTTGCATACGCGGACATGGAGAAGTTTCTTAGCGGTGTCGCCCGTGCTTTGAAACCGCACCGTCGTTTCGTGATCGAAACCGGAATGGCCGCCGAATCCGTGCTGCCCGACTTTGAAGAGCAGACTTCACATGAGGTCGGCGATATGAACATCATCATCAAAGAGCGGTATCTGGCAACTGAAAGCTGCATTGACAGCGAATATATTTTCGAGCGCGATGGCCGGCGCGAATCGCGCAAAGCAAAGCATTGGATTTACACGGCCGCTGAGATTCAACGGATGCTCCAGCGCGCCGGATTTACGGTGCTCGATTTATATGGCTCCTTGAAATGTGAGCCGTATAAGCTGGGCTGTCGCGAGCTTTTCGTTGTGTCCGAACGGACGTAAGACATTTCTACACCAGAAAAGAACTAAGGACACGAAGACAATCAGAGGTAGTTCGTAAATTGAGTTCTCTGCGCACCTCTGCGCGTCCGCTGAGTTCCTCTGCATCCTCTGCGGTTCATGTTTTCCCTGGTCTTTTAACCGCAGAGTACGCAGCGGAACGCAGAGAAATCCGAATTAGGACACCACACAATGGTACTCAAAGCTTGTTCGTCACTCTTCGTGACCCTGGTGCCTTTGTGTTGAAACGTCTAGCCCACTCGCTTGATCGGCCAGATGTCCACATCCAGCGATTCCGCGTAGCGCACCTCGGGGTCGTCTTCCGGTGACCTCACGCCCAACGGCTCAATCATCGTTGATGCATACAAATTCATGGTCGCCTCTTGCAGCGGCCATGGTTGATGAAAGATGCGCGCGCGGTAAAGTGACCCACTGTGCTCGCTGTAAAGGCAGTAACGCTCAGTCAGAAAAAAATCGAGCGACTCGGGATGTGAGAAGGGAATGGACTTGCCGATATTCCATGAACCTTTGAACTCGGCCAGGGGCCTATCGGTGCGCTTCAGTTGGTAATTGATCGTGTTGCTTTCCTGTTCCAGCTCAATGTCGGCGTTGAAGTAAGGGAGATGATAAAACGTGCGGGCGGCCATCACCGCGGCTGCGCTGTTGCAGTCAAGCGAAAAGAACCACACCCCGGGAACGCGATCGTAATGTACATAGGTGCGGACGTTCAGCTCATGCATCGCGTTAAGGACTGGTAGTGGAGGCATAAATGGCGGAAACGCGCGAATGTCCCACATCGTAAAAGGAATGATCCCAATCCACGCCGTGCCATCGAAAATGTCGATCTCCAACTTCGCGGGTAAGAGCGGCCGCAACTGCTTTTCATCGATCCGCCAATGCATGAATAGTAATTTGCCCCACGTCTGATGCATCAACGGCTGACCGTCTGGCCGGTGCCGGATTTCGAGGCGGTCCAACTCAGTTAAGTGTTCTTCAACTCGAGACATCCGTTAATTAGCCAGAACACAGAGGCGACTAGCTGTAAATGTGGGATGATTGTGACATTTTAATTCTTAGTGTCTCTGTGTCTCTCTGGCGAACTCCTTAATCAAACGCGCGGACAGTGCCTTAACCACCTGAGTTTTGGTTCGCTGATTGTCTGCTGCCTTCTTCGCAGAATTGCTGTATTGGCGTGAAGAGATTCTGACAGTTGCTGTCTAACGACAGGCCGACGCGCCGGCATTGCGCGGTCCGCCATTGCGCAGTCTTGATGAATTCTGTTTGCTTTGGCACGTTGTCGCAGAACCCAGGTGTGGGCCGGCTGCTCTCCAGGCAGGTCCGCATGAAAATCGCATTCGAGATCGTGCCCGTCATGCCGGGACTCTTCTCATATCGCGAGATCGCTTCGTCGACACAACCTTGATTATCCGTGCCGCGTCCGAAATCCCGTCCTTCCGTGGCGACCGCGCGGCCTTTTGCCAACAGAGCATCCTTGTTACGCGATAACCAAACGACGCCGGCAACGACCACCCCGACAACTAAAACGACCACAAACGTCAGGACGATTAGCAGGACCTTAAGCCAGCCTGGCATGGCAAGACCTCCTTTACATGTTCCCTCTCCCCGTTGGAGAGGGTCAGGGTGAGGGCTTGTCACGCGTAGCTTCGCCCCTCACCCCATCCCTCTCCCACGGGGAGATGGAGACGTCACTTCAAATGCTTATTCAGCCAATCAAGTACGGTGTTGTACCAAAATGCTGAGTTGCCCGGTTTCAGGACCCAATGACCTTCATCTGAGAAATCGACGAGTTTCGATTCGACCCCCATACGCTGTGCCGCCGTAAACATTTGCAGACCTTCAGTGACGGGCACGCGGAAGTCGAGGTCATTGGTAATCACCAGAATTGGCGTCTTGAAATTTTGAACGAACTTATGCGGCGACCAGCGATCGTACATTGCCGGATTCGTCCAGGGCGTGCCTTTAAATTCCCATTCCGGAAACCAAAGCTCTTCAGTAGCGCCATACATCGCCGTCAGATTGTAAACACCGTCGTGCGAAACGAGAACTTTGTAACGGAATCGAGCATCGTCGTTGTGACCCTCGATCCAGTTGATCATATAACCGCCGTAACTTGCGCCCGCCGCCCCGATTCGATTCTTGTCGACGTAAGGAAGCGCAGCGGCCATGGCGACACCATTACTGATGTCCTCGAAAACTTTCCCGCCCCAGTCACCTGAGATCTCGTTGAGGAACTGCTGGCCGTAACCGGTCGAGCCGCGTGGGTTGGGCATGAACACTACGTATCCATCGTTTGCCCAAACTTGTGGGTTCCAGCGATAACCCCAGTTATCGTTCCAGGCACCCTGTGGTCCTCCGTGAATTAACACGACCAGTGGATATCTTCTGCGTGAATTGAAGTTGGCCGGCTTCAAAATCCAACCGGCGACCTTTGCGCCGGCTCCGCCTGTCCACGACATTTCTTCGCCCGGCTGTAATTTGAAAGGAACGATGAAGGCATCGTTCGTTCGGGTTACCGCGGCCGCGCCTGGGCCATCGATGTTTGCGCGAAAGACCTCGGCCGGCTTTGTCATACTGCTGCGCGAGAAAACTAAGGTACGTCCATCGCAGGTGATATTCACGTCACCATTGAAACCTTCAGCGACAACTTTTCTGATCGGTCCGCCGTTGACTGAGACCGAATAGATTGGTTCTTTCCCGCGCTCCTCGGTGGTTAAATAGATCGTTTGGCTATCGGGACTGAAAGTGAATTCATCGACCCAGGAATCAAGAGTTTCAGTTAAAGAGTGCGCGCGACCGGTCTTGCGGTCGTATAGCATCAAGCGAAAGCGATCACTTTCGAAGCCCGGCGTGGTTTGCGAGCGATAAGCAATGAATCGCCCATCAGACGAAAATCGGGGCGAGCCGTCATAACCGCGGTTTGCCGCGGTGATGTTCTTTGCCGGGCCACCGCGCACTGAAACAACCCAGATGTCGCCATTTGTGGAAGTGGCCTCGACTTTGTCGTGGTTGCTGGCGAACGCCAGCTCCTTTGAATCTGAAGAGAATGCATAATCTGTCATCCCGCCAAGGCTGAAAGGCGGCGCGTCATAATCGCCGGGTGTCAGATCACGCGCTTCCCCGCCTCGGGCTGAGACAACAAACACGTGGCTGCGCGTGCCGTCCTTCCACGATTTCCAATGCCGGTATAACAGGCGATCTGCGACATGAGGTTTTACTTTGCTCTGCGCAACCTCATCAGACCGTCTCTTGTTGCAGGCGTCATTCTGACAATCAGGGTAGACATCAGAGGTGAAGGCGATCAAATTTCCGTCAGGAGACCAGACGGGATCCGCTGCGCCCGTTGAAATCGATGTCACTTTCGTTAGCGCGCCGCCTGAGACATCCATCGTCCAAACTTGATCTGCCCCATCACGCGCCGAAACGAAAGCGAGCTTCTGCCCGTCCGGTGACCAGCGCGCGGAAACTGAGGAGTGTTCGCCGTGAGTCAATTGACGCATCTCGCCGCCAGCCAGAGGAATCAGATAGATCTGCGTCGTGCCTTTGTTGGCCGCTTTGTCCATATCGGTGATCGTAAAAGCAACCAAATCGCCTTTAGGCGACACCTGCGGGTCCGAAACACGGCGGACTTTCAGTAGATCGTCGACCGTGAACCTGCGTTCCTGCGCCAGACTGAAACCTGCGAGCGCAAGCAAACCTAACGACACAGCAAAGAATCGCTTCATAAAACCTCTCGAGTTATCCAGATTTGTATTTGGGAAAGCGCGGACATTATGGCATTTTTGGGCGACGCGCGCGACTCTGGGTAGGTTTGGTTTATCTGGTAACGCAAGCTGTTAGCTCGCCTTCGCCGCAAACTAACAGTTTGCGTTACCACCAAATGCAAATTGGGATAGTAAGCTCGACCACCTCATAGTATCCATTGCCGTCTGTTTCGATTAGAATCTCGGCCGATGGATGAGCCACTTAACTCAATTGAGCTTCGCCCAGCGACAGCCGAAGACGACGCATTTCTTCTGGAACTTTACAAGAGCAGTCGCGGAGAAGATCTGCGAGGACTCGGTTGGGACGAACAACGCATCAGCGACTTTTTGGAAATGCAATACCAGGCACAACAACGGTTCTTTGCGAACGAATACACGGATGCAAATAATCAAATAATTGTCCGCCAGGACACTCCGATTGGCCGTTTACTGGTGGACCGCCGCAGTGACGAGATCCGCTGCGTCGACATCGCGCTGATGCCAGACTATCGAAATGCTCGTATTGGCACACAGTTGTTTCGCGAGTTGCAGCACGAGGCAAAACAGATCCGGAAGCCGCTGCGTTTGCAGATTATCAGGTTTAATCGGGCCGTAAACCTCCTCGAACGCCTCGGGTTTGTGCGCACCAGCGAAACAGGAACCCATTTTCAGATGGAGTGGCTGCCGTAATGTATGTTAGAGACCGATTTTAGCGCGGGCAAGACGAGACGATTCTGGCTGGTTAGGCGGGGATTGCCTTCCTCAAGTCGGGCTGCTGATTCGTGAGGTCAACATCAACGCTTCTTGGCGGCCTTTCGACTACTCTTGCTGGCAGTTTTTCTACGTGCACGGGGAGTTCGTGAAGTAACGCGGCGGCCTTTGCGGCCTTCGCGTTCGACTATTCCCGCTTTTTCCAGGTAATCGTAACTACCCCGGACCACATTTCGGGCGACGCCAAGTGAGTTTGCCAACGTCCGTTCGCTGGGCAGCAAACTGCCCACCGCCAACGCCCCGGTTTTGATCAGATTTCCCAGTTGGTCGGTGATTTGCCGCGTCATCGAATCGACACTTTTCCTGCTAATACGAATCTTGAGAGCCATTTCGGATTCCTTCCTGGTATGGAGTGGCGCGTATTCTATTGACTAACGCGCACGAGTGTCAACGATTCCTCCAGAGGCTGGGGAGGAGTGCTTGTGACCAGCCGCGTTTGTTCGCACGTTGAGTTTTCGCGTCGCTCGTTAACGCTCGCGGTTTGATAGCCCACCGTGCTTTCGCAGGATCTCAAGCGTGCGCTCGATCGGCAGTGCTTCCACAGTATGACCACGGCCACTGGTCGTTGTCGCGCGGAAGAGCGAATTATAGATTGCCTCTTCGGTCGCTTCGATCACTGCCAGAAACAACGGCGACATCGCGTCGTTCGCCAGGAAAGGGATGCTCGTTTGCGAACTACGCGTGTTCCGCACATTGCGAATCCGCAGCTCAGGAGCTGTCGAGAACGCAATCGCATAATCACCGCTGCCATTCGAGGCCGCAGACCCGGTCCGGGCGAGGCCCATCATGGACCGCGCCGCCAGTCTTTGCAGGTTACGATGGTCGATAGGGGCGTCGGTGGCGATGACAATAATGACGGAACCGTCGGCAGTGTTCGATGAACTTGGGTTTCCCCGAACGTGCGAGCCACTTAACTGATCTTTCAAATAATACTGCCCGAGCTCCCGGCCAACGGGTGCGCCATTGATAGTTAAAACCCCGCCAAAATTCGTCTGCACCAGCACGCCGAGAGTGTAGCCCCCAAGCGAAGCTGGCAGCTTCCGCGAAGACGTGCCGATGCCGCCTTTGAATCCAAATGCGACGGTACCGGTGCCTGCGCCGACGCAGCCTTCGTCAACCGCGCCGCCATGGGCGTTCTTGATCGCCGCAAAAACTTCTTCGCGGCCAACATGGCGGCCGCGGATGTCGTTCAAGAAACCATCGTTGGTTTCGCCCACCAACGGATTAATCGACTGCACGTCTTCGTTGCCGGCCAGCGCGAGCATGTAGTCGATTGTCGCATCGGCCACGCGCGGGACGTTCAACGTCGACGTCAGCATAATCGGCGTTTCGATTTCCCCAAGTTCGTTAACCTGCGTTGATCCGGCCAGCTTGCCGAAGGCATTGCCGATGAAAACTGCACCTGGCACTTTCTCGCGAAACAGATTTCCCCCGTGCGGCAAAATCGCCGTGACCCCGGTGCGAATGTTATCGCCACGTACCAGAGTCGCATGTCCGACGGTTACACCTGACACATCGGTAATAGCATTGAGTGGCCCGGCGGGCAGGATTCCTACAACTATGCCGACGTCACGTGCGCGAGGCCGCGATTTCTCCTGTGGCATGGCTAAGACAGTGCTGACAAGTAATGCAACGATCAATCCTGGAAGCTTCATCATGGGCAATCACACACCGATCGTTGGGTATCTTCGCGAAGGCTCTGCAGCCTCTGTGCAAACGTTTATGACCGAGCGCTTCCCTCTGATCAGGCTTCAGGCCGTTGGTGCGATCCAAATTGAGCTCGAACGAACAGGACGGGTGGTCGTTAACAACGAACGACAGAAAATATAAAGCGCCCAGCATTCAATTGCGAAGGGCGGAAAGCCCAAATAGCCGAGTACCGGCATCTCAAAGACTTTGATGTTTCCCAGATAAGGAACTGTGTAAGTCCATTTTGACAACGACCAAAAATTCCAAAATTCCCAGAGCACGCCGCAAAATAGGCCACTTGCCAGTAACGACCATAGCCGCCGCCAATCGCCAACGGCTAAATCACCCGCTATCGAGGGCCAGCCGCGCAGGTAATTCAAAGGATCAAAAAAGAAGATAAACGACAGCCAAAGTACCGGTGCCAGCCAGATTGAAGGAAAGACCAAAGGCCAGAGCGCCAGTAATCCTCCCACGATTGCCATTCCGGTGAGCGTTTGCTTCGATAGATGAACCCGTGTCGAGTGTTCCCAGTTCTTAAATAGGCTGACGTTGAATAACTCAGCGGTCTCAAAGAGCGCCGGAAAAATCGTGGCAAATGCCCAATCGTAGCCGGCCCGACGCAAAAATAGGTTTGGCTCGAGGTTGTGATAATGCCACCACAATTCGAGATTCGAATTCCAGAATCGAGGCGCGTTGTAGAACTCGCACAACCACCAGCAGCCGATTGAAATGATCGCGATAACCAGAAATTCCAAACGGTCATTCATCAAAAGCGATCGACCTTTCAACCGGTAAAGAAGTGCATCAATAAAAAGAACATAGCCGGTCCAGACAATCGGCGTGAACCAGTGACCAACCAACTGGTTGCCGCCAAACAGCAGCGCCTCAGCCCCAAGAATAACCGCAAGACCTAAGGCGCCGTGAATAGGGTAGCGTGATTGTCGGTTGGCGTTCATGATGGTGGTATTATCATGGTTACGCGCCAGGCGAATCATATAAAACTAGACGCCGAAAAGCATTCGGCGGGAGAAAACGCGAGATCGATGGAGATCAAAATCAAGTCGATTGGCATTGCGGTTCTGATTGTGACCAGTCTCCGCGCAACCATGGCACTCTGCATATCTGATCCTTCGCCCCCTTGCCAAGCGTTTTGGACCACTGAGGTTGTGTTTACCGGAACTGTGACGCGTGTGTTCTACTCCGATATCTATCAGAAAGGCGAGGGTGAAAATAGGTGGAATTATCGGGACCGTGTTGCGCATTTTTCAGTTGAGAGCGTTTTCCGAGGCAAACTTGGGGCAGAGGTCGATGTGATTGCAACCGAATTTATGCCAATCCCTATTACCTTCGCTGATGGTTCACTCGGCAGCAAAGCGATGGCCGAATCTGACTGCGAATACAAATTCAAGGAGGGTGAGCGATACCTCGTCTACGCGCGATTCAGGAAAGTGAATGACGGATCTTTGATGGTCCCCTACAACCGGACCCGACCACTGGCGCAAGCGGCTGAGGATTTGGATTTCATACGAGGATTGGAAGGATCATTATCTGGCGGCCGCATCTTCGGTCAGGTGAAACAACGGACTCGAGATCTTGAGAGCAATGCGAAATTAAAGAGTATGAGTCCGTTGGCAAACGTGAAAATTCTCGTCGAGGGAGTCGGGCGGCATTATGAAGCTGTTACAGACGTCGATGGTCAATATGAATTAAAGGGTTTGCCACCGGGTGAATATAGTGTTCAGGCTGAGTTTCCTTTCTATCTTGCTTCGTACTCTGCGCGAAAGGTGTATGTCGTCGATCGCGGCTGTGCGCAATCCGATTTTTTCACCGAGGCCGACGGACGCATCAGTGGAAAGGTCTTCGACGCTCAAGGCCAACCGATGTCAAAGACTCGCCTCGACCTTACCGCGGCTGATCAGGATCAAGACGATCCGAATCCACACTTATTCTGGGCTTACGCCGATGAGAATGGACGCTATGAATTCAAATCTATTCCACCCGGCCGATACGTACTTGGCATCAGGTTAGATGGCATCCGCGATCACGATTTCGCCTATCCGCGCAGGTATTATCCCGACGCGTCCAATATTGGTGACGCGAAAATCTTTACTCTGAAGATCGGTGAACGAATTGATGGGGTGACTTTTGTGATGCCTCCACCCCTACTTTCGCGCACTGTGGAAGGTATTGTGGTGTGGCCGGATGACAGACCTGTGCCTAATGCGATGATTGAAGCGATGATTAGCGATTATGCCTACGGCATTGCGTACAATCCGGGAGCGACGAACGAAGCTGGCAGATTCTCGGTGAAGCTGTTTTCCGGATTGTCATATTGGATCAAAGCGGTGGTCAATCAGTCGGGAGGACGGCAGATGCACGCAGAACCAATTGATATCCCTGATACCGGTGATATTAAGGAATTGAAACTCATCGTAACCTCACCAAGTGGAAACTGCGAGCGCTGTCGGTTTCGATACGGCCCCAAGAAGAAGCGTTAGGACCATCATCAAGACGCGTAACGAAGTTTAAGAGTCTTGGTATGTGCGAGCGAAAATCCTCACGCAGCCTTCTTTACTGGCGGTCTCAGATGTCGCTGGTTTCGATAGTGCTCAAGTCCGACCAGATCGACTGCTCTTTCAATTTCCTGATTCCCCATAAACCAGCGCCAGACGTTTCCAGTCCTGGCATTCTCGGCGCTCAACAGCGTGATTCCCAGATTGATTCCGATGACATCGCGATCGACCCAGTTGTTATTGGGATTGAAGGCATCGACGAAACCATATCGACCATAAATCCGATCGCCATACCTGGCTCGCATCTCTTTTAAGGCGGCAAGTGATAGTTGCGGCGTAAACATCAAAGAACCGGCGGCGGCCGACGGCACAACCGTGCCGTCAATTTCCGGATCGCGTGGCGGTCCACCCCACACCACATATCCTTTGGCGCTGTCCGAGGCGGTGATGCCCCACATATTTGGGCCATAGCCACGGAACTCGTGCGCCAGATTAATGCAGAAGGCTCGATGCGCTAGCGTCGCTTGAATCGAGTTTTCGAAATAATCAATGTGATCTCCCTGCCTCTCGCGCCGATTGCGAAAATCAACCCAGGCGTGCGCGTATTGATGCATAAAGAGCGGCACCCCAATGCTCGTGAAGTACTTGTGGCCTTCGTACCGGTACCGATCGCGCCACAACGCATACCACGAGGGCGCCGGGATCGAATGCGTCGGCGAACCAATGGCCAATAAATAAAGGATTGTATCTTCACTGTACGTGTCCCAGCGCGAACGAAGGAAACCGGTCTCCGGCTTCCAGCCATGCGAGAGTAAGAGCGGATCACCATTGAGCATCCACTTAAAATCGATCCGGTTGTAAATCTTAGTCGCCCGCTTAACAACTTCGGCATCGCTGGCAAAGTACTGCCTCGCAGTCAGCACGCCCGCCACGAGCAGGGCGGTATCAATCGAGGAGATCTCGCTGTCCCATCGTCTTTCACCTGAGCGGTAGTCCATCCAATGATAGAACCAGCCATGCTCCTGCGGCGCGCGCTCAGCGAAAAACTCGAGCGCCGACGCGGTGCGCTCCCTCGCTTCGGCACGCTTAATCCAGCTGTGCTCGGCGGCAATACAGAGCGCCGTTAAGCCAAAGCCGGTGGCGGCAATGCTGGCAATATTTCGATGTTGTTCATCATGCGGCGAGCCGTCGGCGCGGACCCGATCGAGCACGAGTCCCGTCTGCGGATCACTCTGTTCAAGAAAATAGAGAAATGTCCGATGTGAAAGATCTTCGAGGAAGGCATCATCTTGAGTGAGACCGCCAATATAAGGATGTGAGCTGGCGAAGGTGCTGGTTGCCGGTAGCCGCGCGAACGGCCCAGCCGTCGCGATGCAACTGAGCAAAAGCAGGATTACGAAAAGTCTTTTCAAACTGGATATTCCGATCACCAGATTTGGGTTCACTTGAGATAACGCCTGGCTACTATGTCCGGGGTGTCCAGGTTCTTTCGCTCTCGCAGGTTCACGGCGAGACGGATGAATTGGGCCATCGACCAGGCCAACGGCGTCGCTGATCCGGTGCCTTCACCAAATTTGAGATCCGGTGTGGGACTTTGCGGCCGGTCCCAGATCTGCTCAGACAGCATCATTCCTTCGTTCGCGAAACGCGACATGGCCTCAAGCCGCGTGCGCGCCTTTTGAAACTCACCACGCGCAATTTCATATTCGCCACGTTCTCCGATCAGCAAAACCCACAGATGTCCCTTGCCGGTATACTTCCCGTCCCAATTCCATGGGCGCCCATCGTCCATTTCGCCATAACCATCGCGTACATAGCGATACCAGGCGGCGCCGTTGGGAGTGTCAACGCGAAGAAGCTGGTCTACGACTTTGAGAGATTTTTCAATCAGCGGATCGCCGGGGGATTTGATCCCCAGCCGCACCAATTCAAGAAAGCTCGGGTCAATGATCTCCCGTTCGTCCGCGATGCCGGCGTTGTTGTTGAGTTCAACTCGGGATCCGGCATTGGGAGTGCCTTTGCCAGTCAACCGCAGGTAATAGGTTCCGTCACCATAGCGGCCATTGGTAGTCACGGTCCAGTTTTCGACTTTGCTTGCCCATTCGTCTGCTCTGGCGAGGTACCGTTCCGCCGAACTTTGATCGTCATTGCGCTTTGCAATCTCAGCCGCGCATACGAGTGCGGCAATTTCAGCGGCAATCGTAGCCGGAGAATAGCCGGGTTTCTCTTCCCAGCGCTCCTGCTGGGTCGTTGGACCGTTCTTAACAATGTAATCAGCGCCAGGCTTAACGTGCTTCTGATAAGTTTCGCGATCAGCGCGTCGCAGTTGATAAGCGAGAATTAATGGATACGATACTTCATCCATCTGCACGGCATCCCCCAATGGCCTTCCGTCGAGCCAGCTAATTTGAGGAAAACTGCCGTCCGCCTTTTGTTGCACACGGAAAAGATAATCTAAGGCACGATCGGCGGCGGCTCGATCGCCCAGCGCCAGGTAAGCTGTCGCGACCTGGTAGAGATCGCGGGCCCACACAAGATGATATCCGCCAACATAAGGCTCATTCGCCGCAGAGCCGTGAATCCATGGCGCCGAAGGAGAAGCTATGCTCGCTCCGCGAAACGTCTTGTCTTCAAGTGCTTTCAAAACAAGCGCGGCAATGTTGAATTGCTCCTGATATTTAGTATCAATTTTAGGTAAGGTCCGGACAACCTTAAGCCAGCCATTCTCGTATTCTCGGCGACAGGCGCGAAACCCTTTGGTTAAAGAGGCGCGGGCCCCATCCAATGCGTCGTCTGCCGTATTACCAAAACCTAACGCAACAGTCAGTTGTCGTTGGTGTCTGACCAGCGCCAACTGGGCGACATTTCCATTTTCCGCGCGCGTATATGAGACCACAATGCGGCCATCCTGCCTCAATTGCCCAAGGCCATCGCTAACTCCATAAAAGCCGTTTGTTGTCTGAGCAAAACCGCCTGAAACGAGCAGCGCCGAAAACTTGTCAGCATCACTCGCCAACAAAGCATCACCCCGAGTCCAGGCAGAGTCATGCATGCCACTGTTGTTCAGGGATGGATCAAAATAGACGTACAACTGCAGAGCCCTGTTGTTCGTCTTGAACTGCACCGCAATCAAAACCGTGTTGCGCTGTGGATCAGTCGTGTAGGTTTTGGTGATCTCCCAATCGCCCGTTTTTGCGGTGTTAATTTGGCGAAAGGTCAGCGAACCGTGATTAAGAATCTCAATGCGCGAGTTTGCATCTTCACGCTCCGTTTGAACTTTTCGACGGGCGTGATTTACGACTACGAATTGCAGAAAGTGGACATTGGGAAGATCCGCAGCAGGGTAAAAAACTTCTGTAAGTGCACCACCTTGTAAAGTAAACCAGACTTTGGACGCCAAAGAATTTGCTGTCCCGATTGCCTGCTTACCGGCGCTCGACCACTCGGCATCTTTTCCGGGGGCGCCTGGAGCGAGCCGCTCCTCAGTCAGGGCCATCGCCTCCGCGACAATAAACAACGACAGCAGGATGAATATCGCGCTTCTTCGCAGTTGTGCGACTTTCATCCACACGCCTTCTACCTTTCAATTACTGTGAAACCGGATTCCAAACCGCCTTCCGAACTCGTGCCGACAAAAACTTTGAAGGCGCCCGGCTCTACCACAAATTTCATATCGCGATTGTAGAAACCAAGCTCCTGCTGTGACAGGGTGAACTGTACGCGCCTTTTCTCGGCCGGTCGCAGGCTGACGCGTTGAAAACCTTTCAGCTCCTTTACCGGGCGCGTGACACTCGATGCAACGTCTCTAATATAAAGTTGCACCACCTCGTCGCCAGCGCGGGAACCGGTATTCTCTACCTCAACGGTGACTGTCACCTCGCCGTCTGGTCGAATCTGGGAAGGGCTAAGCTGCAAATTCGAAAGCTTGAACTGCGTATAGCTGAGACCAAAGCCGAACGGAAAAAGAGGCGTCCAGGGGACGTCCTGATACTTTGATGTGTATCTGTTGTTTGGATCCGGCGGACGGCCGGTATTCATGTGGTTGTAATAAATCGGCACCTGGCCCACGCCGCGGGGAAACGTTACCGGCAGTTTCGCGCCCGGATTCACATCGCCAAAAAGAATGTCGGCAATCGCGTTTCCGGACTCGGTTCCTCCCATCCACGACTCCAGAATTGCAGGAATGTTCTCAGCGATCCACCCGATTGTTAATGGGTGGCCATTGACCAGTACGACGATCGTGGGCTTGCCGGAAGCCTGGATCGCTCTTACCAGTTCCATCTGATGACCGGGCAAGTCGAGTGAACTGCGCGAGGCGGCTTCTCCGACCATCTCCTTGGACTCGCCGACAAAAACGATGGCGATGTCAGCATTGCGCGCGGCCGCAACCGCCGCCGCAAAACCATCGGTTGTCCCTCCCTGGATATCGCATCCCTTTGCATAAGTGACTTGCGTCTGGCGAGAAACCTGCGCCCGAATTCCAGCGAGCGGCGTCACGGTATCCTCGTCGCGGCCATCCCCACTCCACCAACCAAGCGGTGCGCGTTTATCATCGGCGAGTGGCCCAATGACGGCGAGAGAATGGATGCTCTTGCTGAGTGGCAGTGTTTGGTGATCGTTCTTCAAGAGAACCATGGAACGGCCGGCAATTTCGCGCGCTGCGGCCCGGCTACCTGGACTTAGGAACGCATTGCGTTCGAGTGATTCATCCGTGTACGGATTATCAAAGAGGCCCAGGCGAAATTTGATTCGCAGGATCCGGCGCACGGCTTCATCGATCGTGGCCTGGGTAACTTTGCCTTCCTTGAGCAGGTCCGCACCGTGCTTGTTGAAGAGCCGGCCGACCATCTCCATGTCGACGCCGGCATTGAGCGCGGCGCGGGCGGCCGCAGATTCATCCGCCACCAATCCGTGATTGATGAGCTCCGTGACTGCCGTATAGTCGCTGACGACGAACCCGTCGAACTTCCACTCGCCCCGCAGCACGTGCGTAAGCGTGAATGGATTGGCTGAGCTGGGCACACCATTAAGATCATTGAAGGCACTCATCAGAGTGCCGACACCCGCATCGACCGCGGCCTTAAACGGCGGAAAGTAAATTGTGCGCAGCGTCTGTTCAGACATGTCGGTCGTGTTGTAATCACGTCCGCCTTCAGCGGCGCCGTAAGCCACCCAGTGTTTAGCGCACGCGAGTATTTTGCCGGGCACGCTGTAGTCAGTTCCCTGAAAGCCGCGCACGCGGGCGCGCGCGAAAGCTGCACCCAGATAAGGGTCTTCGCCCGCACCTTCGGTGATCCGTCCCCAACGCGGGTCGCGCGCGATGTCGACCATGGGGGCGAAGGTCCAGCGTGCGCCGGCGGCGTAACTTTCTTTAGCAGCGATGCCTGCTGACCGTTCGGCCAAAGATGGATCCCAGCTGCTCGCTTCACCCAGAGGAATGGGAAAGATGGTGCGGTAACCGTGGATGGTGTCAAATCCAAACAGCATCGGAATCTTCAGACGCGACTCCTGCATAGCCACGCGCTGAAGTTGATTTGTGCGTTGCGCTCCGCGGACGTTCAGCGTTGCGCCCAACAATCCTTTGCGGATTAGTTCTATATGTTCCGGGCGAAAGTTTCCATTGGACTCGCCATCGAGTTGCTGCAGTTGGCCCAGCTTTTCTGCTAACGTCATCTGCTTCAGCAGCGTGTCGATTCGTCGTTCAATGACAGCTTGCTCGGGCGCACTGCGCGCGGGCTCACTCTGCGCACGCGGTGTGGGTGCCATTACGGCGACTAAAACGACGACGAGCGCAAGGCGACTCAAAAATTCATGTAGCTGACGCATGACAGGAAATTCTTTTAAAAACCGCACAGCGATACTTAAGACATGTAAAAAGGCGCGAAGAGACGAATGGTATCACTCATCTCTTCGCGCGCAGCTTGTAAGCGCGGGCTAGAATCTAAGCCGGCCCTGGAACTCTACGACTCGACCTGCCAAGCCACTCGTGGAACGTCCGAAGTTCCCAGTGTTCTGGATGTCCGTACTGGGACTTACTTGTGTGATGGGAGCGAGGTTAAGGCGATTGAAGAGGTTGAAAAAGTTCGCTCGGAGCTCAAGATTGGAATTTTCCCCGAGAAAACCTGGCAGCCCAATGGTCTTCGCCACGCTCATATCCACCGAAAAATAATTTGGCCCACGGAAAGAGTTACGACCAATACCCGCCGGGCCATTACCGGTAATAATGAAGTAATCTGGTCCACCATTCGGGTGCATTGAGTTCCGTGGAAAAATACCGTTGATGAAATCCTGATTCCCCGGATTTTGTATCGCACCGCCTAAGTACGCCAGTGGGCGATCCGGCCTGAAACCATCTCCACTAAGGTCGGTGGCCTCATCCCCGAACACTGACGGAGTCCATGGAAAACCAGAGTGCGCGGTAAGAATACCATCGATCTCGAAACCGCCTAACACCTTGCCAAGCGCTCCCTTATTATGAGCGAAGAACGGCAAATTATAGAGTCCTGACAAGACCAGATTATGACGAACATCATAATCCGATGGTCCGCGATTTAGGCTGGGAATGCTCGGATCCGTTTGTTGCGCACCAAGTTCGAAGGATTGCGTGTCAATGCTTTTGCCGAAGGTGTAATTCCCGTCGAACGTAAACCCCTTGGATAATCTGCGCGTGAGCCGCACGATCAGGGCGTTGTAGTTCGCATTCACATCGGGCAGACGGAAGAAAATGCGGGAAAAAAGAGCGTTGCCTGTCGGATGTGGCGCGCTGCAGGTTGGATTAGTGGCTCCGCACGGCTGTCCATTGCTGCCGACATTCTGGAATCTGTCTCGGTTCCGATCGAATGTGTCACCCGGAAAGAACCTGTTGAGATCAACTGTGCGAACCAACTTGTGGCTGCTGCTGCCCAAATAGGTTGCCGAAACCACGAAACGGAAAGGAAGATTGTACTGGCCCTCCAGTGAATAGTTATAAACGTAGGGCGTTGAGACGTGTTGTGGAGTACCGACAACGTCGACGAGAACGCCTCGAATGGCCCCGGTGGCGGGATCGAATTTATTTACGAACGCTGGATTTATCGGGAAACTAAAGGGTGAGTTGCTTGCGCCGAACGCGTACAGGATCGGCTGGGCAGTCGGATTCCCTAAGTCGTTGCAGCAGAGAAACCCGCTGGCGGCAAACGGCGGATTGAAACGACTGTCAGAAAATATATTGTCGTACAGGCGATTATAGCCAATGCCGAAACCGCCACGCAACACCGCGTTGTCATGAAATCTGCTGGGGCTATAAGCGAAGCCAATCCGAGGTCCGAAGTTTTTCTTGCTGGCCGAGAAAAGTCGATCTGGAGTCACGGCGACGCGGCCATTTACAATTCCCGGGAGGCCGTCTCCAGCTAGTATGTAATTGCTTAGGCGATGCTCTTTCTCCTTAAACGGGGCGAAGTATTCATAACGCAAACCCAAGTTGAAGGTGAGATTGGGACGGAATTTCCAGTCATCCTGGATAAATAGAGCATAAGCATTCGTGCGAAAATAACGCTGCCCGTTGACGGGCCCGCCGGTGATCGGGTCAAAGTCAACAGCCTCGAGTTGCGGCGCATCATTGGCAAAATTAAAGAAGCCCGCAAACTGGTACAACGGTCGTGAGCCTCCAGACAGATTGTTATTGTCTTGCTCCTTCCGGATCTCACCGCCCAGCTTGAGGGAGTGGTTTCCTGTGGCTTTCGTCAAGGTGTCTCGAAACTCATACGTATTCTGAGCAAAGATACCTGGTGTGGTGGCTGCGCGATTAGCTCCAATGCTCATACAGCAACGCACCGGCGTGTCGAAGTCGAAGATGTTAAATTGAGGTATGCCAAAGTTAGCCGTCTGCGCGTTGGCAACCTGATTGAACGCAAAGCGAGTAAAGTTCCCGCGCGCTTCGTTCAACATCGTAGGCGAGATGGTTCGAATCCAGGTCACAGTCACAGCATCATTGAGCGGGTTGAATGGTATGTCCCCGATCGGTCGGCCGTTGGACGCGCCTCCAAGACTGTTCTGCTTGGTAAAATACGTGCTCACGGCATACTGGTTCTTGCCGCGGTTGAAATCTAAACGAACGTTGTACTGCTGACCACGAGTCTTGCTGGGCACAAACAGATCCGCGAACTGAATGTCGGGGATACCATCGAGGCCGCCGCCAGACTGGTTGCTTCCATTGATCACGGTATTGAAACCGTAATAAGCACCTGTGGGCCTGCTCAGGTTTAACGATCCAATATCGAGACCTCCAGGAAGTTGCTGACAAACTGATCCAGGAGGAAGGCTTGGGCATGTGGCCGACCTCAGCCCTGCAATGCGAGGCGCGATGCCGGGCGTGCTAAATAACCTTGCTGCCAGACTGTTGGGTCGGTTAGCGATAATATAACTCCGAAAAGCTGCTGTTTCGATCGGTTGATTGAAGCTAACGCTGGACAAATTCTCGCGCAGGCCCTCAAAGGAAAAGAAGAAGAACTGGCGATCCTTGCCGCTGAAGTAGGACTTTCCGCCTTCACCGAACCGCGGCAAATAAAGTGGCCCACCGATACTCCCACCAAAATTTCGGAACGCCCGGTTGACGCGCCCGGTAGCTTCTGTAGAACCTGGGAACTTATTAACGGCGTTCAATCCCGGCGAATCATATTTAAAGAACGCGCTACCGTGGAATTGGTTTGTGCCATTCTGGGAGACAACTTCAATTTGTGCTCCCGAGTTACGTCCTACTTCGGCCGTATAGTTGCTGGAGAGAACACGAACTTCCTTGACTGACTCCTGGTTTGGAGTTATCACCGCAGCCCCACCCCAACCGAGGCTGTTCACGCTGACTCCGTCAACCTGATAGTTATTAGAAGTCACGCGCTGACCGTTCGCGGAAACCTGGACCTGATTCTCAGTCTGGAACACTGAAGTATTTGAGCCACCCGGACCTGTGCTTTGCCCGCCTAAATAAACAGCGTTTCCGTTTGAACTACGGGAACTGTCCCCAATGACGCCTGGCGTTAACCGGAGCAGTTCGTAGGGATCTCGGCCCACCTGAGGTAGGCCGCGAACCTCCTGCGTCGTTAAGCCTCGTCTTTCATTAGCGTTCTCGGTCTCGAGTTGCGCTTCGCCCTGTGAAGTGACCGTGACGCTAGCCGTGACGTCGCCTGGCTCCAACTGCACATCAAGACCTCGTACCGTTTCGGCACTGACTGTCACATCGTCGAAAATCTTTTGTTTGTAACCGGATTTTTCAACCGTGAGCTTGTACTGGCCGGGAGCCAAACTAGAGAGTCGGTAGAATCCCTCTGAGCTACTCGTAGTTTCCTGAGTCTTGGCGGTTTCCTTACTGGTAAGAGTGATCTTCGCTTCGGGGACGAGGCCCCCTGTAGAGTCAGTGACGGTCCCCTGAATACCTGCTTTGAACTGAGCTTGGGTCGTCATCACTGCAAAGACTAAGAAAAGCGCGCAACTTAGTGCGCGCAAGCACATCAAAAAGGTTCTATTCATTGCATTGTCCTCCGTGTACCGTCGAATTTGCGACTCTCCGCAGGCCAGACAGCTTTGCGGATGCGGAACGCAGGCATGAAATTATTGCGTTTGTTCTTGGCGACAATCTCTGTTGTTTTGACTGCTTCGAAACTCGGCAGAAGAGACTTTGTCAGCAAAAACCTGGAATGCTCCTTGACGATCAAGGAAATATCTAACCAACGATTATTTTGGGTTAACTTTAGACGGGGGGAGACTTCGCCGTACGTGCACTGGCACACTTAGTTTATTAAACGCGCGGATATAATGCCCCTAAAAGAAAAGAACTTCAATGTTTACTTTCGCCGCGACTTTGGTAAGCTTAGGCCCCTCGAGTAGATAGCCGGATTTTGCCCGGAGCGGCGCGCGAACAGGATTTTGTTCCGACTGCTAAGCCGTCGTCTGATTTTCGACGAAAATTCGCGCCAAATTAACTGACCCCTGAAGACACGCAACTGGCCAATTGTCTTTAAGGCTTTGAACTGCTGTTACCTCGAAGGAAGGTTTTCAATGCAAAGTAAAATCTGGGTAGTCTGCCTGGCATTGCTGGTATTAACAGCTGACGCTTGCGTCTCTGGTACGCAGACCGGTGGCGGGAAAGCGAAAAAGGGTCCCAACGAACAGGTGCGCATCGGCTTTTCTATGGACACACTAAAGGAGGAGCGTTGGCAACGTGATAAGGAGCTGGTGGAACAGAGATGTAAAGAGGTCGGTGCCGAATGCGAAATTCAAGTCGCCAATGGCGATGATTCATTGCAAACCAAACAGTGTGACAATCTTTTGACCAAAGGCGTTGACGTCCTCATCGTCGCGCCGCACAACGGCCAGATCGCGGCCTCGATTGTCGAGGCGGCACATCGCCAGGGCGTTCCGGTGATCAGTTACGATCGGTTGATAAGGAATTCCGATGTCGACCTTTATGTTTCACACCAGGTCGTCAAGATAGGAGAATTGCAAGCGAAGTACGCGCTCGATAACAGACCGAGAGGCAACTACATTTTGATCGGAGGCTCTCCCACCGACAATAACGCGCTGCTATTGCGAGATGGTCAAATGAACGTGCTCAAGCCGGCAATTGATCGAGGAGATATCAAAATTATCTCGGATCAGTTTGCCAAGGAATGGAAAGCTGAAGAGGCGCTGCGGATCACCGAAGATGCCCTCACGAAGACGAACAACGACATCCAGGCAATCGTGGCTTCAAACGACGGTACCGCCGGCGGCGCCATCTCAGCATTACCTCCGCAGCTCGTGGGAAAGGTCCTGGTAACAGGTCAGGACGCCGCGCTCGATGCCGTCCAACGCATCGTGGAAGGCAAACAAACCATGACGATTTACAAGCCCATTCAGCCGCTCGCCTTCAACGCGGTTGATTCAGCGATCAAGCTCGCGCGGGGCGACAAGGTCGACGCCAAAGACAAGATCAACAACGGGAAGATCGACGTCCCGTCGATGCTTTTCGAGCCGGTGGTCCTGGATAAAAATAACGTGATGCAAACCGTCATCAAAGACGGCTATCACAAGATGGAAGAAGTCTACCGGAACGTGCCTAAGGAAGAGTGGCCTAAGCAGTAGTTCAGCGTCCAACGTCCAACGTCCAACGTCCAATGTCCAATGTCCAACGTCATCAACTCTGATCACCCACTAAGGAGGATTGTTATGGCAAAGATTCGTAAATTCGAAGACATTGAGTCCTGGAAACGCGCCAGGAAACTTGCGAACGAGGTTTACAAAGTAACCGCAACCGGCAGTTTTGCGCGCGATTTTGGGCTGCGCGATCAAATCCGCCGAGCGGCTGTCTCAATTCTTTCAAATATCGCGGAGGGCTTTGAACGCGGAGGCGATAAAGAGTTTCTTCAGATGCTTTCTGTCGCAAAAGGATCCTGCGGCGAAACGCGTGCCCAACTTTACGTCGCGCTCGATCAAGCTTACATATCGCCTGCTGAATTCCAGGCGCTGTTAGACTCAACAACTAAAGTTAGTCAGCTGGTTTCAGGGCTCATGAGATACTTGCGTCAGTCGGAACTCCGCGGTAACAAGTATCGATAGGTCAAGGCCCGCGTCGACAAATGCAGGACATTGGACGTTGGACATTGGACGTTGGACATGAACAAACCGCTTCTTGAAATGAAAAAGATCACCAAGACCTTCCCAGGGGTGAAGGCTCTCGATGGTGTCACTTTCGACTTGAACCACGGTGAGATTCATGCGCTCGTCGGGGAAAACGGGGCCGGCAAATCAACGCTGATCAAGATTCTCGCCGGTGTCTATCCGTACCCTGATTACGGCGGTGAGATAGTGCTTGAAGGATCAGAACGACGATTTTCCAGCATTCGCGACGCTGAAAAGGCCGGCATTGCCGTTATTTATCAGGAGCTATCGCTGGTGAAAGAGCTGAGCGTCGCGGAGAATATTTTTCTGGGTCGCGAGCCTCGCCGTTTTGGGATTATCAACTGGAGTGATCTCTACAGCCGCGCCCAGAAACTCCTGAGTGATTTGCATCTGCAGATCGATCCGCGCGCGCCGGTGCAGAATCTGGGCATCGGGCAACAGCAGCTCGTCGAAATTGCCAAGGCTCTGTCGCAAGAAGCACGCATTTTGGTGCTGGACGAGCCGACGGCAGCGCTCACGGATGCGGAAGTTGAAACGCTGTTCGGCATTCTGGATAAGTTGCGTGAGCGCGGCGTCGCGATGATTTATATCTCTCACAAACTCGAAGAAGTATTTCGCATCAGCAGTCGAATTACCGTGCTGAGAGACGGAAGGTCGATTGGTACGGACAAAGCGGCAGATCTCGACGAAGCCCGCGTGATCGCAAAGATGGTCGGACGTGAGGTGGGCCAGATCTTTCCCGAAGCCAAACATTCTCTTGGCCCTCCGGTTTTTGAAGCGCGGAACGTTACGGTTGAAGATCCAACTGTTCCGGGGAAGCTTCTGGTCGATCACGTCGGGTTTTCCGCGCGTAAGGGCGAAGTCCTCGGGATCGCCGGCCTGATGGGCTCCGGTCGAAGCGAACTGTTGATGGCAATCTTTGGAGCGCATCCGGGCCGCAAGTCGGCCGAAGTCCTGGTTGATGGAAAGCTGGTTAAGATTGAGAACCCATACGACGCTATTAAACAAGGCATCGGCTTTGTCACGGAAGATCGAAAACGTTACGGCCTGATTCTGGAACAGACGATTCTGAAGAACATGACCCTGGCGGGCCTGCGTCATTTGTCAGGTCGTTTTGTAACTGACGAAGATGCGGAGGCGGCGGCCGGCGAGCGCTCCGCACGCGAACTTCGCATCAAGGCGCCCTCAGTCTTTACCGTTGCCGGTACCCTCTCCGGCGGAAATCAACAGAAGGTGGTACTGGCGAAATGGCTGCTGACGAATCCGCGTGTGTTGTTTCTTGACGAGCCAACGCGGGGAATCGACGTAGGCGCCAAACAGGAAATTTATAACGAGATAAATCGCCTGGCGGAAAAAGGCCTGGCAATCGTTTTAGTCTCATCTGAGCTGCCGGAGGTCCTGGGACTTTCTGATCGAGTGATCGTGTTGCACGAAGGCCGCGTGACCGGCGAATTCAGTCGCGCAGAGGCCACGCCCGAAGCAGTTATGTCCTGCGCTACGGGGCGAAGGCAGCTCGCGGCTTGATTCGCGTAATGGCTGAAACCAATCAAACCGGACGATTCAAGCTGCGTACTTCAGCGCTGCGCGCCTACACGATGCTCCTGGCGCTGATTGTCATCTGGATGTTCTTTCAGTGGGCGACGAGGGATCAATATCATCCCTACGGTATCTTTCTCGGCGCCGTTAACTTTTCCAAACTCCTGCAACAGATGGCGGTCACCGGCGTGCTCGCCGTTGGCATGCTGATGGTCATCGTCTGTGGCAACATCGATCTTTCGATCGGGGCGGTGGTTGGACTGGCCGGTGGAATCGCGGCGCTCACGCAAGGCTGGGGACTGGTTCCTTCGTTGGCATCAGCTATTGTTGTGGGCCTGGCCATCGGGGCGTTGCAGGGAACTCTGGTCGCCTATTTCAACATTCCAGCCTTTATTGTCACCCTGGGCGGCTTGGAAGCCTGGCGCGGTGTGATTCTAAAGTTAACGAAAGGTGCGACCATCCCGGTCGAGCTGCCGATCTTCCGTTCACTCGGTCGCGATTTTATCGACCCTCGCGTCGGCTTCGCTTTGGCGGCCGTGGCTGTCGGAGGTGTGGTCTGGACCAACATTCGTCGCCAACGAGCGCGTCAACGTCACGGGCTGACACCGTTAAGCGCAGGCGGACTCATGGCGCGAATAGCGATCCCGTCGATCGTGATCATTGGTTTTATCTTTCTTATGAATCAAGCAGGCGGTGTGCCGATTCCAGTGATTTTCTTGCTCGCGGTGGCGCTCGCCGGAGCATTCTTGACCGCGAACACAACGTTCGGCCGCTACCTGTACGCGATTGGCGGCAATGCCGACGCTGCGCGGCTCTCCGGAATCAATCTGCGCCGGTACATACTTGCGGCTTTTTGCGTAATGGGTGCGCTCGCCGGACTAGCATCGATTCTGCACACCGCGCGAGTGGGCAGTGCTTCGCCGGATGCTGGCACTTTGATGGAACTCGACGCGATTGCTTCATGCGTGATCGGCGGTACCAGCCTGATGGGTGGACGCGGCACAGTCTTTGGTGCAGTTCTGGGAGCGCTCATTCTCGCCAGTCTCGATAACGGGATGTCATTGCTGAACGTTGAGAACTGGGCCCAGTATGTGGTGAAAGGCGGCGTCCTCGTAGCCGCCGTGGGTTTCGATATGTATGGGCGAAGAGGATCGTAAGTACAGAACCGCCTGCGGTAGCAGGCGGGTAAACGTCGCGATGTTGCAGGTGTTCAAAGAAGCGGGTACCCGCTCGTTACCGCGAGCGGTTCCGTATATTACTTCATGACCTCGTTGATCATTCACGGCCACTTCTACCAACCTCCTCGCGAGAATCCCTGGACCGGAATCATCGAAGAGCAACCTGGTGCTGCACCTTTTCATGATGGGAACGAACGTATTT
>Ga0126384_10000073_pt1 | contig 39399 bp, 30 predicted proteins | sample PanSoiMetPlot_36_FD_92543 | JGI IMG/M metagenome (GOLD analysis project Ga0126384, IMG submission 92543) | Tropical forest soil microbial communities from Panama - MetaG Plot_36 | ecosystem: Environmental > Terrestrial > Soil > Tropical forest > Bulk soil | place: Panama | collected 2016-02-17 | reverse complement strand
TGGATGACGTGCTCGAGCATACCCTTGGCGGGTGAGGTCGATGGTTACTTGAGCATTACCCGAGCCACGGATCCCGATGGCAGCTGTTCGCTCAGCGTCGCGCCTTCGTTGAGCGACGCTTCGACGAACAGCGTACCCGATGCGGAGTCCACTTCCGGCGCGACTTTTTCCACCACCCCAGATCCGCGCAACTGCTGCGAGTCGATCACCGCGATCACCTCTTGGCCCACGTGAACCGCCGCCTTGTGCTCGTCGGGGATGGCAAAGCGAATGAATCGGTCGTCGCTCACCAGTCGGATCACCGGCTTAGTCTGGGAGACGATCGCTCCCGGATCGGCATACCGGGTGGCCACCACTCCCGCGAACGGGGCTCGAATTTCGGCATTCGACAGAGTCTCTTGAAGCTGGCGTACCCGCGCTTGCTTTTCCAGCTTGGTGGCCTCCGCCGAGTCCAGCTTGGCCAGACCGGCGTTGTAGTCGCTTTCAAGGCCAGCAATCTCGGCCGCCGACACGTATTTTTCAATGCGCTTGGCTGTCTCCAGCTTCACTTTCAGCGCCGCCAACTCGGCGCGCGCTTTCCTCTCGTCGGATTGTGCGGCCAGAACCACGGCTTCGGCCACGGCGAGCTCCTTTTTCATGATCGCGGTGTCCAGAACCGCGATCACCTCGCCTCCCCGCACGCTGTCGCCCATCCGGACCTTGACGCTCGCCAACGGGCCCTCCAATTTGGGCGCCACCTGTACCGATTGGCGGGAGAGGACGACCCCGACGAAACCTCCGTTCGCCTCCTCGGGGGTGGACCGAGTCGGTGAGGAGCTGGCCAGGGGCGCCGGCCTGGACAAGTCGGGTTTGACCGATCGCCTTGAATCGTACGCGGCCTTGAGCGCCCACAGACCGACGATCAGACCGATTGCGGCAAGCCCGGAGACCGCGAATACCAGCAATCGCCTGCGTCCCAGTTCATCCATCGGTGCCGTCGCGTCGAGACCTTTTCTCTTCGAACTGCGACTGAACCAGCCGTCGATACAAGCCATCCATCGAGAGCAGCTCGGCGTGAGTGCCGCGCTCCACGATCTGCCCCTCTTCCAACACCAGGATCAGGTCGGCCTGCCGGATCGTGCTCAGGCGTTGGGCAATCACGATCCTGGTACAGCGCAGCGCTTCCAACTCGGTCTGGACTTCCCGTTCGGTCACTGAATCGAGGGCGCTGGTTGCTTCGTCCAGCAGCAAGATGGCTGGCTCGCGCACCAGGGCGCGGGCCAGCGCCAGTCGTTGTCGCTGCCCTCCAGAGAGCGACGCGCCGCCATCGAGGAGCGGGGTTTCGTAGCCCATGGGCATTTCCAGAATTTCTCGGTGTATGCAGGCGCGCTTGGCAGCGGTGATCACCGAGCTCAACGAAAGTCCAGGGTCCGAGAGCGCGATGTTGGCCCGGATCGAGCTTCCGAAAAGGTACGGCCGCTGAGTGACGATGCCCAACTGTCGGCGAACCGACCGAAGGTCCAGCTTGGCCAAGTCGATTCCATCGAAGCGCACTCTTCCAGACGTGGGGGGGTATAGCCCCAGCACCAGGCTTGCGAGCGTCGATTTGCCCGAGCCGGATCGGCCGACGATCGCCACGAACTGGCCGGGGTGAATGCTGACCGAGACGTCGCGAATCACCGTGGGGCTTTGCGGGGAATACTGAAAGCTGACCCGTTCCACGTCGATTCTCCCGTTGAGCTTTCCCGCCGAGCGGACATCGCTCTCGTTTTGCTCGCGAGGGGTGTTGAAGACGTCGTCCAGTCGCTCGATGTAGGTGCCGATGAGTTGCAGCTGTCCGGCGGTGTTGACCAAGTTGGAGAGGGGAACCAGAAAGGCCGAGGCCAACGCGTTGAGCCCGAACATCTCGCCCAAGCTCAATTCCCCGCGCAGCACCTGCAGGCTGCCGAAGCCCAAGAGCACCAGCGGCGAGACCAACCGGAAGGTGTTGGCGATCGCGTCCTGCGCTGCCCCGAGTGCTCCCCGCTGCAGGGAGACATTGAGCTCGTCGACGAACAGGTGGGACCATTGCTCCACCGCGCGGTTTTCATTTCCCGCGGCCTTCAGCGTTTCGATGCCCGCGAGCATTTCGTACTGATAGCTCTGCAGTCGCGCTTGCACCTGCAAGGTCTCGGACATGAGTTGCCGTTGCCGATGCCGGGTAATCAAAAAGATCGCCAGCTGCATGGCTCCAAGCACAAAGGCCAGGCTGCCCATCTTGAGGTTCAGCACCAACAGCGCCAACAGGTAGAGAACCACCAGCGCTCCGTCGAGGATCACCGACAGGCCGCCGTTGGTGAGAATTTCACGGATGGTGGTGTTGCTGTTGAGGCGCATCAGCAGATCGCCCACCTGCCGTTTCTGAAAGAAACCGTACGGCAAGTCGGTCAGGTGATCCAAAAAACCGAGCGTCATTCGAGCATCGATGTTCGTCCGCAGGTGAAGCAAGAGCTGACCGCGGATGAAGCTCGACAAAAAATGAAAAATGCCGATCGCGGCAAACCCCACCCCGAGCACCACGAACAGGTGATAGTCCTCGCGGGGCACCACCCGGTCTACGAGCGCTCCGGTGAAAGCGGGCACCGCCAGCCCAAAAATCTGAATCAGCACCGAGAGCGTGATGATCCGAGGCCAGAGCTTGGGCTTGGCGACGACTTCCCGGACGTACCTCCAGACCGGCTGGGATTTGTCCTTCGCCGGCTTGAAGGAATCGGTGGGTTCGAACAGCAGAGCGACCCCGGTGAAGGACTTGCGGAACTCGTCCATCGAGATTCGCCGCCGCCCGAATCCGGGATCCACGATCCGGACCGCATCCTTCTCCAGTCTTTCGAAGACCACGAAGTGGTTGAAGCTCCAGTGGAGGATCGCCGCCGGCTCCAGGTATTCCAAATCGTCGACCTCAATGCTCACGCCGCGGCCCCGCAACCCATACCACTTGGCGGCATTGATGACCGCGAGCGCGGTGGCGCCGTCCCTGCCCGGCCCCAGGATGTCGCGGATCTCGTCCAGCCGGACGTCTTTGCCGAAGTACCCCAGCACCATCGCCAGGCTCGCGGCGCCGCAATCGGTTGCCGCCAACTGCTGGACCACCGGAATTTTCGGCGAATTGAGCCCGAACCGCAGCCTCTCCAGCGCGGGAAACTTTTCGAAAAGGCTGATCGGCTCCTTGTCGTTATTCATCGGAGTCGTTGTTCAGCAGTTTGAGCTCTGGAAGCAGGGACATCAGAATGCTTCGAGTCCGGATCGGCACTTCCGCGAGTCCCTGCATCCCGTCGTAGTAGTTGTAGGCTTTGCCTTCGGCGATAAATCCTTTGGTGTTCAGGTGCGCTTGCACCAGCACCACCGGCCCGAGCAAGGTGACGCTGTCCGCCAGCTCCTCGCCGAGATATCTGCGCGCCTCGTTTGGGCCGATGATTTCGTCTCCCATCGAGTCGACGAGGAAGTTGTGGTAGGTGTACTTGTAACCCGACACTTCGAGTCGCAGGCGGGAGCCAAGCTTGATCATCGGCCGATAGTGGCCGGGTACCAAGGCGACCACTCGGAACGCCGCGCCCTCGGGAAGGACCGAGAGGATTTTCTCGCCGCTGTTGATCTGCTGCCCGGGTCGAATTCGAATGTCGCTGATCGTCCCGGCGTGCGGAGCTTCCAAACGTCGCTCCTCGAGATTGTGTTCCGCCAGCGCCTTCTGAGCCCGCAGACTGGCCAGGGTTTGTTGTGTCGAGGGGTCGAGCGGATCCTGCAGCCGCTTGATCAACTGGAGGTTGAATTCCTTGGTGACTTTTTCAAGCTGATCGCGCTCGGCCACGTCGTTGAAGCGCACCAGGACGTGTCCGGCCTCGACGCGGTCACCTGGTTTCACCTCCACCGAGCTCACCACCCCGGGCAAGCGCGCCGTCAATTGCGTCTGGCCGGTAATTCGGATCACCGCCGGCCCGGAGGCGTACTCGTTGACGGTGGCGATCATCGAGTACAGAAGCGCCGCCGCCACGCAGCCCACCAGCACCCGATACGCCCAAGTCATCCAGGCCGGGGAAATGCGCAACAGGTCGCCCTCCCAGCGGTACTTGTTCTCGTGGCTGGCGAGCGCCTCTTTTCGAAAGATACTCGTGTCGGGCAAGGAAGTTCCCGTTCTTTGGGCTCGACACTACCTCGAACCCCTTGGGGTTGACCATTTCAAGCCCAGGAACCCCGCCGGGTGCGGTCCTGTAGCGCTCGCTCCAGGGCGGCCAGGTATCGCTCGCGGGTCCAGGCCTCGGCCCCAAACCGCGTCAGGTTGGCCGTTTCCACCTGGCAGTCGATCAATGTAAAGCGCCAATCCATCAACCGGGCGACCAGCGTCGCGAATGCCACCTTGGAGGCGTCCGGCGCCCGGGTGAACATGCTCTCTCCAAAGAAGATCGACCCCAGCGAAACCCCGTAGAGGCCGCCCTGGAGTCTTCCACCTCGCCAGCTCTCTGCGGAGTGGGCAAAGCCCTGCCGGTGGAGCGCCACATAGGCGTCTCTCATTTCCTGGGTAATCCAGGTGCCCTCGCGGCCGGGGCCTCGCTGCCGGGCACACCCGTCCACCACCTCCGCGAATGCGGTGTCGTAGCGGACCTCGTAGACCGCGCGTCGAAGGGTCTTTCGCAGACTCCGCGACAGGTGAACTCTCCGAGGGTCGAGAACAAAACGTGGATCCGGCGAGTGCCACAGGATCGGCAGCCCTTCGCTGTACCAGGGAAAAATGCCGCTGGCGTAGGCGCGCAACAAACGCTCGGGCCTGAGGTCTCCCCCGACCGCGAGCAAGCCGTTGGGGTCGGCGTCCTCCGCTGGCGGGAAGGTGTGGTCGCGATGGCTCAGCAGGTAGACCGGCACGGACTACTTCGCGGAATGAAGGTGGATTTCCCCAGCCACCTCGAACGGCGTTTGGAAGGACTGTGCCTTGAGAGTTCCGGTCAGCTTGTAGGGAACTGAGGAAGCGCGGATCACCTGGGCCACATCTGGCCCGTAGGTGGTGGTGGTTACTGGAAGAGTGATTTCAAACAGCGCGGTTGCGGCGGGATCGAGCGTCTCCCCGTTGGCCAAGGTGCCTTCGCCGATCTGACGGGCCGAGACCCATGCGGCGAAGTCGACCTGTTTCAACGCAAGTGGGAACGGATTGGGGTTGACGATCGCCAGTCGCAGGGTGACCCTCAATTCTCGGTCCGAGTACCGCGCCGCGTCCAGCTCATGCACCCGCAGGCTGGGAAAGCGCGGAAGGGGTACCTCTTTTGACTGCGCGTACTCGAGCTCCTGGGTACGACCGCCTCGTTCCAGGAGCAGCTTGCCTCGCACCGCGACGAGCGCAGCGTCCGCCCTCCCGCCGGGGCCGGGCAGTAGGTCGGGGGCGGGTAGCGGCGACGACTCATCGACGTGAAAGATGGTGGTTTCGCCCGGGGTGATCGACTCCTTGATGGGAACCTGGCCGCGCTTGACCACTCGACCATTCTCGACCACCTCGTAACGGTTTGCCTGGAGCATTGCCGGATCGGGACTTTCGACCTCGCCCTCGAGGCGGACCCGGTATTCGGCAAACCCCAAGTCGGTAATCTGGAGATCAAGCCAGGTGACCATCGGTTCCTTCGCGGCGACCGTGCTTGACGCAGTCTTGCAGCCGCCCGTTATTCCCGAAAAGGCAAACAGCGCGGCCGCGGTTATCCACCTGGGCAGATCCAGCATCTCGCTTCGCAAATTGGCCCGGCTTTCGTAGGCGTTTTTCCGATAGGATTTCAACCCTTGTGGTGGATGGCCGTCCCAATTTCAACCTAGCGGTCCGCTCCTTGCTCAAGCATGTAGCGGCAACGGTGCCTGAATTTTCTCACATCCGAGCATCGCGCATTCTCGTGGTGGCGGGAGAAGCTCGCCGCGCCTCGCGCGGGACGGTGAAGCCCCTGGGTAGCTCAGGAAAAGGTCGCCGCCGGAAGGCGCTCGTTCGGATCAGAGGCCGTCGCATGCTGTACTGCATCACGCTGCGGCCACTTTTCTTTCGCGCCTCGACGCCCCAGGCCCGGATAGAGACACTGCTTCACGAGCTGTTTCACATCTCGCGGAGTTTCGATGGAAGCTTGGACGAAGGGCTTCGACACGCTGCTGCGGGCAAGCGCTTCGAACGAAAGCTGCGGCCACTGGTCAGGCGCTACCTGAAGAAATGCCCAGCAGAGCTGTGGGCGCCATTTGCCTTCAACGGCGAGGTCAGGATGCTGCATTGGCTCGAGAGGCCCGGTCCCGCCGGGTCTCCGGCCCAAGGGCGCAAGCTGTACACCGAAGAGCAGCTCTTCTACGGGCCGGTGCGGATGCTCACCCGCCGAACTCGTCCGGCGCGCGCTCCGCAGGTCAAGTTGCACTAGCGGCGGACGCCGCGGCTGCCAGTGCTTTGGCCAAAGCGACGGTTCGGATGAGCTCGACCTAGGCACTCCGAAACGCACCGTCGAGACTGCGGACGGAAGCAATCTCGCGGGGCATGAGAGCTCAGGGAGCTGGGGGCTTGCGTTCCTCGGAAGCAGGGCTCGCCCCGCTCTGCGTTCCGGTCGCCCTGCTCGCGGCCAGGCGCTTGCTGGCCGCGGCGGCTTCGGGGTGATCCCGCTGTAGGGAGAGCGCGCGCTCGTATTCGGTGAGGGCCTCTGCGAGCTTATTTTGCGACTCGTAGAGTTGTCCCAGCGCGTAGTGCGGGTCGGCTGAGACCGGATCCAGTTTCGAGGCGGCGGCGAAGGCTTCCTGCGCGCGCTGGCGCTGCCCCTTTTGGTACAGCGCGTAACCAAGGTAGAGGGTACTCAGCGGATGCTGGGGCGAGGCGACCAGCACCGCATTGAGCACCTTCAGGCCGCGCTCTGGATCTCCACCTCGGCTGTAGAGCAGCCCCAACTCAGCTCTTGCATCGAGCTGCGTCGGATCCCTCTGGGTCGCCAGTTCCAGTTCAGCCAGCGCCAAGTCTGGTCTGCCGCGTCGAGAGTGAAGAATTCCCAGCTTCGCCAAGATGGAAGGATTCTTCGAGTCCAGCGCCTGCGCCCTTCCGAGGACCTTTTCCGCATCGCTGTACTTGCCCATCGCCAGGTAAAGATCAGCCAATCCAAGCAGCGCTTGGTAATGACCGGGAGAGTCCTTGAGAATTTGTTGAAACAGCGGCTCTGCTTTCGAAGCGACCCGTTTTTTCGAGTAGGCTCGCGCCAGGTCCAGCCTCGCGTCGGCGATGGGTTCCAGCTTGAGGCGGCGGCCGTATTCTTCAATCGCCCGGTCCAGATCCCCTTGCGCCGCGAGGGCGTCGGCCAGCGCGGCGTGCGCCGAAGGTTCATTGGGCAGCTCCTGGACGGCGAGCCGCAGCGTGTTCACCGCGTCGGCGCGCTGGTTCAGCCCCAGGTAGGCGAGCGCCAACCCTCGGTAGGCTTGGACGTTGGGGTGACCGCTCTCCTTCATTGCTTGGACGGCGCGCTTAAAGGCCTCCAGGGCCCGGTCTTTCTTGCCTTGCTGCAGGTACAACTCGCCCAGTTGGACGTACGGATCGCTCGCCTGGCGAGGTGCGAGCTTCAACGCGGTCTCGAATTCCTGCGTGGCCCGAAGGTTGTCGCCGAATCGGAAATAGGAAAGCCCGAGGTTGAAGTGCGCCTCGGCGTACCGCGGATCGGCGCCGATCGCCTTCTTGAACTCATCCAGAGCCCGGCGGTGGTCTCCGAGCGCATCGAGTGCCACCCCCAGGTTGTTGTGCGCCGATGCGTGTCTGGAGTTGATCGCCAAGGTTTTTTGGTATTCGGCGATCGCGGCGGTGACGTTCTCCTCGCGCATCAGCAACACTGCGAGGTTGTAGTGCGCCTCTGGCTCGGCGGGCGCGCGCTGACTCAGCGATGCCAAAACCTCTTTGGCCTGCGCGTATTGTCCCTTTTCCGCCAGTGCCTTGCCGAGGTTGACTTCCGCGGATGCGAGCTCGGGATTGAGCTCCAGCGCCGTGCGGTACTCGTCGATCGCCGGGTCTACTCGTCCCCGCTTTTGCAGCGCTTCACCGAGATTGAAGTGAAGTTCGGCATCCCTTGGGGACAGCTCCACCGCTCTCAAATAATGGTCGATGGCGATGTCGGTCTCGTCCAGGGCTCGGGCCAGAAGGCCGCGCTCGGCGTGCAGCTGAGCATCGTCGGGCGATGAGGCGATCGCCCGATCCAACAGCGTCTTGGCTTCCTGCGCCTCGCCGGAGAGGCGCAGCGCGCGAGCCAGGAGGACGACCGCGTCGACCGCGGTGGGATCCTTCTTCACCAGTGCTCGAAGAGGGATCACCGCGTCCTGGGGCTCTCCGGCCGCCAAATAGGCCAGGCCGAGCCGGTAGAGGGCCTGCGGATCATCTGCCGCTTCGCCAGGCCGGGCGGCTTCGGTGGTTGCGGCGCGCTTGGGTGGCTGAGGCTCTGCGGGCGTCGGGCCGGCGAACAACAGCGATGCCAGGATCAGCGCCGTCACGATTCACTCGACATAAGGGCTGGCACGCGCGTCAAAGGTCTTTTTTGCCAAGACTGCCCGCTGATTGTCCCACGCCTCCTTGCTGGTCCGCGCCTTCTGGCTTGGCTCCTTGAGGTCCTTCTGCAATTTGGCGATTTTACCCTCGCACTTTTTCAACTGATTTTCGAACGACTGTGGATCGAGCGACTCGGAACCCTCCACCTTTGCTTTGCGGGCAATGTTCACCCGCGCCAGCTCGAAACGGGCTCGAGCGCATTCCAGGCCCACCTCCTGAATGTGCTCATTGTCCTCGTTGACCGTTTGTTGGGCGCGCAGATACACCAGTCGCGCCTGCGCCTCCGCCACCGACAGCCGTGCCACATCCTTGGAGGCTGCGTCTTTGGCGGCTCCCTGCTCGTCCTCCGCCGCGGAGAGGCGATCCTTGGCCCGCCGGATCGCCGCTCGATGCCGAGTGACTTCGCTGCGCGCTTCCTCCAGGTGATCGACCGCAAGCGCTAGATCGTTCTCGGCTTCCAGGAGCTCGATTTTGCTTTCGTAGGGAAGGCGTTCCAGGACGCGGCTCGGAACCCGATTGGCGCTGCAATCGAGCAGCCAGAAGGCCCCGAAGGCGACGAAAGCGGCGGTAGGCAAATGTCTCATTGGACTGTGGCTCCAAAATCTCCGAAGACGGTCCGTCCGGAGGCGGCGTCCGTGCCATCGGCGAAGGTGGCGGAAAAATCGCCGTTGGCTTTTTGGCCTGTGGCAAAGGCGCTGGAAAAGTGAAGGCTACCCCTTTTGAGCATGGGAAAGGTGGTGCGTGGGTCGTTCAGGACGTTTCGGGAGATCGTGCCTCGCTGAACGCCGGGGGAAATCTCTTCCGCCAGATCGAACGAAACGTTCGGGCTCAACACCTTGCCGGCCAACCTCGCGGTCACTTGCAGCACCACGTCTTGCCCGGCCCCCTGGGCGCGCAGGTACTTCACCGTCACCGCGTCAGCGGTTTGCGAGGCGGTCACCGTTTCGAAGCGAAGGTCGATCACCGCTCCCAGGCTCCCCTCCAACGAGGAACCGGCGCAGCCGGCGCAGGTTGCCGCGATCAATGCCGTCGCTGCCCTCACCGACACCCCTTCCACTGCGGGTCTACATCCGGCCCGCCCAGGGGGGCGCCCTCTTTGATTGCGGACAGCTCGCGTTTGGCACCCTCTTTGTCGCCGAAGCGGCAGCGAAGCGCCGCAAGGTTCAGCCGCGCCTTGTCATAGGTGGGGTCGGATTCCAGGGCCTTCTGGTAGGCGCTGCGCGCTCCCATGGCATCGCCTTGGAGCAGGAGCGCGTATCCCAGTCCGTTGTGCGCCGAAGCGCGCGCGTCCTGAAGCTCCACCGCTCTGGAAAAGGTCAGCTGCGCCAGCGGCACCTGATGAGCTTGAAGGTAGGCCATCGCCAGGCTTTCAAACGGCGCTGGATCCGAGCTGGACTCCACCCGCTTTTGCAGGTCCTGCAGACCGGGCACGCTGCTGCGAGCTACCAGCTGTTCGATCGGGGAATGCACGCTTTCGCTGCGGGAGCGGCAGCCCAAAACAGGGGCGGAGAATACCTCCATCGAGCTCGAGCGGGACAAGCACGCCTTGAACGCGCCGTCCGCTCGCTCTTGAACCGAGGCCACTTGCTCCTTGAGCGTGGAACTGAAAGTTTGAGCTTCCGCCGCTGAGAGGCCAGCGGGCGGGTGGGTGGCCTGAACCACCTCCGCCAGGTGCTGATAGGCAAGGCCGAGCCTCCACAGCGAGGCGACGATCCATTCCGGCGCGCCCATCTGCGAGGCCTGGGTGTAGATGCCCTCGAGCTGTTGAAGAGCCGCGACCTTCTGCTCCACCAGGTCTGGGCGGAGCGCCTTGTAGTTGCGGTAGGCGAGCTCGCCCAGGTACCACAGGGCTCGGGCGGTTTCCTCGCTTTGACCGTGTGGCCCCTGCACGATGGCGCTGAGGGTGCGGGCGAGACTGTCGACCTCGCCCGAAGCGCCGCTCTTGGCCAAAGCCTCGGCGAGCACGGCGGCGGCGGCGGCATTCTGTCGGTCCGCCTTCAGCGCGAGCTCCGCCGCGGCTTTGGCTTGCGGCAATTCCTGGCTCTTGAGATGTGCCTCGGCGATTTGGGCCAAGATCTCGGGCTTGCGGCTGCCGGCTGCGTCCGCGGCCGCTTGGAGATCTTTGATCGCCTGCCGGGAGTCCCCAAGCGCCAGTCGCAGCTTTGCGGCCGCCAGCCACCCATCCACTCCGCTGGTGTCGCCTCGCATCCTCGAACCCACTTGCTCGAACCAGCTCGAGGCTTCCTCGAAGCGAGCCACCTCCGCAAACTGGCGGGCCAAGGTGAGCAACACGTCCGAGGTGTAGTGCGAGCGCGGGTATTCGTTGACGAACTTGGTACCCAGCTCGCGCTCCTTCGCCAACTCTCGTTTTTCCCTGGCCGCAGCGAAGGCGGCGTAGAGGGCCTTTTCTCCGACATCCTGTCCTCGGTGCTCCTCGGCCACCTTGGTCAGGCCTTCCACCACGTCGCCGGTTTCCTGCGAGCTCTTCAAGGCCAGTTCGCCCAGAGACTCGGAGCGGCTTTCAGTGAGGAATTTTCGAACCTCTGACTGAAAGGTTGCGGGTAAGCGGGCGGCCAGCAGCTTCTTGCCGGTCTCTTCGATTCCTTTGAAATCGTTTCGCTGGCGCAGCGAGTCCAGGGAGAGCTTACCGGCGGCGGGCGCGTCCTTGTAATCCGGGTGGCTGATGGCAAAGGCGGTGAACAACTCCGCGGCGCGCTCGAACTCCCCGTCTTCGTAGTAGGACCGTGCGATGTTGAACTTCACTTCGATCGCATGCTCGCTGCGCGGGTATTTGGCCACGTAAGCGGCCCCGAGGAGCTTGAGCGCCTGCCTCGCGTCCGCGACTTCAAACCCGCTGAGGCGGTTCACCTCGCCGGGCTTGAGCGAGGAGTAATGCGCCAACAGCGCGCCATAGAGCGCCGATTCGTATGATTTTGGGTCCTTCCGGCTCTCGTACTGGGCCAGCTCCTCGAACTGGCGAGCCGCCTGCGGGTATTCCTTGGCGGCAAACAGCGCCTCCGCCCGGTTGCGCATCATCGAGCGGACGTAGCGGTCCGGCCGAAACAGGGAAAGGTAGCCCTTGTAGGCGGCGGCGGCTTCCAGGTAGTCGCTCTTTTCGTCCTTCTTTTGCGCGGCGACGTGAATCTGGGTGGCCAGATCGCGCGCCATTTCCTCGAGCTCGCCGAGTCGCTTCTTGCGCCAGGCTTCGTCTTTGAACGCATCCACCTTCGCGTCAGCCGCTGCGCGCACCAGAAACTCGACGTCCGCGGCGCGCGCGCCGACCTTGCCCTTGGCAGCCTTGAGCGAATCGTAGATCTTCGCAGCGCGATCGAAGTCCAGCTCGGGATCCGGCTGCATCTCCATCAGCTTTCGCAGCGCTGGAATCGCGAATTCGTACTGGGTCTTGATGAAGTAACGGTTCCCCAACTTCTCCAGCGCCAAGGCATAGGTGGTTCGGGAGTCGGAGAGCTTTTCGAAGTACGGCAAGGCTCCCTTGCCGGGCCGCGATTCGGTGTAGCTGTAGACCAGATCCAGCAGGGCCTCGCGCTTGACGTTCAGGGACTTTTGCGCATCGGCGCCCGGAATCGGAGGACTGCCGGCCGCCGCCTCGAAGAAGGTGACCGCTTCACCATGCTTGGACTGGTTGATGCGGATCCATCCCATCTTGTACCGAGCGAGGTCGTGCACCGGCGAAGGGGGCGCATCCAGCACCGCGCGATAGTGGCGTTCGGCCTCGGCGAGGTCTGCCTTGTCGAAGAAGTGGTCCCCGAGGATCTGCTCCGAGTCCATCCGCAGCGGGCTGTTGGGATACTTCTTGGTCAGCTCCTCCAGGGTCTTGAGCATTTGGTCGAATTCGCCGAGCTCGCGCTGCTCGTGCGCCAAGAAGAAAGTGACCTTGTCGGCATCTTTGAAGTCCGGGAACTCGTGGAGGATCCGGTTGTAGATTTGAACCGCCTTCTGTTTCAGCAACCGGGTTTCCGGCGAAACCAGGGCGCCCTTTTGCTCGGGTCGTGACTCCGCTTGCAAGTGATACATGTACCGGCTCTTTTCCACGTACAGCTCGGCGAGTCGGAATTGGAGGTCGGCCAAATAGGGCGCGTTGCGGGACTTGGTGATCAGCCGTTCGGTTTCACCGATCGCCCGGTCCACCTTGAAGATGTCCCGCTTGAGCTTGATGATATTTTCCTCGTGCTCCTTGGCTTTGGAGGTGATCGGGTTTTGCACCGGGCCGGAGAGGAGAGGAGAGGCGGACAGCAGCCAGGCAAGGAGCGCGGCTCTCATGGCGCGTTCTCCTCGATGCAACGGCTCTTGAGGCTAAAGCGGTAATCCCGCAGCTCGTCGTTCCAGTACTCACCCTCGAAGCGGTAGGCGACTTCCTCCGATAGAAGCGCTTTTTCCTCCTCGGGAAGGACCAACTTGCTGCCCTTCTTCACCCGTTCGTAAAGCTTCAGCCCAACCTCGTACTCCATCAAGCGCACCTGTTCGGCGGCGTGGAGCAGCTTGTCGGCTTCGGCGCGCAGCGCCTCTTGAAGCCGCTCGTCGTAGAGCCGGGAGGCCTCGGCGTGCGACAGATCGTAGACCTTGGTCAGTTGAGAAAAGAGTCGGCTTCCGAAGCTCCCCGAGTATTTCCCCAGCCGCTCCATCTCCAGATTGAGCGATCCCAGGAATCTGGCGGCCCTCTTGGTTGCCCCGTGCGCGTTCGCGGCTCGTTTGAGCCGAAGATCGCGGGTCAGCTCTTCGCGCTCGCGGATTGATTCCAGCGAGTCCGCAAAGCGACGGGTGAGCTCCTTGGCAGCGCGCTTGGCTGGGAGGTAGTGGCACAGGTCGCGGTAGATCATCGCCCGCAGCAGGTACTTGTCGGGGAGAAACTCTTCACGAAAGCTGGGCGCATCGAGCGTCGTCAGAAGTCCCATCGCCTGGTGGATCTGCCCCAGCTGGTAGCGGGTCCAGGCCTCCTCCAGGTACAGGGTCGCGCGCCCCGGATCCAGCGGCGGCAGCTGCACCTTCTCGTACGCCTGCAGCGCGTCGTCGTAGTGGTGCTGCTCGTACCGCAGCCGGGCCACTGCGAGCATCGCTTCGTTTCGGGTCTCCTGGGTGAGTTTTTTGTCCTGCGAAAGGTGCAGAAACTGCTCCTCCATGTCTTCGGTCGCCTTGCCGTCTCGCAGTCGTGTCACCAGGAGCGTGAACTTGGCGCGCGACGCTTCCGGCGTGTTTTCAGGAAGCTTGGAGAAGTGGGTTTGCGCCCAGCGCTCGTTGCCGTTGCGCAAATCCTGTAGGCCTTGCTGATAGTGGGCAAACGCCGCGGTCTCGTCCGGGAGAAAGCCGAGATCGAGGCTGGAAAACACCTGCTCTTCGATCAATTGCTCGTCGTGGGGGCGCTCCGTGGCGGTCTGCAGTTCCTCCAGGGCTCGGATCAGCGCCGCTGGGTTTCCGCGCTCGTGAGCGATCCGCGCCAGAAACACGTTGCCGGCGTGCCGCAGGCGCAAGTCGATCAGACTCTTGGCGAGGAAGAACTGGGCCCAGCCATAGTTTTCGTCGGTGGACGGCGAGGATTCCAGGAAGGCGTACAACTTGGGCGCCGCGTTCTTCGGGTTTCCGCTGAAATAGTCGTCCAGGGCCTCGTCGAAGGCCTTCACCTCTGCCCTCTTGGCAGGGGACATCGCCACCTGGTTCGACGCACCCTTGCCGCAGGCGACAAGGGCTGAGGTGGCCAATAGAAGTGCTCGCCAGTTCCGAAAGATCATTCCGCCGATCCGAAGTTCAACCCCATCGAGAGCTGAATCGTGGGGACGTTGAAGGGGTGCGAGACGATCACCACGTTGTCGGTGATGTCCAAGCGGAACGAAAGGTGCTCTCCGGTGTAGAGGCGGGCGCCGAGTCCAACGTTGGCGGCCGGCCTGAAGGCGCTGGTGAGCTTGATGATCGAGCCACCGCCGAGGAGGTAAATCTCGAAGTGACTCACGCTTCGATTGAGAAACGAGCTCTTGCCGTAAAACGGGCTCCACATCACGTCTGAGCCGACCATCCACTCGACTTGATCAAACGCGGTGGGCAACACCCCAAAGTCTCGTTGGAGCTGCGTTCGCAGTCCGGTGTCGACGTTTTTGCTGTACGCGGCGCGCCCGATCTGCCAGGCGAAGCTGTCCGAGAAGTGGTAAGTGTACGCCACTTGAGCCAAGAGCCCTTTGTAGAAGGCGTCGATCGGCAGCACCCCGACTCCGAACGACAGCTCGTTGTGCATCCGGTATTGGCGCTCCTGAACCGCAGCGATGGTACCTGGATTCTCCAGCTCCTCCGTCTGAGCCAAAGCCAGCGATGGGAGTATCGATAAGGTCAGCAGCAATGTACGCACGTCGTTCCTTCCTTCCCGCAAAACTTGCCAGAGGATTGAGGTGCGATCGGAATACCGATCGGAAGCTCAGGTCGGATGTTTCAGTAGCCCACCGAGTTAAACAAGAATGGATAGCTGACGATCACCATGCCTCCTTTGGCGGGGGGGAATCGCCACGTTTTCAAATCTTGCAGAATGCAGCTCTCCACCGCGGGATTGCGAAGGGTAGAGGTCTTGCTTTTGGCCGAGAGCACCGCCCCGTTGGTGCCGATGGTCCACTCCAGGACCACTTTTCCTGCCAACCCCGGCTCCTTCAACAAAGCGCGCTCGTAGCACGCGCGGACCTCTTGGAGGTGGGCGTTGACCGTCTTTGCCACCGCTTCTCGATCGACGCTGCCCTGGGCGCTGATGGTGCGGGCGCTAGCCCGGGTGACCGTACCGGCCACGGTTCCGCGGCCGACGTTGCCTGCCCCGAGCGCACCAATTCCGCCGCCTCCTCGCCCTCGCAGAACCTCCGAACCGAGCAGGCCGGCGCCACCGCGTCCCCCACCGCCCAAACCAAACGTACCTAAACCGGCGTTTGCGATTGGGGCCTTTCCGATCAGCCCGGACAATTTGTAATTGTTGTTTTTGGCGTTCTTCGAGCCTGGCCCGTTCCCCAGCTTGTCGACCGCGGCAAGAATGTCCCCCGTCGCCGGACCAGCCGCCGAAAGCTTGGCGAGGGCCTTCAGGGCTTTGGTTTCCTGCGGGGGCGGGGAAGCGGGTTTGACTTCCTTGACGACGCGATGCGCGGTCTTAACCGGCACCGGTTTGCGTTTCTCGGCGCGCTTTTCCTCCTTCTCCGCGGGGGGCTTCTTCGGCTCCTCGACTTTCTTTTTGGCCTCTTCGGGTTGCGGTTTTTTTTCTGGGGTCACCAATTTGAGCGCCACCGGAGGTACGTTCCGAGCGGTGAAGTCGGCGACCTCTGGCGGCTTGGGACCGTAAATCAAAAAGTAAAGAAGACCACTGCCCAGCAAGAATAAGAGGCTAAGCAGCAGCCAAGGCATGCTCTTCAGCGGATTTGTCCAGGGGTGGGCGGGGGCGGGTGCCACGTACGCAATCACCGACATCCGGCCCTGTGAAAGCCGGACCGCATTGCCTTCGGACAGATGGACCGAGGAGTGAAGCCCGTCGCTCTCGACGTCTTTCGGACCCGGCGGGTAGAACTTTCCGTCGGACTTCCAGCGCTCCAACTTGGCGTGAGGCGGAAGGAATACCCGATAGCCGCGCCCGACGGATTTGGCCACGACAAACGGCTCCGCGGGGAGAGAAAAACCCCACAGCGGCATTGCCTTCGCCGCGGTGCCCTCGAGGATCGGATGCTTCTGGTCCCAAGCAAAGCTGCGCACTTCCTGGCGAGCGTTGCCCCAGCACAGCTCGAAATAAAGCTTGGGAGGACCTCTTCCCCGCCGCGGCGTTGACGCTGGGTCGTCGACGCTCGCGATCAGGGGCGCGGGGGTGATTCGCCGCAGCTGATTTTTTCGAGCCGCTCCCTTTCTTCCCCGAACCGAAGCTCGGCCAATTGTAGCCGGCACCACGTCGATCGGGTGCTCCATTGCGGCGGTGGGTATCAGCGGCAGGTCGGGGCGCGACGCCGGCTTCGTGGGCGCGGTCGGTGCCCTCGCCAGGTGCGAGAGTTGAGGCGCCCCCTTGCCGTTGCGGATCGGCCGCGGCTGCGCCGGAGCCGGAGGGCTTACTTGCGAGGGGACCGGTCGAATTGGAGAAACGCTGGCCGCCGGCCGAGGCGTAGCAGCCGGTTGAGTACCTCCGCGCAACAGCGCTTCCACCTCCGGGGGCGGTGCGGCCTTGGCGCCCACCTGCGCGCGGGGGACCACGCGGGCTTTGAGGGTGAATGGGCCGCAGCGAATCTCGTCCACCGGGCGGATCTCGCAGACGCTGATCGGCCGCCCGTTGACGAACAGCGCGCCTTGGGAAACGTCTTGCACCACCGCTCTGCCGTTTTGGAAGTAGAGCATCGCGTGCTGAGCTTTGACCGTTGCATCTTCCAGGCGCAGGTCAGCCCCCAGCGCCGATCCGAGGCGGTATGAGCCAGTGGCGAAAATCTCGGTCCCCAGGAGCAGCCCATCCCGAAGGATTACCACTTGAAGGACCGCCTCCTGTCCGCTCAACGCATGCTCCTTAACAGGTGAGTGTCTAGCTGTCGTAGACGGAACCCACGATTTCGTCGCGAAAGCTGGCGCGCTTTTGAACCATGGAGCGCGTCTTCAGCTCCTTGCGATCGTAAAGATATACGGCGCCGGATTTATTGCTTTGCCCCTGAATCAGCCGGTCGTCGAAGTCAATCCGCGTTGGCCCCCGAGTAGGGGGCGAGCCGTTGCTCGACGAGGCGCTCGCCGTGGCGGATGCGGACGGGGCCGGTTCGGACGTCGATTTCGACGGCTGCTTGAGCCGCACTTCGACTCCTTTTCCCCTTGAATGACGAGGGGATTTTTTCTTCGAGCCGCGGCTCTTTTGGGCCGCTGACGCTTGCTGAAGGCCGATCGCGCCCGGAAAAGAAAAAACTACCAGGAACGCAAGCAAAAACGCTTTGACGCGGGGCATGGACCGTCAAAGTTAAGCGAACGTCGTACCAACCTGTCAATGAACCAAATTCCACACATTCGCGACGTTTTTCAAATGATTTTCGGACCTTGAGGTGGACTGACTCCACCAGTTTGGGGGGAGAGCCCCTCATGCCGGATGTCGACAATCGCGATATTCTTTTCGCCTTGCTCGCGCAAATGATCAGCCGCGCGTCGTGAAAAAAACATCAATTTGGGAGCTTCAATTTGCCGCGATTTTCATGGACGATCGCGTGGGCAGCTGCTGGAGCGCTGGTGATCGCCACCGCCTCGCTGCTGGCGCTGCGCCGGCCCTCTGCCTCGGCGCGCCCTGGGGTCCGGCTCGGAGACGTTGGACCTCGACTGACCAGCAATCAAACGTCGCAGCCGCTGGCGCTCTACGGCGATGGCTTAGAACGCGGCATGCAGCTTCATCTTGGGACACCGTTCAACCGCAATGTCCCAATCGCGGTACTTGATTCTCGGCACGGATTCCTTCGCTTGCCGGCCGATCTGGACTTGCCGCCGTCCCAAGCACAAGTCACCCTGAAGCTGACACTGACCGACACCGAGGGCAATGGCCTACCGGGAAGCGCTAATTTAACCATCGTCAATGACAGACATTTTACTGATCTGATTGCGCTTGCAGTCTCACGCGATGGCAACTTGGCATTTGCCATTTCCAGTACCACCGACGCCGCGTACGCGGTGAACTTGGAGTCCAAGAAGGTAACGAAAATACCCGTCGGCGACGGGCCGTCCGCAATCGCCCGCTGGGAAGATCCGGCCGGGCGCGAGTGGATGGTGGTCACACACGAGTTTGCGCCGGAAATTCATCTGGTGAGCGTTGAAGGGCCGGGTAAGGAGCAGAGGGTGCTCGCCGGCCCCTCGTACGCGACCGGAATTGTTATCGATCCTGCGACCGGCCTTGCCTACATCGCGGAGCACGCCCATGACTCGGTGGTCTCGGTGACGCTGACGGAAGGCGCGCGTGTTGGATGGCGCGCGGCAGTGGATCCCAACCCCCGGGCAATGGCGATTGCCGGTTCGGCGCTTGCCGTCGGCAGCCTGCAGACGGGACAGGTGCAGGCTCTCGAGCTGAGCAGCGGGAAAGTGATTTGGTCTTCTGCGCCTGGCCCCGAAACCTCAATCGTCGGTGGACGCACCGAGCCGTTCGCGCGATACATCATGGGCGGAAAGGCGGCTCGAGATCTGGCGTGGTCCTCGCGGCTCCGGGTACTGCTGGTTCCCAGCATCGGGCCGAACATCGGACCCAATCCCGATAAATGGGAAGTCAGTCCGAACGGTGGAATCGGAGTTATCGATTTGAGCACTGCCCGCTTCACTCGCCACCTGGGATTTGGCGGCGGGTTGACGGAGGGTTTAGCGGTGGACGACGAGCAGGCCCTTGCTTACGCAGCCGATATCGGCGTCGGGCAAGTAAAGATCGTCGACCTCAGCAAGCTCGCCCTGTCAAACGCCGCGGCGCGGCGCGCTCTGATACAGAAGATCTCGATTTTGCCTCCCGAGGGATTTCCCAGCGTTCGCCCGACGAATGACTACGGCATCTCCGGGCGCGCGGGAATCGAGCTGCACTCCGGCCCCAAGGCGGTCGCCCTGACGCCGGATCGGCGGACGCTGCTGGTGCTGAACCGGTTCACCGGCACTTTGGCTGTGGTCGATGTGCACTCCGCAAAAGACGGGCACGCGGTCGTTCGAGAACAGATCCCAATCGCCGACACACTGACCCAACCAACGCGAAGGATGGGGCAGATTTTGTATTTCACAGACGTGGGCCAAACCTCGATGACCTGTGACGCCTGCCATCTCGAGGGACATACCGAAGGCGTGTTTTTCGAAAAAACCCACCCGCTTCGGATTTATCGAGCGCCCACGGTGCGAGGGAGTCGCGAAACTCCGCCCTACTTCACACCGGTGAGCACCCTGACACTCGCGCAAACCGCCCGGATCGTCGGAGACCGCAATCGCTTCCACAACCCCACCCTCACCGCGGCAGAGGTGGAGGCACTCAGCCTGTATGCGGAGACCATGGTCACCCTGCCCAATCCATACCTGGAGCGCAATGGCTTGCTGGCTGACGAGATTGAGCTCCCCGACGGCAGCCATGGTCGTCCCAAGCCCGGTCTGGTTCTGTTTGAAGGCAAAGCACAGTGCGCCCAGTGCCATCCCGCCCCACACTTCACCACGGATCAGAATCCGTCGACCCGCGGCCCGTATCAAAACGTTGGTACGCCCACGGCACTACCGATCCGCTCCGAAATGCAAGACTTATTCAATCGCGGTTTTGGGACTCCCTCGCTGCTCGGCGCGTGGGACATTTTTCCGATGCTCACCAGCGGCACCGCGGGCTTTTCGGCCAGCTCGCAAGGAACCATCTCAGTGGCGACGCGTTTTCCCGTTAGAGCCGTGCTGGAGATGGCGAAGGAATCCCCAGCCGATCGGCCGGGTCATGGAAACGTCCAAGCGCTCACGACCGATGAAATCAACGACTTACTCGCCTATGTGCTCTCACTTTGAGGATCGATACAATGGTGGCGAAGGGATGATGCGTTTCCGACTCCTCGCGGTGATGTTCATCGCTGCCACCGCGGCTTGCTCCAACGCCGACCTGTACACGATCTCCGGGCACGGGCCTGGGGGACCCGATCGGACCTCGTTTGCGGGGACGGTGTGCACGCCGTTGGCGAGCGGCGATGTATTTCCGGTCAAAATTATCTACGCGATTCAAGGTGGACAAAACGTTCCCCGAGATTTCGTGTCGGTGGTCGTGGATTCTCTGAATCAGCCGCCCACTTTGCCGGGATTGAAGTTCGAGCTGATTGCCTTTCACACCGTGGCCACGGGCCTTCAGGGCTCGTTCGTTGACGCCAGCGGGCTTCAAGCGGCGGCGATCAGGTACAACGCCTATCAGGAGAGTGGGCCGGTGAGCCTGCGATCCGCCTTGCGGCTCGCCAAGACGTTTCTGTCAGGCGACATGGTGACCACCTGCAAGGCGACGGTCGCTCGAACGCGGTATGTGGTGTTCTTGATCATGTTGTCGGAGGACCTCAGCTGCTCCTACCCGGTGTACAACCCGGGCATTGATCCTCGCTGCAACGCCTTGTTGCCCGACCAGCAAGCCTGCAGCGTGTGCGAGCTTCAAAAGGTTTCGGGGGACATCAAAGCTCTGTCGGACATCTACGGCGCTGGTCAGGTGGATGTGCAACCGGTGTATGTGGTCACCACTTCGAATCCATTGGCGAGCGCCCAGGCTGCGGCAATTGCGCTTGGCGGAGGTACCTCCGTCGTTGCCACGACCCCGAACAACTTTCAGTCGACCTTTCAGGCTCTGAATTACACCTCGCTCCAGCGGGCGCTCGTGCTCAAGCGGGTGATCGCGTTCAACCGAAGCGCGATATCGCGCGGGGGACAGTTGCTGGTCGATACCGATGGAGACGGCTTGCCAGACCAGGATGAGATTGCCCTTGGAACGGATCCCACCAACCCGGACACCGATGGCGATGGCATTTCCGACGGCGTCGAGGTTCGAATGGGTATGGACCCCTTGCACCCCGACGTGGTGAATGGCTGCAGCCCGTTCATCGACTCGGATGGCGATCGGCTCAATGACTGTGAAGAGCGGGTGCTTGGAACGGATCCGTGTCAGAGCGACACCGATGCCGATGGCGTCAATGACCTGGTCGAATTTCTTTCCAACACCAACCCGGTGGTCCCCGAGGGGCTCAGCGACTCTGATCGCGACGGTCACATCAATCTAGATGAGTTGGTGGCGCACACCGACGCAAACAGCGCCGACCTCAGCTACTACACTGAGCGGGGCTATCAATACACAATTCAGGACGCCACTCCGACCGCGGATGGGCGACCCTGCTATGACATTCGCGCTGACAACATCAGTCTGGTTTCGACTTTGGCCCGTAAAAATCAACCCCTTCCCGATATACCGAAGGGCACGAACGATATTTATCTGTATTTGCAGTTTGGCCGTCCGGACGATCCGCGCTCGTTGGGCATCAGTTCGCTGCGGGTTCAGCAGGTCCAATTTACCCCACCCAACACGAAGAAGCCGGCTGGAACAATCCCGATTGCGTCTGACGATTTCATTCTCGGGAATTGATCGACCAGGGGGGTAAACCCCCCAACCTTACGGCGCAACGCCACATTCCAGGCAACGTGCAGCCAGTTGCGCAAACGTAAGTCGATGAAACGACCTCGGTTCCTTTTGTCGACATGTTGGACCCGGAATTGCTTTGGCGGCGATCAATGCCAAAGGAGTGAATATGAGACGGCTTTCAAACTTTGTTTCGTTGGTGGTGCTGGGGTGTTGCGCAGTTTCGGCAACCCCAGCGATGGCGCAGACCGGCGGCGGTGGCACCAACCCGGAGTGTCTTGATACCCGGTGCGGTCGCCCGCAAGAGGTAGGTGGTGGAGGATGCGGGTGTGGGTGCGGATGCTCAGTGTGGGTGGCGATGACCGACGATGGAAAGACGCTCCTCTATACCGACGACACCGATGGCGACGGGATCGCCGATAAATACGATAACTGTCCGTTCGTTGCCAACCGCGACCAGAAGGACACTGACGGCGACGGCATTGGCGACGCTTGCGACAACTGTCCAACGGTCGCGAATCCCACGCAGAGCGACATCAACGGCAACGGCATTGGAGACGCTTGCGATCCGGACATGGATGGCGACGGCATTCCAAACGCGCAGGACAACTGCCCGACAGTCCCGAATCACGATCAAAAGATTTCGTATCCGAACTTGACTCAGCTGGGCGATGCCTGCAACCCGGACATCGACGGGGACGGCATTCCCAATGCTCGGGACAATTGCGTGCTTTGCGCGAATCCCACTCAAAATCCCCTGGAGATCGTGGTCATTAACGGGCATCGAACCATCGCCAATTGCCCCTATGACTGCAGCGGTGGTGACCGCGACCACGACGGTGTTCCAGACGCGGTCGACAACTGCCCGGATGACCCCAACCCGGACCAGAGCGACATCAATCACAATGGCATCGGCGACGTTTGCGACGCGGATATGGACGGCGACGGAGTGCCCAACGCTAAGGACAACTGCCCCAAGGTGGCCAATGCCGACCAGCTGAACACCACCGGGTCCACCCTCGGCGATGCGTGCAATCCCCAAAAGGATGACGGCCGATGGGTCGGCGTTCGCGATGGCGCGGGCGTCGTCGCCAAGGGTGAATTCCTTCGCTACCGGAGCCCCTATACCGTCAGCGCCGGTGGAACGTACGACGTCAAACTGGGTAAAGTGGACATTGCGCTGTTCGCCAACCGCGAAGGTGCAGCTCAGGAATTTAACCTCACCATCCAGAGCAGACCCGACGGCTCGGGCGCGGTGGTTCAAAATCCACACGTGTTCGTGACCGAGAGCGATGGGCGATTCCAGTACATCCCCAGGCTGGGTGAATCTCCGTCGCTGCATATCGATACCCCGGGTACCTACACGGTCTTGGTGCAAGGTAACCTTGAGTTTCAAGACCGTGCCTACGCGAACATCGGCCAGTCCACGGCGATGCTCACCATCAACGCCAGTGACGGCAATTCCGGTGCGCGACCCGCGGCTTCTTGCGCGGCTTTGCCTACCGGCGCGATGCCCTTGGGCCTGCCGTTCGCGGGTGCTACCCTCGTTCTGATGAGCTGGCTGGGCCGGCGCCGCCGCCGCTAGGAGGCCCTCCGCTCAAATAGTTCATCCTGGACCTGGAGAATCGGTGCTCCTTCCGATGAAGCGTTGCTCAACCACGGCGAGTGCCATGCTCGCCGTGGTTCTCCTTTTCCGGTGCACCGACGCTCAGGTACAGCCGATCACCGGTCAGCTCTCGAACGCTGACAACAAGCTCACCCTCAAAGGCCGGGTGTGCTCTCCGGTGCCCGACCCCTCTGGCTTTCCGGTCAAAGTCGTATTCGTGGTTGACCAGTCCGGAAGCATGTGCGTCTCCGATCCTCCTGGCTCGCAAAACGGCCAGGGCTTTTGCGAGCGCGCCGAGATTCAAGCCATCGTCCCGCCGGGAATCACCGAGCCGGCGCGGGTCCGCGCGATCCGACGGCTGCTGGCGGACTTCGCGCCCAACGTCAGGGTGTCGGTCGTTCCCTTTGAAACCAACGTGCAAGCTCCCTGGCCACCTACCACCACCGGTCAGCGCTTTGGTCGAGCCAACGATCCCACGCTCACTCCCTACCTAGGCCGGCTCCAGGCCACCCTCGGAAAGGGCACCGATTACCAAGGCGCGTTTGCCTACGTGCAGACGCTGATTCAGTCGGACATGGATGCGGTGTCCAGGAGCAATCCCTCGGAGTTGCCGCGAACCCGCTACGTCGTGGTTTTCCTAACCGATGGCACCCCGTATCCCCGCTGCGCTCAGAACCAGAACCTGCCCCAGTACGCGGATCCCGATCACCCTTGGCTGATTTGGCCGGATTCCGAAGGCGCGACGGAGTTTTGCGCGGGCATCAATGTAACCGATCCGATCACCGGCTTCGTCTATGGAACCGATCGAAATCAAAACTACCAGATCTTCAAGTATGTCGACCTGCTGCTGGCACTGAAGCAGCAATACAACGTCGCCGACGTACGGGTGCACACCGTAAACATTTTTAACAAGGCGGCGGTCGACGCCTGCGGCCCCATTTGCCAGGACCTGTACGGCGCGTTCCCCAATGTTCCGCAGTCGCAGTACGCCGACAAGGCGTTCCAGGTCGCGGAATGGATTCTCAAACAGATCGCTGCCCGCGGTAACGGCATTTATCAAGCGTTCGTCGACAGCAATATTCAAAACCTTGGCCTCGGCGGACTCGACTACACTTCGCTGGTCTCTCCATACGCGCTCAAGTCGCTGATTGCCCAGAACCAGCGGGCGGTGGCGGTGCCTGGCCCGCACGGAGACTTGTTCGCTCCCGACAGCGATGGGGACGGGATCGCTGATGACGATGAGTTCAACTACGGCACCAACAAGTTCTTTGACGACTCGGATTCCGACTGTTTCAACGACCGCTTTGAAGTGCTGCACAAGGATCAAGGCTTCAATCCACTGGTCAAGGATCCCCGGGGCTGTGACCCGAACAACCCGGCGACGCTCGGTTGCTTCTGCCGCGACAACGACGGCGACGGTCTCTCGCAATATGCCGAGGCGTACCTGGGGACCAATACCAACCTGGTGGACACCGATGGCGACGGCATCCCCGATGGGATCGAAGTCCGCTACCGGATGGATCCGTTGAACCCCGAGGACGCCAACTTCGACACCGACGGGGATGGAATTTCCAACATTCGCGAGATTCGGGCGAACACCAACCCCAACCGCAAGGACAAGGATCTGTTCGATCGCGACGGCTACTTGTACAGCACCACCGCCGTGCCGCAGCCGGACGGAAGCATTTGTTACGACTTTTCGATCTCCAATGCCACTCTGGTGACCCCGCCTTCGCAGGCCGGAGTTCGCGAGGGATTCAACCTTTTCAAGATCTGGGTGGCCTTCTCGCCTCAAAGTGGGGTCGCAACTGACAACGGCGATTGGAAGGCGGCCTGCGCCTGGGCCCAATACGACAAGCCGCTGCGCGATCCCGCCGGGCCCGAGTTGACCTTTACCGACGCCAATTTCCACCCGCCCAATCAGCTGGTGCTTCCTGGCGATTATCTAGGGGGCAATTGCGTGGGAAGGGCGCCATGACCGCCCGCTCGATTTGTTCGATTGCCTTGGCCTGGGTGCTGGTTCTGGGATCGTGCACTAACGCTTTCTTATACGACGAGCGTCGGTCCGATCTGCTCCCCAGCGAGAGGTCCCTGGTGCTGGAGGGTCGGTTTTGTACCATCGGCACCAATCAGATCATCCGGCCGATCAAGATCCTGATCGCGATGGATGCCTCGGGTTCAATGTCCAACAGCGACCCCGATGGAAGTCGAGCAACCGCTACCGTCAATTTGATCGCCAGTTTGCCCCGCGACCCACAAGTCTTCTTGTCGGTGATGCTCTTTGCCGGCAGCACCACTGCCTTTCTGACTCGGAACGGCTTGCCCAGTTACGATCAGGTCTCCACGATGACGCCCGCAGACCTCAATCTGCTGGCGGGGAGGATCCTGAACTTCAGAAGTGGCGATCCCAATCGCGACAGTACGGATTTCGTCAAGGCGCTGTCTGAGATCTACAGCCTCATCAATGCAGACATTGCCAACAGCCAGGCGAATCCGACCGACGTGGACGCGGCAAGCCGCGCCGAGTACGACGTCATCTTCCTTTCCGACGGAAGGCCGGATCCGAATACCGCGGCCCAGGACGCGCAAATTCTAAACGGAGACGCGGTCACCCGGATTCGGGCCCTCAAGGACCTCGCGGCCGACGTCCGCTTCAACACCGTGTTTGTCTTCAATCCCACCACCCCGCCGGCGACCTGCGTCCAAGTGGACGCGGGCACGCCGGACGCTGGTTTTGTGTGCCCGGCTGCAGAGGTGGCGGCGGACGCAGACCGGCTCGAGCAGATGGCGGTTCTTGGCGGAGGGACCTTTCGAGATTTCCGCAACCATGAGCCGATCAACTTCCTGAGTTTTCGTCTCGGCCAGCTCCGAAGGCGCTACATCGTCAAAGAGTTTCTGGTGAGCAATTTTTCGGTTGCGGGAGATTCCGCCCTCGATCAGGTGGACTCCGACAACGACGGTCTAACCGACGCCGAGGAATTGGCGCTGGGGACCGACCCGCTCAATCCAGACACCGACGGCGACGGCTTCAGCGATGGGGTGGAGGTGCGTTTCGCGAGGCTCGGCGCCAATCTCAACCCCCTGCGTTTTGATCCTGGTTGCCCGCCGAACCTGCGCGGCCGCGACAGTGACTGCGACGGGCTGTTTGACTGCGATGAGCAGCTGATTGGCTCAAACCCCTCGGCGATCGACAGCGACAAGGATGGAATGGCGGACGCGGTCGAATGGCTATTAGGCACTCAACCGACGGTAGATGACAGCGGGCTGGATCCCGATTCCGACGGGATGAAGAACCGCCAGGAAGTGCGCAACCACACCGACCCACTGCGGGCAGATGTTTCCGATCTCAGCCGCAATGGGTATCGCTACACGCTGATCGAGGATGGCGCTCCCGACGCCAACGGAAGCCAGTGCTACCAGTTCAGGATCGACAATGTGCTGCTGGTCAACACCCTGGCGGACACCCGGGACGGCGGCACCGGGCGAGGCGCTGGATTCAACAACATTTACCTCTCGCTGGCGCAGATTCCCTCGGACGATCCCACCGCCAAGACTTTGATGCGGTCCATACGTTTTGCGCCCCGCTATCCAGTCAATGGGATCAAATCACCGCCCGACGGGGTGATCAGAGTTCATCCAGAAGATTTTCTCGCCGGCTGTCAAGGAGGCACTGCCTTCAACCCTCCGCCGTGACCCGGCGGCATCGGTACCAGGAGCGTTCGATGTTCTCGGCTTCATGCAGCGCCCATGTTCATCCGGCGCAGGTGGCTTTTCGGTGGCCTGTGCTTCTGCTATCGGTCCTTGGCCTGTTTGCTTGCAAGGGCACGCTTGGAAACGATTCGGGAGACGCCGGGGGGGCGCCGGTGAACCTCTGCGCTACCAAGGATGACGCTTTCAACAAGACTCAATGTCAATTGACCGCGGGACAAGATGTTACTGATTACATTCGTTCAGAAAACGACCAAGATTGGTACAGCTTTACAATTCCCTCCTCGATTACCCCTCGGACTCTGATTCATGTTACGGCGGCGTACCGCGTTCCCTACACCCCGGTGAATCTGGTCGCCAACCTTCTGCAGGACGATGGACTGACCAGTTTGGTGAGCCGAGTCGACAATCATGGCCAGGGGTTGCCGCACCCGCTGGACATGCTGGTGCGGTACACCGCACCCGGTCGCCGGGTGTTGCTGACCTTCAGCGATCAAGCTGACGGGACCGGTCGTCACCACTTTGATGCCGTCAATCCATTTACCTTCAGGCTCGAGCTGCTAACGGACCCCAATCCCAATGATCCGAACAACGTTGTCCCCACCCCGATTACCACCACCAACCAGGGCGGAATCCTGGTCGGTTCTACGTACGGCTACCTGGTGACCGACAACGAATTGCACAAATACACGGTGACCATCGCGCCATTCTCAGGGCGCAAGATTCTTTATCTGAATGTCGCTCAAGACTTGTTTACCCCCCCGCCGCCATATCGGTTGGCCTATCGATTGCTCGATCCAGCGGGGGTGCCGATCTCCGAGGATCACGCGGCCAATGTTTACCTTCCCACCAACCTCGCTACCGCCCGGCTGATCCGGGCTGGAACCTACGAGATCGACGTCTTCGGCTACAAGCCTCCGGACAGTCTGGATCCAGTGCCAGGCGATATCACCAAGAGATGGAACATCAGCGTCATGGTGTTGGACGATCTCGACCCCAACGAACCCAACGACTCGATCGAGACTGCCACCCGCACCGCGCTGTCGGCCACCGGTCAGACCGCCAGCTTCACGGGTCGACTCGCCTACGTGCCCGACACCGACTGGTACGAGGTGGATCTGCCTGCGAATTCGAGTCCGACTCTGCTTCATTACCAGCTGGTTCCACTCTCGTCCGGCGGGCGCTTCCCGCCGCTGCCCACCCCATTGGATCGCCAGGTGCGCGTCTTCACCCTGGTTTCGACGGGAACCACTCAGCAAGATCGAATCCAGCGCTGCAAGTACGATCCCACGGCCTGTCCCAAAGGGTACCAAGGAGACCCGAGCATGGTCGCCCTGGTGGAGGGCTACTGCGACAGCTCGACTCCGCCAACCTTTCCAAAATGCCTGCAATCGTCGCGCGAGGAAGCATTCCAATTTCCAAACCTGCGCAATTTTGAGGGCGCGCTCAACGTGCCACCACACAGCAGCACGGTTTCATACTTCTTCCTGGTCCAGGACCAAGGCAATAACTTCGCCGACGACAAGGACCTCCGGCTAACCGTCGATTGGCTCGACGATCCCGACGAGGCTTCTCGCTACGTCGGCGGCGTCAAACAAACGACCGTGCTCCCCCTGGCGCAAGACACCGCAAACAGTTTTCCAGTGCCCCCACCGAATGCCACCGTCCTCAGCGGAACACTGTCGTACGGTTTTGGACGCCTCTTGAACAACAGCACAGTCACTGGATCCGGGGTGCGAGGCCCTACCGATTACGACTCGATCGTCTCGGACGTAGACCGTTACGAGCTGGACCTCACCCCGGGAAGCCAGCCCCAGGATCAAACGTGGGAGCTTCAGTGGGTGGTTGCCCCGACGCCCGGAAACGGCGGAACACCTTACGAGTTGTCCATCGCGCTTGAGTTTTGCGACGGCGATCGCCCGCCGACGGATGGGGGGACCTGCACCATCGTCAATCAAGGGAGCCGAGGAGACCCACTGGTTCTCGCCTACACCTCGGCGTCACTTGCGTCTTGGCACGGCCTAGGACCGCTGCAGCCGGTCTACGATCGCGACCCCAACACCCACGTCGTCACCGGGCGCGCCTACGGCGGATTCTGCATCGAGCCGCGCTTCGTTCGAGGGGGGAAATTCTTTATGAACGTTGGCGCGGTCGACCGGAACTCCTATCTGCCCCGCTCGAGCTACACCATCCGGACAGCCTATACGAGCTATCCTCAAAGTTATCCGGTGGACGGCGGAACCAGAAGCCTACCTCCTCCAGTTCTCGATGGGGGCGTCGACGCAGGCGTATGGCTACCGGGCTGCCAGTTTACTCATGAGCCATAGGCAGCGCGGGCCTAGGGAGCGACGCCCTTGCCTGAGATCGCAATGGTCTTGTTTGGAGCATTTTGGGCGTTCGATACGATGGTCAATGTCGTGTTGAACACTCTTGCCGAGCTGGGCGCAAAAATGATCTGTATAAAGGTGTTTTGTAAACCGGTGACGCGCATCGAAAGCGGCCCGTTCATGGTGAACGCGGGATCTCCGCTGAGGGTCGCAGACGTAATCACCAAATCACTCGAGCCTCCGTTGTGAATCTGCAGCGATTCCTGCGGGGCGGTTCCCACGTACACGCCGAATCCGAGCGACTGACCAAAGTCGATGGTGTCTCGGTCGACGATCAATTGCGGCTGTTGTGGCAGGTCCTGCCCCTTTCCGCACGCGGTAAGGGCGAGCAAAATGGGACAAATCCAAAACAAACGAGAATGCATCGATTGAATCTCCCAATCCGGTCAAGGGCCCAGGTCGTGGCCAACCGCGGTAGCCAGCATAACTCGATTCGACACATGCTGGCTGTATCAGTCGCGGTTCTCGGGCTGGGATGTGGAGGTGGGAAACAAGACTTCATTGCAGGCTTGGCGCTCGATTCGTGTAATCAAGCGTGGCCGATCTGCGACCAGGTCGCGGGCTGCATTATGAGCCCCCAGACCTACACCGAGGGACGCCTCCCCGGTGGCAGCAAGCTGATCGTCAAGATCGACGAGCCATCCACGGTCCGGGTCCACATGTACCTGGAGAATGTCCGCGCCGCCGGCAACCAAACCTCGCTGGATTTCTATGAGACCGGGTGCGTCAATCGAGTAAGGAGAACCGATACCGGACGAGCGTTCGTTTCGGAGTTTGATCAAACCGGAGATTTCGTGCGGGAGGCGGACCTACTCGGAACCGGGGACCACCTGATCGAGCTGAGCTCGGACACCGATTGCACCTATACCCTGAAGCTCGAGGTGATTGCCAAGCGCGTCCAGTAGGGTCTCAACCGTCCCGTTTCAACTTTGCGAGGAAGCGGTTCGCTACCCGAAATGAATTGGCGACGATCGTCAGGGTGGTAGGGACTCCACCGCTGGTGGGCATGAAACTGCCGTCCACGACGTAGAGGTTGCTGACCGCGTGCGCGCGACAGTCCTTGTCGAGCACCGAAGTCGCCGGGTCGTTTCCGAAGCGGCAAGTGCCGTGTTGTAGGATGGTGGTCTCACCGGCGATGCCAACCCGCTCCAGCTTGTCGGGCTGCATGGCCGCGAGCACTTCTTCGCCGCGCTCGACCAGGAATTTGGTCATTGCAAGGTCTGTAGGGTGGCGTTCAACGGTGATTGCAGCCACCGGAATTCCGTACTTGTCTTTGGTGGTCCCGTCCACCGACAGGTAGGTCCCCGCGGTTGGCAAAAACTCGCCATAGATTTCAAACTGCAGAATTTTCGAATCTCGATACGCTCGGAGTCGATCTTTGAGCTCGGTGCCAAAGATGCCATCCTTGCCGCTGCCTGCGATTCGGATCGCCGCGAAGATCGGATTTGGATGGGTCCACATGAATCCAAGGGTCCCTCCTTTTCGAAAGCCGTGGCGATCATCGGGCATCAGGTAATAGTCTTGGAGGCTACGTTGAACAAATGGGGCCGGATCGTCGAGCCAAGGCCAGGTGTCCTTCCTCTTCGCGATCCGGAAAGTGGCCCGCGATTCGCCGAAGGAGCTGAACACCAAGTTTCGGCCGACCAGCCCGTTGTCGTTGGCCAGACCCCGCGGAAAGCGTGAAGAAGTAGAGTTCAAGAGCAGCCGCGCGCTCTCTACCGCGGTGCAGGAGACCACGATCACCTTGGCTGGCTGTTCCTGCTCGATTCCTTGCGCGTCCAGGTAGACAACGCTCTTTGCTCTTCCTTGCCGGTCCACTTCCACCGACCGAGCCATGCATCGAGGCCGGATCTCCACGTTGCCGGTTTGTAGCGCCGCTGGGATCAGGGTCGAGTTGGTTCCAGATTTGGCGCCGATTTCACAGCCATAGCTGCCGCACAGCGCGCAATAGCTGCAGGCCGCCCGGTCCCGATAGGCTTGGCTGATGATTCCGCGCGCGGTGGGAAGCGGGTGCAGGCCCAGCTTTCGGCACGCCCGGTCGACCTCTTGTGAAATCGGATGCTCCTGAAGCGGCGGAAGCGGATAGGGCTTACTGCGCGGCTCGGCGAACGGATGTGCCACCACCCGTCCCGAAACGCCGAGCTCCTCCTCAGCCTGATCGTAGAAAGGCGCCAGTTCCTGATAGCTGATCGGCCAGTCTGCAAGGTTGGCGTTCGGCACCGCGCCCAGAGTGCTTCGCAGCCTGAAGTCCACCGGCTTGAGGCGATAGAAGTAGCCGCTCATGTGAACGGTGCCGCCTCCGACGCAATTGGCCGTCCAGGCGGCGTTGCTTCGCTCGTACTTGCCGCTGGCACCGTTTCGAATCAGGTGCGGTTCATCCCAGGGTAGCGGCATGAAGAAATTGCGCCTGCTGTTGAGGATTTCGTCATGGACGAATTCCTCTTTCTGGTAGTGGGCACCCTTTTCCAGGACCACGACCTTCAGCCCCGCTCTGCCCAGCTGCAAGGCCATCGGCGCGCCACCCGCACCACTGCCGACGATGCAGACATCCGCGGGAGGAAGCGCCACTAGCGGGCCCCGTGCGCGTGGAGTTGTCTCACGCCGTCGTACTGAGGAGGTGGTTCCGAGGTTCCAAAGCCCACCAGCGCCCAGCCCACCCGGTCCCTGTTTCCGCCGTACGAGGGATCTCCCAGAAACCCCTCGAGCGCAAGCACCATCAACAACTCAAAGTACTTCGCTTCGATGGACTTCGGTGGACTGTTTTTTAAGGCAACAAGTACTTGGTCCCGCTCCGGGTCGCTGATCTCGCGAAATCCTTTCCCAAACATTTGTCGCGTGCGCCGATCGAGTTGCGCGGTCCCCGCGAGAAAATCACGTCTCACGTGCTGCATTTCCGGCGTCAGCAGCATCCGGTCGATGTACACTGGCACGTCCGCGTCCAAGGCGCCGGGATCGTGATCGCGAGGAATCAATCGCTCGCACGCTGCGGATACGACTGCGAACTCCTCTGCGGTGAAAGTCTTCAGACCGGGCGCAGCATGACCGCTGGCGACGGCTTGAGCGCTGGGCTTGGGCGACGCCGGCGGTGCGGCCGGCTGACTGCCATCTCTTTTGCACGCACCGCCAATCAGCACCACCCCTCCGCCGAAGAAGGTGAGGCGCTGAATAAACACACGCCGAGAAATCCACCTCCCAGACGAGCGGTCGCGTGCCATGCATTTGAAGTGTCGGTCGGGAATCGCTTCGACGCAAGCCAGCGTTGTCACTGCGCTGAAAGGAAAAGAAAGTCATTTCAATACAGATGCGCACACTGTGTATTTCTTTGACTTTTGAAACCTGGGTCGCGTCCGACACAACACAACAACCGGTATAATTTCTGGTTCAGATTGGCGGGCCTGGATCGAGGAATGACCGATGAATTTGAAAATCAGCGCGTTTGCCCTGATCGGGCTCGCCGCCTGCAGTCCGGGTAGCGTCAACAATCCCGACGGAGGCGACCCCGGGAACGATGGCGGGCCCAATCCGGATGCGGGAACCATTGTGACGCTCGATCCAAGCGCGATGGAAATTGCCCCGATTGCGATGGCGATCGGCAGCAGCAATCAAGTGGGTGTCGCCTATTTCAAAAATGTAGCCCCCACAATCACCGATGCGGGCCAACAGATTGCGAATTACGAGATTCGATATCTGGAGTGGCAAAGCGGCGCGGTGACCATTCCCTCGGAAAAAATCCAGACTGTCCAGCGCGTCAGCGGCGTGTCGGTTGCTTTCCAGAACAGCGGAAGACCGGCGGCGACGTACCTCGGCGGAGACAGCAAAGGGTCGCTGTATTGGCTTCAGAGCAACGTGGCGATCTCCTATCGGCAGACGAACGGTTCTTGGACCGAGGAGATTGCCGTCCGGTATTCAAACGAGGCGATCTGCGGCAATCCCGTCAGCGATGTAGGAAACGTCGTCGGGCTCCACCCAGCAATCGCGTTCGACGGCGGCACCACGTACGTGGCCTATCGGGACGTGCATTTCGGCGAATTTCCAGTGGGGGACTGGGATGGCTCCGATTTGGAGCTGGTCTACGGCTCTCCCGGGGCATGGACCCACGCGCCGGTGATCTGCGGAGGCAACGACAAACTGGCCTGGGGAGGCCACAACCAAATGCTGATGGTTCAGGGGCAACCGGCGATCGTGAGCGACCAACTCTTCGATTCCGAGACGGCGCTCGGGGTGAACGTCAATTTCACCTGGAGGCGCAGCGATGGAACCTGGATCTCAAAACTCCCAGTGATGCAGATTGCCAACACCCAGGTGGGGCCGTCCTTCGCTTACGACAGCACCCTGGGGTTCGCGGTGGCGGCCGTGGATCGCTCCTCGGACACGCTGTTCTTTAGCTCGTCCCACGATGGCATCCAGTGGACGGTGAAGGACCCAGCTTACCAATCGGGGACCGGCGGCTGGTATCCCTCGGTGGCGGTCGATCCCTCGACGCACGAACCCTCGATAGCCTACTACTTCTGTTCCTCGACGCCGGGAGTCTCGGAAGGCAATTGCCCAGCGACTCAGAACGAGCTTCGAATCGCCGCTCGAGTTCTCGGTAATTGGCGCAATATTCGCATCGACAGTCAGGGTGGTGTCTTGCCAAAACTCGGCTTTCTTTCGACCGGCAAGAGGGTGATCGTCTATCGACACCCGCAAAGCGGTGCCCTGAAGCTGTACGTTGACCGATGAGACGACGGTTCGTCTGGATAGCAGCCCCCGTCTGGATTTTCCTGGGCGTTAGCGGCGGCTGTGGTCCAGCCAACGGCCTTAGCGGCAGCTTGAGCGAGGTGTTTCCTTTGGACATCTCTCGCGTGGAAACGGTGCGAAATACCGAGGCGTTCCAAGTCAGCTACTACGCCAACCACGAGACCTCGATCGACTTGGTGGTGCAGGTAACGGTGGCGATCGCGGACTTAAACGTGCAATCCGGAAGCAAAATTCAGTTGGATGGCGAGTACCGGCCCGGCCATCAACGAACCACGGTGGTCCACATGGCCGCGGGCGAGCCGCTGCGTCAGTTGCCGCCCGTTCGCGGTGGCGACATGGAATTCTCGCAGCTTGGAAATCCAGGACAAAACACCCGCGGCAACTTTTCGATGTCCTTCGGGAGTGGCGGCGACCTGGGCGACGGTCGCAACTTGTCCGGCAGCTTTTCCAGCACGCTGAAGGACGGCGGTTTTTAGCTGGCGCGACGCGGCGCTCGAAGCGGCGCCTGCATCATTCTCGTGAAGGATGACGCCGAAGCGGCGCTCATTCGTCGTCCGACTGCACCAGGTGGTATTTGTGCAACAGTGAGTAGAGGTGCTTTCGGTCCAATTCCGCATCGCGAGCTGCGCGGGCCACGTTGCCTTTCGACTTTTGCAGCAGTCGGGTGAGGTACTCGCGCTCAAACGTTCGGATCAGCTCTTCCTTGCACTCTTTAAACGCGCCGTCGTAGCTGACCGGAACCACCGGCCCCTGTGGGCCCGCCAGGGGGCTGGACTCGCGGATCAACGCATGGCTGTCGAGATCCGGGATTTGAACCATGTGCCGGGCGCGCTCCAGCGCGTTGCGAAGCTCGCGCACGTTCCCCGGCCAATTGTGCGCCAGAAACTGATCTCGGACCGGAGGAGGTAGCTTTTCCCAAAGCTCCTCGGCGGCGAAGGCGTTGACCAGCAGCGGGATGTCCTCCTTCCGGTCTCGCAGCGGCGGCAGGCTGACGGTGAAAACCGAAAGTCGAAAGTAGAGATCCTCACGAAACCGCCCGGCTTGGGTCTCCGCCCACAAGTCCTTCTTGGAGGCCACTACGATGCGCGCATCGAAAGAAACGTGGGCGTCGGATGCTCCCAATCGGCGAAATTCTCGGTCCTCGATCGCCCGCAACAACTTCGGCTGCAGGTCCATCGCCAGATCGTCGATTTCGTCGAGAAACAGTGTCCCGCCGTGGGCACGCTCGAGGCAGCCGATGCGCTGTGCCACCGCGCCGGTGAACGCTCCTTTTTCGTGCCCAAAGAGCTCGCTTTCGATGAGGGAATCGGAAACCGAGGCACAGTCGAAGATCACCAGGGGTCCGGCGGTGCGCGGCGACAGCTTGTGGATCAGTTTCGCAGCGGCGCCTTTTCCGGTGCCAGTTTCACCGATCAAAAGCAGGGTGGAGTCCGTGGGCGCAATGCGCTTGAGCAACGCGAAAATCTGCCGCATCGGCAGGCTCTTGCCTGCCATGTCTCCAAGCCGCTCCTCGGAGGTGGGGGCAATTTCGACCGGAGCAACCTCGGGCTGAAATCTCAGCCGGACGTCTCCGACCTCCAGTATGGCGCCGGGCCGAAGGTAAGCTTCGCGCACCTGAGCCCCATCCAGAAAAGTACCGTTGGTGGAGCCGAGGTCCTGCACTAGGAAGCGGTCCCCTTGCCGCTGGACCAGAAGGTGGGCGCGGCTCACCGTCGGATCTTCGAGAACGACGTCATTTTCCGGCGCCTTACCGATCCGCACCGTTGGCTTGTCGAGCGCAAAGGCGGTACCTGCCCCAACGGTGTTGACCAGAACCAGATGGAACTCCTGAGCTGCCAGCCGCTCGCTTGTCGCTCGCCGTCCTCCCACGGTCGTCCGTGGCATGGCAGATCCTGGAATTTCGGGAGCCATCCTCGAGCGCGAGTTTACCGAACTTGCAGAGTGTTGGCTGGGGGACGTGGAGGAAGGTAGCCTGGTGTGCGTGCGGGTACCTGGGCGAACGCCCTCCAGCGCACACCACGAGCCCGGGCGATCGCCGATCTAGCGGTGAAAGCGATAGCCCAATCCCCGAATCGTGAGGAAATGTCGCGGGCGCTCGGGATCGATCTCCAGCTTCTGGCGCAATTGGAAAACGAAGTTGTCGACCGTTCGAGCGGTTCCCTCGTAATCAAAGCCCCAGGCTCCCATGATCAGCTCGTTGCGGCTGAAGATTCGATCCGGGTGGCGAACCCAGTACTCGAGCAGGCGCAACTCCTGGGCGGTGAGCTCAACCGCCTTCCCGGCACGCGTCACCGCCTTGCTCACCAGGTCCAGTTCATTTTCGCCGAACGCCACGACCTCTCCGGCACGTTGCTGCCGCCTAAGCACCGCCTTGATGCGCGCCAAAAGCTCCTGGACCCCGAATGGCTTCACCACGTAATCGTCAGCGCCAAGCTCGAGACCGAGGATTTTGTCGTGCTCCATCCCCCGAGCGGAGAGCATCACCACCGGAATGTCTCGTCCTCGCTGCCGCAACTCCTTGATGACCTCATAGCCATTCATCTTCGGGAGCATCACGTCCAACACCAGCAGATCCGGCCGCTCGTCCAGTGCGCGCTGCAGGCCGGTGTGACCGTCTTGGGCCTGTAAGACGTCGTAACCCTCGTACGTCAAATTCAGCGACAGGCCGGTGAGGATCGACAGATCATCCTCGATCACCAGGATCCGTGCCGCGGCGGAGCTCACGCCCGCGCCCCGGCCTCGCCCGCCGGCTCGAGTGGCAGATGAACCGTAAAGCAGCTGCCCTTGCCGAGCTCGGTCTTCAGCGAGATTCGACCTCCGTGTGCTTCGACGATGCGCTTTGCTAGCGCGAGCCCCAAGCCCGAGCCCTCCGTTTGACGGGTGAGAAGGTTCTCGACTCGGTAGAAGCGCTCGAAGATGCGCTTTCTCTCGCGCGCTGGGATGCCTGGACCATTGTCCACCACGTCGATGGCTACCCCTCGAGGCTCGGAGCGCGCCCGGATCGCGATTTTCTTCTCTGGCCCAGTGTACTTGAACGCATTTTGCATCAAGTTCAGAAGCGCGCCGGCGATCGCATCGCGATCGACGCGCACCGCGGGCAGTGGGCTTTCCAATTCGCAGCTCAGCTGCACGGGGACGTTGAGCCGCTGAGCCCGGAACGCTGACAAGGTGGCATCGACCAAGCTGCGGACCTCCATCAGCTCGCGTCGATAGGTTTTTCTCCCGCTTTCGATCCGCGCCCAATCCAAGACGCGTTCGATCATTTCCGAAAGCCGGGCCGTTTCCTGCGCCAGCAGCGCCAACACCTCCTGCGTCTGGACAGGATTGGTGACCCGGCCCAGCGCCAGCGTTTCGATGAACATGCGGATCGAGGTGAGCGGAGTTCGAAGCTCGTGGCTGACCATCGAAACGAAGTCGGTCTTGAGCCGCGACAGCTTCGCTTCTCGGTACAAGACGCGGCCGGTGTAGACCACCCCGATGGCAAGCGTCACGTACAGAAGCCCCAGCAAGACGCCATAGATGATGCGGTTGCGCGTCGATGCGCTGGCGACCGGGTCTGCACCGGTGGCCATTGCCACCAACTGGAAGTCCTGAAGGGGGGCCGTGAACCCACGCCTCGCCAAAACCGCTGGAGCGCCGCGCGCCGCGTCGCGCGCTTCCACGACGCCGGACATCAGCTTGCCCACCAGCCCCGCGCCGCCATCGTGCTTTGTGGGAAGGAACTCGAACCGCACCGGCTCTTGCGGGGTGATCAGTGCTTTTCCAAGGTACTGAAGCAGCTCGTTGATGGACGCAAGAGAGAGCCGAAAGCCCCGAAGGTCCGCACCCTCGCGACGAAGTGCCACTACCACGGTCCCATGGACATTGGAGATGGACAACGCCGCCGAGTTGTCGCCCAACGAAGAAGGGTCTGGAAGGCCTGCGGCGAGCGCAGCCTGAAGGCGGGGATCGTCGGATTTGACGACCGATCCTCGCACCGTGAACGTCGCGTCGGAAAGCTGGGTCCCGCCGGGCGCAAAAAGAGCGACCGAACCCTCGGCCGTTTTGCGTACTTCCCCAGCTCTCAGCTGTGCCTCCAGGCGCTTCCCCAGCGTTTCGAGCTTGCCGCCCCAGGCTGCCTCAAGTCTTTTTTCCACCGCGGCACGCTCATTGACGATGGCCAACACTCCAAAGCCCGACAACGCGGCCGACGGAAGGACGATGAGGAGCAGCAGCAGCGCGAATGTGCGGCGAAAGCTCAGCAGCTTTAGGGAAGAAGAAAAGGGCACATGCTCCTCTGAAAGGGACTTCAGTATCCGGGAGTGTGCCTAAAGCCCATCGTCGGCCGGCACATCACCTGCACCAAATGCCTATTGTAACAACGTACCACCTTCAAATATCAGTCCTTTCAAGCAGTTTAGACGTTTGCTCTCCATGCTTACACCTCGCGATCAGGGCATCGATGTCCGAACTCACCCAGGTCGCGTTCTGTTGTTGATCTGCCTGGTCGCAACCGGCGCGGTTTCCGGATGCAAGAAGGGGCCGGTTGCCCTCCCGTGGGCCAGCTCGATGGCGGTTTCATCGGACGGGAAGCTGATTTACGCGACCGACCCGGACAATGACTTGGTTGTCGTTCTCAGCGCTCGTACCGAGGCAAAGCGGGCGCAGGTCAAGGTCGGCCGCGATCCCGAGCGGATCGCCCTGGATCGAGACGGCAACCTCTACGTCAGCAATCGGGGCGGTAGGAGCGTGTCGGTCATTCACCGCGGCGATTGGCGGGAGGCAAAGCGCATCCCTGTCGGCCTTGAGCCGGTGGGATTGGCTGTTTCCCCGGACAAGAAGTTTCTCTACGTCGTGAACAGCACCTCGCTCGAGGATCCGGAGAATGGAACCCTGGTGGCGATCGATCTGCGGGATCTTCAGCAAAAGTGGTCGCTGAGCATCGGTCCAGAGCCGCGGGAAATTCGGCTGTTGAGCGAGCGTCGCGCTTCGGTCCTGCTTCGAAAGGATCACGCGGTTTTGGAGGTCGACTTGGAGAACCCCAGAATCCTCAGCAGACGCGTGCTACTCACCAGCCGATAGCGACGCGGTTGGCCTGCGCCGCTGAATCTGATTTACAGGTCGCCGATGCGCGCCTGCATCATTGGTTCCGGCTCCTTCGGCACCGCGCTGTCGACCGTGGTCTCGGTGCACTGCGAGCAGGTCATGCTTTGGGGACGCGACCCCGCCCTGGTTGCGGAGATAAACGAACAACATGAAAATCCGCTTTACTTGCCCGGCATCGCGCTTCCGACCCGTGTGCGAGCCAGCGCCGACCTTGAAGAAGCCGTCACCGGCGCGGAATTGGTGATTTCGGCGACTCCCTCTCAAGTTACCCGCGAGGTGATCG
>Ga0126384_10000072_pt1 | contig 39752 bp, 35 predicted proteins | sample PanSoiMetPlot_36_FD_92543 | JGI IMG/M metagenome (GOLD analysis project Ga0126384, IMG submission 92543) | Tropical forest soil microbial communities from Panama - MetaG Plot_36 | ecosystem: Environmental > Terrestrial > Soil > Tropical forest > Bulk soil | place: Panama | collected 2016-02-17 | reverse complement strand
GGAACAGGCGACGAACGCGAGCGTGCGCACCACGACGGCTCCGACCGTCTTTGAGGCGGGGGTGAAGGAGAACGTCCTGCCTTCCACGGCACGCGCGCTCATCAACTTCCGCATCCTGCCCGGCGACACCGTGGACGGCGTGGTCGCGCACGTGCGTGAAGTCGTGGCCGACGAGCGCGTGCGGGTGAAGCGTCGCGAGGGCAACGTCAGTGAGCCGCCTCCGGCCTCGTCGACAGACTCGCGGGCATACCGGCTCATCGAGACCACGATTCACCAGTTTTTCCCGAAGGCGCTGGTCAGTCCGAGCGTGGTCCTCGGCGGCACCGACGCGCGGCACTACACCTCCGTCGCGGACGGAGCCTACCGCTTTGCCCCCATGGTCCTGCGCAAGCGGGACCTTCCGACCATCCATGGAACGAACGAACGCACTCCGGTCGACGCGATGGGGGTGGCGGTTCGCTTCTACATGCAGCTCTTGCGCGCTGGCGACTAGCGACCTCAGCGTCCCAAGATCCAGCCAGTGCGCGCGGTTGAATTTTTCGCTCAGGATCGCTCGGATCTAGCTGGTAGAGGGTTAACTCCGCCAGCATTTTCTCCCTCGACTTTCGGCTTGCGAAGGCTAGCTTGGGAACTTTGCGACCTTTCAATTCCGACCGGAGGGGGACTTTGAAGACCTATTGCGCGATTGTCGTCACTGCATTCCTGGCCGCTGCCAAGACGGCAGGCCCACAGCCGCCGAGCAAGCCACCGCCCCGCCCCGTTCTTTCGCCCAGTGTCAAAGATTTCGTTCTCTACGATGCGACGGTCATGGCGCTTACCCACCTCACCGTAATTGACGGCACCGGCGGTAATTCTCGAAAAGACCAAACGATCATCCTTTCGGGAGGACGAATTGAAGCCGTCGGGGATAGCGACAAGGTCGCAATTCCGCAGGGCGCTCAGGTTCTTGCCCTAGCGGGGAGAGCAGCATTGCCCGGACTTGTGGGCATGCACGATCATCTCTTTTACTTCGCGAAAATAGCGGACATGCGTCACGGCCAATTCGAAGGGCCGGGAATCTTGGTGTCGGAAATCGCTTACAGCGCTCCGCGCCTTTACCTGGCGGCTGGCGTCACCACCATTAGAACCACCGGCAGCGTCGAACCCTATGCAGATCTGAAGGTCAAAGCCGAAATTGACCAAGGAAAGATGCCGGGACCCAAAGTCCATGCCACGGCGCCGTTCCTTGAGGGCGGACCAACGGAATTTGCCCAATTGCATGAGCTGCGAGGTCCCGACGATGCTCGGCGCTTCGTAGACTACTGGGCCGAGCAGGGGTTCACTTCATTCAAAGCCTACATTCACATCACGCGCGCGGACTTGAGCGCTGCAATCCAAGCAGCCCACAAGCGCAAGCTCAAGGTCACTGGACATCTATGCTCGATTGGTTTTCGGGAAGCGGCAGCTCTGGGAATCGACAATTTAGAGCATGGTTTTATCGTTGATACGGAATTCGTTCCCAACAAGCAACCGGACGTGTGCCCCCCTGGCAAAGCTTTTTCCGAGGCTTTCGACCAGCTTGATCCCAACGGCGATGAGGCAAGAAAAACGATTGACGAGCTCGTTCGACGAAAAGTTGCAGTGACTTCCACCTTGCCAGTCCTCGAGCTACGAGTACCCGGCCGCCCGGTGCTGAACCCGAAGGTTCTGAGCGTGCTTCTGCCGGAGGCTCGAAATAACTACTTCCTGCGTAAGGCCCTGAGCAATGAACAAGCAACCCCCGCGGCGCCAGCCGCTTTCAAAAAGGAGATGCAGCTGGAGCTGGCATTTGCGCGCGCCGGTGGTTTGCTCCTCACCGGTTGTGACCCCACCGGCATGGGCGGTGTGATTCCTGGCTTCGCGGACCTGCGAGGAGTGGAACTGTTGTCCGAAGCGGGGTTCTCCCCAGTTGAGGCGATCAGGATTGCGACGCTGAATGGGGCACAGTTTTTGGGGGAATCATCCAGCATCGGTTCGATTGAGAAGGGAAAACAGGCAGACTTGTTGATCGTCAAGGGAGACCCTTCCAGCAATATTTCCGATATCGAGAACGTGGAGTTGGTCTTCAAGGACGGCGTCGCGTACGACCCGAGCAAATTGATAGATTCGGTGAGAGGACTGGTGGGCCTCCGTTAAGCGGAACCATCATTCAAAACCCCCCGTCTGCCTCAGACGGTCAGTGCCGGATCGAACACGTATGGGAGCTCTGAATCGGGTGTGAAGAAGATGCCTCCCGACGTGGTCCGGCCCTGGATCATCGTCCCGCCGCCTATTGGTGAGCCCACTATGTTAAAGGCGCGTGCGGCGCGCCCGCCTTGGGTGAAGGTGACCTCTTGGAGGCCGCCCGGCGCCTTGTGTCGCCATCGCGCTCGCTTCTAGCATTGAGACTTCTCCCCTACCCCAGGAAACTTATGACCCGACGGTGGCTCTTATGGCTTGCCAGCGCTCAGCTTCTCGGCTGCGCAAGCATGAACATGAAGAAGCAGTGTTACGCCAACGGTGTCTGCCGCATCGAACAGAATGGCGAAGTCAGTTGGAGCGGCCCACCGGAGGAAGTGGCGAAGATGCAGGGAGGCGAGGAGGGACGAAAGCAGGCGCTCGCCGAGGTCGACAAGGCTTATGCAGAGGCACCGAAGCGGTCCGCGAGCGACCCCGTTCGCCTGGTGCTGATTGGACCGACCGCCGACGCGCCGGACCTGGCGGCGCTGACTTCCGCCTATCGGCCTATGATCGAGGCTTCGCTCAGAGACGATCCGCGAATCGAGCTCGTCCCATATGACCGGGTGAAATTTCTGGTCGAGGCTTCCTCCGGCGACTCGCTTCACTCGAGCTTCAGCAAACCGGAGCCGCGGGCCAAGGTCGACGCCGGGCTGACTCATCGCCTGCGCGACGGCAATGCGGAAGTGGACGTGGTGCTCGTCGCGCACCTCGTTCCCAAAGAAGTGACCGGCTTCGTTAGAGGAAGCGGCGGGGCGGGAGTAGCCCAAGTGGTAAACGTTGAATTCCAGGCCAGCATGTCCTCTGTCTATGAGTTCTCTGAAATCGAAGGCGCTCAGGTAGGCAAGAGCACCGACAGCTTGGCGGTCGCCGGGCTCGATAAGAAGGGCAAGGCGAGCTCGGGGCAGCTCAAAGGTAAGCGAAATCCTGAAAATGACCGTGCCGCAATCCAGGAGTACGGGACTTGGGTCAAGAACACGGTGCGCGAGAAGATCGCCCCAACACTCCCGTCAATCGCCGCCGTGCAGGAAATTCGAGCCAAAAATCGCGAGCAGGCCACCAAGGACGCTCCGGCTTGGTTCCGGAAGGTCGCGGGCCAGTAGGCCGAGGCCGCAAAGGCTGCCGTGGACCAAGTGCCAAGGATGCGACAAGTCAAGTCGCTCTGGTCAACCCATCCTTAAACATTCCGCGGTTCCAGCCGCTCGTTTCGAATCTGCTCTTCGTGAGATCGGGCGAAGTTCCTCCGGATGCGTGCGCACGTAGGAGAGCAGTCGTTGTTTTTTTGCCCTGCCGCGTTCGCTACCGAGTTGTTCCAGGCGCCCGTCGGGCGGAAATAGTTTCGGGATGCAAACATGAACGCGGGCATAGATGTCACGCCACGCCTTTTTGACGGCAGCGACTGAAATACCCAGCTCCCGGGCCAGTTCCACATCGGTATCCCCCTTCAGGGCTGCCATCAGAAGTCGCTGTTGCTTCCGGCTCAGGCCGAGGCGGGGCCGCTTGTAGCGAAATATCGTGCTGACCCAGCTCCCAATTTGCTGCTTCGCTAGCTCGCGCGTGATGCCCAGCAGATGGGGCCGATGCCAAATCCCCGGGACGTCCTCCGCGCGAGCTGGACCGTACTTACCCTGGCGATCACAGAACACCAAAGCACCACAACCGAGCACCTGTTGTAAGTGCGCTCCGTTTTCGGCCTGTACAATCACCTCGCGCAAGTAGTAGCCGGCATGCGCCTCAAAAAAACTGCCAGCGCAAAAATTATGCGCCTCCGGTTCGGCGACATATTGCTGGTCTAGGCAACCAGACCAAACGACACAGGTCAGCGTGCCGTTTGAATTCCCCGCCGCAACTTCTCGGTCCGACAGCAACGGAGAATGACCTTTAGCGATGCGTTGGGTCAGCTCCGGTGCAATCCAAACGGAGGGAGGCGTCTTCAACTGGCGAACAAAATCATCTTCGACGAAGACGGCAATGCCAACCAGTACGATCTTCTTGCGGCCTGAATCGGTCGTCTCGAAGACGAATGCGCGAAAGGATTCCTGTCCCAGCAGGCGCGACCAGACTGCCGGAAGCAACTCGATCGCGCCACCGTAACGCGGACGAACAATGGGATCGGCTCTGGTCAAGCTCACGCACGCAGCAACATCGCCAGCTCGCATTGGGCGATAACTGAAATCCATCGGGCTCCACTCCTGACGTCGGCGGTATGTATCTAGGAGGCTATGATCGATTGCGCATTTGAATCTTCTGCGTTTCCGCTAGTGCAACGGCGCGAACATCGCGGTGTCATGTTGCCGAGCCGGTTTAATAGCTTGCTTCCGCGCGTTCCGTGACCAGACGATCCTGCTCCCGGCGTGGATCAGTGTGCGCCCGCGCCTTGTACCATCAACCCATAACAAAGGCGCGACGCTCGGATGCGCAAGGCCATGTGTCCATCCAATCCGATTGAGCTCAGAGTATCTTTTAGAGAATTGTATCCCCTCGCTCGCGCCGCTAGTTCCGAAACAGCCGTCACACAGGGAAGAGCGTTGGGCAGAGCCCAACACAGGTCTCTTAGGAGGCGTACAAACTTGAACTCGATGGAAGTATTGGCGAAGGACAACAAAAGTTTCGGCCCCCGGAGCATGTTTGCGTTGTTCATGGCTGGCTACGTGGCCTTGACTGGTTCCACGTTGTGGGCATTCAACAGGCAAGATTGCGCTACCCCGAAATCGATCGAGAAGCCTCTGCAAGCGTCTCCGGCCCTGATTTGCGATTGCCACCACGACGCGCAGCGCCGCGCCGCCACCAACTGAAAATTCGGCTGAGGACCAAAATGCTCAATTTCACGGCTCACGACGACAACGCAAATGTCCCCATGCCGGTGCGAAAGCTGTGGGCTTGGTTGCTCGATCGCTGGAGAGCTCTGCGGATGCGCAAAATCGTCGCGCAGACGATCGGGCTCGCGCCCAACGCGGCGGCGGGCTTCATCGTCGAGCGTAAAAGCGTTCGGGTGACCTGCCTTTCCGGCACTCTTTGGGTCACCTGTGATGACGACGTCAAGGACTACATGGTCAGCGCCGGGCAAGACTTCGTTCCGCGCTCGCGGGGTCGACTGGTGGTGCAGGCCGCGCCTACATCGCCGGCGAGTTTTCTGATTCAGCGCTCGGTGGTCTAGCCACCGTCGAGCTCATCCGCCCTGCATCATCTCGGTGTATCTGCGCTGCATTTCCTCGGGTGAGATCTCCTCGAGATGATGGCCAACGCTCCATTCATGTCCAAACGGGTCGCGGACGGTTCCAGAACGCTCACCATAAAACTCGTCCTTTGGTTCTCTTAGAATGGTCGCGCCCGCTTCTACGGCTCGCCGGATCACCTCGTCGGCATTGTCGACGTGGAGGTGGATGGCGACCGTGGTGCCTCCCAGCGCCGTCGGCCCTCGGATGTCATATTCCGGGTATTCGTCGGCCAACATCACCGTAGTGCCTCCGAAGTCGAGCTCCGCATGCCCAACGCGCCCGCTCGGTTCGGTGAGGCGAAATTTCTCCTTCGCTCCAAAGGCCTTCGTGTAGAAAGCAATGGCCTTCGCCGCGTCCTTGACGCGCAAGTAAGCAAACAGTTCTTGAATCTTCATGGGGTTCCTTTCTGCTGGAGAAACGCGACTACTGTGCCCGTCCGGAAGCCACGTCTCTTGTACAAAATTTACCCCTTGACCGAACAGGTCTCGAGGAGCAAACCAACGAGGGCAACAGGGCTCGTTCCAAAAGATGGCCGCTCAGCGCACCACGAGCGGCGCTCGGACGACGGGGACAGCCGAGGTTCCCGCTCGCCGAAACTGTTCAAACGAACTTCTGATTTGCGACCGTGGCCCCGGTATGGGCCATTTAGGCATCAACCGCCACAGCCGGACTTGCATCGCCTTGCGTCTGAAGTAGTTCTCGTGATCCCACTCCACCTCTGCCATTTCCAGAAATGACTCGACGAAGTGACTTAGCCCTGCGGCATGGGACAGCCGCGCAGCGAGCTCATACTCCTTGATGTTCTGTGACTCGAGCCGAGCGGCTCCGTACATCGGCAGGAACCACCCTCCGACCTGACAAAATAGAGCGATGGCGCGGCCTACCCTATCCATCTTTCTCTCCCGAAAAGCTATGGGTGCGGCCCCAAACGAACCCAGCATCTCCAAGAGGCAGTGGCGATGCCGAATTTCGTCGCGAATGATTTTCCCGATTTCCGCCCGCTCCAACCCTTGAACAGCGTGACGGTGCCCGAGGTAGGCACGGGTTGCCGCAAGCTCACCGGAATACGCCAGCTGAATCAGAAAGATCAGCTGCTCCCGAGCGAAGGCCGCGCGTTTCAAATGATCCTGATCGACCGTGCCACGGCTCTCGGAGATCGTGAGCGCTGGTCTCATTGCGGGTGTGAACAATCATAGCCTGCTCCGTCATGAGAGGTGAGTCCCGTTGCCCAGCCTCTCGGGCGATAGCTGTCGTCGTTTGTCGGGCCAAGGCAACGGGCCGCGTTACGATCTCAAGGGGCGTCGAAAGGGTGGAAACATGATTGGACGAATCGGGCGAAAAGCATTGAGCAAGGGCATCGCCTGGGGATGGGCGCTCGCCGTAGGTGCCTTTTACGCGTCTGCCAGTTTGGCGCAAGGAGGCACTAGGAATGAAGTCGTCTTCTCTCGAGCGATGGGCCCCCACGAGCGCCTACGCGCGGAGTTCCAGGTCGATCGCGAGCTGGGCCGAGCATGGGTTGCGGTTGAGCTTCGATGGCTGACTCCAGACGGCTACCCGTGGGGCGGGCAAACCCTGGACATCCCTAGCGCGGTAGATGGCCTTTACTATGACAAGTCGACCAAGCAGCTGGTCTATCAGAGCGGGAAGGTCCGGGTTGTGTGCGCGGAGGACTGGACTCTTCTTTGGCACACCGCCTTGAAGGAAACAGGCCAATGCCCTCTCCGGGTGAGCAGTCAAACGCGGACGCTGTATGACGGATTCAACCGTCGCGATGAAACGGTAGGCGAAGTCGTCCTTCAGTTGCCGGCGGCGGCATTGCCCTCTCGCTCCGAACGGCGCTGACTTGCTCCAGCTCTTCGCCCTGATTCTCGCGGCGTCGCCGGCCGATTTGCGAGCGCAAGGCAAGGCCGGGCTCCAGGCCATCCGCAGCGAGGCGCTCTCTTCGCACATCCGCTTTCTCGCCGACGATTTGTTGGAAGGTCGCGCGACCGGCTCGCCCGGGCACGCTGTCGCGGCGCGCTACCTCGCCACCCAGCTTGAGGCCCTGGGGCTACAACCGGCCGGGGAGGGCGGCACTTGGTTTCAGCCAGTGCCCTTCATCGGGATGACGGTGGTCACGGAAAAATGCGCGCTCGAGCTGGACGGCGCGGCTTTGAAGTATCCGGACGAGGTGCTCTTCTTTCCGCGCGCCAGCGCGAGCAACGACGATGTCTCCGGTGAGCTGGTTTTTGCTGGGTACGGAGTGTCCGCCCCACTCTACGGGTACGAGGATCTGCCGACTGACCTGCGCGGCAAGATCGCAGTGGTGCTGTACGGCGCGCCGCGCTCGGACCGAGAGGATTTCTTCCCCACCGCAGCCAGCGCGGTTTACTCCGATCACCTGGTGAAGACCCGAGTCCTCGCCGAGCGGGGCGCGGTCGGCATGATCCTGGTGCAGACTCCCGAGTTTGAAAAAATTAGCCCATGGCAGTTCACGAGACTCAACTTCTCGTTCGAGCGCGTCGTTTGGAACGAGGGCAAGAAAGCCACTGGTGGCTACGTTCTTCCGGCCGCGTGGATGCCTGCGAGCGGGCTACAGCGCCTTCTTCGGCAGTCAGGCCACACGGCGGAGGAGGTGTTCGCGGCCGGGCCGAAGGGTGGACTCAAGCCCTTCCCGCTGCAAATGCGCGCCCGCCTTCGCGTCGTCTCGAGCTTGCGCGAGTTCACCTCGGACAACGTGGCAGGCGTGCTGCCCGGCGCAGAGCGGCCGGATGAATACGTGGCGGTGAGCGCGCACCTCGACCACCTCGGGATCGGCCCGGCCATCGAGGGCGACACGATCTATAACGGCGCAGTGGACAACGCCTCGGGCGTGTCGGCGATCATCGAGATCGCGCGCGCCTTTACCGCCCTGCCCCGCCGACCGCGGCGGTCGATCCTGGTGCTCGGTTTAACCGCAGAAGAGAAGTATCTGCAGGGGTCCGAATACTTCACTCGCCATCCGACGGTGCCCCTCGCGGGCATCGTCGCGGATGTGAACCTCGACCTCATGAAAGGACTGCGCCGCGAGCCGCGCGACATCGTTCCCATCGGCGCGGAGCACAGCACGCTCATGGCCGCAGCGCGCGCCGCTGCGAAGGCGCAGTCCCTGAAGATTTCGCCAGACCCGCAGCCAGACGAGGTCTTTTTCATCCGCGCCGATCAGTACAGGTTTGTCCGGGTGGGGATTCCTTCGGTGTTTCCCCGAGTGGGCTGGCAGGACGCACAGGGCAGCATCGAGAAAGGTAAAGCGTACGACGAGTGGTGGACGAAGAACCGCTACCACAAGCCCACCGACGAGTGGGATCCAAAGGCGGACTACGAGAGTATGGCCAAGGAAGTGCGTGCGGATTTCCTGCTGACGCTTTCGGTCGCATCGAATCCGGAGAGGCCGCGCTGGAACAAAGGAGACGTCTTCGAAAAGCTCTTTGGGGGAACTAAGTAGGGCGGATCAGCTTCCAGAGGAAGGCCCTCGCCACTGTTGGGACATGATGCCCCCTACCGGCGCCCGCTGGCAGATGCCAGTTCAGGTGTGGCGCCACAGCTCCGCCACATCCTGGTGAACCGAGTCGTGGCGATCAGGCGGCTGTATTTTCAACAAGTTGCGCTCACTTGGCCAAGGCATGTCGGCTGCAAAAGACGCCCCCCAAGGAGGAAGGCAAATGAATTCTCAAGCGATCAGAGCAGGTAGGATGATTCGGGAGGCGAAGTTTTTGGTGGTTCCCGCGCTGATCATCGGAGGCTGGTTGGCCTTGTTCGGCAGCGTGGCGACGGCCATGAGCAACCCCTTTCCCTTGCAAGCGTCGATCGAGAAAGTTCTCAGCACCCGAAGCGCCGCGGAGCCGGCGGCGGACCTGCTCGCCGAGCGGTGATTCAGCGGCGAAACTTCTTGGGATCGATGCGGAAGCGCTTGATCCATCGCTGCACTTGAAAGCGTCCCTTTCCAAGCGCCCGCGCGACCGAGGTGATGTTCCCGCCGTGCTCTCGCAACAGGGTGACGACTTCCTCGCGCCGGCGCTGATCGCCCTCGGAAAGGTGAATTGGTTCCGCCTCCGCGCCGGCCTCTTCGGTGGACTCCTTGGGACTTAGGGAAGGATGGGCCGCCGCCCGGACCGGTCCGGGCAAATGCGTTTCCTGAATTACGCCGTCTCGCGCCAAGACGACCGCAGTGGTAAGGCATTTTTCCAACTCGCGAATGTTCAGCGGCCACTCGTAGAGCAGCAGTGCTCGCGCGGCCTCCGAGGTCAGCGAGACCTGCTCCGCTCGGCTCTGGAAATGCCGCCTAAGCAGCATTCCAATCAGCAGCCCGAGATCCTCGCGGCGCGCGCGCAAAGGGGGCAGCCTCAACGTCAACCCGGAGAGCCGTGCCAGCAAATCACCCCGAAAGCGATTCTCGGCGATCAGCGCTTCCAGGTCGCGATGGGTAGCGGCGAGCAGGCGGATGTCCACTTTCACCGGCCGCGTGGCGCCAACCGGGAGTACCTCACTTTCTTGCAGCACTCGAAGAAACACCGCCTGAGCGGAAGGCGGGAGGTCGCCGATCTCGTCGAGAAACAGCGTTCCGCGATCCGCACTACGAATCAGCCCGGTACGATCCTCAGTGGCGCCGGAGAAGGCACCCTTGCGGTAGCCAAAGAGCTCCGACTCGACCAGGGGCTGGGGCAGCGCCGCGCAGTTCACCGCAATGAAGTCGCCGGCGCGGCCCGAAAGCTGGTGAATCGCCCGCGCGACCAGCTCTTTGCCCGTTCCGCTCTCTCCCTCGATGATGACCGAAACCAACGAAGGGGAGACCGCGTCCAATCTTCCAAATTGTTCGGCCAATTCCGGAATCAAGGTCGCCAGTCCTGGGGCCGACGGACGGAGCTCGTTTGCGTGCAGGGTTCTGCGTCCCCCTTCGGCCACGGCGGTCGCTTCGCGAAAGATAAAAAAGGTGTGGCCTAGCTCGAGCAGATCACCGTCGTCCAGGGCCTCGCGCTCGCACCGCTCCCCATTGACCAGAGTTCCGTTTTTCGACTGCAGATCCTCGAGAACCCAATGGTCTGGGCCTTTGCGCAAAATGGCATGTGCCGAAGACATCCAGCGGTCGGGAACTGTCACCCGGTATCGACTGCCCTCGATGTGCTCGAGGCGAGAGGTAGGACCCTCCCGTGCCCGACCGAACGTCAACTCCGTCACCTCTTGAAGCCCGCATCGGGTGGAGGAAGACAAGGGACTGTCGGCCTGCAAGACAAGGAACAGATGTGGCTGGGGCGGAATGCTTGGGCGCTGCCGCGAGTGAGCAATGTGAGACAGCGTAGAAGTGACTTCGTTGGGCTTTTCCACCACCCTGTCGACAGTACCACCGAATGGCGCAATTCGGTGCGCTACAACGCGGGAGCGGACAACGCCTCGGGCGTGTCGGCGACCTCGAGATCGCGCCCGCCGTGCGCTCGTCAACTGGGCACAACTCGAGTAGGTTGCGAGCATGTCGCTCCCCCTCAGAACGGCCTGCGGAAGTCGAATCCCGCCTGGCTTTCTCACCGCTCAATTCGCGCCCTGAGGGGCCGTGACTGGGCGGACCGTCCTCCACTATGAAATCAAGGAGCCACTTGGCGAAGGCGGGATGGGCGTCGTCTACAAGGCGCTCGATCGCAAGCTGAACCGCGTCGTTGCACTCAAGTTCCTGCCGCGGGATCTCGTCGCCTCACCTGAGGCCAACCAGCGCGTCCTCCAGGAAGCGACCGCACTCTCATTGCTCAACCATCCGCACATCGCGACGCTCTTCGACCTCGAGGAGGTCAACGGAGACCGATTTCTCGTTCTCGAGTATCTCGGCGGGGGCACCCTAAAGGCTCGCGTGGAGGCGCTAAGCCGCGAGGGTCATCAGCTTTCGATCGAGGAGCTGCTGGACTATGCGATACAGACCGCGGAGGGTCTGGCCCACGCGCACAGACGCGGCATCATTCATCGCGACCTGAAGACGAACAATGTGATGCTCACTGAGGAGAGACGCCTCAAAATTACCGACTTCGGCATTGCGAAGCTCAGCCAGTTCGGCGGGAGCACCCGGCCGGGCAGTCTGATTGGGACACCCCGCTACATGTCGCCCGAGCAAGCCGAGGCGAGGGAGCTCGATTCGCGATCCGATATCTTCTCCCTCGGAGTGGTTCTCTTTGAGTTGACCACCGGGCGCTTGCCTTTCGAAGCGGAGAGTCGTGACGCGTTGCTTTTGAAAATCGCCAAGCTGCCGGCGCCCGCAATGAGCGCTTTCCGACGCGAGGTGCCCGCGGAGCTCGAGCGAATCGTCGCGAAGATGATGATGAAGGATCCGGCGGGCAGATATCAAACCGCCGAGGATCTGCACGCCGATCTACAGTCGCTGCGAAGCACTCTGCTCGACCGCACCTTGAGCCAGGTCCGGGAGCCAGCCCGTTCGAGGAGTCGGCGACACCGATGGCTTCTCGCGATTCCCCCCGCGGCGCTGATTGTGGCCGCTGGCGCATATCTGTACCTTCAGCGAGCGTCGAGCTCGAGGCAGCTCACGCCACCGCCACCCGAAAGTCGACTCGCTGTACTCCCCTTTCGGTGCAACGGCGATGGACGGCTGGATGAGGCTTTCTGCAACGGATTGTTCGAACTTGCGGCCAACAGACTAAGTGAACTGGATGGAGAGCGCATTCGAGTCATTCCAGCGAGGGAAGTTATTCGGCAGCAAGTCAGAACCGCCCAGGAGGCCCATCAAGCCTTCTCGGCCACCCTGGCCTTGGCCACCGCGCTCAAGCGCTCAGAAGAGAAGTCGGTGGCCACGTTGGAGGTCCTGGATGCAACCAAAGCGGTAGCGCTTGGCAGTGGGTCGGTCGAAATCGGCAATCAGGAGCTGGCGCGCCTTCCTGACCTGATCGCCCAGCGGACGGCGGCGATTCTAAGGCTTCCGTCTCGCTCACAAGCCCAGCCGGCCAGAGGGCTCACCACCAATCCCAAGGCATTCGAGCTTTACATGCGGGGAAGAGGATTCCTCCAGCGCTACGACCGAGCCGAATTGCGAGAGCAAGCGATTAGAGCATTTGACGAAGCCATCGAAGTGGATCCCCAATATGCTCTCGCCCACGCAGGCAGAGCCGAGGCATATTTGCGGGTCTTTCGATCGACATCGCAGCCGTCGGCCCTGACGGAGGCAAGGGCCAGTTGCCAGCGAGCTTTGGCTCTCAACGACCAGCTGTCAGCGACTCGCCTGACGATGGGTATGATTCATCGCGCGGCCGGCGAGTACCCGGATGCGATCATCAGTTTTGAATCGGCGCTCAAGGTCCAACCCGATAGCCCAGATGCCTACCGCGAGCTCGGAAACGCCTATGCCGCGGCGGGTCGAACCGGCGAGGCGGAAGCGACCTTTCTCCGGGCCATTCGACTTCGGCCTGACGATTGGAGCGCGCATCGAGATCTCGGCACTTTCTATTCTCAACTTGGCCGACTGCAGGAGTCAGTTGCGCAATTCAAGCGCGTTATTGAGCTTACTCCCGACAATTATGAGGGTTATCGAAATCTCGGCGGCGTGTATCTGAGGCGGGGCAATTACGAAGATGCAGAGACCGCGTTGCGCAAGTCGTTGGAGCTTCGGCCAAACGAGGCAGCGTACTCGAACCTAGGCACCCTCTACTATTTTCGAAAGCAATTCGCCGAGGCGGCCAAGGCATACAAGAGCGCCACCGACCTAAACCCCGAAATAGCCAGAATCTGGGCAAACCTTGGCGATGCGTATCGTCGAGTTCCAGGCAAGGAAAGCGAGGCCGACAACGCCTACCGCAGAGCGATATCCCTCTTGCGAAGGGACCTTGCCAACAATGACAAGGACGCCCAGATCCGAGCCAATCTCGCGATGGTTCTGTCCATGGTCAAAGAGAACGGACCCGCGCTGGCGGAGCTAAAACGGGCGTTGGAGGCCAGCCCAAATGACGGATACGTGGTTTCCCGCGCCATTCTCGTGTACGAACAAGCCGGCATGCGCGAACAAGCACTTGCGCTGGTCCCGAGAGCGATTCAGTCAAATTCGTTGGCCGAGATTGAAAGCTGGCCTCCGCTGGATCAGCTACGCGGTGACCCACGCTATATCGAAATTCTTCAGCTGCAAAACCGACGCGATGCCGGGAAGTGAGGATGACGCCATGGCTAAAAACAAGGCGAGGCAAAAGTCAATACAGCTCATTGTTGAAAGGTCTGGCATCAGCTACAGGCCAGCCGTGTGCACTATCGACAGCGAAGAACCACTCACCATTTTTTCAGATTATAAATTTGAGCTCAATTTCAACAAGGAAGGGGACAAACCCAACGCTGTCGCCCCGGTTGTTAATGAGAATGAGGGTTTCGTCAAATGGTCGATACGGATTGGAGCCCTCTATGTCCTGTATACCAACATCAAGACCCTAGACAGTCTTCCCCCCGAGGATCCTCGTCAGCCTAAAGGCAAGAAGAGGAAGATTTACCATTATCGCGTTAGGCTGACTGATCCCGAAGATAATCAGGTTTGGAGGGACGACTTTTGTCCCACGATTATCATCGGAGACCTTAATTAGGAGGGACTGCTTATGGTGTTTCTTGTGCCTGTCGATGAGCGGGAGGCCCGGAGAGCCGAAGCCACACGCGAAAGTGCGGGCTCGGCTCGTTGACGGGCTCTATCAGAGTTACCTCGGCCAGCGAGCCTGCCTTCGCCACGCATTCCGAATCGGCGGGAATCCCGTTCATCGCGTCCTCGATAGCGGCGTTCAGTTCTTCTCGGGACTGTCCTCCAGTCTCAAAGTAACAATCGCCAGGGTTGCGATTCTCAGCACCGCTGCTTGCACCGCCGCACCCGACCGAACCTGCCACCACGAACGTCACAAGGGTGGCGGCAATACTCCTTCTCCAACCAAATGACTGATGGTTGCCCATTGATTTCCTCCCATGAAGAGTTTGAAGTGAATTGACCCGCTAGAAAGGCCGCGCTAGCGCCGGCCTCCCAAGAAAACCTGAGGAGCACGACTCATGCCAACGTGATCGCGAGCCAACGCACTCGGCTGAGTCGCGGCGAATGTTGCTCTTGAGTCCGTGACGCCACAGTGGAATTAGCCCGCCGACTGTGGCGCCACTTCAAAGGTGTGGCGCCACAGCTCCGCCACGTCAAGCGCGATGGGGCTGCGCGTCCGAATCACTCGTTTTTCGTCGGGTTTCTGCTCCCGGAGCCGCGGGCACATCGCCTGCAAAGACTTGCGCCAGGAGGAAACCATGAACGCACACATCAGCGGAGCAGTTCGGCAGGCGAAGTCTTTCGTGGTCCCGGTGTTGATCATCGGCGGCTGGTTGGCCGTGTTCGGCAGCGTGGTGGCGGCGATGAGCAATCCTCTTCCGTTGCGTGCGTCCATTGAGAAGGTCCTGAAGACTCCAAGCGCGGAAGAGCCGGCAACGGAGCTGCTTGCCCAGCGGTGATTCAGCGGCGAAATTCCTTGCATCGAGGTCCGGCGGTGCTCATCGCGCGAGGGGCCCGGCAGCGACCCCGGGCACCCCGGCATTATCGCCGGTCAGCTCCCAGCGCAGCAGCGACACCGGAATTAGCCCTGTAGCGTCCTTCTCGTCCATGAACCGCCGCCAGGTGAATTCACTGCCGAGCTGACGCACACGCTGCGCGAGGAGCTTGTCGATCTCCACCTTTCCGATCACGTAGCTGGTCCCGTATCCGGGCTGCTGAAGATAGAGATGCTGCTCACCCCAAACGGTGTGGCCCTCGAGGCGCAGCCAGCCTCGGGGCGTGTTGGCCGAAGCGAAGGAGGCTGCTTCTTCCAAAGAGAGTTGGTTCGCATGCATGCGCAGGTCGCCAATCGCTCGCGCCGCTCTCTGGGCGAGCAGAATATAAACCAGCTCGCGGGATCGGGGGCGGGTGTCACAAAGACCGGCGTGCATCATCAGCTCCTCCATCGCGGTGGCGAACCCCTCGGTGCGGGTGTTGAAGATGTTGTAGAGGAGCGCGCCGCGGCGCACTGGGCTTGGGTGCGGGTCGTGCTGCATCCGCGCGAGATCGAACCAATGATAACCGTGCGTCCGCAACAGCACCGGGTCCCGGTATTCCACTTCGTTGAAGAACTCGAGCGGTCGAGACGCGCTGTATTGTCCCAGGTGAGCGCGCAAGGCCGGCTCCATGTCGCTGCGGATGGTGATCACCTGGTGCTGGTTTAGGAAAGCCATGTACTCGGTGACGCCCGCGTTGCTGCGAAGTCGGAACTCCTCCGCGCTGTTGATCGGGCCTTGCGGTGGAAGCTTACGGTTCTTGTCTTCCTCGACGGCGAGCGATGCTCGAGCGCGGGCCAGTTCGCGTTGGCAGATCGTCATCTCATCGGCCCAGGTGTACGGCAGCAGCTGAACGTTCGCGAGATACCAGTCGTAGTTCTCGATCCCCACGCCCGAGCGCCCCTTCTTCGATGGAGCCCGCTCCTCCAGCCACCGGATGAAGCCATCGGTCGCCTGCAAAGCGCTCTGGACCGCGGCGACGACCGGCGGATACGGACCGGCTTTGGAGCTCAGCTCGGCGAGCACCGCCCGCTGCGCCTTCATGCTGCGTATCCCGTAGACCCACAGGTCGCGGGCATCGCCGGTGAGGTTGCGCCGAGCCTGCTGCAGCAGTGCGGACACCGGAGTCAGCTGCGCAGCGAGATCGCGGGCCCGCTGCTCGGTCAACGGAAACCGCCACTTCCACAGCTCCACGGTGCCCAATGCGAAGGGGCCCTCGCGCGCAGGCTGATCACTCTCGTCGGCCACGACGCTGACGTAGAAAGCCGGATTTCGCGCCCACGGCTTCAGAACACGATGGTCAAAGTCCAGCCCGTTCATCTCAGCTCGCAAGATGTGGAAATCGACCTGCTGCGTGATCGGCCACGACCGCGGATCGAACGCGGCGAGCCGCTTTCGAAAGCTGGGGAGTTGAGACTGCTGCGCGGCCATCGCTGCGGCCGAGTAGTCGGGGACGCCGTTCACCAGCTTTGGCTTTTGAAACGCGCGCCATTCGGCAAAGAAGGAAACCAAGTCATCGTACGTGGCGCCGGTTGCGGCGAACGAAGCCAGCAACACGCTCGCACTGCCGGTGAGAAAAGGGCGCATCGACATACAGGCTATTCCGACGAGCCGCTGCTTCTCGCGACCAGGAACTCGAGCAGCAGATCGTTGGTTGCCCCCAAGGATTCGCCGTATTCCGACCACAGCGCGCGAGCAGCCGCGGGTTGACCCTGGGCGATTGAACCGAGCATGCCGCCTGCGACCAGGTAGCGTTTCGATGAGGGCGAGAGGCCCGGCTCTGCCTTGAGCAGCTGCCTCGAGGTTTCGGCCATGCGCGCCGGGTTCCGCTGCCCCACCGACTGAAGGAAAGCCACCCATTGGCGGTCTTGCTCAGAGAAGCGTCGCCCGCACCCGCGCGAAGCGATGGCGTACCAGATCTCATCGAGATCCTGAGCCGGCAGGTCCGCCACCACCGACTGTAGGACCCGAATCAGGCTGGCGAGTGGCACCGACTGTCGATCGCAATTCTTCATCCACTCGACCACGGTCCGGGTGTGATCCTGCAGCTCCTTGGGCACGAGGTTTGAGTTGGCTTTCTCGACGTCGCCCAGGAGGACACCCCTGACCCACATGGCCTGCGCAGCGCGCTGACTTCCCTCGAAGAAAGACGTCAGGGTGATGGTGCTGAGCTCATCGAGGATCGAGACGCCGGAGAGCAATTCGACGGTTGGGAAGAGCTCCCGCTGAAAGTGCATCAGCGACGTCGCGGTGGCCCGCAGGAAACGGGTCCGGACCGCACCTTCATCGAGCACCGGCCAATAATCCGAGTTCATCGGAACTTGACTGATGCGGGTTAGCCCTTCCCAAGAGGACCGCGTGCCCACACGCCGCAGCTCGAGATCATCCAGGTTGTGAACGCCGCTGCGCGCCAGTGCCTTGGCGACAGCCGGTTCTCTGAGCGCCACAGCTTGGGGAGCGCCGAATCGACCCTCGGTTTTGGCCGCGATCAACAGATCGTTATCGTCCGCGGCGTACACCACGTAGTCCTCGAAGTTCGCCTCCACCGCCTTGAGCACCGAGAGAACCATCGGCACGTCGATCTCGTAGAGCTGCAGCCATTGCACGAAGACGCCTCCGCTGGTCAGGTAGCGGCGCACCTGCCGGTAGAACTCGGTCGAGAAGAGTCCGCCGACACCACTGACCCAGGGATTGGAAGGTTCCGACAGGATCAGATCGTACTTCGCCTGTCGCGTGGAAAAATAGGACTTCGCGTCGTCAATCACGACGTGGGAGCGCGGATCGACGTACGCCAGCTCGTTGCGCGGCCGGAAATGAGCCGCGGCCCGGACCATCTCCGGCTCGATCTCGATGGTGTCCACCCGCGACAGTCGCGGGTTTCCAAGCAGGACCTGAGTGCTGAGCCCGGAACCGAACCCGATGCAAGCCGCGGTGCTGGCGTTGGGATGCAGCCCCATGGCGACCGCGCTCAGCATGATCATCGTCGCTTCGTCGGAGCTCGGCTGAAGATTTTCCTCCGCCGGCATCGAGGCGTCACTCTTGCCATTGGTGCGAAGCGAGAGGATCGGCGGTTTACCGAGGGAGATCAGGCCGACGCTTGCCGTCTTTCCGTCGCGATAATAGACCACCTCGGTCGTCCCCGAGGGAATCTCGCCGTAGCGATAGACGCCCGACGCCAGCTGACGCGGATCAAGGCGCACCAAGAAAATCGGACCGGCGAGCGCCAGGGCGCCTGCCGCGCTCAGCGCAAGAGGTAACCGACCGCGCACGAAGGCACCAGCTTTGACAAGGAGAACAGCACCCAGGAGCGCGTCGAGTACCCCGCCTAACGAGAGCAGGTGCTTGAGCCCGACCAGGGGCATGGCGACGTGAACGGCGAGGAACACTCCGACGATCGCCCCTACCGTGTTCGCCGCGTACACTTGCCCGACGCTCGACTCGCCGTGGCCACGCTTGATCAGGTAAAAGGTGAGCAGCGGAAGGGTGGTGCCCGCACAGAAGGTCGCGGGCAGCATGATTGCGAGCGCGATCCCATTGCTCGCCAGGTTGAACAGAGCATAGCCATCGTTCGACGTCGGAAGGTGGAGGATCAGCCACTGCATCAGTTTGAACGTTCGACCGTACGCCACCAGGGTTGCCACCGCGAACACGCCCATCGCCAGCTGCAGATACCCGAGCATGCGCAGCGGATTGTCCAGCTTGTCGATGCGCCGCTGGATCCAAAATCCACCCAGCGCCAGACCGAGAATGAAGGCGCTCAGCATCAGCTCGAAGGCGTGAGTTGAGGAACCCAGCACCAGCGCAAGCATCCGCATCCAGCCGACCTCGTAGAAAAATGAAGTCGCGCCGGTGATGAAGGCTGCCAACAGCACAAGAATGACCACCCGGTCGCGCGGCCTCTCGTCCTGGGTCAGCATGGGTGTCGCTGGCGCCGGCGCAGGTGGCGCCGCCCACCACACCGCTGCCGCGACCAACAAGTTGATCACCCCTCCGATCCGCAGCGTGCCCAGAAGACCAGCCGCCGGCACCAGAACGAAACCGCTGACCAACACTCCGGCGGCGGCACCCAGACTGTTGGTGAAGTAGAGGATCGCTACCGATCGACCGGGCCGGTCGGAGAAAGTGCGCAGAACTCCCGCGGTCATCAGCGGGAAGGTCATTCCCAGGAGCACTGATTGGGGAATGATCAGCAGGGCGCAAAGCCCCCACTTGAATGCGTACACGGCAGCGGGGGATCCGCCGAGCCGCGGCAGGATGGTGTCGTAGGCGAGGCTGGTCGACCCAACGAACGCTGAGTGGAAAACCATCGCCAGCAGCCCGATTGCGGCTTCGGTCACCGCGTAAGCAATCAGCAGATCGCGCCAGCGGGGAGACAGCCGGCTCGAGATCCACGAACCCAGCGCCATCCCGCCCATGAAGATGGCGAGCACCAGCGTTTGTGCGTACGCCGCATGCCCGAGAAAGAGCTTCAGATACTGAGCCCAGATTGACTCGTAGATCAGGCCGGCAAATCCGGAGGCGGCGAAGATCGCGAACAGTGCGCCTCGCGCCCACGGGCGAACTGGCGTCCTCGGCGCGTCGGCAGCGCGGCGGTGCTGCCGCGCCTCAACTCGCCCTTGCACCTTGCCGCCCGCGAGCGAGCGAGCGCTCGCACTTCCCCGACTTCCCCGCTGCTTCATGCCGCGAAGCTATCAGAAGATGCTATTCGAAAAGAGGCTGCTGAGCGGACGGATCGTCAGGGTCGCGAAAGTTGCTCAGTCCAACCCCAACCAGGCGAAAACGCTGCGCGGGGCTCAAGGCCACGCGGTCTCGAAGGGAGAGGGCGATGCTGGTCAATTCCGCACAAGACGAAGGCGGGGACGGCGGCGTGTGACTACGGGTGAGAATCTTGAACTCGCTGGTCTTCAATTTGAGGACCACAGTCCGGGGAATACGGATTTCCTGGCGCGATGCGCTCCAGGTTCTCTCCGCGAGACGCCGAATCATCGGCTCGGTCTCGACCAATAACACGTCGCGCTCGAAAGTGTCCTCCGCCGAGACCGACTGGGTTGGCCGGTTTGGCATCACTTCGCTGTCGTCGATGCCCCGAGCCAGCTCGTGGAGGCGCACCCCAAAGCGACCGAAGTGATTTTGGAGCGTTGGCAAATCCAGCTTTCGCAGATCCGCCACGGTCAGGATTTCCAAGCTCCGGAGCTTTTCTTCCGTCACCTTGCCCACCCCAGGTATGCGCAGCACTGGCAGCGGCGACAGGAAATCAACCACGTCTTCCGGCTTGATGACGAAGAGCCCATCCGGCTTTCGCCAGTCCGAAGCGATCTTCGCCAGAAATTTGTTCGGCGCGACCCCCGCCGAGGCGGTCAAATGCAATTCCTCGCGGATCTGCTCGCGAATCGTCTGCGCCACGCGCGTAGCCGTCGGCAGACCCGTCTTATTTACGGTGACGTCGAGGTAAGCCTCGTCGAGGGACAGCGGCTCGACCAGATCGGTATGGCGCCTGAAAATTTCAGACGCGAGGTGTGACACCGCCCGGTAGCGCGGGAAGTCCGGAGGTACGAAGACAGCGTCCGGGCAGAGGCGCTGCGCGCGAAGCGCGGGCATCGCCGAGCGCACGCCAAAACGCCTCGCCTCGTACGAAGCGGCGCAGACCACCGAGCGCTTGGCCCGCCAGGCAACGACGACCGGCTTTCCGCGCAATTGGGGATCGTCTCGCTGTTCAACGGACGCATAGAACGCGTCCATGTCGATGTGGACGATTTTGCGAGCCGTCATCTGGCAACAGCTTAATCCTGAGTACCAGCCGACGGTGAGCGCAACTCAGCGGCGCCGATTGCGGTGTCGCTTTTTTGCTTCGTTTTCCGATCTTCCTGGGCAGGATACCTATGTCCAACCGTGAGCGGACCTGCTCCGGTCTAAAGACTGGGAGGTAATGCGTCATGATCGTCGTCAGCCGAACAACTAAGCGCAACAGATCGGGTTTCACCCTCATCGAGTTGCTGGTGGTGATCGCGATCATCGCGATCCTGATCGGGCTTCTGCTGCCAGCTGTTCAGAAGGTAAGGGAGGCCGCCGCCAAGCAAGCGGCGACCTCGGATCTGCGCCAGATCCTTAGCGCTGCCTCGCGGTATCATGACCAATATCGCGTTTACCCGAGCGCATTGGCGCCTCTCACAGCCTTCGGACTCAGCCCGCAATTAGCGTCTGGCGTAGAGGATGGGTACCTGTTCTCAATTTTGATCGCGACGCCTTCTACCTTCTTGGCCGAGGCCGCTCCTGCGGCACCAGGAAAGACGGGAGTGGATATCTGCACCATTGACCAGACGGGACACGCGAGCTGTGCGGCGAGTGGACCCGCCGTCGTCGCGGAGAAAGTAATGTTCTTGCGAATCGCGGCGCTCGGCGCGGGCGCAGTGTCCAATCTGGTTCTTCACCCAGAGGCCCCGGCCGCCACCGAGGGCGAAATCAAAACGTATCTGGCGAGGCGTTCGACGGTCCAACAGGTCTTCGAGGAGTTTGATACGAACCATGACGGCACGGTCACATTCAGCAAGATCTTCAATCGCGGCGAACCTGGAAGTGAGACCTCCCCCGGTGACGCCCTGTCCCGATTGCTCGCGGCTGTCCAAAGTGAGCTAGAGCTCGGAGCCGGAAATGAACACGTGGCGTCGCTCCCCGGCGTCAGGCGCTCGGCCTTGCCGCAGCGCTACTGCTCGCAACACGGCGAGGACGACGAGGACGATGCACCATCCTGCCTGATCGTTCCCGATCCGGAGGCACGTAGGCATTAGGCGTCGGCGAAACGTTCGATACGCTTGGCTGGAAGTCTTAGCCAGCCGCGCTCACGTCTTTGAGCTTGACCGGCTCACGTTCGACCTCTTTAAGAGTCCCAACAAGGATGCGAATCTGCATTGAAAGGGTGTCGAAATAGTCGGTGGGCACGTTGCGCGGGAATAGCATTCGCGTTCGATCGTGAATTTCGTCCAGGGCTTCGATGATGGCTGAAACTCGCTTCTCAAGGGTTTCATCGCCCTTAACTTCTCTGGTTGTCTCGTTCTTTGATTCTGGTTTCTTCATCGGTGCTTCCTTTCGTTGCTCGTGCTCAAGGCGATCCGAGAGGTGGTTTTGAGGGACACGGATACTGACCTGGATCTCGTCCCTGTCAATTTGCGATCCGTGAAGCTAGGGGGCTGGCTCGCAGCGGACCGAAACTTCGAGCGTCTCTTGCCCACCGCCGACGAAGAGCGTTCCCGAGGTCGGAGTGGCGTCCACGTACGCGCGCCCCACCGCCACGCGGATGTGGTCGGTCTGAGTCACCACGCCATTGGTGGGGTCAAATCCCTTCCATCCAACTTCGGGCAAATAGACTTGGACCCAGGCGTGCGAAGCCTCCGACTGCGCCGGATTTTGCGCCTGCCCGCCGGTGTAGACGTATCCACATACGTACCGGGCCGGAACTCCGAGCAGCCGCGCCAGACAGATGAACAGGTTGGCGAAGTCCTGACAGACGCCGCGCCGGTTAAAGTAAACCTCGAACGGCGTGGTGGCCAAGGTAGTGGTCCCCTGGAGGTAGCGGTACTCGCTGAAGATCGACAGGTTCATGTCGAGCAGCGTCTCCAGCAAATCGCTGTCGTTGCGCCCGACGAAGCTCATCGCGTAGTCGGTCAGCTCCACCAGCTGCGTCTCTGGTAGCTCCGGCGGCAGCAGGTAGGGCTGCAGCATGTGACGCTGCCACGGCATCCAGACCACCGGAATCGCGGTTCGGGCATGGGGCCTGGAGCGAAACGACAGGGGATTGGTGTCGCGCAGCTCCACCACCGCCCGACTGACGATCGCCAATTCGGTAAATGGAGTGTCGATGTCCACCCGCGTCACCCGATTGCCGAACACGTCCTCGAACTCGGTGCGCTTGCCGTGGACGGAGAGGTTGACCTCGTAGCTCACCTTGCTCTGCAGCAAGTCGTGGATCGGCTCCAAGCGCAACAGGTGGGTGCTGCGCTCCACCGGCGTCGAGTAGCGGTACACGGTTCGGTGCTCGACTTGAAGTCGCTGCGGCTTGGCTTCGCGAGTCAACAGCTGCATCGGCGGCCGCGGCTTTGCCGTACCCGGTGAAGGAGTGATCCCGTTTGCTCCGTTGCCATTGTTCGCCCCGATCGCGATCGCCTTCGAAGCTGGCCCGTTGAGCTCGGTGCGCAGCGCGCCCTGGCGGATCACCGCCATCGCTCCCGGCGAAAGCTTGCGCCAAACAGGCTTGGCCACCGGTGTCCCATTGACCTCCGGGCTGGGTTCAAGCGGCGTGCTGGTGACGATCACGCCCTTGCGGCTCTTCACTCCGCGCTTGGTGAGATCCACTTCGAGATCGCTGTCGCCGAGGGCGAGCCGGGTGTAGGGCGGAATCAGCTCCCAGATGAAGGCGTCGCCGTTTCCGTTCTGGTCGGCGTACACCACCAGGTCGTGTCCGTCGGTGAAGGCGAGCGTGGATTGGCCGTGCTCGTTGAGCCGCAGAAACCACTCGTGCAATCCCCGCAGGTCGATTTCGCCGATGGTCCGCCATCCGTGAGATGCCACCCAGCCGAGCAGCTCGCAAAAGATCAGCTCGGTGTCGGTGCTCCCGATGGGCAGAAACGGAGCGCCGGCGCTCTGGGGCAGCCGATGGTCGAGGCTGCCCGAGTGGCCTAACAACCAGTCGCGGCCGCCGTAGCTTCGGCTGAAGGGTTGGGTATTCGCGTCGCTCACCGGGCCCCACGTCGCGTGGCGAATGTGGAGCAGGAACAAGGAGGACGCCAGGTGCTCCCAGGCGCGTACCAGTTCGCTGCGGATGCTGCCGTGCGGGGGCGCCGGCTCTTTCATCACCGCCGCGGCTGGCTCGCTGCCCGGGTACCAACCGATGCCCCACCCATCGGGCGGCTTTCGGCCTGGGGCGAGGCAGCGCAAGTCGAACGATGGGGCAACGTCGCCCTCGAACGAAATCGCCAGGATGTTAGGCATTCTCTGTTTCTCTCGCTGGTGTAGCTCCACGCTGCATAGGGTTATCACTCACGCCCGACTCAGCCAGCGGTCTCCCCGCTCGTAGCCGAGGCCGAGGTTGGGCCCTGCCCGAGCAGCTCTTCGCCGAGACCGTTGCAGACTGCGGCGGTTTCGTCCACTACCTGGGTAAGCGCTTGATGTAGGGCCTCCGGATCCGTGTGGGACAACTTCACGTGCCGCAGCCACTGATCGAGAAACTGCAGCCGCTTGCGCGTGCGCGATCCCGGCAGCTCATCAGATCCCGGTGGACAGATGAGACACAGCCTCTCTCCCGCGGCTTCCAGACAGTACCGTACGGATCGCGGAAACTTGGGCTCGAGTAACAAAAATGTTGCAACCGCGAGCCCGGACATTTGCCCGCGTGCATGCCGCAAAAATGGCTCGTACCCCGAGCAGGCTCGCAAAATGGCGAGCCACAGACCGGTGTCTGCGGCACGGTCTCCGAGGTTTTGGCCAATCAACGCGTGGTGATGGACGTCGAGCACTCGAGCCGTCCACCCGGCGCGCTCCAGCAAAACGCCCAGGCCGATGAAGTCCAGCGCCTGGTCGTGAAGCATGGTGGTGCGAACCAGTCCCAATAGCAGCTCGGTGTGGGTGCGCAATTTGCCGTAGAAGCCGAAACGGTTTTCCACGTAGTCCGCGTGCGCGGCCTCGCCCTGCAACCAGAGGTACATCTCGTTGATCGCCTCCCAGACCTCGACACTGAGCAAGTCCCGGATGGAGCGGGCATTCTCGCGTGCCGCGTTCACCGAGCACACCAGGCTGGAAAGGTTCTTCTCGTCCCAGGTCATGTAGTCCTGGACGAACTCCTCCTCACCCGCGGCCGAAGCGCCGAAACGCTCGGTGAAAGCTGGGTGCTCTCCGGCGACGATCAGGACCGGCAACCAACACTGAGGCGCAGGGAGCTCTCCGTCGAGCGCGAGGCCGTGGGTGGCGGAGAGAACGCGCGCGGCGTTCTCGGCGCGCTCCACGTAGCGGCCCATCCAAAAGCAGTGATCGGCGACGCGCGAAATCACGACTTCAGCACCCAGGTGTCCTTCGAGCCACCGCCTTGGCTCGAGTTGACCACGTAGGAGCCCTCCACCAGAGCCACCCGGGTCAAACCGCCGGGAAGCACCCATTGACCTTTGCGGCTCGAGACGATGTAGGGGCGCAGATCCACGCGGCGCGGCGCGAAGCAGCCTCGTTCGCCGTCCCAGGTTGGGCAGCTCGACAGCTCCATGCGCGGCTGCGCGACGTAGCGCCGCGGATCGGCCAGGATGCGACGGCGGAACTCGCTGCGCAGCTCTGCCGTGGACTGCGGTCCCATCAACATCCCGTAACCGCCCGCCTCGTCCACCACTTTGACCACCAGTTGCTGCAGATGATCGATCACGAAGGCGCAGTCCTCGTCGCGGGCGCAGAGGTAGGTGGGCACCTGTTCGAGGGTCGGCTCTTGGTGCAGGTAGAAGCGGATCATCTCCGGCACGTAGGGGTAAATCGCCTTGTCGTCGGCGATGCCGTTTCCCGGCGCGTTGGCGAGAGCCACATTGCCCTTCTGCCACGCCCGGAAGAGGCCGCGCACTCCGAGCGTGCTGTCGGGGCGGAAGACCTCGGGATCGAGGAACGCGTCGTCGGTGCGCCGGTAGATGACGTGCACCGGCGCCGGCCCGCGGGTGGTTTTGAGCCAGACCCGATCGCTGTCGACGAAAAGATCCGAGGCCTGCACCAGGTCGATGCCCATGGTGCGCGCCAGGAAGGAGTGCTCGAAGAAGGCAGAGTTGTAGGGACCCGGGGTGAGCAGCACCACGGTGGGGTCATCCGGCGCCGGCGAAACCGAGCGCAGAGCATCCCCTAACCGCGCGGGGTAGACGTCGACGGGGTGAACCCGCGCCCGGTCAAACGCCGCGGGGAATGCGCGCTTGGCCATGACCCGGTTTTCGAGCACGTACGAAACACCCGAGGGAGTGCGCAGATTGTCCTCCAGCACTCGCCACACTCCATCCGAATCTCGAATGAGATCGATGCCGGCGACGTGGATGCGCACGCCCCCGTGGGGTCGGATCCCGCGTACCTGAGGCAGGTATCCGCTCGAGGCCAGCACCACGTTCGCGGGGATGCGGTTCTCCGCCAGGATGCGACCGTCACCGTAAACGTCGTCCAGGAACATCTCGAGCGCGCAGACCCGCTGCTCGAGTCCAGCGCGGATGCGGCCCCAGTCCTGTGCCGACACCATCCGGGGAAGGACATCGAAGGGGAAAATCTTCTCGGTGCCGCGGTTGTCGGAGTACACCGAGAAAGTCACCCCTCGCGAGAGCAGCGCCCGATCCACGAGCGCCTGACAGCGGCGAACTTCTTCAGCTGACTTTCGGCTCAGCACCTCGACCGCTTGCCGGAAAGCTGGACGCGGCACGCCGTCCGAGGCGAGCAGCTCGTCGTAGGTGTTCTCCAAAAATCGGTAGCCATGAAAAAGGCGGGCCGCGGGCGGTAGCTCGACCGGCGTTGGGCGGCTCGCGGCATCGCTCATATTGCACCTCGCAAAGCAGGAAGTCTTCGAAGGTCTACGCAGTATTGCGTTCGGTAGTGGAGCGGTACCTCGCGCGCCGCGGAGTGCCGCGGGCCGCGTTGCACCACCACCCGGCCGGCGCGGCGGCGTGCGGCCTCGGCCGCATCTTCGGGCAGACCCGAATAGGGACCGCCGCCGGGAATCCAGCCGTGCAGTGAGATCGACACGCCCTCGTCGCCGCGAACCCAGGTGAGGACCAGCGGGTCGTGCAGCTCGAGGCCCGGGTGCAATCCAGGTTGGGGAGCGAAGGCGCGGTAGCGAACGCCAGCGAACGAGCGCCGATCGTCCAACGCCTGCAGTGGGATCGCCCAGCCCTGCGCGGCAACCGTGCCGGGATCTCCATCCGGCGCGGACACGCAGAGCTGGATCCGGGCCGCACTCGAATCGACCAGCCTCGCGCCTTGCGTTTCCTGCGAGGCGACGTCGCCCAAAAGCGGCCAGAATTCCAGCGCCGGGGAGATCTCCAACGAAGCCTGACCGCATTCGACTTGCGCGAGCGGCTGCGGCGGCTCGAGGAGCAGCCCCTCCAGGGCACCCAGACCCAAGCCATGGTCGGACAGATCCGCGAGCAACTCGCGCAGGTCGGCCTGGAGCAGAAGCGGCAGCGCGAAGCGATCGTGCAATTCCGGGCCCCACTCCACCAGAGGTGCTCGCAACGGATCCGTCGCCAGCCGCGCCAGGAGGGCGCGAAACAAGGCCGCGATCGCCACCTGCCGCTCGGGCAAAGGTTGCATCCGCAGCGCGCGCAGCTCCACCAGTCCAAGTCGTCCGCGGCCGGGCAGGCCCGGGTTCCACAACTTTTCGATGTTGATCTCCGCCCGGTGCGGATTGCCCGCGCAGTCGACGAGCAGCGGCGCCAGCGAGCCCCAGAGCAGGTCGGGGCTGGCTTGGCACAGCTCGAGTCGATCCAGGGCCACGGCCAGCTCCTCGAATCGCTCTCGCACGCCTTCGTCTGGGCGCGGGCCCTGCGAGGCGCCGCCCACGCATTCGGTGGAAAACCAATACGAGAGCGAAGGATGGCGAACCGCCGCCCGCACCAGCCCGGGCAAGAGGTGAGGGAAGAGGAGAAACGGACTCTCCGCGGGCGAAGGACCGCCAAAGGTGAGCTGTCCTCCACCGCCCGAATCCGCGGCCTGGCCGTTGAAGCGAAAGCGTTCCGCGGACAAGCCAGCTGCCTCGGCGGCGGCGAAAACTGCTCCGGTCCAATCCCAGAAGGTGGCCAGATCCGGCGCGGGCGCGAGATTGACTTCCACCACGCCCGGGTCCGGGGTGACCGTGAGCCATGCCACCGACTCGTCGACCGGCGGCGAAAAGCCGCTCACCACCAGGGACGGCAATCCGAGGCGATTGGCCGCCGCGGCGAGGGCGCCCAGGGCGCTCAGCAGATCCCGCACCAGCGGGAAGCCGGGCAGCTCCACCGCGAGATGGGGTCCGGCGGAGAAGGAAAACACGAAAACCCCTTTGGCCGCGGCCTCGTCGAAAGCCGGCGCGCTCTTGTCCTTAAGGTGCGGGGAAAGGCGCATGCACAGCGATTCATGGTCAGCAAGCACCTTCGCGGTGCGTCCATACGCGAGCCTGGGCTCTCCTTTTGGGCCTGCGAACGCCTGGGCATCAGCACCCCGAACCCGCAGCTCGGCGCTGAACGCGTCGCGCAGCTCGTCGGGGCCGCAGGGGGAGTTGTCCGAAGGAGGCGCCAGCAGCGGATCCGGCGGGCCATCCCAGATCGGCGCCCCGTTGCGCTTGAAGTAGGCCCCGTAGCAGAAGCGCGGGTGGTCCTCGCCGGGATATCGCCGGCCCGCGTTTCGAAACAGCGCGCAGCGTTGGGACAGGCGCGGCATAAGCGCAAGCAGCAACGCGCGGGCCCGTTCTTCCTTGTCCGAGCCCTCGGCCTCGCACAGCCAAGCCGGCTCCTGCGAAGAGCGGAGGGTAAAGGTGGGCTCACCGCCGATCCAGATCCGCAGGCCCCGCGAGAGAAGCTCTGCATCCTGCCTAATCACCGCTGCGCGGATGGGATCGGGGGAGGAATTCACACGGGTTCTTGCTCCTCGTCCGGCTCGGGCATCGGTCGATCCATCGCGAAGCGCCGCAGGTCGGTTGTATAGGGTGCTTCGGGCTGGGCACCAAGCGGTATCAGTTCAACCGGGTAGGTTGCCGGCCCGTCGATCGTAAATCGCTGACTGCGTCGCGCGGCGGCCTCGAACCGGGTGATCGGCGGACCGGTATAGCCGCGGCCCCCGGGGTGCCAGACGTGGTAGCTGCACGCGCCCAAGGATCTGCGGGCCCAGGTGTCCAAAAGGTCGATCCGCAGCGGGTGGTGGATCCCGATGTGCGGTTGCAGCGAATGGGGCGGTGCCCAGGCGCGAAAGCGTACGCCGCCCACGGCCTCGCCGGTAGTTCCCGTCGAGCGCAGAGGGAGGGCACGGCCGTTGACCAGCACCGCGTGCCGCTCTGCAACCATGCCCGTGGCTTTGATTTCGATCCGCTCGAGCGAGGAATCGACGTAGCGAGAGGTTCCGAATGCGGTCAGCTCTTCGCCCAACACGTGCCAGGGCTCGAGCGCATTGCGCACCTCGATCGCCACCTCCCCGCATCGGAGCGTTCCCGCCAACGGGCAACGCAGCTCAAGGAAGGGCCGAAATCCCGCGGGCTCCAGTGGAAGACCGGAGGCCCTCAAGTGGTCCAGCACCGACTCGAAGTCCTGCCAAAGCCAATGGGGCAAAAGGAAGCGATCGTGCAATTCCGTACCCCACCGCACCAAGGGGCTCTGGTACGGCTGCGAAACGAAAGACGCGATCAGAGAGCGCATTAACAGCATCTGCACCGCGGCCATCCGCGGGTGCGGGGGCATCTCGAAGGCGCGCAGCTCAATCAAGCCCTGCCGGCCGTGGGAAGTGGCTGGGTCGAACAGCTTGTCGATGCTGACTTCGGCGCGATGCGTGTTGCCGGTCAAATCCACCAGGAGATGGCGAAACAGCAGATCCGACATCCACGGGGGAGCCTGGTCAGCCGGTTCCGAAAATGCGCGGCTGAGCGCCAGCTCTAGCTCGGCGAGCGACTCCTGGCGTGCCTCGTCGACCCGCGGAGCCTGGGAAGTCGGACCGACGAACAACCCGGTGAAGAGATACGAGAGCGAGGGGTGATGTTGCAGGAAGGTCAAAAGACTCGCGAGCAGCGCGGGGCGTTTGAGGAACGGGCTCTCCAGCGGCGAGGGTCCGCCCAACGTCAGGTGATGCCCCCCGCCGCTGCCAGCTATCCGGCCATCGAGCTGAAATCGCTCCGCATGCAGGCCGGCGTGGAGAGCCGCGTCGAACACCACGTTCATCAGCTCGGCATGCTCGCGCGCGCGGCGGGTGATCGGCACATTGACCTCGAGCACGCCCGGATCCGGCGAGACCGAGAACCGCGACAGCTGCGGCGAATCCGGCGGGGGATATCCCTCGAGGGCCACCGGAACCTGCTCTGCCGCAGACGCGTCCTCCACCAGGGACAACAGATCGAGAAAGTCCGCGGCCGAATCCACCGGCGGAAGGAAGAGGCGAACCGCGCCTTCGCGCGCCTCGACGCACAGCGCGGTTCGGATCGCTGGCCGGGAGGGCGGGGGAGGTGAGCTCGTCAGGCGCGCCTGCCCCTTACTGTCAACGGCGCGGCGCGGGTCGGGCGGAAAGCCGGCCAAGTCCTCGGGCCGGGGCGGCTCCGGCATTGGCGCATCGGACAGCGAGCGCAACGGGAGCCGCAGCCCGATCGGGCTGTCGCCTGGCAAAAGAAAGAGGTGACCGCGGCGAAATTCCCAGCGCTCGCTGACCCAGGTGCCCTCCCGCCGCGCCAGAGGCAAAACGAAGCCCACCTCGCGCGCCAGACCGCGGTCGAGCACCCGCGCCAATCGGCGGCGCTCCTCCGAGTCCTCGAGGTCCGCCTTGAGTGGATCCACATCCACCGGAAGGCTTGCCTCCTGCTGCAGAAAGCGCCACGGGTCCTCGAAGGCTGGCTGCGGCTCGGAAACGGCAAGCCGCCGCGCGATCGCCCGAGCGACTCGACCGGCCTCTTCGACGCTCGCGCGCCCTGGGCCCGGCAACGGATCCCCGCGCCAGACGGGTTCACCGTCGGTTCGCGCCACCAGCTCCAGCGTCCAGCGCGGAAGGCTCTCTCCGGGATACTGCTTGCCGGACCGCTCCAGGATCGCAGCGCCGGGCGCGAGCCGGCGACGTAGCTCGGTGGCGAGTCTCAGTCCTTGGGTATGCTTCGTGGGCCCAAGCGCTTCGGTGTTCCATTCCGGCGCTTCCGCGTGCTCCCGGGAGGTGAAAGTCGGCTCCCCGCCCATGGTGAGGCGAACGCCAAATTCCTCGAGCCGTTGGTCCGCCACTTCCCCGGCCGCGAGCAAAGCCTGCCAGACCTTCTCCTCGTAGGGAGTGGTGGGGCGCGGCTCGTGACCCAACCTGGCGATGAGGGTCTCGAATGAAACCCGGCTGGCCGCTTCGCTGCTGGTGCCGTCGAGCGGCGCCGCGAGCGCGGGGTTGGCAGTGGCGGCTAGCGGAATGTGGCCCTCACCGCAAAGCAAGCCGCTGGTGGAGTCGAAGCCGATCCACCCCGCTCCGGGCAGGAAGACTTCGGTCCACGCGTGCAGATCCACGACGTCCCGGCCCACGCCTTTTGGCTCATCGGGCACCATTCCCTCATCGGTGAGCTGCACCAGGTAGCCACTGACGAAGCGGGCGGCGAAACCCCGGGCGCGCAAGATGGCGATCAGCAGCGCGGCCGAGTCGCGGCAGCTGCCTCGACCGTATGCCAGCGTCTCCTCCGGTGTGAAGACGCCGGGGTCGTCGCGAATGATGTACCGCACTCGCTGCTTGACCTGCCGATTCATTTCCACGAGCAGCGGCACCGTGCGCCCTTCGCGAGGCAGCTCGTCGAGCAACGAGCGGAGCCGAGCGGATCGGTTCTCGCGCTCGCCAGCGGCTTCGAGGTAGGGGTCCAGCGCGCGCAGCGCCTCGGGGCTGTAGCGAAATGGCGAAGTCTCGGCGCTTTCGTCCAGGAAGAAGTCGAACGGATTGACGGGATGGATTTCCACCGCCATCTCGACGGTGATGTCCAACGCTTCGTAGCGCGAGCCTTTCGGGAAGGAGACGCGAGCTACCCAGTTGCCCTCGGGATCCTGCAGCCAGCGCAGCTCAGATGGCTGGGCAATTTTCAGCGAGTAGGTCTCAATTTTCGCTTTGGTGTGAGCAGCCGGGCGAAGGCGGACGAGATGCGGGCCGAGCGCCGCGGGCTTCGGATACTGGTATGCGGTTTTGTGCTGGACAAACAGGCGCACGAAGCTCCTCGCCTACCGCTACCCCGGGTGAAAGTCGAGGGCGGACCCCGCGGGCAGCAAGCCTGATTACTACCTCGCAGAGAGCCGCCTTACTGTCTTCTGGCCGAGTGGTGCCACCAAACGGTCCGTTGCGACTTGACCCACGCCCTGATGACGCTCTGTCTGTCGCCCGTTTCGGATCGGTCGACGTAACGGATTCCGACTTCGTGATTGCAGATGGCGATGGAGTCATCTTCCTCAACGAGGATCGCTTGCCGGCGGTTGTCCTGGTGGCCGAGGCGATCCGCACCGCCGAGCGGGAGCAAGCGCTGAAAATGCGCACTGGAAGCAGTTTGCGCGAACAGGTACGTTTCGATGAGTACGTTGCGCAGCGCATCGAAAACCCCCGCTTGTCGTTCCGCGAGCACCTTCGCGCGGTCGGCGGTGCAATCGAGGAGTAGCAATGCTTCGTTCTGAACCGATTGGCTTTATCGGCCTCGGCACGATGGGTGAGCCTATGGCGCTCAACCTCGTCAAGGCGGGCACGCCGCTGCTGGTCTGGAACCGGACGCGCTCCAAATCCGCGCTGCTGGCGAAGGCGGGAGCGAGCGTCGCGCAGGACCCGGCTGAAGTGTTCGCCAGATGCCAAGTTGTGATTCTGATGCTCGTAAACGGCGAGGCAACCGATGAGGTACTCGCGCGCGGTGACCGCGACTTCGCCGATCGGGTCCGGGAACGGACGCTGATAAGCATGGGAACGCCTTCGCCGAGCTACTCGAAATCGCTCGAAGCCGAGGTCCGCGAGCACGGCGGTCGGTACGTCGAGGCACCCGTCTCCGGTTCGCGCAAGCCCGCCGAGGTCGGGCAGCTCGTCGTGATGTTGGCCGGGGACGCCACGGATGTGGCCACGGTTAGCCCCCTGCTCACTCCAATGTGCCGGGCGATTGTCGACTGTGGTCCGGTGCCGAATGCGCTGTTCATGAAATTGGCCGTGAACCTGTTCATGATTGCGATGGTGACCGGGCTCGCTGAAGCCGTGCACTTCGCGCAACGCCAGGGATTGGATCTGGCCCAACTCGTCGCGGTCCTCGACGCCAGCCCGATGGCCAGCGATGTGTCTCGGGTGAAGGCCGCGAAGCTCCTTGCCGCCGATTTCGCAGCTCAAGCGTCAATATCGAATGTCTTGGAAAACGTTCGCCTGATCGTTACGGCAGCGCGCGACGCGGGCATCGCTTCGCCCATCATCGATGCATGCCATGCGCTTTATGGTGAAACCAGCGCTCTGAGATTGGGTGGCGACGACATGGTCGCGGTGATCCGCGCGATCGAGCATCGCACCGGCAAGCCCGCGTAACTCGCGGGTGGTGCTTCACCAGGTGCGCTTAGGGGTGAAGGGCTCGGCGTTAAACGTCGTCTCCGCATTTGTCCTTGCTGTTCAGGCACTTGGCTGCACAACATGTTTAGCCTGAGGGTCTTTACGCCTGTGAGCACCGTTCTGAACCCGCCGCCGGTGACCCTCCTGACGCATTGAGGCAGGCGTCACACGTTGGAGGGGCGACTCGCCAGATACTCCTCGCGGGTCAGCAAGTACGAGGGGTGCTGTTGGTCGGTGGGCGGATACAACTCGTCATGCGTGTAGCGTAAGCCCAGTCGCCCAACGGCCCTCCGCGAAGCGTGGTTGTCGGGATGATGGCCGGCGAAAAGAGCGTTCGCCCCAAGCGCACCGAATGCATGGGCGATTACCGCATGAGCGGCCTCGGCCGCTAAACCCTTCCCCCAGTGTTCTGCCCGGAGATGAAAGCCGATCTCCAGAACCCCCTGCTCGGGGCGATACGGCCGCAATCCACAGCAACCGACGTGCGCAAGGCCCTCGAGGAGAAATATCGGCCAGTACTGCAGGCCATGGTCGTGCTGCAAAGCCATCTCCCTTTCGAGCCGCTGACGAATTTCCTCCTCGCTGAATGGACCACCGATGAATGCGGTGACCCGGGGATCGCCCCACAGCGCCACAGCCAAAGGAAAATCATCCTCGCGCCACGTTCGGAAAGAAAGGCGAGCCGTTGGTGACGGAACACTCTGTTTCTCGTTCAACCCCATGCCCGGAGCATGCCGCTGGCAAGCGAGTTGGGCAACAGACACGGGACACCATGGTCGTCAACACGCGAGTGTCCCGGGATGGAACGATCCGATTAAAATCCGTTGCGTTGCGCTCTGCGTAAGTATCTTATCGCAGCCTCCAAGCCAACGTTGCTCACCTGGGAGGATCTCAACATGCGTCGTTTCGCGTCGTTGCTCGTGCTTGCTCTGATCTGTCTCACCCCGACCCGCATTTGGGCCGGCGACGAATCACTCGGAGGTCTTGACCCGGTCCTCGATGGAGGCACTGAGTGCGACACCGATGGAGGCGAGTTCATCTTTTGCGCTCCTCCACCGCCTCCCGATGCGATCTGCCGCGAGGTCCTGCCGGTACAGGACGTCAACATCCCGCTGGTCGTCGAGATTGACAGGGACCGTAACCAGATCTCCTTCACCGCAGGCCCGGCGCCGTTCACGGTCAGAACTCCGGCCGACCCGATCCGGCCGTCGACCGCAGGTCCGGACACCCAATTCTTGGTCATGAATGTGAATGCGCAGCAGGTGATCACTGACCGGATCTTTCCGGCACCATGGAACGGCCCGGTGGCGCCGCCAAACACCTTCCGAGGCAACGCGTCGGTCATGGAAACCCGAAGCATGGACCCGGACTTCTCGACCGGCTACCTCTATTCCGCCTCGGTGACCGCCTCCTATTACATCGTCCGCTACTATCGGGATGGCGACGGCGTGATCCAGGCCTGCCCGAGAATTCTCGTAGCCAGCGGATACGAGGGTCAAGAGTTCTACATCTCGCCCTAGCAGAATCCAGTATTTCTCGCTTCGAAAAGCTGAAAGCCACAAAAGCGGCGCGGTGTGTCTGCTCGGGCGATGGGTCTGACGCCCGGGCAAGCAAGGACTCGGCAGATTCCAAGCGCCTCGGGGAATACGCAGATATTTGTCCAGGGCATGCAGAAACTCACCTGGGAACAGGCGGCGGCTTGGCGAGTCCGCCGACAGCATCTCGATCGGCGCGCACGGGCCGGCAGCATGCTCGCCGTCGCGAGCCGGCTCTGCGGCCTTCACGCCCAGCTGATCTCCTCGGCGGAGCTGACCGTCTGGGCGAGGGTTGAAGGCCTCAAGCGCGGCGCGGTTCAACGCGCGCTGTGGGAGGAACGAACGCTCGTCAAGACCTGGGCAATGCGGGGCACGCTTCACCTACTTCCCGCCCGCGAGCTGCCTCTGTGGTACGCGGGGCTCAAAACCAGTCGGCGCTACCTGAGGCCCCTGCTGTGGAGAAAACATTACGGCATCACGCTCGAAGAACTGGAGCGGCTCACCGAGATGATTGCCGCCGCGCTCGAGAATCGCGTGATGACCCGCGAAGAGTTGGTGAAGGAAGTGGCGAAGCGGATCGGTTCGTCCGGTGTGGCCGCAAAGCTCGCCTACAGCTGGGGGACAGTCCTCAAGCCAGCGGCTTTCACCGGTCGACTGTGTTTCGGCCCCAGCGTCGGTCAACGCGTCCGATTCACGCGACCGGACACCTGGTTGACGCTGCCGCCCGCGCGCTTCGATGGCCAAAGTGCCACCGCCGAGATCGCTCGGCGTTTCCTGGCCACGTACGGTCCGGCGACCTACCGGGACCTGGCCCGCTGGTGGGGCGACAGGGGCGGCATGGCTACCGCTCGCCAGTGGATTTCTTCGCTCGGCGACGAGGTCACTTCCGTCGAACTGGGTGGCCAACGAGCCTGGATGCTCGTCGCCAACCTCCGAGAGCTGCGAGAGCTTCCAGCCTCCCGCTCCGTCCGGCTGCTGCCCGGCTTCGATCAATACGTGGTTGCCGCATCCTGCCACGCGCACCAGTTGCTACCCGGGGATCTGCGGCAGCAGGTCTATCGCCCGCAGGGCTGGCTTTCACCGGTGTTGCTGGTTAACGGCATGATGCAAGGTACCTGGCGGCACTCTCTGAAGGGCAGCCGCCTGGAGGTCACCGTCGAGCCATTCGTCGAGATACCTTCCTGGGCGCGCCGTGCGGCCGGCGAGGAAGCCGAACGCCTCGCTTCCTTTCTCAACTGTCACTTACATGTGATCTGGAAGCGCTCTCGCTCGCACTGATCCGCGAGAAATTGCGCAGATTTTTCTATTCGGTCACACGATTCATTGACCGGGGGATGGACAATTACGTCCAGGTGAAGAGAGCCGAGATTCGCCACCAGTACATCGACCGGGACAGCGGTCGCATTCGCGATGAGCATCTGTACTGGGATCCGTTGGTCAACTTCATCTACTCCGAGGTGAGGGAAGTCGCGCCGGACCTGTTTCGGGCCCTGATCGGTCCGCGCGCCTCCCGCTGCCTCGGCTTCCTGAACTATGACCTTGCTTTGGGCAGCAAGCTGCTCGGTCCAGTCGAATTCGCTCGCAAGCTGGGCGTGTCCCTTTCCGAGTGCCTCCAATCTCCCGACGAGCTGACCACGGCGCGGAAGTTCTTCGAACGCAAAATCAAGTACTGGGAATGCCGTCCGATTCCCGAGGATCCGGCGATCGTCGTTTCCCCGGCGGATGGTCGCGCGCTGGTGGGCTCCCTTCGCACGCGCTCCAGTCTCTTCATCAAGGGGAAGTTCTTTTCGATGGAGGAGCTCTTGGGTCCGGGTCAACACCAGTGGATCCAAGCCTTTCGCGACTGCGACTTCGCGATCATTCGGCTCACTCCCGAAAAGTACCATTACAATCACGCGCCGGCGGCTGGACGCCTCGAGGCTCTGTACCAGGTGGACGGAGACTTCCACTCCTGCAACCCGGGGCCGGTGGTGGCCGTTGCCACGCCTTACTCGAAGAACAGGCGCACGGTGTCGATCATCGACACCGATGTTCCGGGCGGAACCGGAGTGGGCTTGATCGCGATGATCGAAGTGGTAGCGCTGATGATCGGCGAAGTCGTCCAAGCCTACAGCGAACGGCACTACGACTCGCCCTCGGTCCCGAGAATTGGGCAGTTTCTTTCGAAGGGCGCACCGAAGAGCTTGTATCGACCGGGGAGCAGTACTGATGTGTTGCTGTTCCAGCAACGGCGGATTCGTTTCGACTGTGACCTGATATCCAACATGAGTCGCCCCGGGGCCTCGAGTCGCTTCTCCCAAGGCTTTGGAGCTCCCTTGGTCGAAACCGAGGTCCGGGTCCGCTCATCCATTGGCATCTCCAGCCGGGGGGCGCATGACTCCTGAGCTTTTGGTCGCGGTCCTCGGCGTCGGCCTGGGCGCGTTGTTGATCTGGGGCTTCTATACGCTGCCCAACGAGCGCTGGCAGATCCTCGCGGCGGTGCCGATGATGAAAGACTCGAACGGCAACTGGCGCGGCCTCAACCTGACCTATTACGGCTTCTTTTGCGCCACCGCAGCCGCGCTGGGCGCGGTCATGCTCACCTTCCTCTGCGGCGGGTTGGGCATGTCCAGAACGACCATTCTGCTGCTCGGCTCCGGGATCTTCGCCGTCTGCCTGCCGTCATCCGGCGCCGTGGCCAAATGGGTAGAACGCAAGCCCCACACCTTGACCATCGCGGGCGCGATGTTCGTCGGACTCCTGATCACCCCTGGCGCAGTAGCTCTGGCGAACTTGATCTCGACCGCCACCGGGAATTCATCGATCCATCTGCTCCCGGTCTCGGCTGCTTTGGTGATTTCCTATGCGCTTGGCGAAGGCATCGGTCGCCTCGCCTGCATCAGCTTCGGTTGCTGTTACGGAAAATCGCTTGCGGAAGTTCACCCGATCCTAAGGGCCCTCTTCTCGCGTTGGCACTTCACTTTCTTCGGCAGCACCAAGAAAATTGCCTACGCGGCCGGGCTCGATGGCACTCGGGTCGTTCCGATTCAGGGCTTGACGGCGCTGGTGTACATCGCCTCCGCCCTCCTGGGGACGCTGCTTTTTCTCAAGGGCATCTATGCGGCCAGTTTCCTGGCGACCGCAGCGGCCACGAACGTTGCGCGCGTCTCTCTCGAGTCGCTGCGCGCGGACTACCGGGGCGAAGGCCGCTTTTCCGCCTATCAGACGATGGCTTTGGTTTCACTGGCGTATTCTCTCGCCATCGCCGCGCTGGCTTGGGCCACCGCCCCGCAGTCTCGCCCGAGCCTCGTCGCCGGTTTCACCGCTCTTTGGACCCCGGAAGTCCTGGTATTTTTGCTGGCTCTTTGGATCGTTGCCTTCCTGTACACGGGACGAAGCTCGGTGACCGAGTCCCGGGTTTCCTTCTACGTCTTGCGGCACAAGACGTAGGGAACCTGGCGTTGGCGAACGCGCGGCAAACCCTGCTACTTAGGGTTGCGCCGGTCCCATGGACGAGAAGCTCAGCCGTGCGATTCAACTGAAGTACTGGAGCGACCGCTGTTTCGCTTTGGTGTTCTGCATCGTCCCGTTTCCGCTCGGGCTTGTGATTGCTGGATTGATCGCGCTCGAGGCGCTGGTCGCCGGCGAACCGGCTTGCGTCTTCGTCGTGGAGAGGCGGCTGAGCGCCGGCAGCAGCTTCCTGATTCTCAAGTTCCGCGTCTTTCGCGTCCGCGCCTGGCGCCGGTTTCAAATCGAGTCGCCGACTGCCGGCGTCAAGGGACTGGAGCGCCACCCCGAGCATCTGACGCGGGTTGGACGAGTCCTCAAGCGTTGCTACCTCGACGAGTTGCCCCAGCTTCTCAACGTGCTCAAAGGCGAAATGAGCCTGGTTGGTCCCAGGCCGTACTTCGAGCTGGATTGGCAGAAGGAGCATCGCCTCGACATTCCCGCAAGGAGAATACTCAGGGCAGGCCTCGTCGGGCCGTACCAGGCGCTGAAGGGCAAGATTTACGGCCTGGATCGAGTGAACGCGTTGGATACCGATTACCTGGACCATCTGAGGCGCGACTCGCCGGCGCAAATACTTTGGCAGGACGCTGCGCTGATCACGCGAAGCCTGGGGACACTGCTGCGGGCCAAGGGCCTGTGATGCCCTGAGGACGCGTGCTACTCCGGCTCAATCCCGGTCGCGATCAGAAAGCGCGAGACCATATTGTACCCGGCAATCGTACCGATCAGCTCGATGGTCTGTTGGTCGGAAAGAACCGCACGCACGCGCTTGATCGTCGCCGGCGACACCACAAGCCCCTTGGTCATCTCCGCAGTGAGCGCCAGGGTCGCCCGTTCCGACTCGTCGAACAGTTTGTCGTTCTTCTGCGCCGCAGCCACGTTCTTGAGGGCCGCCACCTGTTCTTTCGTGCCTCCGGCGGCAAGAAACTCGGGCTCGTGTTGGGTCCACTCGTAGTCCACTTTGTTGAGCGAGCTCACCGCCATCGTCGCGAGCTCGCGCAGCTTGGGCCTGAGCGAAAGCTCGTTCCGGATCGCGGCGAGCATGCTGTTCCAACCCTTGGCGAAGTTCGCGCTGTGCAAGAGCATGCGATCCAGATCCAAGAGCTTTCCCTTGCGCCGCGCCCGGATCGCCTTGAGCAGGTCCGGCGGCCCGATGTCGTCGCTGTCCGGGAGGTAGGGAATACCGGATTTCGAAACCGTCTTCATTGGTCATCCTGCGAGCACTGGTTCAGTCGGGCGAAGAGAGCGTCATAGGCTGGCTTGGGCTGATAACTCTCATCGAAAATGAGCGCGGCGCCGAACCCGCGGTAGAAACCGGGGACCCATGAGTGGGCATCCGTAAAGCCCCACATCTGCAAGGCCTGGCACGCAGGCTGGTTGAGGCAGGCGTTCAAGATTCCTTGATACACGTCGGCCTGCGTGGCCAGCTTGTCGTCGGTCACCGGCAACTCGATCCGGACGTCCAGCTCGCTGATGTACGCTACGAGCCCGAGATCCGCAAAGCGCTGCATGTTCT
>Ga0126384_10000071_pt1 | contig 39894 bp, 37 predicted proteins | sample PanSoiMetPlot_36_FD_92543 | JGI IMG/M metagenome (GOLD analysis project Ga0126384, IMG submission 92543) | Tropical forest soil microbial communities from Panama - MetaG Plot_36 | ecosystem: Environmental > Terrestrial > Soil > Tropical forest > Bulk soil | place: Panama | collected 2016-02-17 | reverse complement strand
TCTTCGGCGGCGTGCAGAGCAGCGTGGCGCAACTGCACGACCTGTCCAAGGAGACGATTATCGCCGCGCAGGCCGGCGGCAGTGCCTACGGCAACGCCATCGCTCCGGCCAACGTCGTGCTGGGCACGAGCGTTGCGGGGGTCAAGGGGCAGGAAGGCTCTGTCCTGCGCCAGACCATGCCATGGACCATCCTTGTTGCCGTGCTCACCGGCTTGGCGACGATTGCGCTGGTTTTTGCCCGCTAACGAGGACCGATGGACAGAAAGCTGCAAGCCGAGACGCTATCTCTGGTGCTGCTGTGCGCGGCATTCCCGATCATCAGCTTGGGCGCCATGGCGGGCAACGCCTGGGTGTGGGGGATCGGTTTGTTGACGCTTGTTGCGGGCGGCCTCCTGCCCATCATTACGCGCTACATGGATCACTCCGGCGATACGATCAGGGATGCCGGCATCGAATACGACGACCGGGCCTCGTAGTCCTGCGATACCCTCGCCGATTTGGGTCGGTCGCCTCGCTGAGCCAGCTCGATCGAGACACCCGAGCGGGCAGCGAGAGACAACGCAGACGATGGAGATGACGATGAGTGAGCCCAATGGCCCGCGAACCGGCCGGCCGTCGACACGCGCTTCGCGTGGGATCGTGTCCACTCCGCACTACCTGGCCAGCAGCGCAGGGTTGAACGCCCTGCGGCGCGGGGGCAGTGCGGTGGACGCCGCCATCACTGCCAATGCAGTGCTGTGTGTCGTCTATCCACACATGGCCGGCCTCGGCGGCGATGGCTTCTGGCTGATCGCGGAGCCCGGCACCGGTTCCGTACATGGCCTCAATGCCAGCGGCCCCGCTGCGCGCGCTGCGACGCTCGACTACTACCGTCCGCACAGCGTTGATAACGAGATCCCCTCGCGCGGTCCCCTCAGCGTCCTGACGGTGCCGGGCGCGGTTGACGGCTGGCGGATGGCGCACAATCGCTTCGGGCGCCTCCCCTGGAAAGACCTGTTCGAGGACGCGATCACTTATGCCAGTGACGGCATCGCCGTGAGCCGCTCACTGCTCGATTGGCTTGTGCAGGATGTGCCGATCCTAACCAGGTTTCCGGCCACCGCCGCCATCTTTCTGCCCGGCGGTTGCGTTCCCGGCGAAGGCCATCGTCTGCTGCAGGCGGACCTTGCCCGCTCGTTCCGGACGATCGCCGACCACGGCCCGCGGGCCGGATTTTACGAAGGCGAGATTGCCGAGCGCATTTGCAGAGCCATCGAACCGCATGGCTCGCCACTGCGTGTCGATGATTTCGCCGCCTTTCATGCCGAGTGGGTGGCGCCGATCACGGCGCAATACCGCGGCTACGATGTCTACCAGCTGCCGCCGAATACCCAAGGCTTCACCGCGCTGCATATTCTCAATCTGATCGAAGGATATGACGTAGCCGCATTTGGCGACGGCACGGCGGACTACTACCACCACCTGGCGGAAGCCGTGAAGATTGCGTTCGCCGACCGCGAGGAATGGCTGACCGATCCGAATTTCGTGGACATTCCGGTGCAGCGCTTAATCAGCAAGGAGTACGCCGACGAGCGGCGCCGCCTGATCGATCCGCACCGCGCCTTGGACATCGCCAACGTGCCGGCCGGAATCCCCTATGCCCATCCGCACGAGCGTCGCGCGCCTGACGGCGACACGTGCTTCTTTTGCGCCGCGGATCGGGATGGCATGGTGGTCTCGATCATCCAATCCATCTATCACGACTTTGGCAGCGCGGTGGTGGGCGGAGATACCGGCATCGTCCTGCAAAACCGCGGTGCTTTCTTCGCCCTCGAACAGCGGCATCCCAACCATCTGCTGCCGGGCAAACGCACCTTCCACACGCTGATTCCCGGTCTCGTCATGCGCGGCGGTCATCCCTACCTGGCGTTCGGATCTATGGGAGGCGAGGGGCAGCCGCAATCGCAGGCGGCGCTGATCACCCGTCTCATCGATTTCGGTTACGACGTGCAGCAGGCAATCGAAGCGCCACGCTGGCTGATGGGCCGCACGTGGGGTACGCGCTCCCGCAATTTATCGCTGGAAGGGCGCATCTCCGACGAGGTCGTGCGCGAGCTAAAGCGCCGCGGTCAGCCCGTGCAGATGGTGACGGACTGGAACGACAACATGGGGCACGCCCACGCCATCCGCATCGACCGCAAGCACGGGCTAATGGAGGGCGGCGCCGATCCGCGCGGCGATGGTGCTGCCGCGGGCTATTGAGGCATACCGCAGGAAAATTCACCTTCGGCTGACATAAGCGGCATGGCCCAGATCGTCACCACGTTAGCGATCATTCTAGCGGCCATGGTGCTGTTCGCCTGGAATCGTTTCCCGGCCGCGCTGGTGGCCGCGGGCGCGTCGCTGGCCCTCTATTTCACGGGTATATTGACGATGCCGGAGACGGTGGGCGGGTTTGGCGATCCCGTGGTCGTCTTGATTGCCGCGTTGCTCGCCATCGCCCTGGGGCTGGAGGCCACCGGCGTCAGCGCCTGGGCGGGGCAGCTCCTTATTCGCCAGACGGGGACCAATGATACTTGGCGCACCGTGGCGATCATGCTGGTTGCGGCTCTCTTCAGCGGCCTGGTCGGCATGAACGGCGCGGTCGCGGCGATGCTTCCGGTAATCGTCGCGGTGGCGGTGCGCACGGCAATCGTGCCGTCCCGGTTGATGATTCCGCTGGCGTTCGCCTGTCTCACCGGCTCCAAGCTGACGTTGCTGGGCACCCCCGTCAACGTCATTGCCGCGACCCAAGCCGAGGAGGCGGGAGTGGGCCACTTCGGCTTCTTCGAGTGGGCGGTGGTCGGCGTGCCCCTGGTTGCGGGAACGATCGGAATTACCGTGCTGTTCGGGCGCTATCTGCTGCCTGAGCGGCACAGCCTGTCCATTCCTGCCGATTTCAGCGGGCACGCCCACACCTTGATCGAACAGTACCAGCTCGAGGATGGGTTGCACTATTTCCGGGTTCGGCAAACCTCACCCTGCATCGGCAAGTCGCGCGCCGACATCGATCTGACCAGCTATCCGGGCCTTCACCTGGTCGGTGTCCTGGAGGGCGACAGCAAGACGCCGCTGGAGCGGCCGCAGATCAACGAAGGCGACCTTCTGCTTGTTCGTGGCGATGCCGAGGCGGCAGGGCGGCTCGCCGCGGATATGCATTTGGCGCTCCGTGACGACGCTGCAGCGGGGGCGATTGCCGACACGCTGCTCAGTCGCGGCTCCGGTCTGGCCGAGGTCGTGATCCCGCCGCGCTCCAAGATGATCGGCCAGGTGGTATTCCCGGGCATGGTGACCGAGGACGGCGGTCTCATGGTGCTGTCGATCCAGCGGGGTGGCACCGAGATGCGCCAAGAGCCGGTGACGGTGCGGGCCGGGGATCACTTCCTGCTGCAGGGGACCTGGAAAGCTCTGGACCGGTATCTAGCGGACCCAAAGGTGCTGGTGGTTGACTGCCCTGGCGCCGTGCGCAAGCAGGCTGTGGCTTTGGGGCAAGGGGCGTATGCTGCGATTGCCATTCTGCTGTTGCTGATTGTCCTTCTCGCCTTCAACCTGGCTCCGGCACCCATTGCGGCGCTGGTTTGCGCCGGCCTCATGGTCATTGCCGGCGTGCTGACGCTGCCGCAGATCTATCGAGGCATAGACTGGAACACCTGCATCCTGATCGGGGCGATGATCCCGCCAGCGACGGCCATGACCAAAACCGGCGCGGCGGTTATGGTTGGAGACTATATCGTCAGTGCCCTGGGGAGTGCCGGCCCGCTGGGCGTGCTGGCAGGGGTTTTTCTCGCGACGGCGGGGATCTCGCAATTCATCTCCAACACTTCGGCGGCGCTGGTCATGATGCCGATCGGCCTCGCCACCGCATCCGAGCTGGGCATTTCCGCACTGCCGATGATGATGGGTGTTGCCATGGGGGCCAGCGCGTCCTTCCTCACGCCCTTCGCCAATGGCGTCAGCATGATGGTGCACGGGCCGGGCGGATACCGCTTCGGCGACTACTGGCGGCTCGGCCTTATTGTCATGGCCTGGGCAATGGTCGTCACGCTGGTGGCCATTCCGCTGTACTGGAAATTCTAACGGCGCGATTGGGTCATCAATGCGCGCCTCACTGTGGGGCGCGCTGCGCTACGTCCCCCAATATTTTCGGCGCGACCAGCTCACCGCGCAGGACAGCTCTGACCTTTACCAAGGCGAAGCCCAGTAGATTGCGTCCACGCCATCGTAAAGGATCATTGACCGCAGGATTGTCGCGACCGAAACCGATGCCCCAGATCCGGTCGCGCGGCGCCGCCTCTACGAGTATCGCGTCACCCGAGCCGAGCAGATGGTCGCGCAGCGGCTGGTTTTGGCCGAATTTGCCGATATTGCCGGCAACCACCAGTTCGAAGCGGGCCGCGCTCCACTGTCCATCATCATAGTTGCGCACGGTGCGGCCGATCTTCTTGCAGGCAAGCGGTTCGTTGGCTGCGAGAATCGCGGCCAGCGCCTGCTGGTCGCCAAATAGACGCGCCTTAGCCGCCATCATCCACTGCTCGGCCCAGCGGTAGCGCACACCGTCGATCTGGAATTCTACCGCATAGAACTGGCTGTAGACCGCGTTGGTCATGCGGCCGGATTGCGCTGTGTGGCCATAGAACGGCAGATACGTGAAGCTCTGGCCGTCACGGATGCAAGCACGCAGCGCCTCAAGGTCCAGCGGCAAGCGATAATCCATGCTCTGCTCCGCTTCGCGCCCCAGCGTGTTGAACTGTCTCGACCGGTTGCGCCGGCGTCGTCCCATTCCCGCGCCATTAATCAACTCTAAAAAACACTTTGCCGCTTGCCTGCAAGCACCTCAAGGCAAATCGGACAAATTCCCAGGACCGGCCGATCGTCGACGCTGATCGTGTGAGCCATCGGGAGTGACCTGACGCGGCTGGCGGGTGATCTCCAAAGAGTTGTGGTGATTAGTTCGGGACGCGCCGACGCGCGTCACAGCGCAATCTTTAGCCCCATTGCCTTCATCTCCAAAAGGGCCTCGGCGTTTCCCCGCGCGTCATCTACCGGATTATGTGTGTGGGCCGTCTGACGCAAATGCTTGAAGTTTTGGAAGGTGTCCTTCACGATTCCTTTGTAGAGCGAGCCAAGGTTGGTGCTCGAATGGCCAAACGGGTTACTGCCTGTGAAGTGCCAGAAGTACCAGTTGATGAATTGCCAATCGAAACCATTGTTGTCACTAACGAAAATGGCGCGACCTTTGGTGTGCTGCTTGGTCCAGTGGGCGAAGCTCTCCATCACGCTCTTCGGGTCGTCAAAGCCAAGCGTATCTGCGCGCGTGAACCCACTGACGGCAAGGGCGTCCGGTATCCAAAGATCGGAAATTGGCTTCAGCCTACCATAGAAAACGTGCTCCAACCCTGCTCTCACAAGTACGGCGCCAAAGCAGATCATGCTGTAGTCGCCCGGGATGGGGCCATCCGCTTCTACATCCACCATGACATAGGCCATCGAGTTGCCTCAGGGGGTCGCTTGTTTATTCTTGGGTCACTCGGTTGATAACCCTTGCCGCCGCTCTCAAGCAACCTTCCAGGTAGCGACACGCGTAGGTGAGCGCCCGCCTCCATCGACAATGATGTCATTGGCATGCGTCCGACGCGCGCAGCTTGGTGCTGCCGTGCCTCCACCCCCCGGAACAATCGTCAGGTGTAACTGCGCTTGTGGACATTGCCCGGCATTTGGCACATCGGCGCACTGCGCGCAGGCGACGGCCATGTGATTAAAGATCGCGTTGGCACCGCCCACATCGATTAGCGTCGAAACTGGCGAAGTCATAAGCCCCAGCTCCTGCTGCCGGCGGTTCCGCACTAGGAAGGCCCATCATCGTCTGACTGAACGCGGAGACCACCTCGGATGTTGGGCAATCCAAGAGCGGTATTCCCCACGCGTTCTTCAGCCCAGCTCTTGCTGGCTTAGACGCAACGCCAAGGCAAACAAGGCCGCCGTGAGTGCGCCGGGCGTGGTCGCTACGCGTATTGCCACAATTTGGTGACAGCACCCTGCGCCTCGGTCCTGCGGGCGCTGCTGACAAGGTCACTCATTCGATGGCTGCGATCCCGATCTCGCCGCCTCACAGGCTGCCAGTCTGGCAGAGTGTCCGCGCCAGTTATGCGATCGTGGCGCGCAACCTCGGGCAGCTCGCACGCATCGTCTGGCTCTGGCTATTGATCATGGTTCCGGTCCATGTCGCGCTGAGTTGGCTAGAGCAGGCCAAGCTGGTGCCGGCTGGCGCGCAGACGGCATTAGGATGGGCGGGAGCGTTAGCCGAAGCCCTTCCAGTCCCGATTGAGCTGCCGTTCCTGGCATCGATCGCAGTGGCGTGGCACCGGCTCGTTCTGCGCCAGGAGCGCGTCACGCGACTGGCCTATCTTCGCTTCGATCGGGTCGTGTGGCGCTATACTCTCTACTCCTTCGCGGTTTTCGTCCTGCCGCGCGCAGTCCCAGTGAGCTGCGCCTTCGTGCTGTTGGTGGTCAACGCGGTGCTCCCCGACGCCATGCTGATCGACATCTCCACCGCAGAGCCCTTTATCGCCATGGTGATGGCTGCTGTCCTTCTTCTGTTGCCACGGCTGGCGCTGGTGCTGCCCGCCACGGCGCTCGGCGAGGCACTATCGCTGCGGCGCGCCTGGCGGAGCACGCGGGCCAATACGCTGCGCCTCGGCCTGGCAACCTTTCTTTGCGTGCTTCCCGCTGTGTCCATCGCGATGCTGGCCCCATTCCTGAGGCTGTTGGCTACGGCGCCGTCCTGGCTGCCGTTCCTCTCGTTGCCGCAGGTGATCTCCCTTCATTGGGCGATGGATCCTACCCGGCAGCTCTTCTATGCAGTCTCCGGGTCGCTCGCAGGCGTCATCCTTGTTTCGCTCGCCTACGTGTGCCTCAGCATTTTCGGTATCACGCTTCTGTCGCTGACGTACCGGTTCTTCGTCGCATCTGACCATGCGAACCCGCCGTGACCGTCCTCGGTTTGCCTCGCGCCGCTAGCTGATGGCGGAAGCAGCGCAAGGCGCGCACGTCAGGTAGCAAACCAAACTTCCTCTCGTGCTAGAATGCCTGCCGACAGAAATGTCGAGATCGCCATGGATGGTCCGGGCGCCGACAGACTGCAGCTCATTGCGACAGCAAAGTCCCCCGGCAGCATGATTGCATACGACCGTTATTTTACCGCATTGCTCATTTGCCGCCGTCGCTGCAGGCCTTGACCTTGCCGGCGGGCGTCCACTCGACGCTGGCGCCGGACGTGAACTGAAGGTAGGACACGCCGGCAACGCAAGTTCGCGACCAGCCGGTGGGTGTGGCAGTGGCCGAGTTGCTGGCGACGGTAGACGTGGTCGCAGTCATGTGCGGCCAAGCGGAATAGCCGGCCACGGCGAGGACCAAGACAACGAGCAGCGCAAGTGCGGGCCAGCAGTGCAGTGCAAAATCCCGCAAACTCATTATCAGCGACATGGTCTTCGTTGTCATAGCTCTCACCTTCGTCCTGGTGTCCTTTTTTCTGGCAGCTACCACGTGCAACACTGCCAGCGGCGCGCAGATACTTGCGACCACGAACAAGCTTGTCGAGATGAATACACGTTGTGTTGCGGTTTGTTACAGCTGGCGGCTCTCGCGCTCAGTTCCGGTCAGACCTTGAAACGTGACGTCGGTTGAAGTCATTAACCCCATCGTTTCGTCACCTTGCTCTGTGGTCTGACTTAAAAACATTTGATAGGGCCAGCCCGATCCTCTCGAATCCGTGATCGAGCCACTTGGCGAAACGGTTCAACGCGAACCCGTTCGCCTGCAACTTTTCCGTGCATGACGCGCATGTAAAACCAGCGGGGGCGGGGATGAGCAAGCCGCTATGATGGTGGACGTCTACCGCGGCGCTGACATGCTGCGTCGCCGAACACGTGCCACTTGTGAAAGGCGATCTTTGTCAGGATACGCTGCGCCGCAACCAAGCGCTTTTCCGGCCGGATCCTTGAAGAGGCCTGCCCAAATAAAGCTGCACAATCTGTTGCCAGGTTTCAATTGGAAACGGGCCCGGAGGGGCAGGCGCCCGCACCATGCGGTGGTTGCGTCTGACCGCGGGGGTAGGCGCCAACCGTCAACGCACGTGGCCGAAATTAGATCGTCACTCGTGCCGAACGCCGCTCCGTCGGTGCGACCTCAGTACAACGACTCAACTCGCTTACAGCTCGCCGTTGTTGCGCACGGCCAATCCACCAACGCCCGTTCCAAACGGCGCCTAGTGCTACCAGCTCCTGTTCAGTAAACAACGCCCTCGCTGTGAGTGCGTTCAAGTGATACCGCCCCGCCCTCACCGCACCACAGTTACCGAGATGGTATCTGACCGTGTGATAGCTCCGATCCAGGTGCCGCGCGATCTGCTGGCTCGGCATACCTTGAAGACGTGCTTTGATCGCCAAACGTCTGATGTCGTCGGCCGGACGCTCGCGCTTCATCTTACCCTCAGAGTCCACAAAAGCGAGCTGTCGAACAAGGGATCGCGACGGCCATCAGCCACCGGCCTAGTGGGTCGGTGGTAGAGCGTCGCGCGACACTACAAGACCCCGGCAACCAATCGACATCGGGCGGATGCTGTATTGAGTGACGGGGCCCAGTCGTGCGTTACGCAAATTATAGTTAGTGCAAATGACAATCAATCGCAAGTGGAAAAATTATGAACGCAGCAGGCCGAATAACGATTATCAACAAAATTCAACGCGAGGACCTTGGGTCAGCCGCGTCCTTGCAACGGTCGACTCATTCGACATGGGCAAGGTCGAAGCGGACCCGGGCGGGCATCTTTGGAGGGGCGCGCTTCGGCAGACGAACCCGCAGAAGCTCAACGCAAGCCAACTGCAGCGAACACTTGGTCGGGTACGGAGATGGGGCGGCGTGGACCAATGTGGGTTGGCCGTCGTAGGCACTCTTGTTTTGTGCAGGAGACAGCCCGGCGCGTGTGCGACCTGATCGACGGTGCCCAGCATGATGTCGAGCAGCACGGCGAAGGGTGCAGCACGGCCGGCCGCCACTCCTGCATATGGATGAGCGCGCGCCGGCGCAGGGCCGCGTGCTGCGCGTAGGCTTCGTCGGGTTCGTCGTCTCCCAGAAAGGAGGGCGGCGTTGGCGCCGACCAGAGGGCGTTGATCTCCATCAGCGCGCTCGTGTCAGTGCCGCCAGCGACGTAGCGCACCGCCCGGTCGCCGAGGCCGGAAGCAACCTTGTTGAGCCGCCCCAAATCCGCCTGGAGCGCGGCCAGGTCCTCATCGCTTAGATCTGTGTTCTGGCCCGTGCCGGGTGCCGCTCGTATCGTCGCCATCGTGCCCCCCAGGCAGCAGAACCCAGCTGTGGCAAACCTGCGTGGTCGACACCGCCTCGCCACCCATTGGATGGGCTAAGACCCCCGCTCGCTTGCTGTGTATCCTCCGAGGTTGCCAAGATCGTGGCCGGGCGGAGTGACCGTGCACGATGCTGCGCTGGCCCGAATCGCGACGCTCGCGACGACACCCTCTCGGCGATTGGTGGTCAGGATTGCCGCCGTTGCACCACCTTCAATGCGTCTTCCTCTCCCTCAGAGCCCGACCAACAGCGCACCCAGCTGCACAGGAAAGTCGATCGCACCTGAAAGCCTTCTGCAAGAGCTATGGGTTGCGACCGCAATAGTGGCATAACGGTGGCCTGAAGGTGCGTATGGCGCGAGTGATGCACTTGCGCGTGAATGTCCCTTAAGACGCCCTGCGTGGCGGCTAGCTGAGATTGGTGAGGCGATGGGGATGCAGATCGCTAAGACGCTGGTGATGACGGTGATGGTTAGCTTGATTGGGGCTCAAACAATGTCTCAAAGCCGGATTGGCTCGAATTGTCCCGTTGCAGCCAACGCAAAGTGGGTAGACAGGGCAATTTGCGATAACGAGCAATTGCTAGCAGACGTCCGCCGCAGTGATCCAGAGATGATCGATGCATGGACTGAGTGCGCGAGCGCTCGACTTCTTATCGGCAATGTTCTCGACAAGACAGGAGGATCGTTGGAGGAATACGAGAAGCTCGTTGAGACAATGATGATTGGCTGCAGCGAGCGGATCGAGCAAAAGCGTCAGGAGCGGCCAACCCAGGGAACACCATTACAATGACCGGCAACCCCACAACCGAGTAAACCCAGAAAACTCCGGCGACATGACATGGAACCTGCGCCCCTATTAGGCTTTGCCCGAAGCTCGGACACAAGGACATGCGGCTTGCCGCTGAGCTCGGCGTGCCAATGCGGCTTGCCAATATGGCCTTCGCCAAGATGACGGAGTGCTCAAGGGCTGGGAAAACCGCGTCACCGATCACCCATTTGCGGCTCCCAGCTTGAACGGCATGGCCTCAAGGTCGATGTTGACCCTCGGCGGATTCAGGAGGTGCTTGAGCGTGACCCGCTGCACGATGGCGGTCTAAAGCCCGGGTTTGTTTGAACCCGCAGGGCCGGGAAAAATTACACGCGAGGTGATGCTTGGGCTGCATCGGGGCAACGACTACTCGATCGACGCCTACTCGCCCGAACGGTTGACGATGGAAGCGGTTCCGGTGCGTTCACGTCGGCCGACCGCATTGACCAACTGACGAAGCGAAATATGGACATCGCCGACACACGCGAGAAGCTGGAGATGAGAGGGCAGGTCGCGGTGTTGGGCAGTGGCTCGGACGGCGCAGCCTGAAGAGCCGCCGAAGTGATAGTCGCTAATTTCGTGTTTGAAATGCTCGGCGGGCTGTCCAGCATCGGCGGAGGCCTTCGGAACGTCTTGCCCAACATGGGCCAGAAGTCGAAGCCTCAAATCAGGTGTAAGCCATCATTCGATCTCGGCCAATCGAGCGGTCGCCTGCCACAACCGCTCGGCATTCTCGTTATCCTCGGCTAGCGGGTTGGGACGCGCCAGCTTGTCCTTGTAAAAATAATGGCCGGTCGTTCCAGCATACTCGCGTGCCGACGCCAATCGCACGATGCGGCTTGCGCCTCGCCCGGGCGAGCACCCGAACAGGTGGACGACCGCGAACACGTAAGGGATCAGGCCTCCGGATCCGTAGCCGAAACTCGTCGCCACTTCTCCCGGATGCAAGCAATTGGCCGTGACTTGCTTGCTGGCCCAACGGCGTGCAAGCTCGCGCGTGAATAAGACGCAACATAGCTTTGCGTGCGCGTAGGCATAGAATGCGTTGTACCTATGCTCGAGCTTGAGGTCCTCCAGATGCAGCGTGGCGAGATGGTGCAGGGCACCCGCCGTGTTGATGACCCTCGCCGGCGCCGCCGCAAACAGCCGCTCGCGCAGGCCGTGGGTCAGCACGAAAGGGGCGACATGATTGAGCGCAAATGTGTGCTCCAAGCCGTCTGGCGTGATTTTGCGTCGAGCGAACATCGCTCCGGCATTGTTGAGCAGGACGTCGACGCGCGGCTCCGCCGCCGCGATTTCTGCCGCGACCCGCTTGACTTCGGCAAGCCGAAGCAGGTTGGCATAGTGGATGCTGTGCGCTCCACACGGGTAGCGGCGGCGCAGCTTCGTGAGCGTTGCCTCTCCGCTTTCCTTATTGCGAGCTACGAGGATAATGCGCGCTCCCATTGCAGCCAACGCTTCGGCCGCGGCCCGGCCGATACCGGATGTAGCGCCGGTGATGACGCAGGTTTTTCCCCGCATGCGTGCCGCGCGCTCTAGCCGCTCGGCTTCGGCCGCCGCGTGGGTGAATTGATGGGAGTAACCATCCGGTGGCGCTAAGGACAAGCGCGCAAACCCGCCAATCATGTGCCATCCACCGGATCACGCGTCCGGCCCCCTAAAGCGTCGGTCCGTCCCGCGGTAGGATGTTGCCAGCCGAACTTGGTGGGTTTTTTGGCAATGCTAGGGCTTCACTGGGGCGGATCGCTCGTGAACTTGATCGAGACGCGTCGCCCGCTACGCGCGCGGCTTAGATTGCGGGGCAAGCCGCCCATAGTTCCAGAATGACGGCGCGTGCTCCGGCACAACAAGCCTAAGCCAGCGAACGCTTGGCCGATTTGACCGCCCCTTGCGCCGGCAAGCATGAAACGCTGTGTCGCCTTCGTTGCATTTAACGAATTATGGAAGGGACGTTATTTGCGTGCGTAGTCATTGCCGGTGACATCTTGGCTGGCTTTGGTCCGGTTCCAAATGAGCTGTTCGCACGCATGATCGCAATCATGCTCGAGGGCGAAGCCCCGAGTAGCGCAGACCGCGCCGAGATGTGGTCTTTAGATGTATTACGATCTGCACCAGGATCGCGGGTGGCGTCGACGATTGCGTGCTGACAGTTGAAGTTTCTCGCGATCGACCTCGGCAACTCGCCGCTCTGGGACCTCACGTCTCTCATGCGCTGATCGCGAATCAGTGCACGCCGAATTTTACCGCGCTGCGCAGGAGGTTATCCACAGGCGCGGATTTTACAATCGGACGCTGACGATGCTACTCTTATGCGCCCGGTGCGACCCACGTGGCAAACGTCAATGAGCTATACGACACGAGCTTGCCAAAATAGTTGAGCGAGCCAAATTTTCGAATGGGACCAAGGTAACGAACCGCACCCGTTTGATCAGCGGGTGCGGTTTTTACATTTTTGCGTTTCAATTGAGGGGAGGGAATTCAGATACCGTGACGATCAAAGCCACATTGCGCCTGAAGTTCGTGACCGCGACACGGCTCATATCGGGCATCGTGGCGTTGCACTATCGCCGGACCGGCTAAGGATTCGGGATGGAACCATTCGCGGCCTCGGTCCCAAGAGGTCCCCATCGAGGGGCCGCGAAGCGTGCGTCGAGCGGTGGTGGGTCAAGGTGAAGTGCCCGGATTGGAAGCGCGAAAACGGCGGGGGCTGGTGGGTGTTCGAGAATACCTGGGGCCGCATAATTGACGCCTGAGAAAGTTGTCCCAGAATGCGATGGCCACGATCACCGACATTTACTACTGCCCAAAGCGGGCATCTGGTTCGGGCGCCACGAGAAAGCAGAAAAGTGACCCGGTGCGGGCGACAGTTAGCGCCCAGCACACTCTAGCGCTGCCCAGAGCCCTCCTCTGCAATCGGCTTCAGTCTGCGCTGAGCACCAGCGACCGGACGCCCGCCGCGATGTTGAGGCCGGTCTGGGCCTGCACACTCAAGGGCTGCAGGATAATGCCACGGCGCGAGCCACCGATCAGGGCGTTGGCGCCAATGCCATAACCCACCGTCGCTTCTGCGCCGATGCCGCCGTATGTGCCAGCAAGCGAGCGAGGCGGCGGGTTGGCGGTGGGGGCCAGCACAGCCCACGCGATCGCGGTTTTGTCGGTGCTGCCAAGGTCGAGACCGTAGCGGTCAATCCGGCCGCGATATAACTCAAAGCGTCCCGGTTGCTGGAACCGGCAGTAGAGGGATTTGCTGGACGCGAAAATGGTGCCGGTCGTGGTACGCGCCGCGCAGCTGAGGATGCCGACCTCCACGCGGGCCTGGGCCTCAACCGCGCTGGTGGCGGCAAAAACGCTCATAAGCGCGCCGGCCAGGGCTAGCGTGCGATGCATAACCAATCCCCTCTGTAACGCCCGTGCAAGGACCGATCCCCCACTGGAGCATCAGATCGTGTCAAAACGCGGCGCCGCTGACGGCAAACCCGCCGATAAGTACAATCCACGCACGGCTTCACCTGCCTTATCCAACAAGCGTACCTGCTTGAACAACGGTTTTGAAGTAGGGGTTGTGGCTTGCCGCTCTACGCCGCGGAAGGCCTGCAGCGGCACCTGGGCATAGCGATAGACCTTGTCGCTGGTCAGCGTGACTCATCTCTAAGATGGGAAATCCGCTCGCTCAGCGATCTCCTTGATGTCGGTAAACGTGATTATGCTCTCGTCATCGCCGTCATAGAGATAGATCGACGAGACGTACTGTTGCTCAGGCGGCATAGCCATGACCATCCGGACAGCCTGAAAGAGGGGACCTCGCCATACCACGCCACCGTTGTACGGTGCCCCGAGCAGATGGACCGTCACCGTTTCGTGGTAATCGATCTGATCGGTCATCAGGCATGCCCTCCCTACTCATTGTTTTGCTCTCGGCCCTTCCGGTCGCGTGCAAGCGTGGCCTCCGGAGTAGCTTATCAATATCCTCACCTTGCTGAGTGGGATGCTGGCCGTGAGGTGTGCTCCCTGTGCGCGGTCGTGAACCGCCTATTGGCGCGCCTCTGGTCGCGAAATTCGACGCCTTCATTTACCAAAGTGTTTGAGATAGATAGGGTCTCCACCGAGATCGCATCTAACCTACCAGCATGCCCACCAAGTCCCCAAAGTCGCCCGGCAAGAAGCGTTGGCGGGTGTATCACATAGGTGGCCGCGCCGACCTGATCGGCACCGTTACGGCGGTGACCGCCGAAGAGGCGTTGGAAGCAGCGATGAAGGAATTCAACATACCGGAACGTGATAAGCGCCGGACCATGGTGCGCCAAGCCGGTAGTGCCTCAGTTTGAATTCTCTGGCACCAATTCGATCCGCCCAAGTCCAAGTCCATCGGGCAAACGCGACCAAATACCCTGAACGGCCACTTTGGTGTGTTCGCCCACTCCAAACTACCATGCCACCCTTGTTGTAACTCAGGGGCTGCCCGCATGGAAGATGACCTTCAAGTCGAGATATGGCCTCCCAAAAATAGGAGCATGACGTTGCGATTCTCCTCGGGCTCGCAGCGATTCGAGCAAGACTTCACGACGAGTGTTTTTCCTTTCTTAGAACAGCTTTGTGATGCGGTCCGCGTTTTGCACGATGGATTCATCGATGAAACAATCCGCCTTCTAATAGGTGCACCGGAGTGTGACCTATGCCTGCAAGCCGCTGCGGAATCGTCGCGCGCCGTCCTCAAGGTAACATCTGGCGAGACCACAAGCGCAGCGCGATATTTCCTGTGCACTCTGTCTTCAGATTTGAAGGTGAGCGGCAGAAAATTGTGTCACCATTCGTCGCTGCTCTCAGGCGTTTGCGACTGAGGATAAGCAACGCGAGCTTTGAGCGGGAGTATGGGGCACCGTTTCCAGACGTCGCATACGCTAAATTGATGCAGCGAGCAAAATGACTGGATTGCACAAGGGAGAAGCGTTCGTCGCCGCAGCAAATCGGTAGGAAAAGAATGACGTCTCCTTCGCCGCAACCTGCCACATGCCCGCAAGAAGAGTTTGGCGAGGGCAGCACCCTTCTGCCTACCAAAACGAAGCTGTCAGCTTGGCAGGTTTTCCGACGGACTGACAAGCGTCGAATACGCTTGGGCCGGGTGGCTCTTCTTGAACCAGTCGAGTATCCTCAGTCCATCCCAGCAGACCACGCCTTTGTGGCTCAGGATTTCCTCCAGCATCTGCGCGACGTGACGAATGCGGTGCGGCGAGCCAGAGAGGTAGGGGTGGAACGCTACTGACATGAACTTAGGCCGCTCCTCGCTCTCATCGTACATGGTGCGAAAGTAGTCCATACCGCGCGTGTACTGCACCTCGCTCGGATGGTGCTGCAGCGCCATCATCACAATGTCGTGGACCTCGAAATTGTAGGGAAACGCCGCCACCGGCTTGTGCTTGGTCTTGAGCCATACCGGTTCGTCGTCGAGCACCCAGTCGCCGATATATTCGATGCCGGACTGCGAAAGATAATCGAGTGTATCGAAGGTCTGGGTCAGGCCCGGGCCGAACCAGCCGACGGGGCGTTTTCCTGAGAACTTCTGAATGATGTCGCAGGCCTTGTCGACGACCTCTTTTTGATTCTCGAGCTTGTGCATGGGCTGTTGGTCGTAGCTGTGCGCGTTTAACTCCCAGCCGTTCTTCATGCAGGCTTCGACGACTTGCGGGTAGGTCTCGCAGATCTTCGCGTTCATCGTCACACACGGCGTAACGCAGAGGTGTTTGAACACCTTCATCAATCGCCACACGCCGACACGCATGCCGTATTCGTGCCAGCTCCAGTTCGGATGGTCCGGCTGCTGAGGAATACCTTGGGGCGGCGAGATCACCATCCGCGCCATCGGCCGCGCGATATCCCACTCCTCCAGCGCCAGGATCGGCCAGAGCACGACTTTGGTGCCGGCCGGCAGGCCCTTCAACGGCGGCCGACCCTCGATCGGTTCGTACTTGATGCGCTCGCGCGGATGCATTGCTTTTCCTCTGCTTTGACGCCGGTGAGTGTGGGCGATTGCTAGCATAGGCAATCGGGAGCCGGTACGTTTCCCGAGCGGTTTCGGTGTCGAAGGTAGAATTCACTTCGTGGCGATGGCCCCGGACGGCGGCTCGCGGTATCGATGATGTGTCCCCCGTGCTTGGCGATCAGCGGCAGGATCAGCGCTTGGTGCGCTTTGAGGTCGCGAACGGTTGCTTGCTCGTTGGCCTCCATGAGCGCGCTGTGGCCCGCGATAACTTTCGGCAGCACTTGCACTTACGGCAACGTTGCCGCACCGCTTTCCTGCGGGCGATAGGGTGTGCGGCCCATCCACGGCTGTGGCTGCAGGTGCTGCAGCCAATCCTTTACACTCGGGATCCAGCCTAGGTCGTCGACCACGTGCTGCTCGCTGATGGTGCGCACGGGCACGCGCTTGCCATCGGAGTTCTCGATTGTGGTGCCGAAGATCGATTGGCACAGGAAGATCCCTTCGCTGTGATGACGAAGCGCGCGATGCCGGAAGTCGCCGATGTGGGCCTTACTTTCATCGAACCAGTCGTGGATCGCGAGATAATCCTCGGCCTTGCCGCCGAATAGTCGCGCTGAGCGGACCGCGTGATGATAGGGGTGTGCCATGGCCTCAAACCCCTTTCTCGTCTTCGGGGAAGGCCCGGCTCGGGTCCTTCTCGTCGGTAATTGTGCAGGCCTCGCAGTCGATCGTGATTGCACCGAACATCTCGTAGGGGCCGGTGCCGAAGCCAGGGCCCAGAAAGGCGACGGCGACGTCGTCGAGGATCTCGAGGTAGCGGTATTTCTCGAAGTCATTCGTGTTCGGCTTGTCGCCTGTGGCCTCGATGGCGGCGCGAACAAGGTCGCGGGTCTGCGCGTCCTGCACCGTCAGACAACTGCCGTCGGCCATCTCGAGCGCGTCGAAATGGGTGAAGCCTTCGTCATTGCCGCCGTCGTATCGCACTAGGACCCGGCGCACGCCCGCCGCGCGGAAAGCCGCAGCCCAGACGGCCACCCGCTCGAGCGCCTCTTCGGACTTGCGCTTCTGCTCGGCTTGGAAGTTCGCCAGCCACTCCGGCGATCCGATTTTTATCTCATGGGAAAGCTTCAGCCCCTTTGGTGGCTTCGACCCAAATATACGGGCGATAATGTTGGGGCGACGTTCGGAGCCTTGGTCGGCCGGCGAGTTACGCTCCGATGTTGTGCGGGGCGTGCGCGAGAAGTGAAGGACCGACGTCTTGGCCTCCCACGGCTCCACGTAAGTGAAGCGGTCGAGTGGCCCGCGCGTGAGGTTCTCGGCCTCTAGGCGCTCCATGTACTCGTCCCAGCCAGGTGAATCCTCGCCGAAATAGTAGGGCATGATGGCTCCTCCTGCACTTGCGTGAGCTTCATTTTAAGCTATCCGCCATCCTCGCGAATCCGGCGTACTACGTCGAACGAAGGCGAACTTTGGTTGCAGAGCGCCGGCGGCGCTCTGGCCCATCTCGCCGCGCATCCAACGTCGTGTCTCTGACCATGCGACGCGCCATGAGATCGATCATGCTCTGGTTTTCTGACGCGGTTCGTTTCAGTCGACGACTGTCCGGAATCTCTGCACCTCAATGGTAAGTTCGGAGTGCTTCTGATCCCATCGATGATCACCCAATGCGGAGATCTTACGTCGTTCGATAGAGCACACGCCCCTCGAATAAACGGCGTGCAGTGCGGTACACAGCGGCATACTCGGCGACCGGCTCGGCGCCGTCTTTACCTGCTGTGACCTTGGCATCGACGACGATCCGTCCTGACGCATGCCCAATCCGAATCGACGTGGCATCGGCCGCAAGCCCAAGCGCCATAGCGTTGGGGATAGAGCCGTTGAGCCGCGTCGCGACCGACAGGCAGAGAGCGCCAGTGAGCGGCGTCGCGCGGTGCGGTTGGCCGTTCGAGATTACGCGCACGGCGATGTCCATGTCGGCGGGGGCGAGCAGCTGCCCGGAAAGCGTTATCATAGCGACCGGCGGTGCCACGAACGCGATGCCCGGCCCGCTGATCGTGCCGGCCGTCTCCAGATCCGGCGCGATGCCCATGGCAACCGATGCCGCGCGCCGGATCGCTTCCAGCTTGGCCATCAGCTGAGCATTGGCTTCGATCTCCGTCGGCCTCTCAGTGCCAGTGGCGCCGACCGCCTCGGCCGGCACATAACAGACCGGATTGGCGGCATCGACCAGGCTCGCCGGGATCCGCCCATGGCCGGCAACATCGAGCTCATCGACGGCCCGTCCGGTAGGGAGGAGCTTGCCGGTACGCGCGCCGCCAGGCGACAGAAACTCGAGCCGGATTGGCGAGCCCGTGCCGGCAACGCCGTCGATGGTCATATCGCCCGATACGGCAGCCTCCTCGCCGTCCATGACGAAGCGGCTGACGATGATCTTGTTGGTGTTGGTGTTGTGAATGCGCACGACGGCCTCGCTGCCCTTCGGGCGCGGCAACAGCCCTTCATCGACCGCGAACGGCCCCATCGCCGACGACATGTTCCCACAATTGCCACCATAGTCGACGTGTGCGCGCTCGATGCGCACCTGCGCGAAGGTGTAGTCAATATCAGCGTCGGGTCGGCTCGGCGGCCCGATGACGCACACCTTCGACAGCGATGAGACGCCGCCGCCCATGCCGTCGAGCTGGCGCATGCTGGGGTCGGGCGAGCCCATGAACGAGAGGAAGATCTGCGCCCATTCGTCGCGATTGGCTGGGAGATCGCGGGCGTGGAGGACGACGGCTTTCGACGTGCCGCCGCGCATGAAGACGGCAGGAAGCTTTCGTTGCGACATGGCACACCTCGTATTGTGGTCGCCAGCTGACCGTTAAACCATTTGAAGGCTACGGCGATCGCGGCGGTATCGAAGTCGCGGCTGAACCGCCTCGAGCCGCCCAAACGGCGGCTCCGCCGGTTCAGCGGATGCAGCCATGCAAGCTCAGACTTACTCGATTATGCCGACCCAATGTCAGCCTCCTTTGCTCCACCGTAGCAGGTTTCGTTTCTACGCGAGCTACCCATACTTGAGGTTCGATGCTTTTCACGAAGGAGATCAGCCATGACCACATCACAAAATGCGTTCCGGAGCATTTACCGGTCCTAGGTTGGTTGGGCGGCGGAGGCAACCGACATTCAGGGGAGGCACCGACCCAATACTGCCCACGCTCCTTTCAAATTGGCACGGCCGGTGCCGCGACCATCGTAGCCGCCGGACTGGCCGCTCGCCTTGGGGAGCAGCGCACCGGGCGGCGTCAGCAAGTATCGGTCGACACGGGCACAGCAGCTGACTTCCGGGCCCGTAGTTACTCCTACCCTGAAAAAGGTCCTCGCACTCGGCGAGACTTGAAAGCGCCGGGGAATGCGCCCGCGCGAGTGAGTGGTCGCAGGGGTTGTGGAAAGACGTAGGCGGAGTAATGCGTTGCTGGCCACTGCTTTCAAGGACCAGATGAAGAGCGGGCCGCGAGCGAGAGGAAATGTCGGCGCGTTCCTTGAGGCTCGCAGCCCATCTGCAGCGGAGTGAACCCATGCCGCTGCGCGCCAGGCCTCTTTCGCTGCCTGAAGATCACCAATCTGCACGCTTGCCTGGCCCTTGCCGGTTCCTCAATGGGCGAAAGCATCAATAAAGTAAACCGCTGATTCTATTGGCGAACCAAACGGGGTGAAACAGTGAACACGTATGTTCTTGTGGCGCCTATCTGAGTTTGGTCGGAGAGGCGGCGGTGCGCCTGCAGCGAGGGCAGGTGGGGCCATGGCAGGCGCGGCACCAGGCCCTGCCGCAGGATAGGCAGGGGGCCTGTCCCGCAAGGTCGGTCAGATGGAGATGGTCGTCGCAGACTAGCCGTGCGCGCTCCAGGCCGAGGCCCCAATCGCACAGTGGGGGCTCCATCATCCGGGTGGCGGGATGCCAGTCGACGACCACGATGCGCTCGCCTTTGCGCCGCCTGATGAGAATCTCGTAGCGGTGCACCGGGGCGAAGAGGACCAGGCCCTGTACCCAATCGACCGTTACCCGCAAAGCGTAGTTGTGCCGCAGATCGTCGAGCTTGCCGGCATACTCGCGTTCGATGGCCACCACCCGCATTCTCTCGCGCTTGCGGTCGGCCTCCGCCTTGTCGCCCGTGACCGACTCGAGCGCGGCCAGCTTCGTCAGCGCATCACGGCGCAGATCTGCGTGATACACGTGGACCCGCCCGCAGTCGCGGTCGAGGCGGCGACGCATGGCGCGCAGGAAGGGGTCCAGGTCGCGCCGCACGAAGTGATCGAGCCGCGCTCGCGTCCGCTCCGTGAGCATCGACGCGTCGGAGACCGAGCCTGCCTCACTGCGCACAGTAGGGTCGGGCGCCCGCCATTCCATGTCACTTGCCAGCAATTGGCGGAGCCGACCCACCATGTCGTCTTCGAGCGCGGCGCCGGTCGCGGTATTGAAGCCGAGCCAGATCAAGCCTTCGCGCCGCTCGTCTGACGTGGCAGTGTAGCGAAAGGCAAGCAACAGGCAGCGCGTCCAGGCGGGCCTGGCGTCGCGCAAGCGCCAGATCGCGTTGCGGAGATCGAGTGCCGCTCCTAGCCGGCGCTCCGGGTCGCTCGGCGGTGTGACGGGGCCCGGGGGGACGAGCTGGCGCTCGGCGATGCGGCCGCGGTCGCCGAGCAGGGCACCGAACCGATCGAGCCAGTCGCCCTCGAGCCTGACGGGCATTGCATCCGGCGGCAACTGGGCCCCGAACCCCAAGCGCGCCAGCTCTGGCCAACTCATGGCGGCGCGCAGCGGCTCGGGTACCAGCACGTCGAGCCCATCTGGCTCTACCGGCTCGACGATCGCGCCCTCGCGGTCCAGCAGATCAGCCACGAAATCGCGGAACGCCCCCATGGTTTCGCCCTCACGCCGTCTCGAAATCCTCGCCAAACAGCTTGTCGTCGAGTGTCTTGGCACCCTGATGCTGCCGACTTGCGTCGTCGAGTTTCCGGCCGAGCGCACCGAAGGCCTGGATGCGGGCGGCCTCGCTTGTTTCCAGCCACGCCTCCAACACTAGGTCGGGGAACTCGCGTTCGTCCTCGAGGCCACCGAGGATGGCGCCAACCTCGCCCACGACCAACTCAAACATCGAGATCTTTTCCTCTAGTAGCGCCAACACCTGTTCCTCCAGCGTTCCGCGCGTGACCAGGTTGAACACGAACACCTCCCGGTCCTGGCCGATGCGGTCGATGCGGCCGATGCGTTGCTCGATGGCCATCGGGTTCCAGGGGACGTCGAAGTTGATCAAGGTGTTGCAGAATTGGAGGTTGCGCCCTTCGCCGCCCGACTGCGTGCACAGCAGGATCGTCGCATGGTTACGAAACTCGGCGATGGCCGCGTCCTTCTCCGCACCGCTGAGGCTGCCGTCGAAGCGCGCGACTGACACACCCGCCTCCGCAAGCCGACCGGCGACATGGGCGAGCGTCTCGCGGGAATGTACGAAGACCAGCTTCTTCTCCTCAGGATTACGCCCAACGAGCTCGATCAAGGCGACCTCCTTGCCGCCGCTTCCGAACGCGGCCCAGCGCTGGGCGAGCCGGCTCCAACCCGGATCGGCACCGTCTCGCTCGGCGATCCGCGTCAGGGCGCTCGCCGCTGCAGCCGGGGAGGAGCCGGCCGCACCCAGCAGATGATGTAGGACCAGGCGCTGACGCCCTATCCCACCCTCCGCGGCCAGTTGCCGGGCGGCAGCCATTAGGTCGGCATAGGCCTCCGCCTCTCCAGGCGCGCCGTCGACCTTGATAGTCATCGCGTGTCGCCGCGGCAGCTTGAGAGCGGCAACGGCGCGGGTATTGCGAACCATGGTGCCGCGCATCAGGGTGCGCAGACCCTCGGGATTGGCCGGCTGGCGCGGCTTGCCCGGCGTCACATAGGCGGCGCGAAACTCCTTCTGCGTCCTGAAGATGCCGGGCTTTAGCAGCGTCAGCAAATTGTAGAGCTCGATCAGGTCGTTCTGCACCGGCGTCGCCGACAGCAGCAGCAGGAAGCGCTTGTTGAGCGCATCGACGAGCTTCCAGCTCTGGCTCGACCGGTCGCGCAGATGGTGCGCCTCATCGACGATGACGAGGTCGAACTGGCGGGCGCGGAGGCGCTCGGCATGCTCGCTGCGCCGCACCGTGGCGATCGAGGCGACGATGCGATTTTGGTCCCAGAACGCCTCGGGATCCTCGCGCAGCGAAGGCTCGTAGGTGGTCGCGAACGCCAGCCCGAACTTGCTGGCCAGCTCCTCTTGCCACTGACCAACGAGCGAGGCCGGCGTAAGCACCAGCGCGCGCTCCGCCATGCCGCGCAGCGCGTATTCCTTCAGCACCATGGCGGCCTCGATGGTCTTGCCGAGGCCCACCTCGTCGGCCAGCAGCACGCGGCCGCGGAATTGCTTGAGCACCTTGCGCACGGTCTCGATCTGGTGCGACAGCGGCTCGAAACCGCTGAGATGCGGCAGGCACAGGAGCTCGTCGAAGCCCTGCGCGAGACCGAGATGGGCGAGGCGCTCGCGCAGGCTGAACCAGCGGCCATCCTGCTCTGGCTGGGCCAGGGCGCCTGCAGACAATGCCGTCAGATCAATCTCCATCGTGAACGGGATCTCGACCTCGACGCGCGGCAAGGACGACGGCTGAGTTGCCCTCTCAGCGACCGGTGCGGCCGCTCGCGGCCGTGTTGGGTGTGAAGCGCCGGATGGTGCTGCGGGTCTCGCCCTTTCCCTGCGCGGTGCAGGGACTTTGGCGACTGACTCGGAGCGCCGGACCTGGGTGAATGCAGGCCCCCTCAGGATGTCGTCGAGAGGCGCGATCAGCCGCGGCAAGCACGGGAAGCCGCGCGCAAATGCTGAGAGAGCGGCGCGCTGGCTGGTCAGCCCTTGCTGCTGCAGGAGCGCCTTGGCGGCGGCACGCTTGCCGAGCTGGCTGAGCGCGAGTGCGTGCAGAAGGTGCGCAGCAGGCGCCCTCCCGCGTTTGAAAAACCGGCTGAGCAGGACGAGCGCCCGCTCGGATTGTTCGTCGAGCACCGCCGCCGTGACGGCCATCAACAGGAGCTCCCAGTCCGCGGGACACGCCGCAATCGCCTTCTCGGCGAGCGGCAGGAGAGGCACACCCGCATTGGTCTCCGCGAACGCCTCGACAAGCCGATCGGCCCATACACTGGCCGCATCCAGCTGCTCTTCGAACAGGTCTGCCTGGCGCAATGCCGGACTCGCCATCGACTCGCAATCCCACGTGAACGCGCCGGGGTAATCGCCTGAAGTTCCGCGAAAGCCGCTGAACGGCACCCGCGACAGCGTCAGGACTGGAATCACTCCTGTGCGCAGTATGCCCACCGAGGCCTCATTCGCCACGACGCCACCGCCCTACTCTTGTGGATTTCCCCGTGCGTTGCTCTTGGTGCGCGCTTCGTTCAATCACATCTGTGCAGATCCAGGGGATAGCGACGACTTGCGGGTAGGTCTCGCAGATCTTCGCGTTCATCGTCACACACGGCGTAACGCCGAGGTGTTTGAAAACCTTCATCAATCGCCACACACGCCTACACGCATGCCGTATTCGTGCCAGCTCCAGTTCGGATGGTCCGGCTGCTGAGGAATACCTTGGGGCGGCGAGATCACCATCCGCGCCATCGGCCGCGCGATACCCCACTCCTCCAGCGCCAGGATCGGCCAGACTTTGGTGCCGGCCGGTAGGCCCTTCAACGGCGGCCGGCCCTCGATCGGTTCGTACTTGATGCGCTCACGCGGATGCATTGCTTTTCCTCTGCTAGGACGCTGTTGGTTGTGGGCGATCGCTAGAATGCGGGCGGAGAAAGCAACCGGGACTATCTCCGGGAAATTTGGGACCATTGTCGCCCAGATCATCGCTCAGCAACAGTTTGATCGGGATGCGTTCAACTACTTTCTTGACTCGATGAGTCCTTTTGTCGTTGCACTCACAAAAAGTCGTTGAAGAGCGAGTGGCGAACCCCGCACATTACGTCCCCCGGCGGGTTTCGGCATTGAGGGCAAAGTCTATTCAGTTGCGATGGCGCCGGACGGTAACTGGGTCGCCGTCGGCGGTCCGACGGTCGCCAGGGCGAATTCAGTCTATAGGTTCCAGACCGCGACCGGGCGCTTAATGGCCGCGCTTGGTCCGCTGTCTGGAATCTGGCTGAGCTGGCGCAGCTAGCGCACATCGGGAACGGTCGCGGCCGGTATAGGGGCTTACCGGAGTTGCAGCACCAGGCCCTGGGGTTATTTTCCCCGCTGACTCATGCCTGCGAGTTGGGTGACTGCCAAGGCCTCAGCGGTCTGTGTCCGCTGGGGCTGTTGGCGTGGGGGAGGTGCCATCCCGAAGATCCCCCAAGTGGGTGAGTGCAAAAGCGAAAACGAATTCCGATCTCCTGAACGATGAAGCTGAATGTGCCAAACGGGAGGCATTTGTGAAATTCATCTCTTCCATGACAATCACGGGTTTTGCTGCGCTCATTTCGGCCGTCGTTGCGGTCCGAGCAGAAGCACCGGGTGTGATGGCACTGACAGAAGCGGAAATGAAATGGAGTTCGCAAGGTGCATTGGCCTTGCCCGGCCTCGAGCAAGTCAATTTGATCGGCGATCCGAATAAAGCGGGCCCCTATACGTTGAGGCTCAAGTTCCCGGCTGGCTTCAAGATCGGTCCGCACACCCATCCTGATTCGCGCGAGGTAACCATTCTATCGGGTACCTGGTACACTGGTTACGGTGAAAAAGCTGATCCAGCAGGTCTCAAAGCATTACCTGCTGGTAGCTTTTATACCGAGCCCGCAAACGTTGCTCACTACGTTGAAGTAAGAGAACCGACAATAATTCAGGTGAGCGGCACTGGGCCAAGCGGTCGCAAAAACGTCGGCCCGGACGCGGCAAAGTAGAAGATATCGGTGTTGGCCAGCGGACGATGGTGAGCTAGTGGTCTCGGTGCGCGATGCGGCAGCAGTTATTTCGAATTGCACGGCGTCGCGGAGCCCTCATTGGTGAAAAAGCCAGTACGTGCGCCCGTCTCCCGCCGGATCAGGGGCTGACACTGCGACTTTTTGCACCGCGAGCTTTGACCTCGATCAAGGGCTTGGAGGAGTGGGTGGCGCTACATGGGAATTGCTGATCGCAGCCCCCTCACGTTCCCCCCGTCTACTGCGGTCGGTGGATTGCTAAACAAAGCTGCGCCTCGGGTTCAGGATTATCCACCCGAGGCGCAATTACTACGGTTCTCTCGCTCGAGCTCATGCGCCAACGCTGCTGCACTGGGTCCGATCGAGCGAAAGTACCGCCGATCAGACGTGCTGCCCAACATCGCAGCCGAACAGAAAAACAGGTGCCGGCGCTGAGCAACAGAGGCGGCCAAGCGCAATCTAAGGTTTATCCAGTTGCACGTGGCTAGGCTGGTGCTCAACGGGACTGAGAGCTGCGGTATTCCCTTAGCAACGGGGAAGTGTACATGTCCGGCCGAACTCAAGGCGGAAGAGCACATGAGATATAGAGCTGTGCGATCCTCTGCATTACGGGTGCGGTCCAAGCAGACTCCGTCATTGCTCATATCAACAGCTTGGGATCCACCAGGACAGTAGAGCTGGCTCATGTGCACAGGTCGCTTACTCCGGCATATCTTGCCGCTGATAGCGCAATTCATCGCCGTCGGCTTTGCGGCCCAGGCTCAGACCGAATCGAGCATCCTTTCGCGGGCAGGAAGTGGCACAACGGGCCTGCGTTGGTTGCCATGCGATGGACGGCACACAGGGTGGTTCCATTCAGGGATTGGTAGTGCCCAGCTTTCGTGCGATTGCGGGACAGAATTGGTCGGCGGAACGGTTACAAGCCTTCATCATGACCCCGCACCGGCCAATGCCCGCAACACCGTTACCCCTGTCTGACGTGTTTGATCTGGTTGACTACATTGTCTCCCTCAGATGACGGCTGTGCGCGTCATCCAACATGACATGCACGCTTTGTGGATTGAACGGTTGGTCGCGCTCGTTGCAATAGCTGGCGCGGTTCACATTGAAGCTCGATAAGGCGTTTCGCTCGCGATGCTCGTGGAATTTGCCCGGGACAGTGTTCCGTGGCGTCAGCACTGAAGACATTGCCATCTGGCCGGCGGACGGCGTAGCTCGTGTTCTCCGTTGGCGGTGGCGGAGCAATTGCAGCAAATTGAGAGGCGTCGGCAATCGCGGTGAAGCAATGCCTCCTCGTGGCTCGAATGAGATGTGGTAGCTGTGCCCGATGGACCTGGAAGTAGCACAAGCACTTAGACGCCTCCTGTTGCGTCATGGGTCGCGGACGGCACCCTTCCGTGTGCTGGTGACGGTGGCGGCCAGCCCTAATGTCATGGCCCTTTTTGGCAAGTCTCGGCACACGCGGTGCAGTCGGAAACCCACATTCTTTTCTGACTTTGTAGTCTCCCGTTGATTTGAGAGATCTCGCCCGGCGAGGTCTCAGGGTTGTTCCCTCGGCGATCTACAGGGAATACCCGATGGCGGCTGATGCATTCTTGCCTCCCGGTTACGGTTGGGTAGGCACGTTGAAAGCATTGGGAATGCTTCGCGAGAAGAGCTGGGGGGCAAAGGTCTCCGTAGAGGGGCTTCCATCGGGGCTCAGCACAGTCGGGCTCGCCGTTGTGGCCGGCATTGCCTATTTTATGGCGGCCAGGCTCGGCCTTGCCCTTCGGGCCACCGCAGGAACATCTGTGTTCTGGCCGGCCGCAGGTATCTCTGTTGCCGCATTAATCGTATGCGGACCCAGTGCTCGGTTCCCGGTAGCAGCCGGCGTAGTGGTCGCAACCGTAATTGCCCATCTCATGATCGGAGGCAGAAGCACCGGCCTCGTTGTTGTGTTCGCCGTGGTCAATGTAGGCCAGGCGCTTCTCACGACTGGGTTAATTGACCGATGGTTCGGAAGGTCTTTTAGGCTGGGAGGCGTCTCCCATGTGCTTGGGTTCTTACTTGCGAGCACCATTGGATCCATGGTTGCAGCCACGGCTGCGGCAATTGCGGCGGCGCTTCTCGAGTCAACAGTGCCCCTTTTAACATTCTGGCGGGTTTGGTTTGGCGCTTGTTTGCTGGGAATTATCGCAGTCGCGCCAATGCTAGTCGGATTTGCCGAAGCTGTCCGCCAGATACCACCTCGTGCCGAACTGTTGGAAGGGGTGGCGGGGCTGTCACTGTTGGGCGCGTTGAGTGTAATCGCTATGGCACTCCCGGAAGGGCCGTGGTCGACAGCTTTGCCTCTCGCGATCGTTTTCCCGGTTCTGCTATGGATTGCGGCCCGCTGCCGACCTGTCTTCGCTGCCGGTTCGGCATTCATTGTCACCATTACAGTCGTCGGTTCCATGGCTTTGGGTATCGGACATTTCGGAGACCCAACCATCCCTCTTGCGGACCGCGTACTCGCTGCGCAAACCATCGTCTTGACGGGCGCGGTGCTGACCCTCGTGCTCGCCGCCTTATTCGCGGAACGGCGCCGCATCGAATTCGTGCTCGAGCGGAGCAACCGGCGCCTTCAGCTTGCGTTGGATGGCGCCGAACTTGGCGCATTTAGCGCTGACCTTGCTACCGGTCGTCTAGAGTGGGATGCGCGTGCTGCCCTGATTAATGGACAACAGATACAATCCACGACGATCAGCGAGTCGAGGCTCTTCGTACATCGCGACGACCGTGCGCGCATCGACGCTGCGTTGTCCCAGGCATGGCGCACTGGTGGTAATTGGACCGCCGAATACCGAGTGGTCCACCCACCTGGTCACCACCATGCGGGTGAGACGCGCTGGGTCGCAGTCGAGGCTTCGATTGTGCACGACCCCGAGTGTGCCGGAGCCGGCTTGCTAGGCGTGATCCGCGACGTCACTGAGCGAAAAATAGCTCAGCAAAGTGCCCAGCGGCTTGTCTCCATCGTCGAGTCTTCAGAAGATGCAATCATCAGTAGGAATCTAAATGGCATCATACAGAGCTGGAACGAAGGTGCGGAACGAATGTTCGGCTATACCGCCAACGAAGTCATTGGCAGGTCGGTCCTGGTTTTAATCCCGGAGAATCGCCAGCACGAAGAACTGAGTATGCTAGAGCGCATTCGGAGTGGCGAACACGTGAGCCATTACGAAACAGTTCGGCGTCACAGAGATGGAAGTTTGATTGACGTTTCGCTGACAGTATCACCTTTGCGCGACGAGGCAGGCGTGAACGTTGGCGCTTCGGCAATCGCACGCGATATCAGTGCACGTAAACGAGCAGAGGAACATCAGCGCGTTTTAAATGCTGAGCTCGATCATCGAGTCAAGAACGTACTGGCGACAGTTTGCGCTATCGTCGACCAAACAAGAGAAGCCAGCACTACATACGCAGACTTCGTGGAGGGCATCGATCATCGAATACGATCATTGGCGAGCACGCATGATCTGCTGAGTCGTGGCAATTGGCACGGCGTATCGCTAGCGGAAATCGCTCGACGAGAGTTTGCACCTTATGCCGCGGGCAATTCTGTGATCCGGGGCCCAAATATTACATTGAAAGCGGATGCTACCAAGGCAGTCGCGATGGTTCTACATGAGTTGACCACCAACGCCGTGAAATACGGGGCGTTATCCAATTCCGACGGACGCGTAAACCTCAGGTGGCAATGGAAGCGCAATGGGGGACCTCCTCGTCTCGTCATTGATTGGAAGGAGATGGGCGGCCCGTATGTTGTGCGGCCAAAGCGATCTGGCTATGGCACATGCGTCGTTCGCGAGGTTATTCCTTTTGAGCTTGGCGGCGCGGTTGATCTTGCCTTTAACGCCGATGGCCTCAGATGCCGCTTGGAAATTCCTGCTGACTGGGTCAGCACAGGGAGTTTTCAAGAATCGGACCCGATTATAGCCTGTGTTAGCAATTGACCGCCTCTTTTGCGTGTTGCGCCTTGGCAATCGGATGCCGTTGGGCAAAGCACCTACGTGGTGTCGTCGGAATATGACGTCTGGTTGGCCAACGCCCATCGGACAAGAAGCCAAGCGGGTGCTCGGCATGCATGCCAAAGTTTGACGCCCTCGCCCCCGATCCCTGATCAAATCGTGCTCGAATTCGGCGCGGCCGGCCATGAGGGTTCACTGGTTACGAAAATGTCACGTGACGCTTCATAGGCCTTTGATTAGGCCGGCATCTCCGCGAAGTTCGTGGCGGGCCCGGTGACCGGACGGATGTCAAGTTGGCGAAACGCGGTCCTATTGGTCGCGAGACATGGCGCGACGCAGCTCTACGGCCACAGTTCCTGATCGTCCGTACACCGCGCAAGAGATTTGCAAACCGCGTCCCCTCAGCTGCAGAAGAGCCACGTAGGTAATGCATAACAAGCTTCTAACAATGGATATGGCGCGGATTGAAAGCTCCCATCAACTACGGGAATGCACACGGGGTTCGGACGTCGACGTTGTGCAGCTCAAGGCAGGAAGGCAGCGTGGCTTCGTCGCGCACATTGCCATCGACAACATCGCAATGAGTGTAGGGCGGTTTGCATTGGATGCTCGAGCACGCGGCCTCATCAACCCGAATAAGGTCACACTTGGGATGATGCTGGCTAGCCCAGGCCGCGTTTCGTATTGGCGGGAGGATGTGCGGCCTGGCGACGTGGTCATAACCCCCCCAGGGAGTGAAATCGATGCAATATACCGCAGCGGTGCCTGGTATGTGACAATCTCCATGGCCACGTCAGACCTCACGTCAGCGCTGAGCGGTGAGGATCGTCTGGCCGATCCGCGATGTTGGAATATGAGGGGTGTGCGACATGTCGATTGGTTTCTAGGCGAAGAGGTTCGGCGACGGCTCGCGAGCATAATCTTGAGGCTGAACTGCAATATTGGCACCCCCGCACCCCAAGCCGTTGATTTCCTCCGTCGTTCAATCATCGAACCGTTCGTGATCAGCTCACTGAACGCTCTGCCGCAAGATCGAGCGCCGTCTCCGAGCACCGGGGCCCGCCTCGTGAGCGAGGTCGAGAGTTATGTTGATGCGGAGAACGGGAGGCCAGTTCACATATCGGAACTCTGTAGCGCGCTGAAGGTATCAAGGCGAACCCTCCATCGGGCCTTTGTTGATACCCTAAACATGGGCCCAGTTGCCTATTTGCGCCGCCGGCGCCTGTCGGCAATCCAAACAGCGCTCAAACGCGGCGATCGCGCAACGATCCCTATCGCTGACATAGCCTTCGAGTACGGATTTGCCGATCCAGGGCGGTTTGCTGCTTATTACCGTTCCCTGTTCGGCGAATCGCCGTCGCAGACACGCCGTTCCGTCGCCGCGGAATATAAACACAAACGACAATTGCCGCCGAGTTGATCGAATTGGCACAAACTGCACTTCCGGCAAGTGCACGCAATTAGTATAGGGCTGCCCACAAAAAACCTGCAGCAAGATCTCGGGGGAGCTTTGAAGGCGGCAGCCGCACCCTATAGGGTTGAACCGATACTTAGTAGCTCAGGCAGCCGGAGCGCGTGGGTGGATAACCACACGCGGCGCGGTGGGCACCATGCCATCGATTTTTTCTGGCAGCTCGCCCTGATCTCTGCGTCCTCAGACCTTAGCGGTGCTCTGGCCGGTGTCAGGTGTACGCGCCCCTCGCCCGCCTCGACCGCGCCCCCACCGTGGCGATCAAGGGTCGGCGCGGGCAGCGGCGGAGCGTGATGCCACCCTCGTCTTTGCTATTTCTCAACGAACTGCGACGATGGGGAGGTCTTACCAAATGCCGCGCTACTACTTTCATGTTCGCCGTGGTCAAATGACCATAGTTGATCAGGAAGGCATTGAACTGGCTGACAACGTTGAGGCAGTACAAGAAGCGGAGCGGCGAAAGCGGGAGATCGATGCAGGTGAGGTCGGTGTGATCATTGTTGAGGATGAACGGGAAGATCGTATCGCCGTACTTTTGCTCGATATCAACTAACGCCAAATCCACACCCGAACTGCCGAGCAGCACTATCAGTAGCAGGACAAGCCGATGATCTCGATCATTTGCCGTGGCCCCTGCTGGCTTAATCCGGCCGGTCAAGCAAGCTGATGCGCGACAACGACAGCCCATTATTTCCGGAATTGACGGCCTATGTCGACAGCCGCGAACGGCTCGGCGTGCCGTGGCGAAGCTCAGCATGTCCACCGCTAAGATGCCTACCCCCATGACCCGGACTTCGCCGCCGTCCTGGCCCTGGCCACCCCGCTCATCCATGCCTTCGCGACCGAGATTTCCAACCTGCCCGCTGAGGAGCAGACCCGCCGCATTGCCAAAGGTGCTGGCCGCCATGCGCAGCGACGCTTGATGCCGACCATCACCTTGCCGTTGCCGCCAAGCGTAAACCAGCCTTCGGGCAGCCGGCGCCGCGTCTATCGAAGCCCTCAATACGAGGCCTGGCGTATCGAGGCTGGTTGGGCGCTCAAACTGCAGGGCCCTGCGCGCATTCCCGGCGCCGTTCAGATCGGAATTGCCGCTGGCCGTCCAGATCGGCGCCGACGGGACCTCGATGACATCGCCACTAAGAAGGCACGCACTGAAGACTTCGCAAAGTTGATCAAGTGAAATAGGCCAACGACATCCAGCAGGCGTTCGGTGGGCGCAAAGGACCCCGCTGACGCACGGCCATTCCTCTATCGCGAACGAGACCGAGTTCGCGCCACGTGGTTTACACCGCGAGCTCCAATCGTTGGTTCATCAAACGGCTGGAATGACCCTTTTGTGGTCCGCGGTGCTGGGAAGTTTCCCGGAAGGTCTGGCGCCTCCAGCTGGAACAGAGGCAGCGGTTCCGGCAGACCTTGGAGCCGGTGAGCACCTAGGCTACGAAAGCTAACGTCGCGAGGAGCCGATGCCTCGACCGCTCGTACCGCGGCGCTCGAGAGGAGGATTTGACCACCGTGACCGGCAGAGCAGATGCGGGCCGCAGTGTGCACCGGCAGCCCCACGTAGCCGCCGTCGGTCAGTGTGGGACCACCGGTATGGATGCCGATCCTGAGCCGCACTTTGGCGCCGGCTGGCCAAGACCATGAGCCGGCCCTCCGCTGGATCGCCAGCGCAGCAGCGAGTGCACCGGACGGGCGCTTGAAAACAGCGAATAGCTCGTCCGCGCGAATGTCAACTTCCTTGCCCCCCGACCGTTGCACAGCGCGGCGGAGGAAGCGACGCACATCATCGAGGAGGTTGGCGTACCTGTCCTCCAGAAGGCGGAGTAGACCGGTAGAATCCTCGATATCGGTCAGAAGGAAGGTGACCTGACCCCTCGGCAGACCGCGCACCACCCCAGCGCGCGCCCTGGACTCGCCCTCTACTCGTTCGGTCGCAAGCTGTCCGGCGATGAATCCGATCGGCACGATGCCGTACTTTTTGGCCGCGGTCAGTAGCCTCTTGCGCGCTCGCTCGCGCGCTGCATCATCCTCGAATCTCGTCTGGTTGAAGCGAGCCAGCGCATTACGAACGTGTGCCTCGTCGTGGATAGGTAAGCGTCGTCGACCCTTTGAGTCTACGTAGGCAAAGGCGGCGTTTCTCAGTTTTGCACGTGTCTTGGCGGTGAGCTGTGGCATCCGTCTTCCTCAACCCTATCAAATGCCTCTTGGGCCGGCAGCGCTCGACATCCAGGTCCAGCAGGGACCGCCAGCCGCTTGGCTCACACTGGTATTCTCACCTCATCGGGGCCGATGGCAACACCCCTATCTGAGGCCGTCGAACCAGGCCGAGACCGGCTTCGCTGGGGTTCGTTGGCATCTGGGCGACCTCGTGGAGTGGCCCACCGAACCACCTATGAGAGCGGCCAGGAAGCGGCCTTAGTCAGAGTCGCTTGGGCGGCCTAAGGAACAAACCGATGGGAATGGCCGATCAGGTATGGCTACCGCCACGCGTTCTCATGTAGGAAACCTACGATGATCCGGGAAGCCCATTAATGCCGTATGTGCAAGCATTCGGTGCTGGCTTGATTGATCCTAGCGGCCTGCCATCCTGGGCTTACAACCAATACGCTGGCACGCCGGCCTCTGATTGGTACATGCGGCGCATGCAGGAATTGCGCAACGAAAGTTCGATCGCTGCTTGCATGGGCTCAGGTATCATCCCCGGAGCAAGCTATCGACTTCGTCCGTAAATACGTCGGGTATGATTGCGAGACCGGTGGTCGGATCGCCTGCCAATGCGGCAATTGCGCTCTCGATTCCCGCTTTATCATACACGATGGCCCGGACCAGCTTTACGCCAACGGACGGCGCTGCCGCCTCCAGCGCGGGCCAGAAGATTGAATGTGGAGCAGTATCTGGGTTGAACATGACAGCGACGCGCGCGAGGCTTGGCACAATCTCTTTCAGGATTTGCAGCCAGTTGCCCGCCATGAGGGCATCGAAGCTGCTGAAGCCCGTTATGTTGCCGCCTGGATTCGAAAGGCTCGTGACCAGGCCATCGCCAAGCGGATCGGAGACGCCCACGAAAACGACGGGATCGCCTGGGTCGCTTGCTTCAGCGCCCGCGCTGGGGGTGTGTTGGAGCCCACGATCACGTCCGGAGCGAGACTGACCAGTTCGGCAGCATTCGCTCTGACCGCCGCGGCAGCACCCGTGCCCCAACGAATGTCGACGCGGATGTTACTACCCTCTGCCCACTTCAGGTCCTGGAGGCCTTGGCGGAACGCCGCGATACGTGCTTGTCCCTCAGGGTAATTCTGTGCGAGCCCCATCAAAACCCCGATGCGCCGCGACTGCTGAGCACGTGCAGCCAGTGACCAAGCTACCGTACCCCCGGTCAGTGCAATCAACTCCCGCCGGTTCATTTGACCCCCTTGCAACAGAGAAGCAATGTCAGTGAACAGAATTCCGCGCTTACTCGATCACCTCATCAGCACGGGCGAGCAGTGTAGGGGGCACGCTAAGGTTCAGCGCCTTGGCGGTTTTGAGATTGACCAGCAGCTCGAAACGCGTCGGTCTCTCGATGGGTATGTCCGCTGGGTTCGTGCCTTTCAGAATCTTGTCAATTAGGCCGGCCTTGCGCCGATACATATCGGCCAGACTCGCGCCGTAGGCCATGAGGCCACCGGCGAAAGCGAAATCTCGGAAACCATAGATTGCGGGCAAGCGAGCGCTTTCAGCACGCGCGGCCAGCTCCCCACGATGACTGACAAACAGGGGAGTCGTACTCACGTATAGACCTTGCAGGCCCTCGCGTTCGGCGAGGCCGAAGGCAGCATCGAAATCTTCTGGTGATCGCACCTCAATGACGCGAGTAGCGATCGCCAAAGCATTGGCGGTTGCGGGAAGTGACGCGAGGTCCTCGCGGTTGGTCGCGTCATCAGGATTGATTATGACACCCACGCCTTGAATGCCAGGGACTGTCTCCTTGAGCAATTCAAGGCGCTTGCCGATTAGACCTTCACCACCCCACCAAAACCCGGTGACGTTACCGCCGGGTCGCGCCATGCTGGTCGCCAGCCCAAGTGCAATTGGATCCGAGGAGCAATTCATTACGATTGGAATTGTGCGGGTCGCCTTGTGACAGGCGATGGCAGCAGATGGTGATCCAGCGACGATAACTGCGGGCTTTAGTCCGACCAACCCCGCGGCCAGCTCAGGAAGCGGTTCAACGGCTCCGTCAGCAAACCGGAGCTCGATCGCGATGTTGCGACCTTCAATGTAGCCAAGCTCACGAAGTCCCTCCCGGAGCGCCTCCACATTGCGCGCGGCCGCCATCGATGAAATTGGCGACAGGACACCAACTATCGGAGGCCCAGCGGTCTGAGATTGTGCGCTGGAAGGGCCCGCGACTGCAGCACTACCGAGTAGCACGATGAACTGGCGCCGCCTGATCATCATTCTATGACCTCGTCGGCGCGGGCGAGCGGGGATGGAGACACGGTGAGGGCAATAGTGTTCGCGGTGTTGAGATTGATGACAACCCGCTCGACCATTTTGTCACTTCGTGGCCTCCTCAACCGGCAACTCCACAACACTCTGGGGTTGGCCTCGCGACAATTGCGTAGGTGGCTATTACTTGGCGCCCATTGATGTCTTGAACGGTTTGTACTGCGGGAATTGGGCCAGCTAAGGTCGCTGCTTGTACATGGGCGAGATCCGAAAAATCTCGCTGGACCATGCCCCCATCCGAATGCGCAATGACGCGGCCCCGAGTATCGACCACGAAGGCGACACCGTGATCGCCGACCCTTGTCGCAGTCACCATGTCTTGGACCGCCTTGAGATTGACTTCGGCGACAGTGACGGAGCCGTCGCTCCCTGCGATAGCCAAGGTGATGTAGGGCTCCGACTTGTTGCGGAAATAGACCGGGCTCACGTGGCGCTTGTTCGCACGCGCCTGGGTGAACTTGGGGTCTTGACTGAAGTCCGTCCCGCTCGTGAGCGCGTCCATGGCAAGCCGTGAGGTCTTGATCTGCTCCCGACGGTTGGTATCGATATAGCTGACCTCAGTGATGTTTTGAACCTGGCGAAGCAGTCGCAAGAAGTCCAAGCGGCGGGGCGCAAGATTGCCGGCGGACACGGGCCCCGCCGCCCATCCGACGTGGCCTTCGACCTCCTTGATAAAGTGATCGACCTTCTCGGCGATGGCCTCGGCCTGCATACGAAGGATGCGGTCGACCAAAATCTGAACCCGGTTGTCGGGTGACTGCGCACTTGCGGCGAACGGCCAGATGAGTACCGCACCGCCAACTAATGCAATGAACTCACGCCGCTTCATTCGATCACCTCGTCGGCGCGTGCGAACAGTGAGGTGGGAATGGCAACTCCCAGGTTCTGAGCAGCCTTCAAATTTATCACCAATTCGAACTTGGTCGGCTGTTCCACCGGCAACTCCTTAAGGAATTCAATAACGGGCAAGGGAGCCCTTTGGCCGCGCGCATTGAGCGGCCAAGCCGCAATGCCGCCAATAAGCGATATGATTGACGCGGCCCACACCATCTCTCCAAACTACCTGATCACGAACAGCCTCGAATTTGATCAGCGTCAACCCGCCGAGCTAGTCTGTAGACCTCGATATAGCCGATTGAATTGCGACCTTGCGAAGTTCAGATCGTCCTGTGCTCGGATCTCATTCGATCACCTCCTCGGCGCGGGCGAGTAGCGAGGGCGGGATGGTGAGCCCAATCGAGTTTGCAGCCTTCCCATAAATAGCCAACTCGAACTTCGCTGTCTGATAGATAGCTATTTCTTCCAGTGATGCGCCATTGGGGTTTGAGCAATGCACCACGCTGCTCGGGTAACCAGCTCCATTTGGTCCGCGGAGTAGGCCCTGAGACCACCGGCTTACGCACGGACTCAGGGAGGGGCTGTGATGTACGGCACAGTTCGCCTACAGATTAACGTCGGAGTGGCCGTGGTTGGTCGCGTCGTCGGCACGGCAGAAGCACCTCATAAAGCGGACTGAATCGCTGCTGCGCCGAACGCTTCTCCCTTGGGCCATAAGCCGCCGAATCTCATCAGCTCAGATCGTGACCGCAGCTGGATCTATTGCTGACATTCCTTTGATATCCATTCACGCCTTGGCCAACACACTTTGGTCTGGGCCAAAACATCGTTGCCCCCGCCTCTGCTAGTCTCATTGCAATCCGAAGCATCTCCAATGGAGGCAACCTTGTTGACGAACTGGATTCCGCAAGCCTCACTGGCCGCACTGAATGATGGCTTCGTCGTCGCAATCATGCTCGAGGCGAAAGAAGGCGAAGCCGAAGCGCTGGCCGAGATATTGCGTGTCATGACTGCACCAACGATGGCGGAGCCAGGGGTCAAGCTCTTCCTTCCCTATCGCTCGCCGACCAACAAATCGCAGTTCTTCGTCTTCGAGCTCTACGTCAACGAGGCGGCGTGGGGTGCCCATGAAGCGACCGATCATTTCAAGGCGGCCATCAAGGAACTACTGCCGCGCGTTGTGCGTCGAGAGCGCGTGCCGTTCATCCCCTTCCTGAAGAACTGACCGCAGGCCAGCAATGAGCGCTTCCGATCTCACGGCTCTCGTTGCGCGGGCAGGACCCACCGAAGCGCGCTACGAAGACGCGTACTTGCCTGAGCGTCCGATCATCCTTCATGCCGCGCGCCCGATGGACTTCTCGCCGCGTACACCGATCCTGTTCGTGCATCATGGCGATCTCAGGAACGGAGCGGAATTCCGCGATTTCTGGCTGCCGCTGGTCGATCGGTTCGATGTGCTAGCCGTTGTTCCGGAATTCTCCGAAGCAAAGTTCCCGGGTAGCAGCTGGTACAGCCTCGGCAATCGTAGCGATGCAGATGGACGCAACAAACCTCGCGAGCAATGGACCTATGGCGTGCCGGCTCGCATCTTCACGGCGCTAAGCGATTGCGGTGTCACCACCCGCACTGGCTACGGGCAATTCGGCCATTCATCCGGCGCACAGTTCGTCCACCGCTCGATCTGCCTTGGCTTCCGGGATGCGGTGACTGCTGCCGTCACGGCCAACGCTGGGACCTATTCGATGCCCGACCTCAACGTGCGCTTTCCCTACGGCCTCGACGGGATCGGCATCGACGGTTGTGCGCTGCGAGACCTGCTCGGCTTTCCGCTCGCCATATTCGCAGGCACGGCCGATATCGACGTCGCTAGCCCTCACTTCCCCCGGGACGAGCCCGCCATGCGCCAGGGCCCGACACGGTTTGCGCGGGCCCACACCTATTTGGCCACGGCGCGCCAAGCTGCTACCCAACATGGTGTGCATTGTGCCTGGAGCCTCACCGAGGTGCCCGGTGTCGGACACGAGGGAGACAAGATGTCAGCCGCCGCCGCCCCGCATCTTGCCGCAGTCCTTCATCGCTCGGCTTCGCGCTGAAGACGGCATGGTCGGCAGCTAAGGCGCAATCCACTCGATAAACGTCTTCTCGCCTGCAGGGCTGAAAGAGATCATGCGATGCTGCGCCTTGCGGCTTGCCCAATGGCAGTCCAGAGCATGCGTCAGCACTGCAGCACCAACCGCGCCGCCGAGATGATGCTGGCGCTCGCTCCAATCGATGCAGGTGCGGCACAGTCGCCGCTTGTTTCGTTCAATGGCCTCGATGTCGATGCCGCGGTCGATCAGAAAGCGACGCCCCTTGCCGGTCAATTCTACGACGTCACCCTGCCAGCGGAGGATGCGAGCCAAGACCCAACGCTCGAACATGTCGACCGCAAGCCGTCCGGCGAGATGATCGTAGCAGGACCGCGCATGCCGCATCGCTTCGTCTTTCGGCCCAGGCCGCGATCGCAGATGTCCCGCCCGGGTTGCAACTGCGATCAACGCCTCGATGAGGTGCGCCACATCCGGGTTGGCAATGCGGAAATGCCGATGCCGTCCTTGCCGAGTGCTCACCAGCAGCCCCGACGCCTCAAGCTTGCCGAGATGCCCCGTCGCCGTCGATGGCGTAATGCCAGCCTCGCGGGCAAGCTCCGCTGCCGACAGCGAAAAGCCCGACATCAGCGCCATGACCATGTTGGATCGAGCCGGCTCGCCAATCAGGCTTGCAACGACGGAAACGTCGGGGCCATATTTCATTGTTTGATGATAACCGAACAGTGCTGGGATCGTCAACGCGTGCAGTCTCGCCAGCGTGTACCACGCCTGGACAAACGAAGCTCAAGGTGAGGAGACGCAGCCTACGCTTTATTGGCGAGACCGCAAACGCGACGGGGTCGACCTAACACATCGATTTTGTGTTTGCGCCGGACACGTGGATCGGCGGTATCTCGGAGTTCCAGATTGGCTCATTCGTGGACTGGTGTGGCAGCGGGCTGAGCGACCATCCTCCCGTCGTCGTAAGAGTTCAATCTGCCGGCTGTGCCATGAGATGACTGGATCAGTTCGTCGCATGACCAAACAATCGCGCATAGGAGCGATCAGCGCCGAGCTTTTTGCCGTGCTCACCAGTGGGCGGCAATTGGTGCCTTTCTCGCGCCGCTATGTGGAATTCGATCTCGCCGAGGCCTACTTGGTCGTCGATGCGGTGCGTCTGCTACGTGACAAAGGCGGCGAGCGACCCGTCGGACGCAAGATCGGTTTTACGAACAAGGCTGTGTGGGGCTCGCTCGGGATCGCGTCACCGATCTGGAACTTCGTCTACGACCGCTCGGTCAGGGATGGCTCAACGACCGTGGCAGAGTTTCCCCTGCAGGGACTACCAGAGCCGCGCATCGAGCCAGAAGTCGTTTTGCACTTGTGGGAAGAGCCGTCATCTCGCATGAGCGACCGGGAGCTGTTGTCCTGCATCGACTGGATCGCACCGGCATTCGAGATCGTATCGTCGGTCTTTCCCGGATGGCATTTCAGCGCCGCCGATGCGACGGCTGCTTTCGGGTTGCACGCCGGACTTGTCCTTGGGACCAAGTTGCGGGTGGACGAAATGGGTGTGAATGCGATGAGCGAGCTTTCGAGCTTTGGCATAGAGCTGACATGTGGCGACGACACGCGCAGAGGAAATGCGAAGGACATCCTCGGCGGGCCACTTGCCGCACTGCGCTACCTGATCGAGGAGATCGCCCGCCACTCCAATTGCAAAGCGCTGCGCCGGGGAGAACTCGTTGCGACCGGTACTCTTACAGAGGCTATGCCCGCCTTACCTGGCGCGACCTGGAGGGTGCGTTTTTCCGGCATCGGTCTTCAATCGGTTCATGTAAGCCTCGTGTGATCGGAGAGAGGGCTGTGCCACGCCAGGGAACAGAGCGGAAGCTATTGGGTGCAATCCGGACCACGCAAGACATCTGTGCTTCGGCCGCTCAG
>Ga0126384_10000070_pt1 | contig 40161 bp, 36 predicted proteins | sample PanSoiMetPlot_36_FD_92543 | JGI IMG/M metagenome (GOLD analysis project Ga0126384, IMG submission 92543) | Tropical forest soil microbial communities from Panama - MetaG Plot_36 | ecosystem: Environmental > Terrestrial > Soil > Tropical forest > Bulk soil | place: Panama | collected 2016-02-17 | reverse complement strand
CTTCGGATCCCAGGCTTTTCCTTGAGCATCCGCGGAAGCGCGGTTGTACATCACCCGGCGATTGGCCGGCCACGAGAACGCCCAATTGTGGAACATCCCCAGGCCCAAGGGGTCGGCGTTGTTTCGGCGCTGCGTCAGGTTTCCCGCTTCGGTGTACACGCCGGAGTGGAGCCAGTTGCCGCACATCGTTGAGCCGTCGTCCATGAGCTGCGCGAAACCGTCCAGTTGCTGCCCAGCGGCTTTGATGACCTTGTTCGGATCCTTTGGATCCTTGATGTCCGCCAGAGCTTTGCCGTTGATCTCCTTGAGAACCTCGCCGAGATCGGGGTTGGCCGGGTTGGTATAGCTCCAGCTGACGTTCAGAACCTGCTCCGGCAGCTGGCCCTTCTCCTTTTGGTAAAGGTCTCGTACCGCGAGGAAGATGCGCGAAATGATCTCCTGGTCGGATTTCGCCTGTCCCGGCGGATCAATCGCCTTCCACTTCCATTGCATCCAGCGGGCGGAGTTGGTGAGGGTACCGTCTTTCTCGGCAAAATTGGCCGCTGGAAGCATGAACACTTCGGTCTGGATCTTCGAAGGCTCGGCGGTGCCGTACTCCTTGGGCGCCTTCCAAAAGATTGCAGATTCCGTCTCGACGTTTTCCACCATCACCAGCCACTTCAGCTTGGAGAGCGCCGCCACCATCTTCGATGAGTTTGGGCCCAGCCCGACCGGGTTCATTCCGAAACTGATGAATCCTTCCGGTCCCGGTTCCTTGCCGCCGACGCGGCTCGAGGAGCCGCGATACATGTCATCGAAGATGTAGAGCCAGGAGTAGTTCCCGTCGACTTTTGGCAGCCAGGAGTAGCCGAAATCGTTTTCGGCGGTGGCTGCCTTCCCGTAGAGCGCCTTGAGCAGCGAGACGGTGAACTTCGGGTAGTTCGACCAGTAGTTCATGCTCGCCCACGGCTGCTTATTCAGCGTGGTGGGGGTGCTCTTTTCGCAATACTCCTTGAGGTTGGTCATCGACCCGACGGGGGTCCTCAGGTAGCCGGGGAGGATCTCAAAAGTTCCACCGATATCGGTTGCGCCCTGAATGTTGGAGTGACCTCGCAGCGCATTGACGCCACCGCCGGGCCGCCCGACGTTTCCCAACAGGAGTTGGAGGATCGCCGCGGCTCGAATCATCTGGACGCCGGTGGAGTGCTGCGTCCACCCCAGCGCGTACATGATTGTTCCGGCCCGGGCCGCGTTGCCGCTCGAGGTGACGATTTCCGCCACCTTGAGGAATTTTTCCTTCGGAGTGCCGCAGATTTTTTCCACCATCTCCGGCGTGTAGCGGTCGACGTGTTTCTTCAGAAGCTGGAACACGCAGCGCGGGTGCTGCATCGTAGGATCGACCTGATAGGCCTGTGTCTTCTCCTCTGGCTCGTAGGCCCAAGAGTCCTTCACGTACTCGCCCTTCGCCGAATCGAAACCAGAGAACAGGCCGTCGTTGAAGCCATACTTTTCGCTGACGATGTATGGTCCGTTGGTGTGAATTTTGACGTAGTCCTCGTGATATCGCTTGGTAGCGATCGCGTGACGGATGATTCCACTAAGAAACGCGATGTCGGTTCCGGGGCGAAGCGGGGCGTAATAGTCCGCCACCGCCGCGGTACGCGTAAACCGAGGGTCCACGGCGACGATTTTCGCGTTACGAGTCTTTTTCGCTTCTATCGCCCACTTGAAACCGCAGGGATGATTCTCCGCGGGATTTCCTCCCATCACCAACACCACGTCTGCATTTTTGATGTCGACCCAACCATTGGTCATCGCACCGCGACCGAAGGTGGCGGCCAAACTGGCCACCGTGGGACCGTGTCAAACCCTGGCTTGGGTGTCCCGGTAGGGCGCCCCCAGCCCGGAGATGAATTTCCATTGTAAGAAATTGAATTCGTTGGTGTCGGTACAGCCGCCGATGACGGCGATGCCAGGAGTGCGATTGACCACCTCACCCTTGGCATTCTTGGCGACGAAGGTTCTGTCCCGGGTGTCCTTGATGTGGCGCGCAATTTTGGCGATCGCGTCGTCCCAGGAGATGTCTTCCCAGTGGTCCGAGCCCGGCCGCCGGATCTTCGGCGTCTTTAGCCGGCCGGAGTGGGTGATGTCGTCCTTGAGAGTGATTCCCTTGGGACACAGGGTTCCTCGATTGATGGGATGATCGGGATCTCCCTCGACGTGCACCACCGCGGGGGTCACGTTTTTCGCCTTGTCGCCGAGGGTATGAATGATCACCCCGCAGGAGACCGAGCAATAAGGACAGGTGCTCCGGGTTTCCGTGGTGCGCGAGATCTTCAGCTCTCGCATCTCGGCGCGGGCCTTGGAAAGATCAAACAGGCCCAGTCCGACCGCCCCGCCCAGCCCCACCGCGCCCTTCAAGAACGTACGGCGATAGATCTCCATGACGACCAACCCCCGGCGGAAAAAAGCGGGCCGAGCGTCGACCGTCACCGTGGTTTTGTCAAGGACCTTGGCTCATTGAGTAACAACAGATTCGCGAGGAAGACAGACGCTGTATATAGAGGAGAAATGTCCCCGATCGACCGGCTGGGCCGACCACTTAGAAGCTTGCGCATATCGGTCACGGATCGGTGCAACCTTCGTTGTCAATATTGCATGCCGGAGGAAGAGTACGTCTGGCTTCGCCGCGACCAATTGCTCAGCTTCGAGGAAATTGCTCAGCTCGCGGGGCTGTTTGCCGCCCTCGGCGTCCAAAAGTTCCGGCTCACCGGCGGCGAGCCACTGGTACGTCGCGACTTACCTCGCCTGGTCAAGCTCCTTTCCGCCGACCCGCGAATCCGCGATCTCGCCCTCACCACCAACGGGATTCTACTGCCCGAGCATTCGCAGGCACTCAAAGAAGCCGGCCTTCATCGCGTTACGGTGAGTCTCGATACCCTCCGAGCGGAGCGATTCCGAGACCTTGCAAAACGTGATGCGTTGCAGCAAGTACTGGCCGGGATTGCGAGCGCGCTCGCCGCGGGACTGCAACCTCTGAAGATCGACTCCGTCGTGGTTCGCGGCATCAACGATGACGAGCTGGTGGACCTCTTGGAGTTCGGCCGTAGCCTAGGCGTCGAAGTTCGATTCATTGAATACATGGACGTGGGCGGCGCGACTCAATGGACTCGCCAGCGCGTTGTCTCGAGGGCGGAAATGCTGTCCCACCTTCAAGCGCAATACGGCTCTATCCAATCGGTCATCGAGCGCGGCTCGGATCCAGCGGAGCGGTTCGAGCTGCCAAACGGTTACCGCTTTGGAATCATCGGCTCCACCACCACGCCATTCTGCCGCGCCTGCGACCGCAGTCGATTGACCGCCGATGGGATGTGGTTTCTCTGCCTCTACGCAAAGACCGGCCTAGATTTGCGCCAGCTTTTGCGGGGAGTTGCGCCGGCAGAAGAGCTCGCTGCGGCGATTTCCCAGGCCTGGCGGGGACGAACCGATCGAGGAGCGGAGGAACGCTTGGCGCTCGAGGAGCGAGGTCCGCTCGCCTCATCCGCCGTGCTGCGTGAAAACCCTCACCTCGAGATGCACACCCGCGGCGGCTAAAGCTCAATGCACCGCCACTGCCTTTCGCGGCGAACTCGGCCCGGAGTAGGGACGGCATGGCTGCGATCGGAGCGAGGTTGGGCAGGCCGGCAAGGGGTCGGGAACTTGCACGTTGGAAATCACGGGCAGCACCACGCTCGAGGGGCGGCCCACCGAATGCGCGATCCAGTTGACTGATCCCGGCGCCTCCAGCGCCGCGAAGGTCCACAGCGGACGGTTGCCTCCGGGCGCTTCAACGCTGATGCGAATTTGCGAGCCAGCGCGAAACAGGTGTCCAAACGGGAACAGCTCCACTCGAGCGAGAGTGAACTCGCCTTCGGGCAGATACTCCGCGTCCGCCTCGAGATGGGTTTGTCGCGGCCGAAGCTCGGTGGAATGTTCTTCGTCCAGCTTTCGATGACTGGCTCGAAGCCACCCGTTTTGCACGTAACGCTCTTGTCCATCTGGCCGAACCTCGGTGAGGGTCACCTCGAGATCGGTATCCAGGGCGGTCGACATCAAGAACAAGTCCACGCTTCCCGACCCGAGCAAAGTCAGCTGCTCGGACAAGGGCGGTGATAGGTAGGCCAGCCCGTAGCCCAGGGGCAGCGGATGCCAGTCATAGACGGCATCGGCCTTCCAAATCTCGGAGGGACAGCTGTTTGGATCTCCGCCGCCCGGGCAATGGAAGTCGCCCCGAGGTCTTGCCGCCGGATCGTATTGGTAGCCATCGACCCCCCGGGGATCGTCATCCGGTATATCTGGAGGAGTCAGCATCAGCTGTCCTTCGGGCTGAAAGTACCAGCGTTGAGCCACGGTCTGAGGAGCGGGCCACTGCGGGTAGGTGCTCTGCGTGGCCGGCTCGGGAGAGCCAGGCGTTCGTGCGTTCGGGCTCGCCCCTACCTCCCAGTTGATGAGAACGCGATCTTCGGCATCGTAGAGAGCCCTTGCTTCGTCGTAGGACAGTCCCGCGAACCGATCCGGAGGGAGCTGCACATCCTGTGCAGCGAACACTGAAAAATAGAGCAGCGGCGCGATCGCCCGAGCGTCGGGCGGGATGATCGGAACAATCCCCGCAACGTGAAAGTCGAGGAATTCCGCCAGGCGCCCAAGATTTTGCGGCCCCAAAGCGTCGGCATGCGTGCCGTTATTTCCGATCACCCGCAGCTCGGTTTCGGGGTCGAACTGATCGAGCATCACCGGCCAGTGCCCTCCTGTTTGCTCGTCCTGCCAGGCGCCCACCATCAACGTGGGTGCGCGGATGTTTCTGACGAACGCATACGGGGACAGAACGTCGCCGCCTTCCGGGTAATCGGGATTTCCAACCGCGGGGTAGAAAGGATTGCGCTCGATCTTGGCCAACAGATCGGGATTCTGCTGGCGAAGCAGTTGATTATAAGCGCACTGTGGATCGCCGCCCCCGACCCGATCGATGACCCACTGCGCGCCGACGGGGTCGGGCCACTGGTTTTGAAGTTGCCGTTGCATCGCCCAACTCAAGGCGAAGCCGTCGTTGAAGATACCTCCCGGGTAGAGATTGCCTCGGAAGGTGTCGTCAATGACAGACATCGGGGTGATCGCAGCAAGGTGGGGGGGATGGGTTTGGGCCACGAAAAGTTGGCTGATTCCCGAATAGGAAATGCCGAACATCGCTGGCATTCCGTTCTGAACCCAAGGCTGGGCGGCGACGATTTCCACCACGTCGTACCCGTCCAACGACTGCAGCAGCTCGAAATAGTCGAACGAGCCTCCAGAGCACCCGGTGCCGCGGATGTTGACTCCCACGTAGGCGTAGCCCAACAGGAACGCTAGGAAGCGAAAGGTCTGGATCTGCCCCTGCAGCAAATCGTCAGGCGCGGGGTTGGAGGGATCGTAACCGGAATACTCGATCAGCGTCGGGTAACTCGGCGCACCAGTGCGCCGAACGGCTCGACCAAAAGGAAGGCCGGGTTCCCCCATGATCGGCAGTTGGACCTGAACGCTGAGCTGGGTTCCGTCCCGGGTGACGAGGTAGCCGTAACCCGAATGCCCGTAACTGCCGGTAGGTAAGACCTGCTGGTCATAGAAGGACTGCGGCGGGAGGTAATCCGACGAGAGCACAGTCACCGGATCCGACGGACAGGTAATCCCGCCGGAGGTGAGACTCACCACGTACCCATCGCCGGGTTCGAGGTTTCGAAATACCAAGCCACCCAAGTCGTCAGTGACTTCTGCCTGCACGATTTGGCCGCAGCCGTCGCGAAGGAGCGCATCGCCGCGTGCTGGCGCGCCAATGACGAACAACTGCTTGACGCTGCCTCGAACTTCGAAAGGTGGACCCCCTCGGGCGGGCAGGGCGGCGAGGATCACGCTCAGCGCGATCGGGCGGGCCGCGCGCCAAGGCAAATGCTCAACTGGGAATCGATGCACAGCCAGCTCCCTGCCTTGCGGTAGAGGGCAAAGGACCAGTGGCTACGCAGAAGCGACCAGGAACGTCAAACGAAAAAGCCAAAGCTACCCCCACAGGGGCGCCCCGGGCGGTCGATGGGTCGAGTTCGTTGAGAGGTGGTGGGTCCCCTACATTCCGGCGTCGGCCTTGTGCTTGCCACCCTTGGCGTGGCCCGTCCCGCCATCTCCCGCTCCTCCCGTCCCAAGCTCACCTTTGCCGGAACTTTGTTGCGCTGACTGGCTGCCGGACTGCGCCAATGCTGCAAACCCGACTATCAATGCCAACGCTAACAATGCTCGTAGAGCCCGCATCTCGCTTTCCTCCTTGGTCGTTCGGTCCAACTACCGTAAGGCCGAGAGTGTGGCAACAAAACAGCAACCATGCGGGCGAGCACGTGTTGAATTTCGTTCCTGTGATAATGCGCGCGTCATGGCTTCAGGGGCGAGACCCGATTCTGGGCACGGACACCATGGGAGGCACGGCAACCCGCAGGACCTGGAGAGTTACATCGCCAAAATGGAGGCCCCCGACCGGGATACCTGGCAGAAGCCAGAAGAGATCCTTCGAGCGCTCAAGCTTCGGCCTGGGCAGGTAGCGGGCGACATCGGAGCCGGCCCGGGCTACTTCTCGCTGCGCTTGGCGCACGAGGTGGGCGCGCACGGAGCGGTATTGGCGGTCGACGTCGAAACCCGAATTCTCGACGTTCTGCGAAATCGCATTGAGAAGGCAGGTCTCAGCAACGTGGCGCCGATCCTCGGCTTGCCCGGCGATCCGCTGCTTCCGCTCGGCGTCTGCGATCTGATCTTGGTAGTGGACACGTTTCACCATTTCCCAAACGGAGTCGCATACCTTCGGCGCCTCAGCCGTTCCCTTCGCGAGGGCGGGCATCTGGTGAACATCGACTACCACAGGCGGGAGCTCCCGGTTGGGCCGCCAGTCGAACACAAGGTCTCGCGCGAGGACTTCCTGGTGCAAGCCCAGAAGGCTGGCCTTGCGTTGATGGGTGAGCACACCTTCCTGCCGTATCAGTACTTCCTAGTCTTTCGGGGTACGTGAACGGGTTGGGCCGTCAGTCGAGTAGGCGCTTCCGGGTGCCCTGGCAGGTGCAAACCATTATAAGGCCAAGCGCATCGGAGCTGCTTAGCGCATGTGGATAGTTCGTCTAGCCCTTCGGCGCCCCTACACAGTCGCCGTCCTTTGCTTGCTGATCTTTATCTTTGGTTGGCTGTCGGTGACCCGGATGCGGGTGGACATCTTTCCAACCATCGACATCCCAGTGGTGATCGTGGTCTGGAATTACCCGGGCCTGCCGGCCGAGGACATGGAGCGACGGGTGGTGGTGATCAGCGAGCGCGCCTATTCCTCGACGGTGAGCGGAATTACGCGGATCGACTCTCAATCGACCGCCGGGTTGGGCATCCTCAAGGTGTATTTCGAACCTGATGCGGACATCGGCGGGGCGATCGCTCAGATCACCGGCGTTTCCTTGACCGCGACCCGGATCATGCCGCCTGGAATCACTCCTCCCACGGTCATCCGGTACAACGCCTCCAACGTGCCGGTGGCCCAGCTCACCGTTTCGAGCGACAGGCTCTCTGAGCAGCAGCTCTATGACTACGGGCTGAACTTCATCCGGATCCGCCTCTTTACGATTCCCGGTCTCTCCACCCCCGCTCCCTTTGGTGGCAAGGCTCGGCAGGTGATGGTCGATTTGGATCCGGCTAAGGCGGCCGCCAAGGGCCTGTCTCCCCAGGACGTGGTCCAAGCCGTTCTGCAATCCAATGTGCTGGTTCCCGCGGGAACCGCACAGATAGGCAATACCGAATACGACGTTACCCTCAACAACAGTCCCCGGACTGTCGAAGAATTCAATCGACTGCCAGTCAGAGTCGTCGATGGTGCAACCGTTTACGTCGGCGACGTGGCGCACGTTCGCGATGGATTTGCCGTTCAAACAAACATCGCGCGGGTGAACGGGAAGCGAGCCACCTACCTCGCGATCCTCAAGCACGCCAACGCCTCGACGCTGGCGGTGGTGGACGCCGCGAAGGACACCCTTCCGCTGATCAAGACCACCGCTCCGGAGGGTCTCGAGCTGAAGGTGGACTTCGATCAGTCCCTCTTCGTTCGAGGGGCCATCTACAACGTGCTTCGCGAAGCGGTGATCTCGTCGCTCCTGGTCTCCCTGATGATCTTCGGTTTTCTAGGGAGCTGGCGCAGCATGGTCATCGTGTCGACTTCCATTCCGCTGGCGATCTTGACCGGTGTATCCGGACTGTTTCTCAGCGGACAAAGTCTCAACATCATGACGCTGGGCGGCCTGGCGTTGGCGATCGGAATGCTTGTCGACGACGCTACGGTGGAGGTCGAGAACATTCATCGCAACCGCCACCTCGGAAAGCCTCTAACCGTGGCAATCCTCGACGGGGCGCAACAGATCGCGGTGCCCGCGCTGGCCGCCACTTTGACGATCTGCATCGTCTTCTTCCCAGTGGTGATGCTTTTCGGGCCAGCGCGCTATTTGTTCACCCCGCTTGCGCTCTCCGTGGTTTTTTCAATGCTCGCGTCGTATCTGCTGTCCCGAACTCTCGTCCCGTCGCTCGCGCGCCTGTTGATGGAGCGCGAGTCGCTCCAGCAAACCGACCGCTTTAACCAATGGAGAGATCGGCTCTGGGAAAAGTTTCAGGGCGGGTACGGTCGACTGTTGGCCCTGGTGATGGCGCATCGAGGGTTCGTGATGCTGTGCGCGTTCGGGGTGATTGCCTGCACCGCGGCCCTACCGTTCGTGGTCGGACTCGACTTTTTTCCCGCAGTCGACGTGGGCCAGATGAAGTTGCACTTTCGAGCGCCGATCGGGACTCGCCTCGAGGAGACCGAGCGACTGGTGGAAGCGGTCGAGCAACGGATCCGCGAGCTGATTCCCGCCGACGAGCTTCAGACCATCAACGATAACATCGGCATCCCGATCTCTTACAACCTGGCGTTCGTCAGCAGCGACAACATCGGCAGCCAGGATGCGGAGATCTTCATCGCACTCAAGCCCGAGCATCGACCCACCGAAGGTTATATGGCCAAGATCCGAGAGGCGCTCCCGCGGGAGTTTCCAGGCTCGAGCTTCTATTTTCAGCCCGCGGATGTGGTCAGCCAGGTGTTGAACTTTGGACTGTCCGCCCCGGTGGACGTCCAAATCGAGGGAACCGATCTGGATCAGTCCTTTGCCGTCGCCCGCCAGCTCCGGGATCTGATCAGTGCCGTTCCGGGGACCACAGATATTCGAATCGCCCAAGTGCTGGACCACCCCGCTCTTGCCGTAGATGTGAACCGCGAGACCGCCGCCCAGGTCGGACTCTCGGAGCGGGACGTGGCCAACAACCTGCTGACGACTTTGAGCTCCAGCAGCTTGGTGAATCCGTCTTTCTGGTTGAGCCCCCAGAACAACGTCAACTACTTCGTGGTGGTGCAAACGCCGCTGGCGCGAATGCAGTCGGTGAGCGACCTGATGACCACACCGTTGAGTTTGCCGCAGCCCCTCAGGCAAACCGGAGGTCTTTCACCGCTGACGCCAAGCGCTCCGGCGACGGCCACTTACCTGGGCAGCATCGCCACCCTGAAGCCGACGCACGACAAGGCGCTGATCAACCACGCGACCGTCCAACGGGTGATCGACGTGCAATGCTCGGTCACCGGACGAGATCTCGGCGCGGTCACCTCGGAGATTAAAAGAGCCATTGACGGCCTTCGGAACCTGCCCAGAGGAACGCGAATCTCGATTCACGGACAAAGCGAGAGCATGTTCAATTCATTTCGGAGCCTGGCCCTTGGCTTGGTGCTGGCCAGCGTGCTCGTGTATCTGCTGATGGTGGTCCTGTTTCAGTCGTGGCTGGATCCGTTCATCATCATGGTGGCGGTTCCCGGCGCGCTCACCGGGATCCTCTGGATGCTCGCTTTGACCGGGACCACCCTCAACGTCGAATCCTTCATGGGATCGATCATGGCGGTGGGAATCGCGGTTTCCAACAGCATCTTGCTGGTGAACTTCGCCAACTTCGTGCGAGCGCAGAACGAGGTGGGCGCCCATGAGGCGGCTTCGCAGGCGGGGCGAACGCGGCTGCGGCCGGTGCTGATGACCGCTCTGGCGATGATTCTCGGCATGTTGCCCATGGCCCTGGGGTTGGGCGAAGGCGGCGAGCAAAATGCCCCTCTGGGTCGAGCGGTGATCGGCGGTCTGATCGTGGCCACCTTCGTCACCCTCTTCTTGGTGCCGGTCGTGTATTCTCTGCTGCGCCGGGCGCCCCCGCGCTCACACGAATTGGACGTCAAGTTCGCCGCGGAAAGCCGTGGCGCATCCGAGGCTTCACGTGCCTGAGAGCTCGAATCCCAAGGACGTTTCCGCGCGGCCCCGGCGCTCGCGCCGGCTGCACGCGGTCGGCCTCGGGGCGGTGGTCCTCGCCGCGGCCGGGGTGCTTTGGATGAATTGGCAGCGGCACTCCGCGTTGGCGAAGGAGACCCAGTCGCGCCGCAAGGCTTTGGCTGAAGGGCCGTTCGTGCGGGTGTCCAAGGTCGAGCTGGCCGAGGCGAAGAATCTCATCTCGCTGCCGGGCGACGTCCACCCGTTTCAGCAGGCGACCCTCTACGCGAAGGTCAGCGGCTACGTGACCTCGATTCGCGTCGACAAGGGGGATCAGGTGAAACAGAACCAGCTGCTGGCTACCCTTGAATCCCCCGACGTGGACCAGCAGGTCCACGCCGCCGAAGCAGAGCTCTCGCTGCGGCAGCAGACCTTGAAGCGGGCGCAAGCTTTGGTGGGCCCCCACGTCATCTCCGAGCAGGAGCTCGACCAGGCACTGGCCGGAGTGAAGACCGCGCAGGCGGCCCTGGATCGGGCGAAAGCGATGCGCGAGTACGAGTCGCTGCGCGCTCCCTTCAGCGGCGTCATTACCGCGCGGTACGTCGATAAGGGCGCCCTGGTGCCGGCGGCGACCGGTTCGACCCAGAGCGCCTTGCCGGTCGTGGACATCGCGGACATGGAGCGGTTGCGGATCTACGTGCACTTGGGACAGGACATCGCTCCATTTGTCGCCGAAGGGGATCCGGCAAAAATCTCATTCGACGCGCGGCCGGGGGAAACCATGGACGCCAAGGTGACCCGTATCTCCCGGGCCTTGGACCCGCGAACCCGCACCATGTTGTGCGAGATCGACGTCGACAACCCCGGGCATCGTCTCTATCCGGGTACTTTCGTGCACGTAAACCTCACCGTCCGGGGCAATTCCACGCCGCTGGTACCTGTGGAAGCGCTGATCTCCCAGGGAGCGGGGCTCTTCGTGGCCACGGTGAAAGACCGCAAGGTCCACCTCGTCAAGGTGGAAACCGGTATTGACGATGGCAAAAAGGTCCAGATCCTCGCCGGTCTGCGCGGCGACGAGTATGTAGCGCTGAGCCTTTCCAGCTCGGTCTCGGATGGCAGCTCCATCCAGCCGATAGAACCGCAGTCGCGCTGAAGAGCGAAGCTCGCAAAGTTCAAGCGCCGCTCATGTGCGCAATCGCGGGAGCCAGCACCTCGTCGATCGCCTTGAGCGTCTCCGCGGTCAGCTGGACGTCGGAGGCGGCGGCATTTTCCTCCACTTGCTGCGGCCGAGTGGCCCCGATGATTGCCGAGGCAACGTACCGCGGATCTCGCAACACCCAGGCCAAAGCCATCTGCGCCATCGTGCAACCCGCGGCCTGGGCGATCGGCTTGAGCCGTTCGACGCTGGCAAGCACCAGGTCGTCGAGAAACCGGTCCACGAACCCTCCCATCGACGCGCTCGCCGCTCGCGAGTCCTTGGGGACGGGTTGGCCCGGCCGGTATTTGCCGGTGAGAATCCCCTGGGCCACTGGGGACCAAACGATCTCACCGATCCCGTTCTCGGCGCAGAGCGGAAAAATCTCCTTCTCGGGTCTTCGCCACAGCATCGAGTACTGCGGCTGGCTGGAGGCGAAATGCTCCCCGGGCGTTTTGAGGGATCGGCGGATTTGCTCGGCGCTCCATTCGCTGAATCCGATGTACTTGGCCTTTCCCTGGCGGACCACGTTCGTGAGTGCCTCCATGGTCTCTTCCAGCGGCGTGTTGGGGTCGTAGCGATGGCATTGGTAGAGATCCACGTAATCGGTGCGAAGTCGTTTGAGCGAAGCATCGATCTGCTTGCGGATCTGCTTGGCGGACAGTCCCGCGTCCGCCTCGCTCATCGGAAAGTAGAGCTTGGTTGCCAGGACGTACGAGGAACGATCCACGTTCTGCAGCACTTCGCCGAGAAATGTCTCCGCGGCACCACGCCCGTAGACGTTGGCGGTATCGAGAAAGTTGATTCCCACCTCAAACGCTTTTCGGACGCACGCCTCCGCCTGACCGCGGTCCACTCCGCCCGAATAGGTCAGCCATGAGCCAAGGCTGATCTCTGAAACGCGCAAATCGCTCCTCCCAAGCTGCCGGTACTTCATGGTTCCTCCTGCGACGCCAAGCGCACGCGGTTGAGTGACTCTTAACCTCGGGCGGCCCCGAGGAGGTATCAAAACGCGCCGGCGCGTCGTGCGAGGAGGTTTTGTCGATGGTAGAACCGCGACGATGGCGGCGCTGAAGCCAACCGGCGAACGCGGACCCGAGCTGGCGTTTCGCTGGCTCGACACCCTGTGGGTCCAAGTCGCCGGGACGCTGTGCAACATCGCCTGCCGGCACTGCTTCATCAGCTGCGGGCCCAAGGCCTTGGAAGTCCCGATGATGACGTTCGATCAGGTCAACGCTGCCCTCGAGCAGGGCCGCCAATTGGGCATGCGCCAGATTTATTACACCGGTGGGGAGCCTTTTTTGCATCCGGAGATCCGGGCCCTCGTGGATCTCGCGCTCAGCATCGCTCCGCTGACGATTGTCACCAATGGTCTGCTGTTGGAGGAGCAAACCGTCGGGTGGCTGGTCGACACCTTTCAGGGCGCCCGCTACTCGCTGGATTTGCGGGTGTCGCTCGACGGCACTTCGCGCCAGGAAAACGATCCGGTGCGCGGGAAGGGGACGTTCGATGAGATCGTTGCCGCGATCCAGAGACTCGCCCGGCGCGATTTCTCACCGGTGGTGACCGTGGTGGAGCACCGAGATGGACTTGCCGCCGTCGAGGCGCGAACCCGGTTCATCGAATTCCTGCGCCGGCTGGGCCTGCGGCGCATCCGACTCAAGTTCTTGCCGTTGCTCAGGATCGGCCGGGAGCCCGACCGGACCCACGGCTATACCGAGGAGCAAGAGGTGCCCGAAGTGGCGCTGGAGCCGGAAGTCGCCTCGACGCTTTTGTGCGCAAGCGCCAGGGCGGTCACCGCCCAAGGGGTCTTCACCTGTCCGATCCTGATCAAGGATTCGACAGCTCGACTGGGCGAGATGGTGGCGGAGGCGGACCGGCCGATCCGACTCAAATGGAGCGCCTGCCACACCTGCGTCGTCGACGGGTTGCGGTGCAACACTTAGCGGGCGGACATGCGAGTCGCGTTCTTTGGGGGCATCTACAACAACTATCTGGCGCTCACAGCCGCGCTGGCTGACGCGCGCCGACGCGGGGCCGAAGCAATATATTGTCTGGGCGACGTCGGCGGCTTTGGTCCGCATCCAGATCGTTCAATCGAGCTTTTGCGCGAGCACCGCATCCAGATGGTCCAGGGCAACTACGACGACTCGGTGGGCAACGCCCGGCCCGATTGCGGCTGTGGCTATACCGATCCTCGCGACAACCACTATGCGCAAATCAGCTACTCGTACACGGTGGAGAACACTTCGTCGGTGCACCTTCCTTGGCTCGCCGCCTTGCCGCCTCGGGGCGAAGTCGAGATTGACCACCAGCGATTCACGATGGTGCACGGCTCACCCCGCCAGGTGAACGAGTTTCTCTGGGAGACCACTTCGCCGGATCACTTCTTGGAGTCGCTGGCAAGCGACGCCGCAGCCGACGTCTTGTTGTGCACTCACACCGGCATTCATTGGCAAAGGCGGCTGCCGTCCGGGCGGCGCGTGGTGAACGTGGGCGCCTTGGGCAGGCCTGCCAACGATGGACGGACCGAGGTTTGGTACGCCTGGTACGATTCGGCCCAGCCGATCCCTTTCTCCTTCGTTCCGGTCGACTATCCCTACCAGCGACTCGCGCGCGAGATGCGCGAGGAAAAACTTCCCGAGGAATTTGTTGAAACCATCATCACCGGGTGGTGGACCACCTGCCTGGAGATTCTCCCCGCGAAAGAGCGAATGCGGGGAAAGTACTGAGGGGTGGCCTCAGTGGTGGGCCACCAACAGGTCCTGCATGTCGTTCGCGTGTTCCTCTTCCTTGGCCAGGATGGATTCGAGCATCTTTCGGGTGGTCGGGTCGTGGTTGGCGAAGAAACGAATCATCTCGCGGTAGGTTTCAATCGCGATTCGTTCGGCGACCAGATTCTCTTCAATCATGCTGCGAAGTGAGTCGCCCTCGACGAACTGAGTGCTGGCGCGGGAGGTGAGGCCTTCGGGATTCATGTTCGGGTTGCCGCCCAGCTGATTGATCCGCTCCGCGATCTGGTCCGCGTGCTCTTGTTCGTCGCTGGCATGCTCGGCGAACTCTTGTTTGACGGCCTCGCTGTCGATCCCCACCGCGGTGATCGCGTGGTACTTGTACCGCAGGATGCAGACCAGCTCCGTGGCCAGTGCCTCGTTGAGGATTTTTACGGTGGTCGCAACGTCGCCCTCGTAGTTGGTGGTCACTGCTCCAGCGTCCATGTGCTCTCGCGCTCGCTTGCGCAATGCCTGAACGTCTGCCACGAACGGTCCGCTCTTCGCCATGGGATTTGCCTCCTCGGTTGAAGCTTACGACGAGTTTCTGCTCGCGCAATTGCGAGCAGGCTAATGGTTGCCGTACCGCTTCTCTCCAGCTTCTACGCGCAGCGCCAGCTTATTTTGCCGCGGCGGCAACGGACAGGTGGCGTAGGGCGAGAAGGCGCAGGGCGGGTTGTAGGCCCGGTTGAAGTCCAAGACGACGTGGCCCTTGACGGGCATCTCCGCGTAGAGAAACCGGCCGGCGCCATAGGTTTCGGTCTTGTTGGTCTCGTCGCCGAAAATAAAGAACAGGCGGTTCTCGCCCGGTTCCACCACGGGCTCCAAGCGGTATTCCTTGCCCTCCAGGGAGAAAAGCACCGTGCCGGGCGAGGACATCCGCTCAACCGTGCCCAAAACGGTCGGAACCGGGATGGTGCGCCCCTGCGTCGCCGACTCGAAGCGTGCCTCGATGCGCCATTTGGCGCTCGCCGGGTACATCGGAATCGCATGAAAGTTTCGGCGCGCCTCAGCTTCAGAGTCCTTGATGCGTATTCCAAGCTTTTCGTCCCGCTTGATCACCAACAGACGTATGCTCCCAAGCCGCAGCACGTCCGGCTCTCCTGATGCGTCGCTGCGCACCGGGCCTCCAGTAAACAGTCGGTCGCCAGAAAGAAGCGTTACCCCCGGCTTGAGCTCCAAACTCACGCTCTCACCGTTCTTGACGAAGGTGCCGAGTTGGGCCGGTGCTCTGGCAGGCAACACCACCGCGTTTCCCCTGTCAGAACCCACGGGGTTTTTGCCCTCGTTGAGCCAGTACAGCCCAACCAGAGTCAGCCACCCATCGTCTGCAGTCAGCGATGCGATGCGCTCTTTCTGCCAGGCGCGAGTTTCCGCCTCGATGTCGATCGGCGTCCCCGCCTGCGCCGCGGAGTCCATCAGAACCAGGCTGGCGAGCAGAAGGAGTCGGGCAGCGTTCATGGCCCGCGGACTGTAACCGCGTGCTGCGGTCGGCGCGCGCGGACTGCGGCCAAGCTGCAAACTAAATGTCATTTCGGTGTGAGCACCTGACCGACGCCAAACGTCCATACCGGTTGTGGGCTGTGTCGAACCAGCCTCGAGGCAGACGCGATGTTGGCTCGGCCCTTGGGCTTCGGTGCCCGGGCATCTAAGGGGCCTGATTGTGGTGGACATGGTGCGCACGATGGGTGTGTCCTTGCTGGCCGTGGATGCCCCAAGCCCAAGATCGACTCCTCCCGCGCCCGGCTCGGCAGATCTGTTGAAAAGAGATCCCGCCGGTGTGCTGCAGTACGTCCGGCGGACCGTGATGCGGACCTGTCCGGCTCGATTGATGAACAGAGCCGAGGACATCGTGCAGGCGGTGATGCTTCGGGTTCTCGAGATTCAGCAGCAGCAGGGCGAAATACGAACCACCACCTACCTATCCCGAGCGGCCTACAGCGTGCTGGTGGATGAAATCCGGCGGCAGCTCAAGCGACCGGAAAGCACTCTCGATGAGATTGAAGGCGACGCCCTCGAGCAGCGCGCGGCGACCCACGGCCGTCCTCCGGACGACCTGGGGGACCTCGGCGATTCACTGCGGGATTGTCTGGAAGGTATGCAGGACGCTCGCCAGATGGCGGTGACCCTCTACCTACAGGGCTTCACCGCGGAAGAGGCACAGCGGTCGCTGGGATGGAATCTAAAAAAAGTGCGAAATCTCACTTACCGCGGGATGGCTGATTTGCGAGCCTGCCTTGAAGGGAAAGGGTTCAAGGAATGAAGTTGGACGATCAGACCCTCAAAAAAGCCTTCGCCGAGAGCGCCCCGTCGCGGGAGCCGCATGGGGCCTGCGCCGCTCCGGAGCGCATTCTGAACGCCGTCGCCGGTAAGTTATCCCCGTCGGAATCCAGGGCCCTTCTTCGACACAGCTTGCGCTGCGAGGGCTGTGGAGCGGCCTGGAGGATAGCCCTGCAAATGGTCCGGGAGTCGCCGGAAAAGGAGAAGAGCTACTCCTGGCTTCTTCAGTTCTTTCGATGGGATTGGCAGCCGCTGGCGCTCGTGGCGGCGGCTGGATTGCTGGTGATTATCGGACTGTCCGTGTCGCTGCGGCTTCGAGGCGCCCCATCGATGGCGGCATTGCGCCTCGACGTCAGCGTATTGCAAGCCGCCGGAGGCCTCCGCGGCGGAGAGGCTAAGCCGGGAGACCGTCTCTCGCTGGTGGCCGACGTCGGTAACTCCCGCTACGCGGAGCTGCGGGTATTTCGAGAGGAGCGACAGCTCATCTTCCGCTGCCCGCCGGTCTCGAGCTCGTGTCATCGCAAAACCGCGCACTTGGAGGCGCAGGCGCCGCTGCCGTCGGTGGGCCGCTACCAGGCGTTGCTGGCCGTCTCGGAACATCCGCTTCCGGCCCCTGCCGGTTCCTTCGCCGAAGACAGCGCCGCGTTGCTCAACTCCGGGGCAAAACTCCAGGTGAGCGCGCCCATTCAGGTCTGGTGAGGGCGGCCGCGCCCCTAGAAGAGATGCGCCGCCTCGGGCTGAACCTCCGAGACGAACGCGCCCAAGGCCTGCTTCAGCTTCTCCATGGCTCGAATCTCGAGCTGTCGCGCCCTTTCGCGGGAAAATCCGAAGTGCTCGCCCAGCAACTTGAGCGTCACCTTTTTCTCGTTGAGAGTGCGATGCTCGATAATGAACCTTTCGCGCGGGTCTAACCGTTCCAAAGCACTGCGGACCCGCGAACGGATCATCCCCGACTCCTCGTTTCGAGCGAACTCATCGTCTTGGGCCTCGGTATGTGAAACCAGAAAGTCCAGGTGCGAAGTCTCGCTGCCGTCCTCGGTCGGCGCATCCAGCGACAGATCCCTGCCGCCCATCCGCTGCTCCATCTCCCGGACTTCTTCCGGGCGCACATGCAGCCGCTGCGCCAGCTCCTCGACGTTGGCGAGGTTGGCCAGAGCGGGATCTCCACGGGTCATCTTCTCCAGTTCGCGTTTGGCCCTTGCGAGAGAGAAGAAGAGCCTTCGCTGCGCCTGGGTGGTGCCGAGTTTCACCAGGGACCAACTCTTGAGGATGTAGCTTTGAACGTAGGCGCGGATCCACCACACAGCGTAGGAGATCAGCCGGATCCTCTTGTTCGGATCGAACTTCTGCACCGCCTTCACCAAGCCGATGTTGCCCTCCTGGATCAGGTCGGCCATCCGCAGGCCATACGAGCGATACTCGTATGCAACTTTGACCACGAAACGGAGGTTCGCGGTCACCAAGGCGTGGCCAGCTGCGAGATCGCTCTTGCGATAACGGCGGGCTAGCCTCTGCTCCTCGGCAGCCGTCAGCAGGGGATACTCTTGTAATTCGGAGAGGTACGTCGAAAGTGAGCTGGCTGAATTGGAGTGTTCGGTGGCTCGCATCAAGGCCTCCGGATCTGGGTTTCGCGCACCTGTCTTGTCCGTGTCGTTTAGGATTACTAAGCAAACGCGGTGCCGTCATTAGGCGCCTTGCAATTCTGCGCAGATCGAGCAGCCATGTAGCCGCTCGCCTGTAGAGGTTACCGGCCGTGACCCGAGGGCGGCCTGTAGCAATTACAGCCTGGCCGCGGCTCAGGCCCGCCGTTCGGGGCGCGGCCTTTCGGACGCAGCCGCGCCGGCGCTCTCGACATTGCTCAAGGCGATGTCGATGACCTGTTCCGCAGCCTCCGCGAACGTGAACTGAATCGTTTTTCGAATTTCTTCGGGCACGTCCTCGAGCGCATCGCGGTTGCGCTGCGGAAGGATGACCCGCTTAACGCCAGCGCGAAAGGCGGCGAGGACCTTTTCTCGGATGCCTCCGACCGGCAACACCTTTCCGCGCAACGTGATCTCCCCCGTCATCGCGGTGTCATTTCGCACTGGAGCTCCCTTGGCGAGTGAGGCGATCGCTACCGCCATGGTGACACCCGCGGACGGACCGTCCTTGGGTATCGCGCCCGCCGGCACGTGCACGTGGATTGTCTTGCCTTCGAAGGCCTTGGGGTCAATGCCGAGCCTTGCGGCGCTCGAACGAACGAAGGACAGCGCCGCCTGTGCGGACTCCCGCATCACGTCCCCGAGCATTCCGGTAAGGATGAGGTGCTCTTTGCCGGGGATCATCGCCGCTTCCACGAACAGGACTTCCCCTCCGGCGGGCGTCCACGCCAGGCCGGTGGCGATGCCGGGCCGATCAATTCGCTCGGCGAGATCGTTGTAGAAGCGGCGCCTGCCGAGGAATTGAGGGATAAGCTCTGCGGTGACTTGAATCGGCGGCTTGGCGCCCTCGCTGATTTGCCTCGCGGTCTTTCGCGCCACGGTACCGATCTCGCGTTCGAGGCTGCGCACCCCGGCTTCCCGAGTGTAGTCCTGGATGATCCGCTTGATCCCGTCATCGTCGACCACCAACTCGTTTTCGAAGAGACCATTGGCGCGGATCTGCTTGGGTAACAGGTAGCGACGCGCGATGTGCCGCTTCTCTTCCTCGGTATAGCCGGACAGCGTCAGCACCTCGAGGCGGTCCAGCAGTGGCGGTGGAATGGTCTCGAAGGTGTTGGCGGTGCAGATGAACAGAACCTTCGAGAGGTCGAAAGGCACGCCCAAATAGGTGTCGGTGAAGGTGTTGTTTTGCGCCGGGTCGAGGACCTCGAGCAGAGCCGCGGCTGGGTCGCCATGGAAGCTGGCGCTCAACTTGTCGACTTCGTCGAGCATGAACACCGGGTCCATGGTTTGAGCCCGCCGCAGCGCCTGGATGATCCGGCCGGGCAGGGAGCCGATGTAGGTCCGCCGGTGGCCGCGGATCTCTGATTCGTCGTGGACGCCACCCAGGCTGATGCGGACAAATTTCCGTTCCATCGCCCTGGCAATGGACTGGCCAAGAGATGTTTTTCCGACGCCCGGAGGCCCCACCAAGCAGAGAATCGGTTCCCGGCGGGCTTCATCCTCGGCTGTGATCGGCAATGGGCTGTCCTCGGTTGACACCGGGGCGGCTTTGGAAGCGCTGGTAGCGGTGGCTCGCTCGGACTTGAGCTTCTGCACCGCAAGGTAGTCGAGAATCCGGTCCTTGATCTTCTCAAGGTCGTAGTGATCCTCGTCGAGAATCTGCCTGGCGCGTGCCACGTCGATGGGCCGGCCCGTGGTCTTCCCAAAGGGCAGGCTCACCAGCCAATCGAGGTAGCTTCGAATCATCCCTGATTCGGGCGACCCAGGCTGCATCTGTGCCAGCCGTCGGTATTCTCGCTCGGCTTCGTTTCGCACCTCTTCCGGAAACCGAGCTTCGTCTAAAGCCTTGCGCAGATCTTGCAGCTCGGAACCATCCCCATCCTCTTCGCCGAGTTGGCGTTGGATGGTTTTCATCTGCTCGCGCAGCATGTAGTCGCGCTGGCTCTTCGAGATTTTTTCCCGGGTTTCGCTGGTGATTTTCTCCTCCAGCTCGCCGACGGCGATCTCGTGCTGCAGCAACTCGATCAGCCGGCGCAGCTTGGTCAGGCTGGAGTCGGCTTCGAGGATCGCCTGGCGATCCGAGGTCGAGAGCGGCACCGAGCTGGCCACCAGATAGGCGAGGGCGATGGGATCGCTCATCGTCTGGACGACCGCGCTCAGCTCTTTGGGGACTCCGAGGCTGAGAGCGGCGATTCGCTCGTAAAGGGACCGCAACGTGCGCACCAGCGCGTCGGTCTCGGTGCCCGGGGAAACGATCTCCGGCGCTCGCTCCACCCGAGCGATCAAGTAGGGCTCGGTTTGGACGATCTGTTTGATCCGGATTCGTTCGAGTCCCTGCGCCACGACGCGAATGGTTCCGTTTTCCGCCCGCGCCATCTGCTGAATCACCGCAGCGCAGCCGACCTCGTACAGATCCTCGGCGGTGGCCGCCTTCACTTCCGGCTTCCGTTGGGCAACCAACCCCAGCAGTCGGGTGGTGCGCATCACATCGTCCACCAATCGGATCGATCTTTCCTGGCCCACTGCCAATGGGAGCAGGGCGAGCGGGAAAGCTACCGTCTCCCGAAGTGGAAGAATTGGGAGCAGGGACGGGATGTCAGGAATGGAGGTGACGTTGACGCCCCCTCGCGGCTCGGGAGTCATCTTTCCTCCCGGACTTTGGGCAATACCACCGACAACATTCCCTGCTCATAACGCGCGGTGACATTCTCCCGCCGTATTGGGCCCAGCAGGGGGATCTCGACTTGAAACCGGCCTTGTCGAATTTCGGCCATGTGGAATCGGGCCTCGGTGCACGCCGAAGACCAGGGCCTGTAACCCTGGATAATCAGGCGGTCTTCGTAGAGCAGGATCTCGAAATCCTCCTCCTGCAACCCGCCCACCTCCACCCTGACTACCCATTCTTGGTCGTCCTCATAAAGGTCGAACGGCGGCCGCCACTCTGGACGGGCGACAGGCGGTAAGGATCGAAGGGTCCAAGGATCCCCAAATGCCTGAGGAAGTTGGAGAACTGCCGTGTAGCGCACGCGGACATGTCGAAAACGCATATTGCCAGAATGAGTCGCAGGCTCGGTCTGTCAAGGACCTAACGCGCAGCCGTTGGAACGGGGACAAAGGTTGGCTCCAGGCGGGCGCTGCTTGCCCGTGCCGTGACCGGCAGACCGCCGCTCCGCTCCCATTGGTCAGGGGCCGATCAATCCCTAACCTAAGATCGCAATGACTGGCATGCGACTTGGGGATTTGGCCGCAGTCGTAAAAAAAACCGTCAACGACTGGGTTGAAGACCGCGCAACCACCGAGGCAGCGGCCCTGGCTTGCTACACCGCATTTTCGATCGCGCCGCTGTTGATCATCGTGGTCGCGGTCGCCGGCTTCTTCTTCGGTGAGGACGCCGTGCGCGGCGACCTCTATCGCGAGCTGGAAGGCCTGATTGGATCAACCGGCGCGAAGGTCATCGAGGACATGATGGTGAGTGCGAGCAACCGCACGGAGGGAACGCTCGCAACGACGATCGGGGTGGTGGTGCTTCTCTTCGGCGCGTCCGGCGTCTTTTTGCAGTTGCAGGAGACCATGAACATCATCTGGAAGGCCAAGCCTCCCAAGATCAACGGCATCCTGAATTGGATCCGGCTGCGATTCCTATCGTTCGCGATGGTGGTGGCAATTGGTTTTTTGCTTCTGGTTTCGCTGCTGATCACCGCCGCGATCTCCGCCGCCGGCAAGTACCTACAGGGCAGGATTCCCGGCTGGGAAGGTCTTTGGCACCTGATCAATCTCGGGGTGTCGTTCGGAGTGGTGACTTTGCTGTTCGCGGTCATATACAAGGTCTTGCCCGATACGCGCGTCGAATGGGGCGATGTTTGGCTCGGGGCCGTGGCCACCGCGCTGCTCTTCAGCCTCGGAAAATTCGCGATCGGCCTTTACCTGGGAAAGACCAGCGTCGCCTCCAGCTATGGGGCAGCGGGCTCGCTGGCGATCATTTTGATCTGGGTCTACTACTCGGCGCAGATCACCTTCTTGGGAGCCGAGTTCGCACAGGCTTACTCCGGTTATCGCCGTAGCCGTCTCGAGCGCCCCGCTGAACGGCAGCGGCAATATCCCCCGACTGAGCGCGACGGCCGCGGGCGGAGTCCACCGTCGAGTTGGTTGCCCACCTAGGTCTTCCTCGGACGCGGCCAACCCCTCGGGCGATTCAGCTCTCTTTTTTGCGCCCCGCGCGCCGCTCCATTTCTGAAACGATGCTGTCGAGGTCTTCTTCGGGGCTGGAAATCACGAGCACTCCGGGGTCTTCGGTTTTGCCGTCGTCGACGGGCGACAATTCCGGCCCGGTCTTCGCCTCGGCAACAGCCGGCCGTGGAGGGGGCGGTGGCGCGGGCCGCGGTAGCGAGGCTGGCGTAACCGCGGGCTCCGAGTGCTCCGCCTCGGGAGGCTCCTCTTTGGCGGGGAGGTACCAATCGGTTCGCCGCGCCAGCCACTCCCGGTAGCGCGCCCACGTCCAGCAACCCTCCGGTCCACCCGATTCGAGCGCGGAAGTCAGCTTGAAGAACTGTCCCTGGCGAACGATGGCCCGGATGGCGCTGGAGGCCGCGAGGATCTCGCATTCGGGAACTCGGATCTTGAGCTCCTCCCGGAAACGAAGCTGTTGGCAGACCACGCCCACCAGACAGTCCGCGAGCTGGGCGGTGACCGCCCCTTGGGTTTCAGAGGGAAACGCGGCGACGATCCTCTGCAGGGCCTCACCAACGCTCCCGGAGTGGACGGTGGCCAGCACCAGATGCCCCGTCTCCGCGGCGTTGAGTGTCAGCTGCATGGTTTCAGGCTCTCGCAGCTCGCCGACCATCAGCACGTCGGGGTCTTCGCGAACGGCGTCCAGGAGAGCCTGTCGAAAAGACGGCGTGTCGCGCCCAACCTCTCGCTGCCGGATGAACGACTGGCGCGGAATCAAGTCGTACTCAATCGGATTCTCGACGGTGAGCAAATGCCGGGCTTCGCGAAGGTTGATTTCCTGCAGCAGCGCCGCCAGCGTGGAGCTCTTGCCCGAACCGGTTGGGCCGCTTACCAGAACCAGCCCGTGCTCGGCGGCGACGAAGCGCGACAGGTCTGGATGAAGGTTCAAGGTTCGAAGCGTGGGCTGGGCTGAAGAGAGAAGCCGGATCGCCATTCCCACCCCGCGCGACGTGCGAAAGACGTTGATCCGGCACCTGACGCCAGACACCCGTTTCGATGCGTCCCACGACCAGCGCTCCTCGAATTCAGACCAGTCGTGCTCCCCGATGATCTCCTTGGCCCAGGCCAGCAAGGTCCGCGCGGGCAAGGGCTCTCCGGGAGCGGTCAACGAGCCGCGAATTCTGAACGCCGGCGGCAGCCCCGGCTCAAGGTGAAGATCGCTTGCGCCGCGCTCTTTCCCGGTGCGGATCAACTCTTCCAGAGTCATCGCTTGCGGTTGGGAGCTCACGTCGGTTCCAAGTTGCGGCGTAGCTAACCAGCAAGCCAGCCTTCGTCATCCCCGCGACAGGCCACAGGCGGCGGCAACCTCGTCGCGGTACGCCAGCCAGCACGCAAGAGCCTCGTCCATGGCGTCGAACACCAGCCCATCCGCTTGGTACGAGTGATGCTCCAGGATCATTTGCCAGGCATCTCGCCGGTGACCTCCCTCGACCAGTTGGTGCGCCCGGACCAGATCCATTGAAGAAGGATCCACCTCGTGAAAGCGCACCAGGGGGTGGTTTGCCACCGTCGCCTCGAGCTGCTCGGGGGTAATGTCGCTGGGCGAGGCTTCCAGTTCCTGGCGCTCGCGGGCGCTCCCCTCGACGAATACGGTGAGCACCGTGGCGCCAACCAGCCAAGGTGGATTCCAGCTTACCCGGTCGAGGAAGTCGCGATAGCGCCTCGCTGCTGGCAACAGGACGACGTCCTCGAACGCGGCTCGGTCGAAGCCGCAGCCCACCATCATTTTCATGAACATCTCAGGGTGCGCCGCTGTCCCACTGATTCCGCCGGTTTGCTCCTCGTAGAGGTTCGAAGCGAGCGCGCTTCGCACTGAGTCTGGCGGCCCATGGCCCAGAATCCGGCCAAGAAATATCGGAAAATCGCGGACGTAGACCTCCCACTCCTGTTGGAAATGAACCAGCAAACGAGGCAACGGGACTTTACCCTCGGCGAAATAGGGCCAGGCCCAATGGTTCTTCCGGTCCATGACCTGGAGGAGCTTCTCTCGAATCGGCTCTGCTTTCATTCCGGCAGACTTATTACATCAGACTTCACAACCTGGGCGCGAGGGCGCGAAATCCCTCGGCAATTGCCAGAGCGATGTTGGCCACCAGGTCGGTTTTGGCGTTCACCGCGTACAGGTGCGGCGCCAATGACCAAAGCTCCCGAACGATGCGGCGAGCGCTGGGTGCGGAAGGGTCCGCTCGGCGGTTGTGCAGAGCCTGCAAGAGCATCGGAATCACCTTGTCTTCGAGCCTCAATGCGGTGTCCAGGACGAAGAGGGCAACGTCCGGCCGCACCGCTTCGACTCGCTCGAAAAAAGCCTCCACCTCCGACTGGGTCAGATGCTTGGGCGGCGAGGACTTCACCTCCAGATAGACGAGCTTACCGTCGGCCACCGCCACGACGTCCAAGTCACCCCCGACGCCAGGCACGCGGCACTTGAGCCCGGTAGCCACTTCGAAACCGAGCCGCCGCCGAAGCTCTCGGGCCACGTACCACTCGAGTACGCCGCCAAAGCTCTTTGCCGGGTGGACCAGCCTAAAGAATCCAGAAGAAAGCTCGCGCAGCAACCCGAGCTCCTGCAGCGTACTAGCAAAGCGTTTCGCGGTCGCGGGCGAGACGTACTGCGTTACTTCCGCCGCCCGGAACCCTTCCGGGTGGAGGATCGCGCCACGCAGGAAGAGGCGAAACGCGTAATGCCCGAGCAGGAGGGCCAGATGTTCCGCCGCGGCGGCATCCCATCCCTTCGGGAAAGGTAAATCCGGCTTGGACGGCGTGGGGCGGAGCCCCCGTCGGACCAGCGCTGCGACCGCTTCCAGCTCGGAGCTGGCGTTCACTTTGCCGGGTGGGCGAGCCCGGGCCGCTTTCGCTTCCATCTGCTTGGCCGTCTGAGCTGTGCGAACGCTCGAGCGCATGCGTTCATCATAGGCGCGTGTGCGAATCCGGGAAGGCGAAAGGATTTGCTGGCATTCCATGCCGCGGCTCTGCATAGGCAAGGCCGGCATGGGCTTTCTCGTTCGCAACGCGTACGCGCTCACGGCGCTGTGGGTCTTCCTCGATCAGCTGGGACTACCCCTTCCGTCCGCCCCGGCGCTTTTGGCCGCGGGCGCACTGGGCCGTGCCGCCCAGCTGCGGCTGATTCCATTGGTGGTGCTCGCATCGGTCGCGTCCGCGGCGGCGCACCTGGCGTGGTTCGAGGCGGGAAGGCGAGGTGGGCGCAGGATCCTCAAAGCGCTGTGCCAGATCTCCCTCGAGCCGGACGCCTGCGTGCGGAGCACCGAAAATCTCTTCATTCGCCACGGAACGAAATCACTATTGCTCTCGAACTTCATTCCCGGGTTGGGAATCGTCGCCCAGCCGCTCGCGGCAATGGCGGGTGTTTCGCGTTGGCGCTTTTTATCTTTCAACCTGGCGGGATCGTTTCTCTGGGCGGCAGTCTGGGCGGGAGCGGGGTACGCGATCGGGCCGGAGCTCCAGGCCCTCGGCAACCGTTTGAGCGGGCTCGGGGCAGCGATTGCGGTACTGATCTCAGGTGCGCTGGTCTTTTATTTGGGAACCAAGCTTTGGCAGCGACGCCGAACCCTGCACGACCTACGGATGGCGAGAATCACCGCGGATGAGCTGAAGCGAAAATTGGACGGCGGTGAGCCCGTGGTGATCGTCGATTTGCGCCATCAAAGCGAGCTGGATCGGGAACCGGAGGGCATTCCCGGCGCTCTTCGAATTCTCCCCGAGGACATCGAAGTCAAGCACGTTAACATCCCGCGGGGGAACGAAGTGGTGCTGTATTGCACTTGACCCAACGAGGTCACCAGCGCCCGGGTGGCGCTGCAACTCAAACAGCGAGGGATCCTCCAGGTGCGTCCACTCCAGGGCGGCCTCGATGCGTGGAGAGTTTTGAGTTATCCGCTCGAGGATCCGGCGCGGCGAATTCTGCGCCCGGCGATCAACACCCCTTCTTGACGTAGCCTTCGGCCTTGCTCGAGCGCGATCTCCGGTGCGAGGGTCCTGTCCGCTCGGACCACGCGCCACCAAGGGACATCGCGTAGACGGTGCAGCGCGCGCACCACGGCCCGGGCCCCGCCAGGTTTGCCGGCCCGCAGCGCGACCTGCGAGTAGGCGAGGACTGATCCGCGCGGGATGGACCGGATTACCCTCGCCACCGCCCGCTCAAAATCGTTCAATGCCCGCGGGCCGGAAGTCATCGCTCAAACGCCCTCAAGCTCATCCGCGCGCAGCGACGATCTTCTCGAAGGATCGACCGGTGAGCTCTTCGAGGCTTAGGCCGGTAAGCTGGCGCGCCTGATCGGCGGAAATCGCTCCGCACTGGATGGCTCGAAGAAAGGTATTGAGCAGGCCTTGTCCGGTCGCCGCGTCGTCAAACACCGATCCGAGGAGCTTGGCCTGAGCGGCCTTTTCCACCAGCCCCTTGAGCCGCTGCGCGTCGGCATCGAGAGAGCGCAGGAAGAACGCATAGACCGCGCCGTACCGCACGGGCAACTGGGCGGGGTGGAGATCCCAGCCCTGGTAGATGCCACTCGAAAGCGCGTGCTGGATGTTGCGGCAGGACCGAGCCCAAGCGCGGTGCACCGCGCTGCGGTTTGCCTCGCGTTGCTCGACCGTCAATCGCTCGGTCGGTCCTCGGTGCGGGCCTATCGGCATCAGGCTTTCCGGCCCATCCGCCACCGCAACCCCACTCCCGGCGAGAGCCAGCGTCAGCAGGTTACGAGCAAAGTCGCAGGCCGGGTGCATCAGCCGCTGTTCGCTTGCGGCGATGTTCAATGCAGCCGTGTAGTCGTAGGGTCCGAAGTGAACCCCTTTGCAGCGGCCATTCGCGGCGGTGACGAGCTTTGGCAACTGAATCTCACCCGATGCAGCAATCAGGGCCTGAGGAGTCTCAACCATGATCTCGATCTTAAGCCAGTGCTCCGGCAGCCCGAGCTCGCGTTCCAATCGGGCGAGGAGCGCGGCAAGTGCCTCGACCTGCGACGAGCCCACGACTTTGGGCAGGGTAACGATCAACTCCCGGAGCGATTGGTCACCTGTGCGGTGCAGCGCTTTCACGAAGAGCTCCAGGGTGCGGACGCTGCGAGCCCGGCTGTGTGGCCCGAAGGATTTGATCCGAACTCCTATGGATGGGGGCAGACTCGATCGGGCAAGGCCCTTGGCGACTTCTTCTGCGGCTGTCTGCGCGTGCTCATCCTCCTCGGCCTCCGGGCGAATTCCGTAGCCATCTTCGAAATCAATCCGGTAATCCTCCACCGGCTCGAGCCGCAGCTTGCGCTGAACCTTCTCGTAGACGGCCTCAAGCAACTCAGCTGGGTCCGCAAGGCCCAGCCCGCGAGCGAACTCGGCGCTCGTCGGCGCATGCTCCGACATCGCCGCCAGGGCCAGCTCTCCCAGCCGATGCGCGGTAGAAGAGCGAAACAGCTGCGCCCCGCCGTAGACGGTGTGCACGGGTTGACGCTGGCCGGCGTCGAACGGCGCCTCAGTTTGGCTCGGTATCGCAGGCGTGCTCACTGCGCCAATCTACTCAGGATTCAAGGTGTGGCGAGCAGATTCACGCGGGTCCGAGCGAAGGCGCTTCGCCTCCAACGGGTAACTAAGTGGCGTGAACCGCCAGCCGCGGCGCGGCTACGTGCGACTGTCCGCGACTCAGAGGTGTCTGAGGATATCCACCAGCACGCCCAGTCCCGCCTCGATAAGGCTGGGTCCGGCGCGCAAGTCCGACGGTCCCGAGTCGGGTGGCAACTGCTTGTAAAAATGCTCGACTTTCAGCTTGTCCATCACCAGGTCTGCAGCCAGGGTGGGGCTCACCTTCCGGCGAGCCTCCTCCCGCTGCTGAAGCTCGGCGAGCGTGGCTTGAATCGACACCGGGTCGATCATCGAAACCGGGCTTTGACAGTAGGAACAGCTCGACTCGTTCTCCAAGCTGACCGGCGCTCCGCAGTTCGAGCAGCGGATGACTTTCACCCGTTTTCGAAGCTCGTTGATTTGCCGGACGTCGAGCGCTCGGACGATGTTCTTCTCACGGAGGAATTGGAACAGGGTGATGAAGTGGCCGTCGTCTTGAGGGCACCGAAAGTAGTTGAAGCGGGTATTTCGCTGAATATCGACGGTATTGACCAATCGCTCGCCGCAGCGCGGGCAGGCAAGGTCGCGCGCGAGCGTCGCCGGCAAGTTGGTGCGCGCGCCCATGAGCCGGATCAGCTCGAGCGTCGAGCCTGGAGTCAATTGAAGATGTTCTTTCTGGTCGAACCAAAAGGCGCCACAGGAGTGACAAGCGTCGATGACGATCGCCACGCCGTAGTTCCCCTCGACCGTGTGCTGCTGCATCGGTTGCCCGCAGCTAGGGCAGTTCATCAATCCTCCAAATGAAGAGCCATTCTCCCGGACCGAACCTCTGGCGCGCCACGGAGTGGAAGTGCGCAGGATGTCCGCGGAGGTGGGTCAGCCGAGGCTATCTACTCCTCAAAAGAGTCGGCCCTTCAACGCGCGGATTCGATCGCCAATCTCGCGCGCTGCTTTTTGAGCCAAGGCTCGGCCGTCGCCTGGATTCGGCGGGCTCGTGCCTTCCCCTCTGAGCTGGTCGGCCTTCCAGTCGGCGACCTGGGCGCACTCCTCGCGAATCCGATCGCTATAGGATCTGCCCGCGTCGCAGGCCAAAGCCTCTCGAATTTGGGTGCAGAGCGAGCATTCGCAGCGATAGGCCTTGCCCAGTTTGACATGCGACTGAAGGGCAGCTTCCAGGGCCTCACGCATCACCGCGTGCTCGGATTCGTGGGGCATCGATTCCTCCACTCAGGAACTCTATACCGGCGCCAACAGTCGAAATAGTCGCCGTGGAAAGGGGTTTAGGCGCCGATGTCGAGCGGACCGCTGGTGGTGATCCAAGACGAGGCCTTGCCCCCGGCGTTGTTCCGAAAGCTGCTGCGCAGGGTAGGGCGGGTGGGGAGGGAACGGCTCGAACGCACCTATCAAACCACATTCTGGTTTGATCTCACGCGACCCACCAACGTGGTCGAGGAGGCAGTCCTCGCTTTGAGGCATTGGATGCCCGTCCAGGCCTCGGTGATCGGAGTGGAGTGGTGGCTATCCCGCATGGACACCAACAGGGTCGGCGTGGATTTTCACCGCGACCGCGATGAAAAACTGGCGCGCCGCACCGGGCGCATCATCCATCCGAAAGTTTCGTCGGTGCTGTTTCTCAATCGGGTCAAGGGTGGATTGCTGGCCGTCAGCGCCAGTCGCCCAAATGCTCAGAACCCAGCCTGTGCTCCCGGGCGGATCGACTTTGCCCTGGTCAGGCCTTTGCCCAATCGGCTCGCGTTCTTTTCCGGCCACCGAACGCACGGAGTACTGGACGCCTACAATCGCCTCCCTGGAAAGACCGGTCGGGTCGGCCTCCGACTTCGCGTCGCAGTGGTGATTAATTGGTGGCATAGGCGCCCGATGCAGGTGCCCCAGTTTTCGGAAACGAAGATCTATCGGGCGTTGGCCGAGCCGCGGGCCGCGTCGGCCACAACCCAGTCGATGCATCGCCGACCCAGGCAGGGGTAGATCGGGACCCGTCGATTCGACCGATGCCGCGCCATAAAATTTTCTCCCAATGTTCTTGGACATCGCGATTGGGTCGGTGCTGCTCTTCTCCTTGCTGATCGGAGCGTTGCGGGGGGTAATTCGACAGATTGCCCAGTTGATCGCGATCGCCGCCGCCTATCTTGCGGCCGGACCCATCGGAGCCGAATTGCACTCGCAGCTGCCCCCCTCGCCGTTGATTCGAATGCTGCCGCAGCGCGAGGTGGCCTCGCTGCTCGGCTTCGTCGCGGTTTGGCTCTTCGTCACCGCTTGCTTTGGAGTTTTGATCCGATGGCGCTTTGCGGGCGATGATCTGCACCGGCGTCACTGGGACCGGCTCGTCGGCGCCTGGCTTGGGGCACTGCGCACCGCCCTCTCGGTCTACGTGGTTCTTTGCGTCATCAGCCTGGTGGGGCGCGAGCTAGGGGTGCATTTCTCCTGGCTCGAGGAATCTACGGTGTACGCGTTTGCCCATCGCCACAATGCTTTCGATGGACGCCAGCTGTTCGCAAGCCTCGAGGGAGACACCCGTTCGAACTTGTTCCTTCACCATCCAGGTGTCGCCGAGTTGCTGAAGGCCCATCCGGAATTGAGGGACGTGCTCGGTCGACCTGAAATGAAGCCGGTCTTGGATCGAGGCGACGCCAAGGAGATTCTCAGGAAGCTGCTCGAAGTGAGCGCCAAGGAACACGAACGCGGCGTCGACAAGCGCGTATCGGAGCTTTAGCTAGCCCGATCAGTTCAGGCCGACCGGGCACTGTTCGTCGACGCTGAAGGACGTTAGGACGGGCGTGCTCTGGTGATCTATCGACCTCAGGATGAAGAGCACCCGCAAGTAATGGCCCCGGGGAACCCCTGCCGCCTGTAGGTCCGCCGGAGAGGTGTTGAACGGGCCGTATTGCTGCACGTTGGTGTTGTCCAGGTCAGCCAGCACGTTCGCGACCTTTACGAAGAGCTGAATCGAAGTGTTTGGTGGCGTGGTGCCCGTCCAGCTCACCGGTCCCCACTGGCTCTGCGCAGAGCAACCTTGATAATCGCGTTGGAACGTGCCTCGCGGGGCCGTGAAGTGGCGAAGCTGGTAACCGGTAAAGTCGGAGTAGGTGTAGAGGTTGCCCGCCTGGCTCGCGGTATAGAGGACTGTTCCACCGTCGCGGCTGATGCGCATCGCGTTGCCGGTCGAGTTCCCGAAGTTGTTGACCCAGATGTCGTTGTTGGAGTCGAGCCCGACGCCGATGCTGGTGACGCTGTCGGAGCCGGCGTCGGTGGCATCGATGAAGTCGGCAGTCCCTCCATCCGGCAAGCGGAAGCGGAAGATTCCTCCGTCGTCCGAGTTGAAACCGATGACCTGCGCCAACTGCGTGGCGCCGCCGTTGGCAGTTCGATGTCCGCTCATCCAGATGTAGCCCTGATCATCCGCCGCAATCCCGCGGGTATCTCCCAGACTGGAACCGGTTTGGCTCCTGGCGTTGGGAAAATCGAAACGGCCCCAAGTCCCAATGCCAGCATCCAGGCCCGGTCCGTGATCGTACCAAAAAGCGCTGGGGCCTACGTCCCAAGAAGGTACCCAGACACGGTTCTTGCCGTCGATCGCGATTCCATACGCGCCGGAGGACCCGGGCCCGTTGTAGGGGAGGTTCGTGGTGATCAGCCTTCCCGTTCTGGTGTCCACGAGTGCCAGGTTTGCGGTCACCTGCTCGACCAACCAGAGCCGCTGGAGTCCGTCCACCGCCGCTCCATAGGGGCCCCAGCTCAAGGCGATCGCGGTTCCGGCATCCGGCCCTACCTCGATGATCTGGCCGTTCCGGGAGCTGAGCTTTTGCACCAGATTATCCGAGTGGATGCCCACCCAGATGTCGCCGCCGGTATTTCCACTCTCGAAGTTGCCTTGCGACACCGCAAGAGCCCTCGCCTTAACGGATCCAGTGCCGCCATAGCTGCCCACCGGAGTAGAAAAGAGCACGCAGCTGTCGTACTGAGTTGGATCCGCAAGGTTTCCGGGGACGACGAATTCTCCGGCGGCGGGATCGGTGTCGATGACGCCGTTGCCGTTGCGGTCGAAGCTGGTATTCACGCCGCCGTCGGGGAGCCGTCGGCAGGATGAAACGTCGTTGGCAATTTTCGTAACCGACCCTTGCAAGCCGGGAGCGCGGTTGGCGACCCACACGTCGCCGTTTAAGTCGATCGCGGTTCGACTTGGACTGTTTACCTGATTCGGGGTCAGTTGCGTGACGCCCCCATCGGTTCTGCCCAGGCCGTCCATCGGGATGACGCTGTAGTACCGCGCCACTTCGTTACCCGTTTGGGTGTCGAATTTCGAAACCGTGCCCTGGGTGGCGTTCGCGATCCACGCAAAATGAAGCGCGGTGCTGTTGCTGTTGAGAATGATGCCGCCGTCCGGGCTGAGGGTAACACCGTCTCCCGTTCCATCGTGTCCGCCGTCGAGCGAGAAGTCTCCCGGACCGGTGTCGTGGTGCACGCTGCCGTCGTAGACGGGGTTGCCACTGTCGCCTCCGTCGCCCCCGTCGCCGGCATCGGGATTACCCCCATCGGTCGCGGGATTGTTCTGCACCGCGCTTCGATTCGAGCAGCCGGTGCAGCCTTGGAGTGCAAAAGCGACGCACACCATGGAAGCGATCAGAATTCGATGACCCACGGGCACGCATTATGACCCTGCGGTTGCGCCTACTTAAGGCGACGGTGTCCCACACGGGCGTCGCGTTCGCCTCACTGGACTTACGGCGGGGGTCCGGAAAGACCTCCTCGGCCAGGTGCCAACGCAAGCCGCGGGACAACCACGATCATTACCACCGATACGGTGAGTTCAGCGGGGATGGCAATCATCGCGAAGCTCAGCGGCCTGCACGTAAGGATCCACACTGAGGCGAACGACGCGGCGATCAGGGCGGCGGCGGCAAAGAAGATGGTCGGGCTTTCTGTGCGCCTGGCGACAACGCAAAAGACGAGCCCGGCGACGACGCCTAGGCCCACCGAGAACGCGGCGATCCGAATTGGGGCAAGCTCCAGGTACATCTGAGCGGTAACGCTCGAAATCGCGGCGGCTACCAGGTTCGCGCTCACCCCGGATCCCCCGCCGCCCATCAGGCCAGCGAAGAGGCAGCGACCCAGGGAAGGCGCGATTGAGTCATTTCGACCGCTGGTCTTTACGAAAGCGTTTCGCGCTTGGCTTGCAAGTTCGCCGGATCGGGGCACCACATCATCACTCCAAAGAGCCATATCCCCCCCAGCACGTAACCGGCCAACACGTCGGTGAACCAATGCGCGCCCAAGTATACCCGGGCGCCGCCAACCAGAAGGGAGAGCACCACCGAGGCCACGGCCAGGCGCACTCGAGTTTGCGGCGCGCGCCCCCGAGAGAAAATCAAGGCCATCGCGCCATAGACAGCAATGGCTTGAGTCGCGTGCCCCGAGGGAAACGATGGGCCAGAGTCGTGGAGTATCGAATCAGCAAGTGGAGGTCGAGGGCGATCCACCAGGTCCTTGAAGCTGGTGTAAAGCAAGACGCTGCCCAAGTATGCGGCCAGAAGCATAGCGGCAGGACGCCACTCTCCGCGGCGCACCAAGAATTCATGTCCGGCCAAAATGATGAGCGGAAGCAGAACTACGCCGGATCCGAGTCCGCTTGCGATTTTCGCCGCCTCCACCAGCCAGCCGACCCGGTGCGACACCGAAAACTGCAGGATTGCCTCGTCGAACGCTCCGCCGTCCGGGTGCCGCAGCCCGTGCAAGGTGAGGGACAAGAAAAGCGCGGCGCACAGCAAGCCAAGCAGGCCAAAAAGCGACCAGTGGCGTCGCTCCGCTACCGTCCTCGCCAGCTGCGGCACCTTGAGCTCGTCATGGTGAGCCCGGCTCAACCGGAGGGCCACGAAGATGAGCAAGGCCGCGGCCAGGAAAACCAGGCTCATCATCCCGGCGACGCGCTGAACACGCCGCCAACTCTCCGCGGCAAAGTAGCCGACCAGGACGAACACGACACCCCAGACAGCGCCGCCGGCGACGTTGTAGAGCGAGAAGGTCAGGTAGGGCATCCCCGACATGCCGGACAGTCCCGGAATCAGCACGCGCAACGCCGCGGTGAAGCGCCCAAGGAACACCGCCATCCCGCCGCGGCAGCACAAATACTCCTCGGCCTTTCGTACCCGGTCGAGGTTGATCAGCCGCCCCACGGTTTTCTGGAGCATCGCACGGCCGTAGTGGCGGCCCACGAAGTAGCCGACCGCGTCGCCGACAATCGCCCCCAGCACCGCCGCGGCAATGGTGGAGCCGAGTGAAATGTGGCCCTCGGAAGCAAGAACGCCCCCGAGAACCACGGCGATTTCACCGGGAAATAAAAACCCCACGAAGGCCGAAGCTTCCAGGGCCGGCAAGGCAAAGACGATCGCCAGTGCAACCCAACCGTGGAGGGACAGTATCCGTCGTGCCAGTTCGTCGACCATTTATCAGAGTGCAGCTATGAGCCTCTTACGACACTTCCCGGCCTTGGGCTCGCACGGAGATTGCGGGTCCATCGGACTACCCGATCAACCCACCTGGCTTGCTCGCCCTTCCAGTATTAGGAAAGCGCCTCAAAAATGAGGATTGTAGTCACTGGGGCAACCGGTTTCTTGGGAAGGCCGCTCGTCGCTAGGCTGGTCCGCGACGGACACGCGGTAACCGCTCTGGTGCGTCACCCCGAGCGAATGGCCCGGGAAGGGGTGCGCGCCGAAAAGTACGATGCCCGGTCGCCGCTGCGACCGGGGATGCTGGCGGGGCACGACGCCGTCGTTCACCTGGCGGGCGAGTCGATCGCCCGACGCTGGACGGAGGCTCAAAAGGCCCTAATCCTCGAAAGCCGCAGCATGGGAACAGCGGCGGTGGCGAAAGCGGCGATCGAAGCCAAGACCGTGAAAGTTCTGCTCAGCGCCTCGGCGGTGGGCTATTACGGGCCACGCGGGGGCGAAGAGCTGATCGAAGACAGCCCGCCGGGAGACGATTTTTTGGCCCGAGTCTGCGTCGCCTGGGAAGGCGCCGCGGACCCCGCTTCCCTCGCCGGAATCCGAACCGTCAGGCTGCGCTCCGGGATCGTTCTGCACCCGGAAGGAGGCGCCCTTCGCCGCATGTTGGTCGCCTTTCGGCTCGGGGTGGGAGGACGAGTGGGCTCCGGCAGGCAATACATGAGCTGGATTCATCGCGAGGATTGGATCGCGCTCTGCGTGCATTGTCTTCACAGCGACGCGTTTATCGGCCCGGTCAACTTCACCGCGCCAAACCCGGTTACGAATCGCGAGTTCACCAAGGCGCTTGGAGGCGTCCTGCGTCGACCGACCCTGTTCGCAGCCCCGGCATTTGCCTTGAAAGCGGTATTCGGCGAAATGGCGACAATGCTTTTAGACGGCCAAAGAGCGGTGCCGCGGCACGCCCAAAGCCACAACTTCCAGTTCAGATTTCCCCAGCTTCACGGGGCGCTTACGGATCTTGTGCGCTAGAACCCCTTTTGAATATTTTCTGGCCCGATGCAGGACTGTTACAAAGGTGACTAAAAGCGTGCCCACGAAACCAACAGCGTCTTTACTGAGTCGGCCGATTAACGGCTGGGGTTTGCTTGGGAATCTGGGCCCCTGCGAGCGGCTCGCGCTCGGTTTTTTGGCTGCCCTTTGCACGGTCACGGTCTTTCGCTCCCATCAACCGCTGTGGTTTCTGGGTTGCAGCGCAGTGTTGGCGGTGGCGATTGTCGCTGTTGCCTGGTGGGGTCCGCGGTCGCGGATCGGCGGCTTTATGCGGGATTTTTCATCCATACCCGTGGTGCTGACCCTGTTCATGCTGGTAGGGCCATTGATCGCCGATTCCAATGCTTGGCGCGCCGACAGCTTGTTGGCGAGCCTGGATGCGCGCTGGTTCGGCGATCTCCCTGAGCGGTGGAAAGGACTTCTTGGGCGCCCCGATTGGCTGACCGATGCTGCGTCCTTGGCGTACCTCTCCTATTACTGGCTGCCGATTTTAATGCTGGTAGGCCTATACGTTCAGAAGCGACGGGCGCAAATGGAAGACTTTGTATTCCAGATGATGCTCGTGATTTTCGTCTTTTACGCCTCGTACTTTTTCGCCCCCGCTGTAGGGCCCCGCGTCAAGCCGGAGCTCGAGGACGCGGTGCTGGGTGGCGGTATCATCAGCCAGCTGGTTCGAAGCTTCTTGCGCGCCGCCGAACCAGGTCAGTTGGATGCTTTTCCCAGCGGACACACCGGGGTCTCGGTGGCTTGCTTCATGCTCGGCTGGCGCCTCTTTCCTCGCAGGCGCATCCCCACGCTGCTGATCGTTGCTGGAATCATCTTCTCCACCGTTTACCTCTCGTTGCACTACGTGATCGACCTCTTCGCGGGTGCCATAGTGGGCCCGCTGGCGCTCGCCGTCGCTCCGCGAATCTACAAACTGTGCGAGCCGGTACCGCGCCGCGGCTCCAGCCAGCCGATCGAGCCGGAAGCTCTCTTTTAGCGATTGTCAAGCTGCGGAGCGCCAATGTTTCCGCTGGGCACTGATCGCTCGAATGTCAAGGTCTTTGGCGTCGAACCTCCCCTTGCGGAGCGTTCACCTAGACTCTACAAGGTGAAGCGAGCCACCCGTGGAGGCCGGAAGCGATGCAGAAGAGACGGAACTCGAGACTTGAGGAGAAGCGAGCGCGCAAAGAGTCCAGGGCGGGCGTAGAACCCAGGCGCGAGACTTCGCTGGTGCCCGGCGACAATCCCGACTTGGCTCCCCTCGAGCCGCTGCTCGCTCCGGATGACGATTTGGGCGAAGAGCTCGCCGAGGAATATCTGATTGGGGCGACTTCCGGCGAACCGGCCGCCGAGGACATTCGCAATCAAGAGACACCCGAGGACCGCGGCGGGCCGTTCATCGAGACCACGTCCGCCCAGGAAATCGACTACGAAGATGACGAGCCCGAGGACTCCGAAGCCGAGCCGTTCCCGACGGCCACGCGCCAAGAGGAATCCTAGGCGGCTCGGCTCCCCAAATCATTCGGCAGCGGTGTCGATGATTTGCTCGGATTGCTCGCACATGAAGCGGACGGCGGCCGCGGCGATGTGGGCATCGGGGCACTGCCCGGCGTAGCGCCGGGTGATGACCTCTCCTCCCCATTGCTCGATGGTTTCTGACACCGGTCGTAGACCGAATCGACCCAACGGGCCGGACACGCGCTCTTCAAGGAGCCGGCGGCCGTCGTCGATGGATTTATGGTCGCGAATCCGAACGTCGTAATCCCCGAGCACGCCGCGCCCGGCGGCATCGAGGTACACGCGCATTGGGTTGAATCTTTCCCTTCCGGTTCGACGCAGCACCTGGATGCCTTCGGCGAGGTCATTCCCGAGCCGATACCTCTCGCCGACGTCGTCCAACAGGGCCGCCAACCAGGGATCGGCATCGACCCGCGGATCGGGTGGCCGCTTGAACTTGCGTTTCTTTGGCCGATGCCGCCAGCGCGAGATGAGTCGAGAGAGCCAGCGCAAATCAACCCCTCGGTGAAGTAGCGACGTCCGGCAGCCTTGTACGTTCAGGAAACAAGCTTGAGTAGCGTCTCGACGCCAGATTGTTATGAAGTTTCCAGGTGATCCCCATCCGAGACTCGATCCGGTCCCGCACCACCCCGTTCGTTACGGTGGGGCTGATCATTGTCAACGTCATCGTCTTTCTCAAGGAAGTGAGCCTTGGCTCCGGTACGACCGAGGTGCTGGAGCTGTTTGGCTTCATCCCGGCCCGTTTCGTCCACTGGGCTGACGACGGCGGAAATCCGCTAAGCCCGTTTCGCTTCTTGCCGATCTTCACCGCGATGTTTCTCCACGGCGGCTGGGCCCACATCATCGGCAACATGCTCTACCTCTGGATTTTTGGCGACAACGTCGAGGACCGGTTGGGTCACGTTCGTTTTATCCTTTTCTATTTCCTCTGCGGAGCGGCCGCGTTTGGCGCGCAGACGCTTGCGAACCCGGAATCCATGGTTCCGGCAATCGGCGCGTCCGGAGCGATCGCCGGGGTCTTGGGGGCGTACTTCATCCTGTATCCACGCAGCCGAGTGCTCACGCTTGTCCCGATCTTCATCATTCCCTGGTTTGTGGAGATCCCCGCGGTGGTTTACCTGGGCCTGTGGTTTGTTCTTCAGCTGTTCAGCGGCGCCGTTGAGCTGACGAGCCAGGCTGGACAGGTGGGCGGGGTGGCCTGGTGGGCGCACGCCGGCGGCTTCGTCAGCGGCATCGTGCTCTGCTTGGTGCTGCGCAAGCGGCAGGTTCCATCGCTGCCCCCGCGCGTCTGGGCCTGAGCCAGGGCGAAGCCCGAGGCCGCGTGATTATGGCCGTTCGGCCGTATAAGAAGGCGGCATGGCTGTCGACTCGAGCGATTCTACGCAACGCCCCCGGCGCAAGTTGCTCACCGGCATCGGGGTCGCCGTGGGGATCGTCTTGATCATCTTCTTCACCGTGGTCAGGCCCAGGTTGGCCCATCCGGACATCCACTACGACGCGGTTCCGGTGCAGCGCGGCAAGCTGATCGCCAAGGTGACAGCGACGGGAACTCTTAACGCCCTGGTCACCGTCCAGGTGGGCGCCCAGGTTTCTGGCCGGATTGCGCAGCTTTTCGTGGACTTCAATTTCCCTGTGAAGAAGGGGCAAGTGATCGCCAAAATCGATCCCCAGCTCTTCGAGGCGGCTCTCCAGCAGGCGCGCGCCAACTTCATTGAGGCAGAGGCCAATCTCAGCAAGGCCAAGGTCCAGGCTCTGGACGCCAAGCGGCAGTACGATCGCGCCAGGGGCCTTATGGACCGGGGGTTGGTTTCTCAGGCCGAAGTGGACACCGCGGAGACGAACCACTTGGCGGCCAAGGCGCAGGTCGAAGTGTCAGCCGGGGCAGTGCAGCAAGCGCGCGCTGCGCGAGACCAGGCAAAGATCAACCTGGACTACACGACCATTTACTCACCCATCAATGGGGTGGTGATTTCGCGAAACGTCGACACTGGACAGACGGTGGCTTCGGCGCTGCAGGCACCCACCCTGTTCACCATCGCCGAGGACCTCAAGAAGATGCAGGTCCACACCAACGTGGCCGAGGCGGACGTGGGCAAGCTCAAAGAGAAGATGATCGCGACGTTCACCGTCGACGCATTCCCCAACGAGGTTTTCCGCGGGACGATTCATGAGATCCGCAACGCCGCTCAGACGGTACAAAACGTGGTGACCTACGACGCGGTGATCGACGTGGACAACCCGGATTTGAAGCTGCGCCCGGGAATGACCGCGAATGTGACGGTGATCTACGCCGAAAAGGATGACGTGCTGAAAATCCCCAACGCCGCTCTGCGCTTCAAACCCGGACCAGAGGTATTGGCCCAGTCGTCGGGACCGGGCTCCGAGCCAGGCGCTCGCGTCAGCCAACGATCTGGTCAGGGAAGGCCGGGGGCCCTGGGGCCAGATGCTTTGGCGGGTGCCAAGGCGGTGTGGGTGCTCTCAAACCCGAGCCTCAGGCGCGTTCAAGTGCAGACCGGCTTGAGCGATGGGACCGTGAGCGAGCTGATCGGCTCGAACCTCAACGAGGGCGACCGCGTGGTCGTCGGCTCCACCGGAGGAGACACCGCCAAGGGTCCGCCACCCGGCGGTCCGCGTCGGATCTTCTGATCTCAAAGCCCGTCATGGAAAATCCGAAGCCGCTGATCAGCCTCGAGAACGTCACCAAGGATTACCGGATGGGCGATGTGGTGGTCCGTGCGCTCCGGGGAGTGTCCTTGCAGGTCAACGAGGCTGAGTTTTTGGCGGTGATGGGCGCGTCGGGCTCGGGCAAATCCACGTTGATGAACATCCTGGGCTGCCTGGATCGGCCGACCACTGGAAAGTACTTTCTTGGCGGAAGGGAAGTCTCGAATCTCACCCGCAACGATCTCGCCCGGCTTCGAAACCGAACCCTCGGGTTCGTGTTCCAGAGTTTCAATCTTCTGCCCCGCACCAGCGCGCTGGAGAACGTCGAGCTGCCGCTGATCTACAGCGGAGCGACGCGCCAAGAGCGGCGCCGTCGCGCCGAACGGGCCCTGGAGCGCGTTGCACTCGGCGACCGCGCCGACCACCACCCCAACCAGCTCTCCGGAGGTCAACAACAGCGGGTGGCGATCGCCAGAGCGCTGG
>Ga0126384_10000069_pt1 | contig 40226 bp, 43 predicted proteins | sample PanSoiMetPlot_36_FD_92543 | JGI IMG/M metagenome (GOLD analysis project Ga0126384, IMG submission 92543) | Tropical forest soil microbial communities from Panama - MetaG Plot_36 | ecosystem: Environmental > Terrestrial > Soil > Tropical forest > Bulk soil | place: Panama | collected 2016-02-17 | reverse complement strand
TGCCAAAGGCCGCGGTGAGTTCTGCAACCACTTTTCTAATCGCTGCAGGATTTTTGGCCTTCTGCTCGGCAGCGACTTGCGTCAAAACCATGCGATTGTCCTCTGCTAGGTCCGGGACAAACGTTAGCAGAGGACAAGGGTGGGATGAAACGAGGTCGGCGGTGTCGGGTTGCGGGGACAACCGTCGTGATCGGCTACGCCGCCACGCGCCGGCCGCGTCCTACGCCGATCTCCCGAAGAAAGGAACGATCATCGAAACCCTTTGCCGATACCGGCGATATTCGTCGCCAAATACTGCGATCAGGTCGTGTTCCTCGAGCGCGATCCCGACGAAGATGTAGGCCGTCGTTGCCGCGGCAAAAAGCAGGTGCCCCGCGGTCATCACCGCCGTCGCCCAGAAGGCGATGATGAAGCCAAGATAAATCGGATGACGGACCAGGTTGTAGAGCATCGGCGTTTTGAAGCGCACCTCCGGCATCGGCTTGCCTGCGAGATTGTTGGCGACCTGATGCAGGCCAAACAATTCGAAGTGGTTGATCAGGAAGGTGCTGACGAACACCAGCACCCAGCCAAGAAAGCTCAGGCACAGAAGCGCGGCTGCGATTTGCGGATTGGTCACCTGCCACACAATTGCGGGTATTGGCCGCCACTGCCAGAACAACAGCATGAGCGCGAGGCTTGAAAACAGCACGAAGGTGCTGCGTTCCACTGCCGCCGGCACGAAACGCGTCCACCATTTCTTGAACTGCGGCCGCGCCATGACGCTATGCTGGATTGCGAAAAGCGACATCAGTAGCACGTTAATTATGATCGACTGCATCGGGTCTCCGGCAAGCCCAGAGTCGATTGTCTTCGGCACCCCGATTCCGCTGACAAATCCTATTGCATAGACAATCGTGGCTGCAAACGCGAGGTAGGCCACGATTCCATACAGAAGCGCGATAAGTTTCCTCATAAACGTCTCCTTCCCTTTTCGATCTATTCGTTCGGTTCGGTTGGAATCAGTGGAATATTGGACGACACGAATATGGAGCTCGTGCCGGGCGGCAGCGGATCGCGTGGCAACAGCAGAGCGTAGGTCGTGACGATCGCCGCGGCTCTGATGAACGCACGCCCGAATTGTCCGGCGCCTCGGAAGAATTTGTTCGTGGCCTCTGTTCGCAGAAGGAAGGCTTGCCGGCGATAAAAATCGATGTCGATGGTGCCGTTCTTGCGGCGGCGAACATTATCGGTGTGCATCACATCCTCCATTCGCAAGTTCAATGTGATTGGCCACTTTTTCTGTAATAAAAAGTGTAGTCGGCCGTGTACGGCACGCTCAGAAATGTGCCCGGCGAGTCGCACCCCGCCTCGACGCTGCCACCGCCCATGTTGAGCCGTTGGATCGTCGTGACGCCGTTGAGCTTTCCCACACCGTGCCACGCTGTAGCCTCAAGCTTGAGGAGTGGAATGTCGTTTGGGCTGGCTCCGGGTGCACGCGCGGCAACTTTGGCGCTCACGGCGCTGCCATCGCTCAGCTCCCAAGTCGGGCCTGCGTAGTGCCGGCCGACCGTTTTACCGTCGATGAGCAACGTTGCAATTGGTTCGCGGAATTGCCAAGCGAGCTTGCCCGCGGAATCGGATTGACACTCATAGACCTGAGCGCCGACCGCGTGGACGGTTGTGACCAGGATTTCGCCGGGCGCCGCAATGGCACCGGGAACCTCGGCCGACGCCGGCAGCGACATGATCCGCAAGGCGGAAACGTATGCTGTGACGATCGCGACCGCTCCGAGTAGCGGTCGGGCGACGCGGCCCAGCTTTTTGAAGAACTGGGTGCTGCTCTGAGCGCGGCAAGTAAGCAGCTCATGGCGGCAGCGATCAATGTCGCGGCGCGTACTCTCGACCTGCATGGCATGACTCCGTTCGATTTTCCGGCCTCATGAATGCGCCTTGCACGCACTAAAGGCTTTGAGGCGTGCTTGATTTGTCCTTGAGGAAGTCTTGATTTCGCTTTAAACGGCCAACCGCTATGATCTGGCAGCCGTTTAGTTGCGGGGCGCAACGTGCTGTTTTTATTCAATAATTTCACGCTGGATTGTGAACGCCGGGAGTTGCGCGCTGACGGCGCGCAGGTGGCCATTGAGCCGCAGGTTTTCGACCTTTTGGTTTACCTGATTGAAAATCGCGATCGCGTGGTCAGCAAGGATGACCTCATTGCGTCGGTGTGGGGCGGCCGAGTAGTTTCGGATTCGACCGTGGACAGCCGCATCAACGCGGTGCGCAAAGCCGTCGGCGACAGCGGCAAAGAGCAGAACTTGATAAGAACCTCGGCCCGCAAGGGCATCCGCTTCGTCGGCGAGGTGCAGCAGGAAGCGCGGGCCAAGGGGACCGAAGATCGGAATGGGGCCGAAACAGAGGGCGTCGATTCCCTGCCGCCACTTATCTCGGACCGGCCATCAATCGCGGTTCTGCGATTCGAAAATCTGTCGGAGGACCGCGCACTCGAACTGATCGCCAACGGTCTCACCGAGGACATTATCGCGCTGCTGGCACGCGTGCCGGGTTTTTTTGTCATCGCCCGCGCGTCCTCATTCGCATATGCGCAGCGGCCGACCGATACGCGGCGGGTCGGTGCCGAACTGGGAGTCCGCTACGTCGTCACCGGCAGCGCACGCAGCTCGACTAATCGCGTGCGGGTCGCTGTTCAACTCGTCGAAGCCGAAAGCGGCAACCAACTGTGGGCCGGGCGCTATGACGTGGAACGCGGCGACACGCTTGACCTACAGGACGAGATCGCTCGCCGCATTATGGTCGAACTGGAGCCGGCGCTGACCAAAGCAGATCTCTCGGTTATTCAGCGGCGAAGAATCGAAAGCGTCGACGCCTGGTCCCATTTTCGTCGTGCGGCCGGCGCCATCGCCATGCAGGGTTGGAACGAAGAGTCGGTTGCCGAGGCGCTAGACAGATCGCGTCAGGCGATTGCGATCGACGCGAACTTTGCACTGGCGCGCGCATTTATAGCTTTGCTCAATGCGTTCGGAGCCAACCTTTCGCTTGTCCCGGACCTTGCTGCCGCCAGAAAAGAAGCGCTCAATGAGGCTGAGCGCGCAGTGACCATAGATCCGAACGCCTCCGATGTCCTCGGATTTGCCGGCTGCGCTTTCGCTGATATTGGCGAACATAAGCGCGGCGTGGAACTGTTGCGCCGAGCACTCGAACTCGACCCGAGCAACGCACAAGCACACGTGGCCCTCGGTGCGTCACTTGTTCTTTTCGGCCGCTTCGACGAAGGCATCCAGAGTATGCAATTCGGCATGCGATCGAGCCCCAAGGATTTTCGATTGACCTTCTGGAGCATGATCCTTGCCTACGCGCTCGGGCGTGCCGGTCGATTCGAGGAGGCATTGGCGGAGGCGTTATCAGCGGCACGGCGCGACGGTCGCCTTTATACAGCGCGCGTTGTCGCTGCCTGGGCACTGACGAAGCTTGGACGCGAGACGGAAGCGCACGGAGCGCTGGCCGAAGCGCGGCGCATCAGGCCCACCCTCAGTCTCGACGAAATCCAGCGCTTTTTCGGCCAGCGCACGGCGCAGGATTTGGAGCCGCTTTGGAACTAGCCCGACCAACAGAGCGACCTTGCAAATAAATTTCGAAGATTGCCTGCTCGACACAGATCGGCGCGAATTGCGGCGAGGCAACCGGCTTGTTGCCGTCGAACCGCAGATCTTCGACGTCTTGATCTATCTTGTCGAGAATCGCGAGCGCGTGGTCAGCAAGGACGACCTTTTCGCTTCGGTGTGGGGCGGCCGAATTGTTTCGGAATCGACCTTGACCAGCCGAATAAATGCCGTGCGAAAGGCAATCGGCGACACCGGCGAGAAGCAGAACCTCATTCGCACTTTCGCAAAGAAAGGCTTTCGCTTCGTCGCGCAGCCCAAACCCAATTGCCAGGATTGGCTGCAAAGTCCTTGGGTGGACTGTCACTCGGCCGGGGCTTCCTAGTTGAGCGAAACCCACGCGACCTTGTCGCCGTGAGAACAAGCGAGTATGCGCCTCGAAAGCATGCCGCCTTCTCCATTTTTTGACAGGACAGCTCAAGACAGCGCGCAGACGTCGTTAATTTAGATTAATCCACTGACTCATTGAAATCGCTGGCTTATCGCAGGCGGAGATGGACGCGCAGGCGTGACTGCCGTAGTTTGCGCCGCGTTCTAATGCGTTCGGAGTTTGCAATGGTCGGCCCTGTAATTGCTATCACCGACACCGTTTTTCCCTCGCTCGATCCGGCCAAGGCGGCGCTCGCACGGCTCAACCCGACCTATCGGATGTCAAAGAGCGCCAACGCTGATGACATTGTAGCGGTCGCCAAGGACGCCGACGCCGTTCTTGTGACGTACGCCAAGCTCACGCGCGAGGTGCTTGCGCAACTCACGCGCTGCAAGGCGATCGGCCGCTTTGGGCTCGGCGTCGACAATATTGATCTCATGGCCGCCAAAGAGAAAGGCATCGCTGTCAATTACGTGCCGGACTACTGCATTCACGAAGTATCCGACCACGCGATGGCACTGCTACTTGCGTTAATTCGGAAAATTCCGCTGTCCAATAAGCTGGTACAGAGTGGACGCTGGGAGATGCCGGCCATTGTGCCGATCCGGCGCATCGAGGGCATGGTGCTTGGTCTCGTCGGGTTCGGCCATATCCCCCGTCTTGTCGCACCCAAAGCGCAGGCCTTCGGCATCAAGGTGACCGCTTACGATCCTTACGTTAAGCCCGACATATTTAAGGCCGCCGGTGTCGAGAGCGTTAACTTCGACACGCTGCTGGAGACTTCCGACTACGTATCGGTGCACGCGCCATTGCTACCGGCGACACGCGGCATGATGAACGCTGCTGCCTTCGCAAAAATGAAGAAAGGCGTTTACATCGTGAATACGGCGCGCGGCCAGTTGATCGACGAGCAGGCGCTGATCGCCGCGCTCGATTCCGGCCACGTTGGCGGCGCTGGACTTGACGTCGTGGCAGCAGAGCCGCTTGCCAAGGATTCACCGCTGCTTGGCCGCGACAATGTCATCATCTCTCCGCACACTGCGTGGTATTCGATCGAAGCCCTAAACGAACTGCAGACCAAATGTGCGAGCGATGTCGCGCGGGTGTTGAGCGGCGAAAAGGCGGTTTACCCGATTTCAGCCTAGAATACGATGCTTGACCGTATCGATCTCGAACCAGTCTTCTTCGCCCCATTTGTTTCATCTCTAATGCGAGTCGAGTCACAATGGATCGACTACAACGGCCATCTCAATATGGCTTACTACAACGTGCTATTCGATCGTGCGGTCGATGAGGTCTATGAGCTCATTGGCATTGGCGCCGACTATCTCAAAAATCACAAGCATTCGACTTTCACCGCCGAAGTGCACGTGCGCTACGTGCGCGAGCTGCAGAAAGATGATCCGGTTCGCGTTACGTTCCAGCTGCTCGACTACGATTCAAAGCGCATCCATTATTTCGAGCAATTGTTTCACGCGACCGAGGGCTGGGTCTCGGCGACTTCGGAAAACATGACGCTGCACGTCGACATGACGGCGAAGAAAGTCACACCGTTTCCAGCCACAATCATGCGCACACTCGCGCGCATGAAGGCCGCACATGCGCAATTGCCCCGTCCGGAAGCCGCGGGCCGGCGCATCACGATGCTGCAGTAGGGGGCCTGGCACGTTTATTTCCCGACTAGTTTGGTCGCGTCGTCCCGCACGCTGGCGTCGATCAGCGAGCGTGTCGCCACAGCCTTCGGAACTACACCGGCTTTGACGAACAATTCCTGCATCCAATCGATGCGGTCGGCCGGAATCGCCAGCGTCGGGTCGATCTGCTTTTCGCGGACCGCCTGGTCATAGATGAATTCAGCACGCGTGTCGTCCGGCTTAGCGTTGGTCATTTCGTGAGCGATCTTGATGGTCTCGTTACGGTGGGTGGCCGCATATTTGTAGGCGTCCATTTCCGCCGCGACGAATTTGACGAGATCGTCCCGGCGCTCGGCCAGAACCTTGCTGCTGGTTGCTATGCACAACCGAATGAACTTTGGTACCGCGCTGCCGCCTTTGGCAAGCACCTTGATATTTGATGGCATCACCGCCTCGAACTCATTGGACACCACCGCGGCATCGGTGATCCCCGCAACCAAAGATTTATAGCGATCGAGATCGGCGCCTTGCGTCGCCAGCTTCACGTCCGCAAAAGGAACATTAGCGGCGCCTAGCATGCCGCGGAACAAAAGGTCAGGCAGTGACCCCGGGGATGAAATAGCCACCGTCTTTCCCTTGAGATCGGCCAGAGTCTTGATTTCCGCTTTTGCCAAGACCACTTGCGGCACGCCTGGCCATGTACAGCCGATGATTTTCACTCCTGTGTCACGCACGCCAGCCACGATCGATTCTGCTGCACCCATGTCGACGCTGTCGATCTCGCCCGAGATCAGCGCTTTCATAAGCGTCGCGCCGGCCTTGATCTGAAGGAGCTCTACCTTCAACCCACGCTTGGCGGCGAAGCCGCCCTTGTCGACCATCGCGATGAATCCTGCATCGCTCTTGGCTTCAAGGATGCCATGCTTCCAGATTTTCTCCTGAGCTTCGGCGCTCGTCAGCGCGACGCCGACGATAGCGGCGGCAAGCGAGAGCGATTTCTTGTGCAAGTGAATCCTCCGGTATCGACTTTGTTTATGCGCAGGCTAAGTCCTTGAGGTTCTATGCGCAATATTACGAATTCTTGCGTTACAGACATTCCGCTGTCTCAACGCAATTCCTAAATGCGAAATTCACCGCCGCGCTTGCGGCCCTGATCGACGTTGAGGAACAGATCCTCCAGCCGTGGCCGCTTCTTGATCAGGCCCTGCTCATATGAATAGTCGACAAGCGTCTCGAGAACCCTGCGGTTTTTATCCGTAAGCCCGTATTCCCATGGATCGGGGCCGAGAGTTCGTTCTTGCTCCTCCCAGGCGTCGCGATACCAGGCGAGCGGCACGATTCGCGGATTTACCAAGCGCTTTATGGCGATGGTTTTTGCTTCACTGAACGCTCTGAACAAATTGACTGCGAGCCACGGGTGCTCTTCCGCCAATGTCAGACGGATACCGAGCACATGCATGATCGGGAAAATGCCGGTTCGCTTGAAGTAAGCGATCTCCTCGGCCTTGTGATCGGGAAAGAGCCGCGCGACGCGCGGATCTTTGGCGACGAACGGCTTGATGAGGTCAGAATGGAAAACCGCGTCGAGCTCACCCTCGGCCAGCATGGTTTCAACTGACTTATCGTTCGGCAGGCAGGAATATTTTATGTCCGCCGGGAATGTGACTCTCACGTCGTCCTCGATCTCGGCAACCCACTCGATGCTATTCAGCGGCACGTCATATTCGTGCTGGAGGATGCCGCGCATCCAAAGCACTGCAGTGGTCATCATCGTCTTAACGCCGATCTTGCAGCCACGCAGGTCCGCGGGCTTGGTGATGCCCTTCGCCGTATTGATGAACATGAAGCCGTGTCGGAAACGCCGATGCAGAAAAACCGGGATGGCGCGGAATGGCAGGTTGTTGTCGCGCGCGGCGAGATAAGATGAGCTCGATAACTCGGCGACGTCGAATTCACCACCGCTTAGGAAACGCCAATGTCGCGTCGCTGAGTCCATGTCGGTGAGGATGGTCAGATCGACGCCGTCGACTTCGACTTTTTCATTGAGCAGAGGACGGACAATCTCGTAGTCACCACAGGCAAGCGTTAGTGGAATTTTTTTCGGCATACGAAACTCTTTCCAAGTCCTGCTTCAAGAGCGATTCCGACTGCCCGCTTTCAGCCGCGCCAGTTGGCGGGTTGATGGCATCCGCATGTCGGCGGCCAACTCATCGCGCGCCAGATTTTCGATGATTGCGAACAGTACGGAGCGTGTGGTCGTAATGTCGGCCGCAAGCACGCTGCGTACGGCGATGCGATTGACCTCCTCGGCGAGCGGCACCAATTTTTCTCGCAGCCGGCGGCCCTTTGGCGTGAGGAAGACATACACTTTCTTGCGATCGTCACCACGCTTGCGGCGCATGACATAACCGAGCCGCTCCATCGCCTTGAGGGCCGAGAAAGTCGTTGGTTCCATGACACCGGCCTGTTCGCTCAATTCGCGCTGGGTCAACCCATCGGTCTCCCAGAGGATGCGCAGAAATGTCCAATGCCCAAACGAAACTGCATGCGCCGCAAGGCGCATCTGCAGCGCGCGCACGAGCGCACGTGTGGCATCTTTGACCAGATGCGCTAGGCGATCATCCGGTACCGCTTCCCGCCAGTGACGCAGGATCGATTGTGTGTTGGGCTGTGGGCGCGTCATGGCAAGGCGACTTGATGATCGAGGCGCACTTCGGAGCCTTCGCGGGCGGAACGCAGCATTGCCAGCAGGACTTCTACCGTGGCCGTCGCCCAGGCACCATTATGAATAGGCGCTTTGCCGTTCACGACGGCCTGATAAAGCTCATCGATGACTTCAGCGCGTGGTGCCTTGGGTGGTGGCAGCGCGTCGAGCTGAGCTGAACCATCTTGATAGATCATGACGCCGTTCGGGAGTGCGCGAAGATCCGCGCGTTCGCAGCTCACCAGCAGGGTTCCAAAATGCTGGTGCGCACCTGTGTGCGCGGCGGGAGGCCTAAATTCAGCGCCGCCGTAGTTGCGGGTATTCTTGAAGGCGATTTCGGCTTGTGGAGTGGCGAAGTGACGCCGAGAGGGCGTCGCGTAAGGCGTCTTTGTTTCACCCATTTCCCCAACCCAGCCCTGAAATTCATCGGAATCGAAATGACCGTAACCGTTGTAAGTAAGCGAGGCGAAGGCACCGTTTTTAAAAGTGAGCAGCGCCGCATAGGCGCCCTCAGTGGGGCGCCGCATATCCCAGGAACCTGTAACGGCGCGCACGCTTGCGACCAGGCCGCCTCCGACGAGCCGTACAATATCCACCTGATGAGCTGCCTGATTGAACACTGCGCCGCCGCCCTGAGCTGTATCGAGTTCTTCCGGACGACGCGGGCGATACAGATAATCCGTATAGTTGATGGCGTTGATCATGCGCACGCGACCGAAATCGCCACTCTCCATGAGGGCGCGCACGTGCTCGACCGGTGCGTCGAATGAGTGACTGTGGCCGACGACGATGTGCACGCCGGAGCGACGCGCCGCATTCATAATTGTGCCGCACTCATCTAGAGTAAGCGCCATCGGCTTTTCGATGAGCAGGTGTTTGCCGTGCTGCGCCGCAAGCGTGGCGTGTTGGGCGTGATACTGAGGTGGGGTAGCCACGTAAATCGCCTCGACGGCCGGATCAGCGCATAACTCCTCGATGTTTGCACAGCTCCTGGTGGAGAAGTCCGCGGCAAAACGTTGCCGGGCTTCGGGCCGTGTGTCGGTACCCGCCACCAGGGCGACCCGGGGGTCGCTGGCGAACGTCGGCAGCATCACACTAAATGCGCGGCCGAGACCGGCCACGCCCAGACGGAGCTTACGTTCGCTTGCGCCAACCATCGACAAGGCCCCGCCTATTTTCTAGTGTTATCTTAGATATCTAAGGAAGGACGCGCGACAGAAATTTCGCATTGCGTCTGGCGAGGGAAATGCCGCGATGATGACCGCCGAAGAAAATGAACTGCTGTGCCGCGTTGAAGGAAATGCCCCGATGGGCCAAATCATGCGCCGCCACTGGATTGCGGCGTGCCTATCCGAGGAGATAGGAGAGCCCGATAGCACGCCGGTTAAAGTTAGACTTCTCGGCGAGGATCTCGTCGTTTTCCGGGACAGCAAAGGCCGCGTGGGCGTACTCGATGAATATTGCTCGCACCGGCGTGCATCGCTCGTGTTTGCACGCAACGAGGAGTGCGGCTTGCGTTGCCTCTATCACGGATGGAAGTTTGACGTGGACGGCAACGTAGTGGAAATGGCATCGGAACCAGCGAACAGCCTCATTCCGGAACGGGTCAAACACATGGCCTATCCCGTGCGCGAAGCTGGCGGCTTCGTGTGGGCTTACATGGGTCCCCTCGAAGAGATGCGCGAATTCGAGCCTCCGGCATTCGCACCCACGTCGGATGTGCGCGTCAGCGCCACCAAAGTGCGGGTGCGTTGCAACTGGGCGCAAATCCTCGAAGGCCAGATTGATTCAGCACATTCTTCAAGTCTGCATTCCTCCGACATGGTGCCGGCGCAAGTCGACAGCGCAAAAGCGACGGAGGCAAACTGGCTGCGCCCATCCACCGATAAAGCGCCGCTCTTCCAGATCGAACGCACCAGCTACGGATTTCGCTACGCGGCGATCCGGCATCCGATCAAGAACGAAGCGACCCACGACTACATCCGCACCACCGTCTATATTGCCCCGTTTACGGCGCTGATCCCGCCCAACAACGTACATAATGTTGCGACGCTGCTAGCCCCGGAGGACGATCACACTACAATCTTTTACTTCATAGCCTGGAGCGGCGCGGACAAGCCTGGCATTGACGCCGACGCGTGGCGCAAATTTAACGTGCTGCAATGGGGCGTCGACGTCGATCGCAATTTCAACGCAATGCGCACCCGTGACAATCTCTACCATCAGGACCGCGCGGCGATGAAACAAGGTAATTTCACCGGCATCAGTGGCATACCGAATCAGGACATCGCTATGTGGGAATCGATGGGTCCGATCAGTGACCGCTCCAGGGAGCGTGTCGGCGCCAGCGACGTAGCGGTGGTGGCGTTCCGGCGCCTGATGGTGGAGGCGGCTCGCACCATGAGCAATGGCGGGCGGGCGATCGGGACCACCGAACCGCACATCTCGCACGCAACCATCAGTTCATACGAAGGGGTCGTTCCGAAGACAACGAACTGGCGAAGCCTTGGTGGCGGTAGTGAAGCGCCGCTTCAACGCGCCGGCAAAGAACCACAAGTCGTCAGATAGACGGTAGAAAGTCAGGGAGGATTCACGATGAGGAAAACGACGCTCGTTTACGCGCTTGGGGCGCTGACGCTCCTTGCGACTTCCTCGGCCTCCGCTCAGGACAAGTTGAAATTGGCAATCGGCCAGCGCGGCAATTGGGACACCTCGGTGTCGGAAGTCGGCCGGCTTGCAGGTATCTTCAAGAAGCATGGCCTGGAACTCGAGATCGTGTACACAAATGGCGCGGGCGAGACCCAGCAGGCGGTGATCTCGGGCAGTGTCGATATCGGCATTGCTGCCGGTGTCATGGGCGTACTCAGTGCCTATTCCAAAGGCGCTCCCGTGCGCGTGATCGGCGCAGAAACGACAGGCGCCAATGATCTTTATTGGTATGTAAAGGCCGACTCCCCGATCAAGTCTCTGAAGGACACCGATGACAAGATTCTCGCCTACTCAACCAACGGGTCTTCCACCCACGGCATCGTCACGGCCTTCATGAAACAATACCAACTCAAGGCCAAGCCGACTGCGATGGGCGGTCCGGCCGCCAACCTGACAGCGGTGATGTCAGGACAAATCGACGTGGGTTGGGCAGCGCCACCGTTCGGGCTAGATCAACTCGATCAGAAAGAGATCCGCATTATTGCGACCGGTAACGATGCCGATGCATTCAAGGGTCAGACGGTGCGGCTCAATATCGTCAATGCCAATTATCTGAACGCGCACAAGGACGTGGTCGATCGCTACATGAAAGCCTACCGCGAAACCATCAATTACATGTACACCGATCCAAATGCTTTGAAGGTCTATGCGGACTGGCTCAAGATCAGCGAGGCCAAGGCCAAGCGCACTCGCGATGAGTTTTTTCCGCGCGCAGCCGTTGAGCCTGACAAGATCGTTGGGCTCGAAACGATCGTGAAGGACGCGGTCGCTTTGAAGTTTACGGTCGCGGAAATAACCAAGGCCCAGCTTGACGACCTGATTCGAATCCCACCGCGGTAGCCGTTCTCAATGTCCCGTGGCCAGCGTTGCCAGTCGGGCGGGATCATCCGGCAGCCGATTGCCGCGCCAGACCACGTGCAGATCAGGGCGAACCAGCAGCAGATCGTAACCATAGACATCGCGTGGGCGTTCCTCGGCGATGTCGAGGACCGTGAAAGGCGCAGTGTAGGATGCGAAGGCTCGAGCGAGCGACGCGCTATCGGCTCGTGTACCGGCTAAGCGCAAAAGCGTGTAGCCATCGCTGATCCGGTCGTGCAGTGCCGCGCCGTCGGCAAGCCATACGTGCGGCAGGCGCGCGCCCGGACAGCTCGTCGGCACATATTTCATGAAATCAGGTTGAGGGGCATCGCCGACTTCCGGCCAGATAACCGGAGATCCAGCATATCGGTAGCCTAGCTCGGCCCCGATCATCTCGTTGCTCTTGCGCTGCTCCACATCGGCGATACGCACAAGATTTACGCGCGTCTCAGCGCCCTCCGGCGTCTTGTCGCGAATATTGGGCTTATAGGCCGCGCGCCAAGCGCGTCGTCCGCGTGAGGCATAGCGCGAGGCTTCGACGTTGCGCTCGCCGATCTGCCGGCGTTCGATTTCGTACGATGCCAGAAGGGCCGGCCCACCCCACCCTTTCAGCGTCGCAGCCAGCTTCCACGAGAGATCGATCGCGTCGCCGACGCCGCTGTTCATGCCCAGCCCGCCGGTTGGGATCACAAGATGTACCGCGTCGCCGGCAAGGAATACCCGGCCCTCCCCATAGCTGTCAGCGAGCAGCAAATTCTGCCTCCATGGCGCGCACGAAAGCATCTCGTACTTCACCGGCATGGCGACCGCCTGCTCGAACATGACCTTCATGTCGTCGTCGCTGTCCACGACGGAATGCAGGGTGAAATGACGGGTGGAATCCTGCACGATCAGGAATGTCGAATGGGCATCGGCAACGTGATAATGCCGCCCTTTGCCGATCGGGATGCGGTCGAACAGATCGTCGCAACGATAAAGCGCCTGCCACAGTTGCAACAGATTGGCCTCGCCCTGAAGATTGATGCCGAGCTGGCGACGCACATTGCTCGAACCACCGTCGCAGCCGACGAGATATTGAGCGCGCAGTTCCAGTGTTGTTTTGCCGCATTTGACCTGCGCGCCCACGCCCCCGCGGTTCTGTTTGAACGAAATAAATTCACAGCCGTAGCGGACATCGACGCTCGACAGGCTCTCTGCGACCGACTTAAGCAGCGGCTCGAGTGTATACTGAGAGATGAGTTGATAAGGCTCGAGCGGCATCGAGCCGTCGTTGCAGGCTGCAATTTCCGCCCGTGCCTGCGCGACTGACGGATACGGCAGGTGCAGCAGCGGCGGTTCGACTAGCGACGTAACAATGAACACGTCCATGGGGGCATCGCGTGGAAAACCGGCGTTCCGGATACTCTCGGCGATGCCAAGACGGCGGTAGATCTCCATGGTTCGAGCGTTGCACCGCTCCATCTTCGGAAGGAATTGCGGCGCATCTTTCTGCTCAAGCAGGATACAGTTCACGCCGCGGCGGCCGAGGTCGATCGCAAGCGTCAAGCCGACCGGGCCGGCACCGACAATAATGACTTCGGTATCCATCGCCTGGCTTAGTCGATCGGGCCGCTGGAGAACCGCCGCCCGGGCACGGTGAGGAAATAGCCGACCGCCTGACCGCCATCGGAGCCAACGACACTCCCGGTCGTGTAACGCGATTCATCACATGCAAGAAACACGGCCGGCCCGGCGATGTCCTCGCGCGAGCCGACGCAGCCCATGGGCACCCCCTTTGCGCCTGCCCTCGTAGATTTCCGGATTGGCATACATTGCCTCGGTGCCAGGCGTGCGGATATAGCCGGGCGTGATCGCGTTGGCGCGGATGGCATCATCGTCAACATCGCTTCGATCGCTGGTCTCTTTCTCTGCAACGGGGCCGGGGCCTACAGCGTGGTGAAGGCGGGTCTGATCGAGGAACGCGCCCTTCAGGCCGATATTCATCGTGGGATCCCAAGCCGTCTCTGGCAGCGCCTCTAGTTTTCCGGGCACAATCTTCATGGCGTTATTGACTACGACGTCGATGCGCCCGCACTCCTTGACGATCGTATCGACGAGCCAGTTGATGTCCGCAGATTGGCTACGTCGGCGACGACAGGAAGGCTCTTGCTACCGAGTGTCGCAGCATCTTTCGCGGTGGCCTCGGCGGTTGCCGGATCGATGTCATTGACGACGACATGGACGCCTTCGCGCGCATAGGCCAATACGATATCGCGGCCGATGCCGCGGCCGCCGCCAGCAACCAGCGCCACCTTGTCCTTCAGTCGCACAGGGTTCCCCCTAAGTTGTTTGAAATCCGTTGGAAAAATCACGCTAAAGCGGCGGCAAAAGGCCGACAAGACCGTCCGGCCTCGAAAATGGCACCTATGAGTGCCATCTTTACATTGAAAGAATCATTCGGCGGCCTTGAGCCGCCCTTACCGGACAAAATGGCCGAGCCGAAGCGTAACGACCCTGCTCCGTTGAGCCCACAGCCCGTTACGGGCGGCATCGCCGCGCGCGCGCTCGGTGCGCGGGCTGCACCCTATCTAGGCGATCTCAATCGCGAGCAGCGCGAGGCCGTGGAGACGTTGGATGGCCCTGTGCTGGTGCTGGCGGGTGCTGGAACTGGCAAGACACGCGTCCTGACGACGCGTATTGCGCACATCCTCAACCTTGGCCGCGCGCAGCCAAGCCAGATTCTCGCCGTGACTTTCACCAACAAGGCCGCGCGCGAGATGAAAGACCGCGTTGGCCAGATGGTCGGGCAGATCGTCGAGGGCATGCCGTGGCTTGGTACCTTCCATTCCATCGGCGTGAAAATTCTCAGGCGTCATGCCGAGCTGGTCGGATTGAATAATAATTTCACGATTCTCGACATCGATGACCAAATCCGCCTGATCAAGATGGTCCAGGAGGCCGAGAAGCTCGACGAAAAACGATGGCCTGCGCGTGTGCTCGCCATGCTGATCGACGGATGGAAGAACCGCGGGCTAACGCCCGAGCAGGTGCCATCCGGCGAAGCCGCGAGCTTCGCGAACGGCAAAGGTAAGAAGCTGTACATCGCGTATCAGGAGCGGCTGAAAACGCTAAACGCCGCCGACTTTGGCGATTTGCTGCTGGAGAACATCCGGTTGTTTCGACAAAACGCGGATGTGCTCCGCTCGTTTCAGGATCGGTTCAAGTTCATTCTGGTCGACGAGTATCAGGACACGAATGTTGCGCAGTATTTGTGGCTGAAGCTGCTGGCGCAGACGGCGCCAGCTGCTCCATCTGGTGGCCTCGCCCTTCGAGACGCATCGCTTCGCGATGCTACTCAGGATGAGCAGGGAGGAAGCGCCATAGGCGAAGTCTCCGTCTCTCATTCTGAGAAGCGAGGGCAAAGCCCAAGCGTCTCCGAGGCTGCGACCAGGGCCTTTCCCCGCCCTCCAAAAAACATCTGCTGCGTGGGCGACGATGACCAGTCGATCTATGGCTGGCGCGGGGCCGAGGTCGATAACATCTTGCGGTTCGAGCATGACTTTCCCGGCGCGAAGGTCATCAGACTCGAAAGAAATTACCGCTCAACGGGACATATTCTCGCGGCCGCCTCCCATCTCATTGCCTACAACGAAGGCCGCCTTGGCAAGACGCTTCGCACCGAAGATGAACTGGGCGAAAAGGTGCAGGTCACCGGCGCCTGGGATAGCGAGGAGGAGGCGCGCGCGATCGGCGAGCAGATAGAGCAGTTCCAGCGTGAGGCGCGCGAGCGCGGCGAGGATCATCCGCTTGACGAAATCGCGGTTCTCGTGCGGGCCTCGTTTCAGATGCGCGAATTTGAAGACCGTTTTATCCAGCTCGGCCTACCCTATCGCGTGATCGGCGGTCCACGCTTCTACGAGCGCGCCGAAATCCGCGATGCGCTCGCCTATCTGCGCGTCATTGCGCAGCCGGCCGATGACCTCGCTTTCGAGCGCATCCTTAACGTGCCAAAGCGTGGGCTCGGCGATGCCACCCTGCAGATGCTACATGACTATGCACGCAAAAAACGCATTCCGCTCACAGAGGCCGCCACCGCGCTTTCCGCGACCGACGAGCTGAAGCCGAAGCCTCGCACAGCCCTTCGCGACCTAATGGAGTGCTTTGAGCGCTGGCGCATCAAGAAAGATTCAATGCCGCACACCGAGCTCGCCGAGATCGTGCTCGATGAGTCTGGCTACACGGAAATGTGGCAAAAGGACCGCTCCGCCGACGCCGTCGGCCGCCTGGAAAACCTCAAGGAGCTGGTGCGCTCCATGGAGGAGTTCGAGAATTTGCAAGGCTTCCTCGAGCACATCTCGTTGGTGATGGATCGCGAGGGGACAGAGTCGGAGCAGGCCGTCAACATCATGACTTTGCATTCGGCGAAGGGTTTGGAGTTCGATTGCGTGTTCCTGCCCGGCTGGGAGGAAGGCCTGTTCCCACACCAACGATCACTCGACGAGAATGGCCGCGCCGGCCTAGAGGAAGAGCGCCGCCTCGCGCATGTCGGCCTCACACGCGCAAGAAAGCGCGCCAGGATCTACTTCGCCACCAACCGGCGCATCCACGGCATGTGGACCTCGACGGTGCCCTCGCGCTTCCTCGATGAGTTGCCGGAGACGAATGTGGAGGTGAAAGAAGCTGCGGGCGGCGTCGGTGGGTTTGGCATGTCGGGTTATGGCGCCTCGCGCTTCGACGAGATGAATGCTTTCGGCTCGAGCTACACCACTCCGGGCTGGCAGCGCGCACAAGCGCGCAAGGGGCGCGGCGGATTCTACGACAACGGCCAGCCGCGCCATGTGCCGGATAGCGTTTTCGATGAGACCGGTGGCGACGCTGACGAGCAAGTCCGGCCAAAAAAGATGCGCCGAGGCGGTGCGAAGCGTGACGCCAATCGCAAGCCTCTCGTCATCGAAGGCGAGCTGGTCGCAAAATCTACCGGCACGGTGTCCTCTTTCACAGTCGGCGCGCGGGTGTTTCACCAGAAATTCGGCAACGGCAATGTGGTGGCTGTGGACGGCAACAAGCTCACTATCGCCTTTGACAAGGCGGGCGAGAAGCGCGTGGTTGATAGTTTTGTCGACAAGGCGTGAAAGGCTCCCGGCGACACCTCACGATCCTTCACTCTCAATACGACGTCAGCAACTCGATCTTGCTATTAGCCAGGAACAGCCACTTGGCCAGCAAGCCGGCAAGGTTTCGGATGATGCGCTCGCCTGATAAGCACGAACCTGCTTCGATCATTGTGCTCGTTCGGTTGCACCCCTGTCATCGGCTTCCGTAGGCCCTTGAGCGCCGGTTTCAAGAAGGCTCGCGAGTATGCTTGGGTCGGTCGCGGTACGCACGATCATCGGCTCTTCGCGGCCGCGAATTGAAACTTCCGTGCGGCCGAGCGCATCCGCCGAGATGCCGCCGGTGGCAAACACCTCTTCCGAAACGATGGCCTTGCAATCCAGCGCTTTCGTCATGTCCTGCAATCTTGCTGCCACGTTTACGGGATCGCCCAGCGCGGTGAACACGGTGTGATCCTGAAAACCGATGTCCCCGATAATGACCTCGCCGCCATGAATCCCGATACCGTACTGGATCGGCTCGGGCAAATCGGAAGCGAGCTGATGGTTCATGTATTCGACATTGGTCGCGATGTTCGCGGCACCACGTATCGCCTGTCGGCAAGCAGTTTTCGGGTCGGCATCAATCCCGAACAACGCAAGGACACCGTCGCCGACAAACTGATTCGGCCGGCCGCCCGCGTCGAGCGCTGCCTGCGAGCACGCGCCGAGGAAGCGATTGATGAGAAAGACGACGTCGAATGGCAGCCGCGCCTCGGCGAGTTTGGTCGATCCGCGCATGTCCACGAACATGCTGACAATGTAGCGCTCCGTGCCGATATTCATGTTGCGACCTTTGCGCAGCAGATTGGCGTTCATATTTGCTGGCAGAATCGGAATGACGGCCACGTCCGCCTGCGGCCGAAGTTGGCAAGCAAGGCGGATCGAGGGGTTCGCGGAAACGCCGATGCTTTCGAGCACGAAAGCCTCGCGCCCTGAAGGCCGCGGCAGGCTGCTGCGATCGCTCAAAACTCGGATGCGGCACGTCGAACAGCGCGCACGACCGCCGCACACGCTAGCATGCGGAATCTTGAATCGCAGGCTGGCTTCGAGAACGCTTAAGCCTTTCGGCACGCGCACCTGCCGGTTTGGATATGAAATTGTGATCATGCCGCGCCTGCGTTCGCGCAATGTGCGCACGCCGCGCGCTGCGAACACCAGCACGATCGCAGCGCCATAGGCGATGGGGAAATAAAAGAGGCTGATTTCGGTAATCAGCCGCGCTTGCTCAGTGGGAATCCGCTGCAGGTTTTCATTGCGCCATTCTGGATCATCGGCAAGCTCAGCGACCTCGCGTCCGCCATGATGCGCGCCGATCATGGCGAGCGGCGGCAATAGGATGGCGATGGCGAGAAGTATTGGGGCCGCCCAATCAAAAAACGACTTCAGCCGCAGCCAGAAGTACAGGCCGATGCAGGCGTGCGTCCACGCGACCGTCAGCGAAATGAATTGCACGGCAATGTTATGGGGCGCCGTGACCCAATAGGCGAATAGCGCTGTGGCGTAATTGAACGGGGGTACTCCGAACAGTGCGCCGGGGAGTCGTTCGGCACCGAGGTGACTGGCGAGCCAAAGCGGAATGCTCAGCCCCAGAACGAGCTGTGTGATCTCAGCAGCCGAGTAACGAAAATGCCGCCGTTGATAGAGCGCCCATAGGCCGAGCGAGAAGTGGACGATTGCAGCAAGGTAGAGGGTGTCATTGACAATCGGAATTCGCCACCACCAAACGTGATATTTCAGCCACGTCTCCATCGCGTCGTACGAAATGTTGCCGAGCGCATGATTGAAAAAATGCGAAAAGATGTAAGTGAACATGACGAGGCCGGTGGCAAGCCGCACCTGGCGCACGCCGATGCCGCGCAGCCACGTCGCAAACGTGGTGTGCGCGCTTGTCCCGACGTCACCGATCCGGGGGGCCTGTACCGTCACGTTAACCATCGTTGAATGGCGATTCAGCAAAAAAGGCCGCAACATTAAAAATCGCGCGCGTCGAAGCCGTGCCTCCTGGCCCTGTCATATTGCTTTATTGGCGTCGCGCAACCGCCGGGCCAGCATGCCCATTATATCAAGGGCGAAAGTCGGCGCTCGGCTCACTAGGGACACAAAATCCTTCTTCGAGACAGGAACCAGCGCGACATCGGTTTTGGCGACGGCGGTGGCACTGCGCGGCGCGGAGTCGATCAGTGCCATTTCGCCGAAAATATCATTGGTCTCGAGGGTGGCGAGCAGGCGATTGCCGAGCTGGATTTCGACCCGTCCGCTCTTGATGACGTAAAGCTCTTTCGCCGTTTCCCCCTCTTTAAAGATCGTTTCGCCCGCTTTCAGGTACCACACAGGGATGTCTGATTCGGCGAGAAAGCTAAAACCAACGACGTCATCCGACATTGGCCGCGCCCCTAAAGTTTCAGCTCCTTTTCGAGCTTGGCTTTGCTCTCGATGCAGTAATAGCCAGACAGTCGGGTGACCAAATTCATGCGCATCCATTCGTTGAGGATCCTGCTCACGTTTTCCCGCGCAATGCCGGCCATTGCGGCTACGTCGCTCTGACTTAGTTTTTGCCGGATCACAATGCGGCCGCCGCCGACTTCGTTGCCGAAGGCCTTAGCAAGATCGAGCAACGCTCGCGCAACGCGCCCCTTGACCGGTAAAAATGTTCCCGCTGCAACGACCTGATCGGTATCGCGCAAGCGGGCGGCGAGTAGGCTGAGGAGATGTTTGTAGATTTCGGGATTCTTCTGGGCGACCGCTTCAAATGCGGACCGGCTGATGAAACTCAGCTTGCAATCACGCAGTGCAGAAACGGACGCCGACCGTGGACGCCTATCAATCATCGCCATGTCGCCGACGATCGAACCGGGACCCAATATGGCAAGGATGCGCTCGGCGCCAGTGGGCGACACCATGCTGACCTTGAGCAGTCCCTCATTGAGACGGTAGCAACCGTCGCCCGGATCACCAGCCAGAAAAAGGATCTCGTCGGCGGCCAGTTTGACCGGTTTAGCATTTGCGAGAAGGCCAGCCGATAGCCGTTCCGGCAGGTCCGACAGAAGGTCGGTGGGACGCGAGGAAGAAGCCATCAGATACCCGACGCGAACCAGTCCAAAATGCCCCCAGTCTTTTTAGCAGAAACTGCATCAAAAAGCGCATTGGTTTGGCCGGCGTCGCAACGGGACCATTGGAACCAGGGCCCGGAAGCGGCTCACCGCTGTGATAACTGCATCTTACGGCGGCTCTTTTTGCTGGTCGCCGCGAGCTGGATCGCACCACGCACCGTCGCGAAAATAGACGAAAGGGAGGGATTCCCCTCACAGTTGGCGCGTTGCGAGCATTCGAATTGGGACGGAATTCGGTAAAAAATTAAGAAACAAAGGCGCCACGCGCCCGCTGCGGTTCCCAATTGGTCGCATACAACATCGTGGCTTCGCAGGCGACTACAACAAATGGCAGCAAGGATCACTTCGGCCAGCCTAAGGCGCGATCTTTAGTCGATGTGGTGTTTACTCGCGGCGGTAGAGGCCAGTGAAGGTGACCCTTGTGTCTCCCACCAGCAACCAAACCCCTACGCGCCGCATCCGAACCAGGCAGCGGCCGCTTCGCATCGAAATCGACGCCTCGGCATGTGTTCGGATCGGAATCGGCAAGCGCCGGCAAGGCAACCCCGAGGTTCAGCGCACGATCGACAGTCATAATGTGCGCGGCCACCGCCACCAGCCCAATGCCTTTCATTGCATATTTTCCTTCAGTGCTCCGACGTCGCCAATACGCTTTTGAGAGGGCTGGCGAATTCCGCGACAAGCTTTTAGCATAAATGGAATCAGCTGGCTGACGGACAGGGCTGGAGGGAGACTTATGAGAAGGCAAGCGGTGCCGGTGGCGGTGCTCGGCTTGACGCTCGCTTCATGCGTCGGCGTTTATGGTCCAAAAGGCAATGATGTCGGCGGAATCATCCCCTGGTCGCCGGAAGCCGAGCGCTACGCACTCGATATTGCCCAGAGCAATTGCGGCCGCTTCAATAAATTCGCGGTCATCACAAGCATTCATCGAGTCTACGGCGATTACATCTCGTATGCGTGCTGGTGGAAGCCGCCGTACCAGTCGCGCCGGCACCTATACTGAAAACATACTGAAAACAAATTACGGCGCTGTCGTACCGATTGCTCGTCGGGGCTTAGTCATGCGAACTCTAAAAAACTCAGCCGGCGCCCCAGCCAGCATCGGAATCACCACCACAAGGACAACTCCGAACACGAGCACGCCCGGGGCGCACCCATAATTGGCTTTTGCCCAGAGGCTGTGTGCCCAAGCAGGTAATTGTTGCCCTCAAATAACCCTACACCATCCACCGGCCTGGACGCCCCCGATGGCCTCGCCATCCTGGAGCACAATGTTGGTGGCAATTCCGACGGCCGTTCGTCACCAACCGAAGCGGGCCGCTTACTTCTTCTCCAGCATCAGATGGCCCCGCTGGCCGATCACGCGTTGTGCCGCGTGGGCGAATCGGGCGAGCAGCCACGGGAGCGTGACTTCAAGACGCACTCCCGCCTCATACACATCGATGACGCCCGAAGCGCGCTGCCCGAGCGCCGCGACACGGAAGGTCAACCGGTCACCGGTCCAGACCTCTTCCTCCAGCGACAACAGCCAGGCGAATTCGGTCTTGGCGCGGCCGAACCCATCCTTGATGCGCCGCAAGGCCTCGTCCTTGCCGAGCCGATGGGGAATTACAATGATGAGCGGTTCCGACATCGCAGAGGTATCTCCCTGATGCTGACGGGCATGTAGGGATGACGGCCGTTCAGAAAAAGGGCGCACTGGGCTGCCGATTTGGGGAATGAAATGGCCGGGTCAAGCCCGGCCATAACACTGCATGCATACTGCTCTCAGGGATGTTTTTCGTTCTTGGCAGCGCGCATGCCCTGGCTTGCTGCATCTTGTTCGCACATATAGGCACCGGCTTTCGTCTTGCCGTACTCCTTGTAGCCCGTGAAGTGATAGATTTTTGAATCCGTATTGGCCCAAACGACGGTGCCTGTGCCGCATCGGAACCTAGCCTGCGCCTCGGTCGGATACTGGTTTGCACCGGTCGGCGCTGTCGAGGCCGGCCGAGCCCCTGTGGTTGCCGCAGGCGCGGACGGAGCCGTCGTGGGCGCGGTTGTCGTTCTTGTCTGCGCAGGTGGCTGAGCCATAGGGGCAGGTGCCGGCTGCGCGACGGTTCCGCCTGCACGACACTGCGTCACGTAGGCTTTCTCCGTTATTCCCTTGGCCTGATTGTCTGCCTTATTGGCACGCCATTCGTCTCGGCACGCCTTGGCCGTCTTTTGCCCACCACCAGCTGGTGCTGGCGCCGCCGCCGTATTCTGCTGCGAGGACGGTTGCGCGGCCGCTCCGCCTGCCCGACACTGCGCGACGTAGGCCTTTTCCGTTATTCCTTTGGCCTGATTTGCATCTTTATTGGCCCTCCATTCTTCTTGGCAGGCCTTGACTGTCTTTTGCTGCGCGAGAGCCGGAAAAGACAGAACTGATGCGCCGATGATGGCGCAGCTGATTGCTATGATGGTTCGCATGTCTTCAAACTCCTGGCTTTACGCCGTTGAGGCGGTTACGCCGCCCTTTCGCACTTCTTCATGAAGCTGTTTTTAGCCGCGCCGGAGAGCGGCTTGCCCTCCTTGCTGACGGCTTTAGACTCGCACGCATCCTCCTTGCACTTTTTAATGAAACTGGTCTTGGCTGCACCGGAAAGAGGCTTGCCTTCCTTGCTGACGGCTTTGCTCGCACAGGACTCTGCCATCGCGGTGCCGATAGAAAAAGAAGTAATCAGGACGGCAACGAAAATACGTTTCATTATTTCCTCCATATTTTGCACTGCGGTGAAAAAATTCGCACGCGCTTCGAGAAAATTGCTGTACGTCCCCACTGCGGGTTGCACGAGCAAAACTCCGAAATTCTCGAAGAGTTCCGCTCCTGCAGCAGTATAAGTTCTAGATTGAGGCTGCTTGTGCCGAAATTGGACCCTGGTCCAATACGAAATCACCCGACATAGCCGACATAGCCTATGGGCGGCTTATTCTTCCCTCCCATTCTTCTTCACAACCGCAGGGCAATCTGCCCTGGAATCCATAGTCGCATTCCTGATTGCGGCGATAAGTGTCGGGCCGTGCAACGGCTTGGTTAAAAACGCCTTGGCACCGGACGCCTCACTCCGCTCGCGGATGCCGGCATCGTCGAACGCAGTAATGACGATCGTCGGGATATTTTTGTTGATGCGGTTGAGATAACGCTGCAGTTCAAGCCCGGTAAAATCCGGCATATGCACGTCTACGATGAGGCACTCAGGGACGCCGCGACGCATGGAATCGATGAATTCGCGCGCCGAACCATAAGTCGTTGTCTCAAAGGAAGACGCCTCCAGCAAACGGGCCAAGGCGGTGCGTACCGCTGGCTCGTCGTCGACAATTGCAACCCGTATGGGAGCCCTTGGCATATTGCCCAAGTGTCGGACAGACGCATGAGGGCCGTCGAGTTGACCTAAGGGCCTACTTTGTCGTTATTCCGACAAAACGTGGGCCGGCGCGATTCCGGCCTTGTCGGCAAGGCGGACGAGGTCTGCAACGCTGCGAACACCAAGCTTCGCCATCATTCGTCCCCGGTGGACCTTAACTGTCTTTTCGACAGTGCCGAGGCTCGCAGCGATCTGTTTGTTGAGCCGGCCCGCGATAACGAACTCGAGTACTTCCCGTTCGCGGTGCGTAAGAGTCGCAAGGCGATCGCCGATCGATTTCGATTCTTTGCGCTTCTTGCGTGATGCCGCATCCACATTGGCCGCGCGGACCACCGCGGAAAAAAGCGCTTCGCGCTTGACGGGTTTTGTGAGGAAGTCGACAGCACCGGCCTTCATGGCTGTTACGCTGGTCGAAATATCACCATTGCCTGTCAAAAAAATTATCGGCCGCTCCGAGCCGCTATCGATCAGCGCCTGCTGCAGATGGAGACCGTCAAATTCAGACATGACGAGGTCGATGATTGCGCAGCCGGGAACTGTGGGATCGTGCGACGAAAGAAACTCCCGTGGAGACGAAAATGATTGCGTCTTGTAGCCTGCTGCATTCAAAAGGCGCGTGATCGACTTAAGGACCCCGGGATCATCATCCACAAGAAAAGTGGTAAAACCCGCTTCACGCATTACGCCCACCTCACCAAAGAAAACCTTATCTCATGGTCCTGGTGGCGGCAGCCGAAATATAGCCATGGCGCCTTTACTCACGTTGTTTTGAAGCGAAAGCGAGCCGCCGTGGAGCTTCATGATCGAAGCGCAGATCGCAAGACCAAGCCCAAGACCTCGCTTTTTTGTCGTGAAGAATGGCTTGAAAACGCTTTGCTCTTGGGCTGGTGGCAACCCTGTACCACAATCCGATATCCGCACTTCGATTCCGCCCTCATTGGTCGCGGCGGTGTTGATCGAAATGGCGCGTTGCGCCGGGGGCACACCATCCATTGCATCCATGGCGTTCATGAAAAGATTGAGAAGGACCTGCTGCAATTGAATCGGGTCGCCATGCGCCGGCGGCAAGTCGATGTTTTTTTCCTCGTTGATCGAAATTCGACGGTCTATCAATTCGCTATGCAGGAGCCGAAGAGTTGAAGCAATCAACTCGTTCATGTCGACTGCTTCGTATTTGATTTCTCCTTTTTTCAGCAAGCCGCGTAGCCGATGAATGACTTCACCGGCGCGGCCGTCTTCCGTGATGATGTCATCAAAAATGTTGCCGATTTCCGCCAAGTTCTTTTTGCCGCCGGCCAGCAGTATCTTTCCGGCCTGGGCGTTTGAGAGGATTGCCGTGAGCGGCTGAGTCAATTCGTGTGCCAGACCACCCGATAGTTCCCCCAACATCGAGACGCGCATCAAATGCGCAATTTCTTGGCGTTGCATGTCGGCCTCGGCTTCCGCCATTTTACGCGACGTGCTGTCAGCAAATGCTCCGGTTATTGCAGTGGGGCTCCCATCGTTGCCGATAACCGGTTGTGCCCGGACGGAGATCCAGCGATATCCTTCATCGTGGCCTTGAACGCGGAATTCGGTTTCGAACGGCACGGCACGCGCGATTGCGGATTTGAATGCTGCTTGGGCCGTCTGGAAATCATTCGGATGAATACGATTTAGCAATCTGTCGAGATCCGAAGGAACGCCGGAAGGAAGCCCGAACAACGTGCGGCAATAGTCAGTTGCCCAGAAGGTATCCGTTGCAAGTTCGTATTGCCATAGCGCGACGCTCGACGATGCGGCGGCAACTGACATTCGCTCTTCGCGCTCTCGCGTAACTGTTTCGGCATGGCGTGTTTCTTCGATGGCGGCGCCCAGCAGAAGGATTGGCGAAGACAAGCCGATCAAAAACAACTGCATGGCGAAGACATTTGCTTCGGGGTCGCCAACATCAAACAGATTTTGACCGTTCAGCGTGCGCCAGATCAGCACAAGACTGATAACCATGATCACGCCGCTCGCGCCTGTAGCGCCAAAGCGAACCGCGGCCCAGACAATAATCGGCAAAGGCAGGTACAGGAGCGCCGGAACATAGCCGCTCGCAATCGTGTCACCCTCTTTGAATGCAACGATGCAAGTGATCGCAAGAACTGCCGCGATCAACATTGCCTCGAGGCCGCGCAGCGCCGGAGTGAGAGAAAACCACGTCAACTTTTCAAGGCAGATCAGTACTATTGGCGCCAATGCCAGACTGCCCAGGGCGTTGGATGCATACCAACGCGCCCAGTACAGTCCGTAATTCTCAAGAGAACCACCGCCAAGAATTTGAACGAATGCGCCGCCGAAAGCGCAAAGTGCCGGACTGACGAAAGCAGCGATAAAGACATAAGTCGTCGCCTTGCGAATGCTTCCGAACCAGGGCTGTTCGAACTGTAACTGCTGCAGAAGGAAGGCATTGATCACGGCAACTGAGCAATTGGTCGCGAAAGCGACGAGCAATTGCATTATCGGCATTCCAACTTGAAGTTCGGCCGCGACGTGGGCCGGAAAGGCGGCAAGAATGTAAATCCACCACTGTCGTGGAAAGCTCAACAGCAGCGCGCAAAACAGAACGATATTGGGCGGCCAGAATGGCGCAAAGATCTTGTCCGAGAGCGTGCCGACAAGAAAGGCAATTTCGGCGCCTACATAATAGGCGATCGCAACAATCAGACCGTTGCGAAATGTCTTCCCCCGGTCCTCGTGCGGCATTCCCTTCTGCCGCTCTTGAATTGCAACTTCAGGAACGAGGACATCCATCGCCCGTCACTCGATCACAATAATTTTATACTCATCAGAATACAGCCAAACGAAACCATCGAAAATGCTTGAAAACCGCGTCGCAGGCATGTGTTTAAGGCCTAATTTTTGACCGGCACATTGCCACATTGGACCAGGGTCCAATCGACAGGAACATCCCGGGGGTACAGATTTACAGGCTCCAGAGATCCATTGTGGTTTGCCAGCCTCATGGACACGCGCGAGGCGACATCCCCCTCCTCCCCGTCCCCAGTCGCCTCGCGCGTTGGACGGGGTTTTAATTTTTGGCTCGTAAATTGGACTTCGGTCCAACTCGACCACCTGTAGCCTCGCGCAAAGCTTTCATGCATGGGAGCTGATGTCCAATTTGAATCAGAGGTCGACCTGCGCGCTCCAGTAACTCCACTACGCGTGGCAATTCCAATACCGAAGGCATGATCCGATTCCGGGCGGTTCCGCATGGGATCCGACAAGCATTATCCGGAAGAAGCGCCGGTTCATCGCGTCACCGTCGGTGACTTCTGGATCGATACCCATCCCGTGACAAATCGGCAGTTCAAGGAATTCGTTAACGCGACTCATCATGTGACATTTGCGGAGATTCCGCCCGATCCAAAAGATTATCCGGGCGCGCTTCCGCATATGTTGTTTGCTAGTTCGCTGGTGTTCACACCGCCGAGCCACCCCATTGATCTGCGCGACTTTAGTCAGTGGTGGACTTTCCTGAAAGGTGCCAGCTGGCACCACCCTTACGGCCCCAAGAGCAACATCGAGGAACTCGACGATCATCCGGTCGTACACATCGCCTACTCGGATGCGCTTGCCTATGCGAAATGGGCCGGAAAGGGTTTGCCAACGGAAGCCGAGTGGGAGTTTGCGGCGCGCGGCGGACTCGAGGATGCCGAATTTGCCTGGGGCGATGAGTTCATACCCGACAATCGCCAGATGGCGAACACGTGGCAGGGCGAATTCCCGCTCCAGAAAAACAATCCAGGCGGTCACGAACACACTTCGCCGGTGAATGAGTTTCCGCCCAATGGTTACGGCCTCTACGACATGATCGGCAATGTGTGGGAGTGGACCAGCGATTGGTACTCACCGAAACATCAGGCCGATGCGCCCAAAGCGTGCTGAATTCCGAAAAATCCGACCTGAAGCCGACAGTTACGATCCGCGCCAGCCGAATATCAAGATTCCCCGCAAAGTTCTAAAGGGCGGCTCGCATCTGTGCGCGCCGAATTATTGCCGCCGTTATCGCCCCGCCGCACGGCACGCGCAGCCCGTCGATACGTCGACCAGCCATGTCGGATTTCGATGCGTCATTCGTGAAAGGAACGCGTCATGAGGCGGATGGCAATTCTCCTCTCTTTGGGTCTTCTCATCGCACTGGGCCTCCTGTTTGCGCTTGCCCCGGGCCGCGTGCCGGCGCACAAACCACGGCCGCGATCAGCGAAGTGGACGCGCCTGACATCGCCGTCGACGCCTATCTCTACTTCTATCCGCTCGTCACCATGGACCTGACACGCAAGCAGCTCATCAATGCCAGGCCCGGTAGAGGAGTGGTGGACCAGCAAACAATCGAAGGAAGAGACATTGCATGAGCTCGCCAAGTTCCGCGAACTATATCGGGTTGATGATCCCCACAAACTCCGCATCGATGAATGGGGTCCAGCCGACACCGGCAATCGCGCCATCGACAAGAAAGGAGGCCAAGGCGTTACTTGCCGAAGGAGTCACGCGCCTGTACCGACTGCCGAAACGGCTCCGTGCGTATCGCTAAAGCCCGAAAAAGACTGCGAAAATCGGATGATGCTATGGCGTTGGCCCATGGTCCAACTCGATAATCACTGCTGTCCGGCGTTTAATACCACCAGTCGAAAAATCAGGGTGTGGTGAAAATGCCAAAGCCAGTTACCCCGTCTATCGCGCCGGTTTCCGACAGTCGCGATCCCGGTCACCGCGCGATTAATTCACCCGTCATCAAGCGCTCGATCATACGCAATGGACACAAGTCGAGCGTATCGCTCGAAGACCAGTTCTGGGATGGGTTGCGCGAGATCGCAAGTCGTGAAAACGTGACGGTATCCGCGCTGGTCGGGACGATCGACCATGGTCCGAACAGACGCAATCTTTCGTCTGCGATCCGTGTTTTCGTACTGGATCATTTCAGGCGTAATGGCCCATACAGCCCTTCAATTAGTCCACATAATCCGGACGCTCGTCCCGCAGGCCCGACTGCACCTCAAGCGTCTTGATGCTAAGCACCGCCTTTACCGGCGCACGCTCCTGGCAGGGCTGTTTGCAAGCGGCCTTTCAGGTAACGCGTTAGTGTAGCCATCAGTGGAACGATGGCGCGGCCAAATCGATCACGGAGTTTGTTGATTGGCGACCGCCATTTCTCTAGGCTTAAGGCCAGTCAACTCGCGTCCGTGACGAGGCGAACCGAGGGAGTGCCATGTCCAAATTTCTTGCACATTCACTGGCGTTTATTCTGTTTCTTGCCTTCGCGCAGGTAGCAAACGCGCAGAGCCCGCCGGCCCCCGCGCCGGCCAGCAGCTCCTCAGACCAGCTGCTCAAGCCAGAACAGCTCGATGCGCTAGTTTCGCCGATCGCGCTTTACCCGGATACATTGCTGGCTGAAGTTCTGATGGCTTCGACCTATCCCCTCGAGGTCGTTCAGGCGGCCCGATGGGCAGACGCCAACAAGAACCTCAAGGGCGACGCGCTGAAGACAGAGGTCGACAAGCAGGGCTGGGACGAGAGCGTGAAGTCGCTCACAGCCACTCCGTCAGTGCTCAGCATGATGAGCAGCCAGCTCGACTGGACGCAAAAACTTGGCGATGCCGTGCTGGCACAGCAGGCCGATGTAATGGACGCCATTCAACGGCTGCGTGCCAAGGCCGATGCAAACGACAAGCTCAAGTCGACAAAGGAGCAGACGGTTTCGAAGAAATCCGAAGGTGGCAAGCAGTACATCACGATCACGCCAACGGATCCGCAAACGGTCTATGTGCCAAATTACAACCCAGCGGTGGTCTATGGTGCGTGGCCCTATCCGGCGTACCCGCCCTACTACTGGCCGACACCATACCCGGGATATATCGCGGGTGCGGCAATCGCCACGGGGCTTGCGTTCGGTGCAGGTTATGCCGTTGGACGCTGGGCGTCCGGCGGAAACTATTGGGGTGGCGGAGTCAATTGGAACAACAACAACATCAACGTTAATCGTCCCGTCAACATCAACAACAGCGGCAATAATTGGAATCACAACGTCGATCATCGCCACGGCGTGCGCTACAACAACAAGGACGTCGCCAACAAATTCAACAAGGGCAACAACATCCGCGGCGGCGCTCAGAACCGCATGGATTTCCGCGGCCACGATGGCAAGCAGGCGCTTCGTCCCGGCGGCAATGGACGTCCCGGCGGCGGCGATCGTGCCGGTAATCGGCCGGGCGGCGGTGATCGGGCCGGCGCCAAGGGCGGCGGTGATCGGGTCGGCGCCAAGGGCGGCGGTGATCGCTCCGGCGCCAAGGGCGGAGGCCAGCGCAAGGACGCAGGCTCGCGCGGCTCCGGCCAGCAGAAGGCCGCAGCGCAGCGCGGTGGTGGCGGCCGTCCCGGCGGCGGTGGCGGTAATGCCTTCGCCGGCAGCGGCGGCGGCCGTGGCGCCATGGCGCAGGCGTCACGCGGACACGCCAGCCTCGGCGGAGGTGGTGGTGGTGGCCCGCGCATGGGCGGCGGTGGCGGACCTCGCATGGGTGGCGGTGGTGGTGGCCGCGGTGGCGGTGGCGGACGCGGCGGTGGCGGCGGACGGCGCTCGGATATCGCGCTCAAGCACGACATCATGCTTCTCGGCCATCTCAACAATGGTCTCGGCTACTACCGCTTCGTCTACAACGGCGGAGACAAGGCCTATGTCGGCGTGATGGCTCAGGAAGTGCAGACCGTCAGGCCGGATGCTGTCGTGCGCGGCCGCGACGGTTACCTGCGCGTCTTCTACGACAAGCTCGGCGTGAAGTTCGAGGGCTACGACCGGTGGATTGCTTCCGGCGCACGGATTCCAACCGTGTCGTCAGGCTCGCACTGAGAGGAGACAGCCATGATCAAAACAAACAAGGTTCGTTTCCTGAGCAAACTCGCTCTGTTGACCGGAACGACGGTGCTTGCGCTCGTGCTGTCATCTCTGGCTCACGCCCAGCAGAAATTCGACACCGCCGATGCTGCCGTTGAAGCTCTTGTCGCGGCGGCGAGACGGGGCGACACCAGGGCGGTCGTCTCGATACTGGGTCCTGGCTCGCAAGAGCTCGTCTCCTCCGGCGATCCGGTAGAGGATGCCAATGTGAGGCAGGAATACCTCACCGCCTACGACGCCCAGCATCGAATCGTGACGGAGAGCGGCAAGCCCGCAATCCTCGTGATAGGGCAGAACGATTGGCCGTTCCCGATTCCGATCGTGCAGCGCGACGGCCAGTGGAGTTTCGACACGGCGGCCGGACGGGAGGAAGTTCTCGCGCGGCGCATCGGTCGTAACGAGCTCGGAGCGATGAAGGCTATGCTCGCTTACTGGGACGCGCAGAACGAGTATGCGGATACATTCAAGGATAAGAATGGCCAGGCGGTATACGCGCAGAAGATCGTGAGTTCGCCTGGCAAAAAAGACGGCCTCTACTGGCCGACGTCGGGAAGCGAGCCGGACAGTCCGCTTGGTGAGGCGGTCGCGAACGCAACCCAAAAAGGCTATCGCGTCGGCGCCGGGGAACCGTACCACGGGTACTACTACAAGATCCTGACCAGTCAGGGCCCTAACGCTCCCGGCGGCGCCGTGGATTACATCGTGCGCGGCAACATGATCGGCGGCTTCGGACTCGTCGCCTATCCTGCCGAATACGGCAATTCCGGCATCATGACCTTCATCATCAATAACGATGGCGACGTGTACGAAAAGGATCTCGGCGAGCGGACAGCTCGTATTGCCTCGCGCATGACCTCATTCAATCCAGACCATGCCTGGAGGAAAGTGGTCGACACGGAGGTGATAAAATAAACCCCGCCGTAATTCTTGCCCTTCATCACGCGGCAGAAGAGAAATGTTGCCGCGGTTCTCGCCTTCGCATTCATGAACGCAGCAGCGAACGCACAAACATATTCCTCTGATGAGCTCACGGTAAAGAAAAGCGCGGATGGCACGGTAATCGTGCACGTCGGCGGCTGCGACGGCAAAATCCCGAACTGCCTGCCGATCATAAACGGTTGGAATTATCTGGTGCGGCTTTATCGGCCACGACCGGAGATTCTCAACGGCATGTGGAAGTTCCCGGAGGCGCAGGGCATGAATCAGGGCGTGCAAAAGTGGGGAACGCGGCCAAAGCTGCGTGACGAATATTGGGGTGTGAATTACGATCAGTTTTGTTGCAAGGGGTCGGGGCCATGAAGAAATTGGTTCTTGCTGCACTCGCGGCGATCTGCGCGGCAAGCCCGGCGCACGCGCAGCAGCCCGCGCCCGTCACCGACCGGGACGTCGTCGAGGCCTACGAATACATGCTCGGCCGCTGGCTGGTGCTGCGGCAGGAGAACCTCGATTTCAAGGAAGGCATGAAATGGAACCAGCTCATCCACCGCGATCCCGGCGGCGTGGATTGGGCCAACCCAAACCTCGACGTTGTCTACAGCGAGGCGTGGGTTGCCGTCGATGAGAAGAGCTGCACGCTTTTCGAGCTGCCGGAAATCAAGGGCCGCTATTACACCGTCCAGGCGCTCAACGGCTGGGGCGAGGTCACCGCCAACGTCAACGATCGCAATTATCCGAAGCACTCGTTCGGCAAGTTCGCGTTCTGCCTGAAGGGTGGGAAGGGCATAACATTGCCGAAGGGCACGCAGCGCGTCGATCTGCCCAGCAAAAAATCGCGAATCTTGATGCGGATCGAGCTCGGCGCCAATCCGGCCGAGGCCATCGCCCTCCAAAAGAAAGTCACGATGAAGGCCTTAGGCTCGCCGCAAATCGAGCAAGCGGTGGTCAAGCCGGATTTTCCTAACAGCAATCTGCCGGGCGTCGAAGGCTTCGACAAGACCGAGGAGATCCTGGCCAGCGAAGCCGACATCAACCTCGGCATGGTCGACGTCCGCGAAAAATCCCGAGCGGTCGCCAAGGCCGCGGCTGACCCCGCACAACGCACGCACATCGATGAAGTGATTCGCAAGTATGCGATCCCGGCCTTCCATGCCGAGATCACCAAAATGGGCAAGGCAGTGAACGGATGGGTTCATCCGCGCATCGTCGGCAACTACCGCACCGACTATCTGATGCGCAGCATCGCCAATTACACGGGCATCTGGGCGAACAACAGCAGGGAAGTGGTTTATTTCGGTGGGCAGGGACTCGATGGCAGCCAGACCTACACTCAGACCTTTCCCAAGGATGCGCTGCCGCGGTCGAAGACCCGTTATTTCTGGTCCGTTATTGTGGTCGATGGCATTGACTACAAGGTCATCGCGAACCCGCTCAACCGTTATCTGCTCAACAAGCAATCGCCATTGGAATTTAATGATGACGGTTCACTCACACTGGCAATGGCCCCCAAGAAGCCTGAGGGCGTTCCGGAAGCCAACTGGCTGCCGACGCCGAATGGCAAGAAATACAGCATGACCTATCGCTTCTACGGGCCGACGAAAGACGTCACGGACGGAACTTATTATCCACCGTCGCTGGTGCGTATCAGCGAGACGCAGACTGAAAAATTAATCCGCAGCCTAAAGAAGTCGACGAAGAAGTAACGGAGGAAGAGATGAAGCGAGCGGTTCTCAGCGGCCTCGTGCTGATTTGCACCGCGATTGGCGGCGCTCAGACCCAATCGCTCGCCGGCGACGCGGTGACAGTGACCGCCGACAATTTCAATCGCGCCGAGACCGACATGTATTTTGCCATGTTCGTGAAGCGCGGCGAACTGGGCAAGTTCGTACACCTGCGCGACCTGCCGCTTGAAGGCACCGGCGTACGTCCGAACCGCGACACGTTTTATTCCGAAGGCGTGTTCGATCTCGATGCCGGACCAGTGAAGATTACGTTGCCCAAGTCGGGCAAGCGTTTCATGTCCATGATGGCAATCAATGAGAACCACTACGTCTTTGAGGTTGCCTACGGAGGCGGCAACTACACCTATACACGGGCGGAGGTTGGCACGCGCTATCTGTTCGTGGCGCTGCGCACTTTGGTTAATCCCTCCGATCCGCAGGATGTCAAACAGGCACACGCGTTGCAGGATGCAGTCGTCGTCAAGCAGAAGAGTCCTGGTCGCTTCGAGGTCACCAACTGGGATCCCGTCAGTCACAAAAAGGTCCGGGATTTGCTTCTGGGCCTGAACACGACGCTACCTGACTTGCAAAGAGCATTCGGAACGAGAACTCAGGTCGATCCAGTCCGACACTTGATCGCGACCGCCTCTGCGTGGGGCGGCAATCCCGACAAGGATGCGATCTATCTCAATATCACGCCGGAAAAAAATGATGGTGCGGCGATCTACAAGCTCAACGTTCCGGCTAAGGTGCCTGTTGATGCCTTCTGGTCGGTCACCGTCTACGATGAGACCGGCCATTTCCAGAAGAACCAATACAACGCCTATTCTCTCAACAGCATCACTGGGAAAAAGAGCGCGGACGGGTCGGTCGCGGTGCAGTTTGGCGGCTGTGACGGCAAGATTCCGAATTGCCTGCCCACCATGAAAGGCTGGAACTACATGGTGCGCCTGTACCGGCCGCGCGACGAAATCTTGAACGGCAAATGGAAATTCCCGGAGGCACAAGCGGTGAATTGAGAAGTAACGAGACTGCGTCGTCGTTCCACGTAGATCCGCCCGCGCGAGCTGAGTATTCGCTTTGAACCCGAAGCGACACCAGGACGTCGCCGCCACACGTTCCAGCCGTCAGGTCGGTGCTCGGCGGCGAATTCCTCGAAGCCTTTGACGTTGTTATAGCCTTGCCATTCTTTACTGATCGGATGTAGCCGTGCCGCGGAGCGGCCAACACCGGAATGGTCTGACTTCGGCAAGGCAGGTCGCCACCAAGTAGGCCCGGTTGAGCGTCCGAATTCATTGACAGCGTTATGGTTTCGTTCCCGGCCGTGCGGGCGCGCGGGCCATTCGATGATCGCGCTTGCGCCGGACGGTATCCTTAGCTTCCTCTCTCCTTCATGAATAGTGTGTGACTGCCCTATTCGGCGGCCGCAGCCATGCTAGGCTGAGCATCAAGGGACAGGGCTGGAATAAGTCGCATGCGTTTCCACCATCTTGCTATTGCTTTCATCGCGGCGTTCACCGTGATTGCGCTCGCCCATCCGGCCCGCGCGAACGTGATGATCCACATAAACAAGTCCACCCAGAAGATGACCGTTACGGTCAACGGTGAGGATCGTTACGTCTGGCCGGTGTCTACGGGCCGCTCGGACTACGACACGCCATCGGGCGACTTCCAGCCCTTCCGCATGGAGAAAGACCATTTCTCGCGGGAGTGGGATGACGCGCCGATGCCGAACTCGATTTTCTTTAGCAAGATCGGCCACGCCATCCACGGCACCTTCGAGACCCGCAATCTGGGTCGGCCGGCGTCGCACGGCTGCGTGCGCCTATCGACACAGAACGCCGCGACACTGTACGCGCTGGTCAAGCAGGAGGGCGTGTTCAACACGCGCGTGAAGCTCACCGGCGAGATCCCGAAAACCGAACCTCCAGACGACGCGCTCGTGCGTCGTGATAACGGTAACCGCGACTATTATGCGCGCAACTACAGCAACGATGACGAGTTCCAGCGCGGCCGCCAGCCTCGTGGCTGGTACGACGATGGGCGTTCGTACTATTACCGCCCGCAACCTTACTACGACCAACGCCGCTACTATGGCAACCGCGGGTTTTTCCCGTTTGGTTGGTGACCGCGGAGGATCTTGTTATGATCCGCAAGCTCGCCGACGGAAAATTCCGGCTTTATTCGCTCAAGAAAAATCCGCGCACTGGCAAGCGCCGCAACCTCGGCACCTTTCCCACCAGAAAGGCCGCGCTCCAGCACGAGCGATCGATCCAATATTTCAAACGGCGTTAGAGGCCGACGCAGAAATATTTCGCTGTCAGCTGTGGTGCGCCACACCAAGCGCCTCTTCGCCGCGGTCAAGAATCAGCGGCACGATCAGATCTTCCTCATCATCAAGATGGCGGATGAGGCCTTTGAGCAGCGCCGCGCTCGCGCCAGCGTAATCGTCGCCGCACCGGTGTAGTCTGTCCGCGTCACCTGGCAGGGCCTGCAGCAGCACGCTAGCGGTTTCTGCCGTGCGCACCATGTCGGTGTGGATGTGGTGATGATCTTGCTCTAGCACATCAAACCCGCGCGCAAGGCGCGCGTCGGCCTTTCGAAAAATCGGAAAGTAATGCAAATCTTCGATCTGGTGGTGAACGTTCAGTTGGTCTAGAACGAATTGCAAACGCGGGATGAACTGGCGAGCGAATTCGGCGGGAGGAAGCTGCCCGCTGCGAAACTGCGCAGTGATCTGTTCAATCGCGTCTGACAGTTCCCGAAACATGGCGTGGCGCGACAGCCAGAAGCGCGCCATATCCCCGAGATTGGCATGAGCATCCCATTGTTCACGCGGATAGCGGGCAAGCAGCACACGTAAATCCTCCGGCCAACCGCTACGACAGGCCAAAGCAAGTGTTTCAAGCTCGGTAGAATGGGCTCTTTCGATCGTCACAGCGCCTAGATAGCCATTGCACGCGCGAATGCGAAGGGCAAACTTGCATCGCATGAATACGCCCACCACTGTCGCCCGCCTCGCCTGCGATGAGCCGACTGCCCGGCGTGTTGCTGCCTATCTCGGCGAGAGCCTAAACGCCGAGGACGCGGTCTGCGCCGCCTTCGAAGGCGATGACGGGCGCTGGCAGGTGGCGATACATTTTCGCAGCACTCCTGATGAGACCGGACTGCGCGGTCTCGTCAAACTGGCCGCCGGAGAGACAGCGGCGCATGCGCTCAGCATCGAGTCGGTCGCCGCGGCCGACTGGGTAGCGCAAAGCCTTGCGCGGCTCAAGCCGGTGCGCGCCGGCCGTTTTGTCGTGCATGGCGCGCACGGGCGCGCCGGGTTGAGAGCCAACGATATCGGCATTGAAATTGAGGCCGCCCTCGCCTTCGGCACCGGCCATCACGGCACGACCCGCGGCTGCTTGCTGGTGCTCGACGATCTAGCGAAGCGGCGGCGCGCACGCCGCGTGCTGGATGTCGGCACTGGTACCGGCGTGCTGGTCATCGCGGCGGCCCGATTATTGCGCACGCGCGCAGTCGCCGGGGATGTCGACGCCGTCGCGGTCGGCGCAGCGCGAGCCAATGCGAGACTCAACCGCGCGGCATCAATGATCACACTAGTGCGCTCTAACGGAGCCCGAGCCCAAGCCATCACCGCGGGCGCACCATACGATTTTATCTTTGCCAATATCTTGACGGCACCGCTGGCACGACTGGCGGTCCCCCTGCGCAAACTGGCCGCGCCCGGCGCACAAATCGTGCTCTCCGGTCTGCTACCCGGCCATGCCAATTCTGTTCTTGCAATCTATCGAGCCCAGGGCCTCGCACTCGAACGACGGATTACGCTTGACGGCTGGGTTACGCTGGTGATGCGGCGCCCCTAAACAAAATCGCCCCGGGCGGGGACACCAGGGCGGCTGCGCTGGCGAAGCGGTTGCGATCAGCCGCCGAATGGCAATTTTTCGATGCCGTTGACCAAGCGATTGCCGCGCTCGTCGAGCGTATAGGGCAGGAGATGCGCATGTTTGGCAATTTCGCGATGGAAATGCTTCATACGCGACTCCGCGAGCGCGTCCATGAAACGGGCGAAGAGGCTTTTGCGTGGCGTGGCGGCTTTCGCGCGCTCAGCGGCTTTGGCAGTGGGTGCGCGAGTAACTCCATAAGCGACCGCAACCATTTTATGTCTCCTTCTCACATCGAAGCACGGCAGCAACGCCGTGGTATTGCCTTTGATTTACTGCACCGCAATATAATCTGCTCGGCACCCGCCGCCATGTGCGGTACCGCATAGTTGCCGTGTAAATCCGGCATGAATTGAATGATCATTTTTAGAAATCATTGCATCATTGTTGCAGATCGGTGCGATGCACAAATTTGAATCAGACAACTGATTTATTGTGGAATTTGCGGGCAGCACAGTAGGAAATTTTCACCAAGTTAGGTCAATGGTTGCGCCGGCCGTGAGCAGTAGTTCACGCATGCCTGCATTGCTCCGACCGCGCGGCACGTTAGAGTCGATCCGATGTTTGAAGCTCATTTTCAGTCATTTGATGATTCGAGCGGGCGAGCGCAAAGTGCCTCGCGCGTCGCCGAATTACGGACCGAACTCAAGCGCCTTTGGCTGGACGGCTTCGTCGTGCCACGTGCCGACCGCCAGCAGAACGAATATCTGCCCGCGAGCGAAGAGCGGCTGGCCTGGCTGACGGGCTTCACCGGTTCGGCAGGCACGGCAGTGATTCTGGATGACCGCGCGGCCTTGTTCGTCGATGGCCGCTATACAGTGCAGGCAAACACTCAGGTCGACGGCAAGATTTTTTCGATAGAGCATCTGGTGGAGTATCCGCCCGAGCAATGGCTCGAGCACAATCTGAGAAAAGGCGCGAAGCTTGGCTATGACCCCTGGCTGCACACCAGCGATCAGGCGGAAAAACTGAGAAAGGCTTGCGCGATCGCGGGCGCGGATCTGGTGGCAGCCGACAGCAACCCGATCGACGCACTATGGCGGGACCGACCTGCACCGCCGGTCGGCGCGGTGACGCTGCGCGAGCTCAAGCTCGCCGGCGAAACCGCGTGCGACAAGCTTAAACGCGTTCGGGGAGAGATGAAGAAATTACGCGCCGATGCACTCCTGGTATCGGATCCTCAAAATGTCGCCTGGACTTTTAACATCCGTGGAGCGGACGTCATGCACACGCCGCTGGCGCTCGCATTCGCGATGATCCCGCAAGAAGGCCGGCCGGCGCTTTACGTCGAAATAGCCAAGCTCAGCAACGATGTCCGTCACACGCTGGAAAAATTCACCGACGTGCGCGGACCGGATGATCTCGCGCGCGATCTGGACAAGCTAAGGGACAAGACCATCCGGCTCGATCAGGCTACCGCTTCCGACGCTTTGACGCGTTTGCTTGCCGAGCACGGCGGCAAGCCGCAGCGCGGAGCCGACCCGATTGCATCTTTGAAGGCGACGAAGAATCGCGCGGAGATCGTCGGCAGTCGCGCCGCCCATAAGCGCGATGGCGTGGCGGTGTCACGTTTTCTAGCCTGGTTCGACAAAGAGGCCCCATCAGGCAAGCTCACGGAAATCGACGCGGTAGCGGCGCTCGAAAGCTTCCGTCGTGATACAGGCGCGCTCAAGGATATCTCGTTTCCCACCATCGCTGGCGCGGGACCGAATGGCGCCATTGTGCATTACCGCGTCACGCACGCATCGAACCGGCACATCGGAAAGAACGAGCTCCTTTTGATTGATTCCGGTGCCCAGTACGAAGACGGCACTACCGATATCACGCGGACGATCATTGTCGGTGAGCCGAGCGAGGAAATGCGCGATCGCTTCACCCGGGTGCTCAAGGGCCATATCGCTATCGCGACTGCTGTTTTTCCCGAGAACACTACTGGCGCCCAGCTCGACCCGCTGGCGCGCACGGCGCTATGGCAGGCTGGAGTCGATTTCGACCATGGGACAGGACACGGCGTCGGAAGCTATCTTTCGGTACACGAAGGCCCGGCGCGCATATCGAAGCTCGGCACCGTTACGCTTCGTCGCGGCATGATCCTGTCGAACGAGCCCGGCTATTACAAAACGGCCGCCTACGGCATCCGCATCGAGAATCTCGTGTTGGTGATCGCTGCGCCCGAGCCCGTTGGCGCCGAAAAGCCACTCAATGCCTTCGAGACGCTGACGCTGGCGCCGATTGATCGGCGGCTGGTCGATGCCGGAATGCTTAGCCGCAAGGAACGCGCCTGGCTTGACAGCTATCACCAGCGTGTGCACGAGGCGCTCGGCCCTCTCGTCGATGCGACAACGCGCAAGTGGCTCGGCGCGGCGACGCGGCCGCTGTCGTAGCAGTACCCGTTCGTCCCCGCGTAAGCGGGGACCCAGGCTCGGTTGCCGCTTCCGCGCGAATAAACGGTAGCGCGTCATGCACCGATAAGTTTCAGCCACTTGGCCACTTGCGAGCCAAGTGAGTGAACTTGTTAGCGAATGTTGTTCTTGGCGAAGAGCCTCGTATCATTAGTAAGCCGCTAAGCAAGTCGGCTGTACCGCCCTGCGGCTGACTGACCTTCGGTTTAGGAATCCGTTGCAGAGGTCCCGACCCGATCCCGATGGTACCAACGAGACCTGATCTGTTTGAGTTTTTTGCTCAGTCATCCCGAGCCATCCCTCATTCTGCCACCCGATCCCGAACAATTGGGTGGCAATTTGGGTGGCACCAGTTGAGTGATTCACGGCGAAAACACGGGTTCGAGTCCCGTAGGGAGCGCCAATCAATTCAATAAGGTAACCAAGTCTGCCTTTGCCTCACTTAGCATTCTCCAAGTTTTCTCCAACAGATGACGTGCTCCGCGCAAACTCAAACACGAAGCACCAAACGTTACGTTTGTCTTCGGTAAAAGCACTTGTTTCTACGGCGTTATGGTGTTTTCGGTCGGGTCGTTCCACGAGCCTATAGCGTGGCTGCAAGGCTGAATTCCATTGACACATCCTTCGTTTGCAACACTCACAATAGTCACTACCGCTGTCGGCACGCCGCAGCGACGCTAGTGCCAGCGGGGCTTCAGGGATACGTTGGGATTTGCCCGCTAAAGCCGTGGCCTTATCGAGGTGTTAC
>Ga0126384_10000068_pt1 | contig 40412 bp, 30 predicted proteins | sample PanSoiMetPlot_36_FD_92543 | JGI IMG/M metagenome (GOLD analysis project Ga0126384, IMG submission 92543) | Tropical forest soil microbial communities from Panama - MetaG Plot_36 | ecosystem: Environmental > Terrestrial > Soil > Tropical forest > Bulk soil | place: Panama | collected 2016-02-17 | reverse complement strand
CGGTCTATTTCGGGAAAGGCGCCGGATACACGCATATCCTGATCGTAAAGATGAAAAATTTCGCTGGTTTCGACAATCTGATTCCGGACCTCCTGACTGTGGTCTCAAAACAATTTCCTGGAAGAGACGTTCAAGCGGAAGCGCAGGAGTTGATGGAGATAGTCAGGAGCGATGTTTTCTACGAATTCGCCAGCACTGCTGAGGCGAAGGCAGACACAAAATCTTCGCAACCAAAGTAAGGCTGCGTTGCTTAGCTGAGTTCTGAGTCCAGGCATTAATTTGAGGCGGCTTTAGACGAGCCGCCAGTAAGCTCAGCACGCTTGAACTCAGAACCGAATACTGAATAGCTATGTTTGCTCGGGGCGCGCTTATTGTTTTGTCAATAATCATGGTCGCGACGTCGGCGGGCTCCGCTAACCAAACCATGACAAGTGTTACGGTTATTGCGGGAGCTACCCTGATCGACTGCACCGGCAACCCACCGCTGGCCGACTCTGTAGTGATCATCGAAGGCGATTCGATAAAGTCGGCCGGTCGTCGAGGGGCCGTGCCGGTTCCCCGTGGTGCACGGATCATAGACGGCTCCGGCAAGTATCTACTGCCCGGACTCATTGATATGCACATCCACTATCGAGAGTGGCAGGGCGAGCTTTTTCTGGCCAACGGGATAACCACAGTCAAAGACCTCGGCAACCCTGTTGAGTGGATCTCTGAGCTCAGTCGGATGCAAGCCGAGGGTAAACTCCGGGGTCCCAGGATCTTCTATGTTGGAAACAACCTGGATGCTCCTCCGCCTGAAGGAGATCACAACGTAGGCATTGCAAATGCGCGTGACGCGGATAGCGCCGTCCGTTTGCTGCGCGGTTTCGGCGTCGTCGCTGTCAAGGTGCGACACAAAATCACTCCAGAACTGCTTGTTGAGGTAACCCGTGCGGCGCACTCGATGGGTTTGCCGGTTACCGGACATCTTGCCCGAACAAATGCAACCGAGGCCGCGGCTGCAGGAATCGACGGTTTGGAACACGCCACGGGCGTTGCGCGTGCGGCCTGTGAAACGCCCGACCAGATCAAAACGGACGCCAAGGGTATACGGGTTTTTCTCGAAGACCTCCGCGGCTTCACTCTGATGAGCGAACAAAAAGAGACCACGCTCATACGACTGCTGGTTGAAAAGGGAGTAAGACTCATACCAACAATGGCAGTGCGACAACGCGCGATTCTGGAAGACAATCGAGAGGTGGTCACTGAAGATGGCGTTTACGCGCGAGAACCTGAGCTGACGTATGTGCCCGAGTCCGTTCGCAAGGAATGGAGCGAAGCGACGATCGACAAGAGAATCCGCGAGACTTTTGGGCCGGACGAGATGGGATTGATGCGTGAAGGCTATCGCCGTCTGGAACGATTTGTTCGTAACTTTCGTGAAGCCGGCGGCGTGGTGCTTGCCGGTTCAGACAATCTGAATGGGATATCGGGGTTGTCACTCCGACGTGAGATCGAGTCTCTGGTTGGGGCGGGCCTTACGCCGATGCAAAGCCTGATTGCTGCCACCAGAGACGCAGCCCAATTCCTACGGCAGCCTCAGCTTGGAACTATCGAGCGGAGTAAAAAGGCAGACCTGGTTATCCTTAATGCTAATCCACTTTCGGATATCAGAAACCTGAGAAGGATCGACAGAGTCTTTCAAAACGGACGTGAGGTGAATATCGGCTACCATCGAAACTATGTTCTGCCGCCTCCCAGGCCGGAGCTTGTTCGCCCGATCTATTTTGAGCGCCTTCTTTCAAACCAAAGACAGTGAGATTCATCACCAGCTTGTCACGTTGATGCATCGAAGAAAGTTACCAGCCGATTAGGATTATGAAAACCGATTCCTCTTCAGGTCATGGCATCTATTACGGATGGATAATCGTAATAGTCTCGTTCGTCACGATGAGTCTCGTCTCTCCTATCGGGACGATGTTTCAGCTCTTCTACCACGCGCTGGAGGACGAATTTCACTGGAGCCATGCCAGCATCTCAGGGATTTATGGGTTGCATCAATTTCTCAACGGCGCGATCTCGCCGCTTGTTGGTTATTTGCTCGACCGTTTCGGACCGCGCAAAGTCATGCCGTTTGGCGCGCTGATACTTGGCCTCGGGCTGGCGTTGAGCGGCCAAACCACCGCGCTCTGGCAGCTGTACGTTTCGTTTGGAGTGGTAGCTGCCTTCGGGGTGGCCATGCTCCAATCCGTTCCTAACACTGCGATCATTTCAAATTGGTTCATCAGGAATCGAGGGACAGCCATCGGTATCGTCATATCCGGGTCAGGATTTGGCCAGTTGTGGCTGACGCCGGCCACGCAATGGCTTATCCTCCACTTCGGTTGGCGCATAACTTATCTCTTACTCGCCCCAGTCCTCTTCGTAGTTCCGGCCGGGCTGATCTTATTGTTCCAGTACCACAAGCCCTCAGAAAAAGGACTCGCTCCGTATGGAGAGACTGAGGCAGAAAAGAAAAAGGCAAAGCGTGAGGTGGTGGTGATTGACCAGCAATGGGCGAACACCGTCTGGACGCCTCGAAACGCAGTTCGGACATACCGGTTCTGGGCTGTTGCTCTGATGACCTTTTGCTTTTCTATCGGTTACTTCCTGATTTCCTCCCAACTATTCGTCTTCACTCAGGAGCATCCACAGTTCCAGGCTCATTCAATTATCGTTGCGTTCATACTCGGCGCGGAGGGTCTGCACAAAGGCTCAGCAAAGTTTTTTGGCGGAATGATTTCGGACCGTCTCGGGAGAGAAAAGACTATGACGATGAGCGTGGCCATGCTGATTCTGGGCGTGACCATCCTGAGCTTTGTACAGAGTCACCCGTCGGCTCTGTTGCTCTACGCGTCGATACTTCTTTATGGCATGGGTTACGGCTTCAGTTTGCCGTCCATGATGGCTTCGTATGCAGACCTGTTTCAAGGTCCGCGGTTCGGCGCAATACTCGGCACTCTGACGCTTGGCGGTCTTTTTGGTGCGGCTCTCGGTACGAGTTTGGGTGGTCAGTTGCGCGACGCAACCGGCAGCTATGGATTTAACTTTCCAATTTCGGCAATTGCGTTCGCCGTATCTGCGGCGCTGATGTGGAGTGCTCGTCCGAGCGCCATCAGGGTAGTGCGCAAGATCACCGTTACTTACAAACCTGCTGAAACAGCTGTGGCGGAAGTTGCGAAATAGTGAGATTCATTTGCGAGGTAACCATGAATCGCCGAATTGCCAGTACGATACTGCTGTTTATCGCAATCAGCATCTGGTCCGTGCGTGACGCTGCCACAGTCACTGGAGGAGTTGACTCGGTAGCCACGAGCATGCGAAAGCTCGCAGACGATATATTCACCGCCTATCAGAAGCGAGATACCGTCGCGCTGAAGAAGTTCTATGCCAAACAGCCGGACGCGCTTTTCTTCTGGGAACGCAAGATGACTTATTCGTGGGAAGAACTCGATGCCACGATCGATGCGCTGGTTAAGGCTGCTGCCAAGCTGGAGTTGACGACCACTGATTTTCGATCCGGAGGGTCGGGTGATACAGGCTGGTTTGCTGCGACATTCCATATTGAGCGGGTTACGCCTGATGGGAAGCAATCTGCCTCAGATGGCAGATGGACGGTTATCGCCGAAAAACGTGACGGACGCTGGCTCATTGTTCACGAACATACGTCGTTTCCTTTGCCTAAGACTTGATTTGAACTGGGACAATGGAATGGACACAACGGTACACTAGCGGATTAGTACGATTCGTGAGGCTGCTGCGGTTGGACGTGGATAAAAACATCGGCGATTGTGGAGGGATGTTGCGATGCGAATAGCATTTCGATTTGCCGGGATTCTTTTCCTCGCCGTATCGGGCGCTTTAACAGCTTCTGTTCTCGGGTACTACTCGGCAAGCGTGCATAAATCAGATCCTTTCGTAAATCCCTACCCTAGCGGGCTTGAACTACCTGCGATCACGATTGACGAAGGCAACAAGCCAACGCTTGGACCACCGAAGTTCTTTGCACTCGCGGTGGATCCGTCAGGCAGGATCTTTGCGGGGACCTATGCGGCGGGGATCATCCGTTCGACCGACAACGGTGAAACCTGGAAGCCGATAAACATCGGCCTGACCAATACCAGTGTGAACACGATCGTTATCAACAAGTCGGGCAAACTGTTCGTAGGAACGAATGGCAGCGGTGTATTCTGTTCGATAAAAGCAGGCGATAGCTGGGTGCCCTCCAATATCGGATTAGCAAACGCAATCGTCTACAATCTCTCGCTGAATTCCGCGGGCCACATTCTTGCGGGGACCGACGGGAGCGGAGTGTGGCGGTCGACTGATGACGGACGTAGTTGGATGCCAATCAATAATGGCATGACGAAAACGTTAGTCTACGCCGTGACGGTGAATTCCTCCGGTCATATCTTTGCGGGTTCCAAAGACACCGGAGCGTGGCGATCTATTGATGACGGAAAAACATGGCATCAGATCAATACCGGACTTACTAACCTCACGATCTACGCGTTAAGACAGAATGGTTCGGGCGACATCTACGCGGCAACCAATGGCGGTGGCGTGTTTCGACTCAACAAAGATGAAATGGGATGGACGGCAACCGGCAGCGGGTTAACGGATTCCACTGTCCACAGTTTAGCAGTGAATTCCTCGGGAGCGGTTTTTGCAGGCACCGGGTCAGGCGTGTGCCGGTCAACGGACAACGGGAACGGTTGGAGACCGATCAACAATGGACTGTCAAACCCTCGAGTGTTTTCACTCGCCGTCAGTCCTTCCGGGCACAACTTCGCAGGAAGTTACGAGGGCCTTTGGCGATCTACCGATAACGGTGAAAGCTGGAAGTCTTTGAATACCGGTTTGACGATTGCCCACGTTTTCAAGATCACAGTAGATTCATCGGGTCACCTCTATGCCGGAAGTGGCGGCGGCTTGTCGCGGTCAACCGATGACGGGAAGTCATGGACAGTTCTACCTACTGGTTTATCAAATCAGACGGTGTTCTCGGTACTGCTGAATTCTTCGGGCGATATCTTTGCGGGAACATATGAAGGAGTGCTCCGCTCAACGGATCAGGGAAAGAGTTGGAAGAAGGTAAACCGGGGACTGTCAAATCCGACGGTATATGCATTTGCGATAAGCTCGGCGGGACAAATATTCGCCGGCACCAATGGTGGTGGCGCATACCGATCAAGCGACAATGGAGATACCTGGACAACAATCAACAAGGGATTAAATGATCAATTCATACTTGCTTTTGCTATAAACGGTTCTGGACAAATCTTTGCCGGAACGGGTGGCGGTGGCGCATACCGTTCAACGGACAATGGCGACAGCTGGACTGCGATCAACAGTGGGTTGCCCAGCAATCATGCCCAAGGGATTGCAGTTGGTGCTGGAGGGAGACTCTTCGCAGCCACCAAGGGCGGGCGAGTATCGCGTTCGACCGACAACGGTGCTACGTGGACTTCGAGAAACGAGGGATTGGTAAATAACAAACTTTATGCGTTTGCATTCAGCGCGGCGGGTCAAGTCTTTGTGGGATGTGACACAGGGGTTTTCCGATCAGAGGATGATGGAGAACGTTGGGCGGCTCACAATGTGGGGCTGAGCAATTTGCTGGTGTACAGTTTGGTTTTTAATTCGTCGGGGACACTGTTTGCGGGCACGGGTGGAGGGGTTTTCCGTTCGACAAATAATGGGGATAGCTGGACGCGATAACGGGGGTTTTTTTGTGTAGTCGAGTGGATCGCGAGATCGAGGCGTGCATCTCGCTTGACATCTGAACAAGCGGTTTGATAAATAGGTGACCGACCAATCAGTCAGCATCCCCAAAAGATGGAAACGTAGGCAGATGCAGGAGTGCCAGCGCAACATAAGCAGCGTCCCTTCCCGAACCTCTTGCGCAACCTTAGAAACTACAACCTCTCCCGGATAACGAGGCAATCTATGTTTAGAAAAGCTTTCCGCCTATTCATCGTCTCAATCGCGCTTCTCGTCTTTTTACCTGCTACTGTTCCATCACACGCAAGAAGCGAAAAGCCACTAGCTGCTAAGTTTGATTATCCGGCGCCACGTTATCCTAAGATCCCCGAGATTACTACCGCCGATCAGCTCCTCCCTTACGTCCGCCGAATAGTCCAGAGACCAATGCCCTATACCGGCGATCAACGCCCCGGCTATGCGGTTAAAGGAGGCGAGAAAGTCCTCTTCGTCATAGACAGCGATGTTGACCCATTGGTGCTCGAAGCCTTCATGCGCGTACTCAGGGACGAAATGAAGTGTCAGGTCGACGTCTTCCAGGAGCAAGGAAAGAGAAGGCTCTTCAAAACACCCGAACTGATGAAGATCCTTGTAGATAGCCAACCGGCTGCGTGGATGCTCGGGGGGCCCGAGTGGACAGAAGAAGTCGCAAAGAAATCCGGCTATGACAAGGTAATCGGACAAACCTTTTGGGCAAACAATAACTGCACGCTGAAGTATTACAGCTTTTCAATGGATTGGCCCACACGCGAGCAACTCGCGAGCCCCGCGGTAATGTACCCGGAGGAACTTATCGAGGCGATGGATCGCGTCTCCTGGAAAGTCCTCAGGCAGACCGATACCGTAAGGATCACCGATCCGGAAGGAACGGATGTCACGTTTACCTGGTTCCCTGAGTACTGGCAAATAATGGATGGCAACTACCCGGGCTACCAAACCGAGGGATTCGGCACTCACGTCTATCACCACGGCTCACTCAAAGACCCAATCATCTCGGGGCACCTTACCGGATATCCGTTTGGGATCGTGCTTCCAAAGTCTGACTTGCATGGGGTTGTCGCAGGTACTTCTGATCATATAGGTCCTTACCCGCATATCAAGATCTTCCTGGAGCACAATAAAATTACTCGGATCGAAGGGGGCGGTGAATTCGGTAAGCTCTGGACCGACTTCATCGAAAAATACAAGGACGTTAAATTCCCGCACTATCCCGGTCCCGGCATTGACTGGTTCATCGAGGCAGCGATCGGCACGTCTCCAAAAGTCATTCGTCCCTTCAATGTCTTTGAATCATCGACCGTGCGACCAACTTTTATAGGCGAGCGGGATCGTTCTGGTGTTATGCACCTCGGTATTGGCCAGGCGCTCGACCTGATATGGGCTCTCAGGCAAAAACCATCACTGCCGTTTTATCACTTCCACGCACACCTCTACTTTGCAACTTACACCTGTAAGCTAAAGGATGGTCGTGAAGTAAAGCTCATAGACAAGGGGCACCTGACAGCAATGGATGACCCGAGCGTTCGAGAACTGGCCGCAAAGATCGTTGCCAGTCATCCAGAATATGGCACCGTTGACGATCTGTTGAGCGAAGACTGGATTCCAGCAATTCCCGGTATAAACGTACCTGGCGATTACATGAAAGACTACGCCAACGACCCTGAAACCTATATGAAGCAGGAAGCGCGGAAGGCTTATGGCGAGGCGATTGATCGAGCCAAGAAGGAATACAAATAGTAAGCGACCGGAGACGGGACAGTCTCCGGTGCATCGCGCCAGCCAGGAGGGAAGGCTCGGTTCGGATGCGCCCAGGCTGCCGCGTTTGAAATGGACAAAATGTGTCATCTGTTTGACGGTTGCAGTTGCCTCGCTTGTTAGCGCAGCGCGTTCTACGGTCGCCAATCAAGATGCCGCTGGAACTAAAGCGGAGAAAGTTGACTGGAGCGTTTTCTTGCCGGAAGGGTCGGGGAAGGCTGAGGTCGCGCTGGCATGCTCGAGTTGCCATGACCTTAGTCAGGTCATAACTCAAAAAAAATCAAGCAGCAACTGGCGCACTACTGTTCAGAAGATGATCTCAGCGTATCAGGCTCCTGTTGACAAAGAAGATGTTCAACCGCTGATCGACTACCTATCGAAAAATTTTGGCGAAAAGAACCCCATTGAACAGCTCCCAATGAATCTAAATACAAGCTCGGCCGAAGCACTTGCGCGGTTACCCGGTCTGACGCCTGAGCTTGCCGGAGCAATAGTCGAGAGCCGCGAGTCCTCCGGTGCGTTCGGGTCAGTCGGAGATCTGCTGCGAGTTAAGGGGATCGGTGCGACAACGTTGAATCGTATTAAGGCATACCTCAAAACCAAGGATTAGGAATATCAGCTTCCCTCGGAATAGGGCGGCAGTCATCAGAGAATGGACAGTAAGCCCAGTCAAAAAGTCTACTATGGTTGGATTGTCGTTGCCGTCTCATTTGTAACGATGGCAATTGTCTCGCCAGCGTGGTTTTCCTTCTCTCTCTTCTACCCGCCAATATTGACAGAGTTTGGCTGGACGCGCGCAGCGACGGCAAGTGTTTACTCGCTGAATCTGTTCGTCAGCGGTGCGCTGTCACCTTTGATTGGACTCCTGATAGACCGTTACGGGCCACGCACTGTTATGCCGATTGGGGCCCTGCTTCTCGCCGCTGGTTTTGTGGGATCAAGTCAGATTCACCAGTTGTGGCATTTCTATCTTTGGTTCGGATTGGTAGGCGCGGTCGGACTCTGTGCGGTTCAAGTCGTGCCGCATGCTGCGATTATTTCGAACTGGTTTGGGCGTAATCGTGCGACTGCTCTGGGGATCATCATGGCAAGCCTCGGCCTGGGGAGGCTCGTTTTCTTTCCGGCAATTCAGTATGTAATTTCACGTTCCGGATGGCGTGTTGCCTACATCTGGCTGGCGGCGATCATTACAGTCATCGTGGTGCCAATTATAATCCTGTTTCAAAGGCACAAGCCCGCAGATAAGGGCCTCGAGAATCACCCGGAAGTTTCGTCCGGCGCCGGGACTGGCTCGCACGGTGCCCGTGGCCGTCAGATGGTTGTTGTGGATCGGCAGTGGGCCGGAACGGAGTGGACTCTCAAGAACGCAGCGAGGACATATCGCTTCTGGGCGTTGGCCCTCCTGTTCATCGTCGCCACTGGAGCCACTTTCCTCATCGGCGTTCAATTGGTTGCCTATTTGCAATCAGCCGGAATCAGCAGCATCACAGCCGCTTCGTTTGTAGGGTTACAGGGCCTGATGTCGACTGCGGGCAATTTCGTTGGAGGCATCCTGTCGGATCGGGTCGGAAGAGAAAAGACGCTGACTCTCAGCGCCATCATTTATATTGCCGGGATTCTTGCACTCAGTCTCATTCAGGTTTATCCAACCACGATTCTACTCTACGGTTACGCGGTCTTTTTTGGCGTCGGTTTCGGTATGAGTTTTCCGGCGATCATGGCGTCAGCGGCAGATGTTTTTCAGGGGAAGCGATTCGGGTCAATTTTTGGAGCGATGAACATGCTGGGCGGCTTTGGTGGAGCCTTCGGCGCATGGTTGGGTGGTTACGCTTTTGATAAGACCGGCGGCTACCGCGCAATGTTCATCATTGCCACTGCCGTTGTAGCTTCATCGATTGTGCTGGTCTGGAGCGCTCGTCCGAGTAAAGTACGAACATTTAAGAGCGGGCACGAGCAGCCGGAAGAAAATGCCGGATGGACGGATCCGGTTGTCCTGGTCGAAACGGAGAGAGAAGCATGACCAAGCCCAGCGCGAGTAAATCTGCGAACGTTCGCGCCCATATAGGTCATCCGATTATTGATTGTGATGGGCACATGATTGAGTTCGAGCCTGATGTCTTGGATTACCTCAGACAAGTCGGCGGACCAGGTGTTGTCGACGGCTACGTGTCGTCAATAGCGGGCAGCAGGTTATTCAGCTGGGACCATCTGTCGCCCGAAGAACGGCTGGATACACGAGTTGCCCGTTCGCCCTGGTGGGGCGCACCCACAAAGAACACATTGGATCGAGCAACAGCTACGCTGCCTCGCCTGCTATACGAACGGCTCGATGAATTCGGGATGGACTTCACTGTGCTCTTTCCGTCTGTCGGTATGTCCGCCACCTATCCGAAAGACGAAGAATTGCGCCGCGCAGTTTGCCGCGCATACAACACCTACTACGCCGATCTGTACCGGGAATATTCTGATCGCATCACTGCAGCTGCCGTCATACCGATGCACAAACCGCAAGAAGCGATTGAAGAGCTCGAACACGCCGTTAACGTGCTGGGAATGAAGGTCGTTTTCATGCAGGCATATGTGCGTCGACCCATTCCCGCCGCCATACGCGAAATGCCCCAGGCATCGCGATGGGCATTCTGGCTGGATACGTATGGGCTGGATAGTGAGTATGACTATGATCCTGTGTGGGCAAAATGCGTTGAGCTGAAAGTAGCGCCCTGCTTTCATACCGGCGCGACAGGTTGGGGAAGTAGAAACTCGATCTCCGCATATGTGTATAACCATATTGGCAGCTTCGCTACAGCCGGCGAAGCGGTATGCAAATCTCTTTTTTTGGGAGGAGTGACAAGGCGGTTCCCGAACCTAAAGTTTGCATTCCTTGAGTGCGGAGTCGGGTGGGCGTGCAGCTTGTACGCAGATTTGATAGGACACTGGGAGAAGCGCAACGTCTCCGCCCTTGAGAATACCAACCCTGCCAACCTCGATCGCAAACTGCTATTCGACCTGTACAAGCAATATGGCGGATCGATGGGTGCACGCTTGGACCAGCTTGGCAGGGATCCGCTGGCTCTTGGGGCCGGAGCCGCCGTTCGCGACGAAGCAAAACAGACCGAACCAACACCGGATGAATGGGCCTACTGCAATATTCAAAAAGCCGAGGATATTCGCGATCTCTTTGTGAATAGCTTCTATTTTGGCTGTGAGGCCGATGATCCCATCAATGCGTGGTCCTTCAACTCAAAAGTAAATCCATTCGGAGCGCGACTAAATGCAATCTTCGGTTCGGACATCTCGCACTGGGATGTCCCGGATATGGCAAGAGTGGTCGAGGAAGCCTGGGAGCTGGTGGACAAGGAACTCATTACTGAAACCGATTTCCGCGATTTCGTTTTCGGAAATCCGGTCTCTCTCTTTGCCGGCACGAATGCCGATTTCTTCAAAGGAACCTTAGTGGAGGCTGACGTTGAGAAAGTAATTGGCCGCGCTGCGAGCATTAATTAATGTGTTGTTAAGATTCCTCTGTTACCTCAGCGCCCTAAGCGGTTGAAATGACTTTAACCGCGGAGAACGCAGAGTACCGCGATTGTGGCAGAGTTCCCGGAACAAGATTGTAAATCCCTGCGGTTCGAGGTCGAACACGCAATCCTAAGAACTCTCTTCGCCAGTAAGTATTTTCTTTTGATCGCGAGAATGTGATGCGGTTTGGGATAGTTCTAAACACTCAAGATCCACCTCGCGGCGAGAACATCGCGTTGGTGTACAACGAAGCCTTCCGCGAGGCTGAAGCGGCGGAGAAATTCGGCTTCGATTTTGCGGTGGTGGGCGAGCACCATCACAGCCCAGATGGCTACCTGCCATCGGCCCTCACGTTCTCCGCCGCGCTTGCGGCTCGGACAAGTCGGATGATCATTGCGTCTGATGTTATGCAGCTACCAATGTGGCATCCGGTTCACGTTGCTGAGATTGCTGCAGTTGTCGACAACATCTCTCGTGGTCGCTTCATACTCGGAGTTGGACTCGGTCAAAAAAAACCGATCAGCTTTTGGCATTCCTAAAAACGGCATCGTCCGTCGTTTCCAGGAAAGTGTCGAAGTAATCAGGCGCGCGTGGTCTGAAGAGACGGTTTCATTCTCAGGCGAACATTTTCAGTTGGAAAACGTCCGCGTTTCTCCAAGGCCAGTGCAGCCGAATGGGCCACGAATTTGGATTGGCGCGATTTCAAAACCGGGGCTCTTGCGGGCAGGAAGAATTGGAGACGGATGGCCCACCGACAATCTTCACGGAATCGAGACTACTAGGGAGTGGGCGAAGATTTATCGCCAATCCGCAGTCGATAACGGCAGGCCTTCGGAGGTGGCACTGGCGCGAAGCGCCTGGGTAGCCCCAAGCCAGCACGAGGTTGCAGACAAATGGTGGCCTTGCGTGAAGGCTTTCTATAAACCTTATGTTCAGCTCGGGCTATTCAAAGACACTGGAGGAGTCGATCCATCAGGCTGGCGCTTCGAGCAGGCGGCATCCGGCCGCTTAATCGCCGGAACACCTGATGTAGTCATACGCGAAATAGAGAAGTACCAAACAGAAATCGGATGTGAAACTATGATCCTGATGTTTCGGCATCCGCACGGACCTGATCACTCGGATGTTCTGCGGTGCATTGAGTTGTTTGGTCGAGAAGTAATTCCTCGATTCAAGTAGTCACCAGAAAGCCCAGGCTGGAGCTCAGTTACAGATCTCGGCGATGAAGTTCAACCAGATAATGAATGAGAAGGACGACAAGCCGGCTGGTTTCTATTTGAAGCCAGATTCAATTCAGAAAGAAGTGACCTTTGTTACTGAAGATGGCTGGACCATTAGTGGTTCCCTCACCATCCCGTCGAAGCAGCCCAAATCGGAGAGGCGTCCCGCTGTCCTTCTGCTTCACTCTTCAATGCACTCGCGGTCAGTTTGGGTCAGCTTTCCCGGTTGGGCGAAGCTTCAGGAATCTGTGGTCACGTTGCGGATCGACATACGAGGACGCGGGAAAAGCGAAGGAGGAACTCCATTCATAGAAATGCCTCAGGCCGAGCGCGACAAGGTTGTGCTGGACGTCCGGGCCGCGCTCGACTTTATCGGCACGCAGGATGAGGTGGATCACAGACGCATTGGAGTCGTGGCCGAAGAGTTCAGCGCCGGACCTGCAGTGATAGGCGCCATGCAAGATTCGCGGGTCGGTGTTCTGGTGCTTCTCTCCGGAATTCTGTCTCAGAGCGCAATGGAGGTGTTAGCTGGAAACAGAAACAAGCCGATGCTGTTCATCGTCAGCAAAGAAGACAAGCGAGGCTTCGCTGATATGACCAAGGCTTACAGTTTGAATAAAAACCCGCAAAGCGATATTTGGGTGCAGGACGGTCTCGGCGTAGGCGTCACAATGTGTAATATGTGGCGCAATCGATATGCCGACCGGCCTATAGAGAACGCGTTGGACTTCGCCGCGGGGGCCTGGCTGGAAGAGCAGCTTCGACTTTTGGGCAACGTTCGCGAGATAACAATTGAAACCGAGGACGGATGGATACTCTACGCAAATCTCGGTTTACCGGAAGCAATAGATCGTGGACAGACAGTTCCCGGAGTAATCCTCCTACCCACCGCGCTAACTGATCGAAACATCTATCGGAATCTCGAGCGATTGCTGCTGGCCAATAACATAGCCTTTCTTAACCTTGAATATCGGGGCATCGGCAAAAGCATCAACAAAGGGTCATACATTGACCAAAGTCTCGCAGAAATCATGGCGGGACGACGCGACCTTCATAGAGGCTATCAGGTGCTCACTTCGTGCAATGGTGTCGATGCTGATCGAATAGGTGTTCTGGGTGCATTGCTCGCGGCTAACTATGCTCTAAACGGCGCAAAAGAGAATCCGAACTTGAGAGCAATTGGGATGCTCGATCCCGTGGTGTGGGCGTGGAGCGATGCGGGCGACCGGGACACTCTGAGTTCAATCAAGCAACCTGTTCTTGTCGTTACCGGTGACGGAATGGGGGAGCTGACAAGGAATTTCGCTTCTACCGTCGCGGAGAATTACTCAAACAAGGTGCTTACGTATCCAGGCAGCATCGTAGCGTACTTACGTTTTCGTGAGGACAGAGAACTCGAGCCAACTATAGTCTCGTGGTTCAAAAAGCAGCTCGAAGTTCATCGCTCAGAACTCAAGGAAGTTGGCGTCAGCGGCGCGACGTGCCCTTAGCACGTAATTATCAATCTTTCCTGGGACGGTCACGATTGCACCTAGGAATGTTATCGAAAAGTTAGCATTGGGAATAAAGGACGAACAAGTGGACGCTTTGAATCCTACGGGCTTAACCAGCTCGCTTGGTAGCGTTCTAATGCTCAGGTCTTCGCGAGCCTCCCGGGAAAATGGCCGCGGAAGCTCGATCGCTCCCAGCAACCGGCTTTCTGTGGCTATTGAATCTGCCGGTTTGTCGTTTCATTGGGTTGAGCTTCGAGATAAGACAGTTGAGAACAACAGAAGAACAGAGAAGGACTCACTGCATAAATCGGACCGGCAGGTGAAATCGGTGAGATCGGCCGTGGAGCTGTTGTCTGCCAGGCAGGGTGTCGGCGATCGCATCGCGATCATTGCCGAAAAAGGCGCTGCAGACGCGGCAGTCCTTGGCTCACGCGCCTTTTCGCAAGTCAGGTCTTTCGTGTTCTTGTCGGGTCGATTGAGCAGTACCGCGAAGCAATTTCTTACCGAGTGGCAGGATGACCCTGTTTTGTGTATAGCGAGCAGCGAGGACAAGGCTTCTTTGAGAGACATGACCGACATTTATCTTTCCTCGAACCATCCAGATACAGACTTGCATGTCTTCGAAGGGATGGGACGCGGGGAGCGGATGATTGAGAAGTGGGCATTCCGTTTTCCGGATCGCGAACCGATTGAGCAACTGATAGCTGGATGGATTCGCCGTCAGCTTTCTTCAGTAGGCCGCGAGCGTGAGGTTTCCTTCACAACCGAAGATGGTTGGGAGATCTTCGGCAATTTGCTGTTCCCCGATACCGATGTCTGGCCGTCACCCGGCGCGGTGTTGCTGCACTCCGGACGCAGCGATCGATATGTGTTCGCAAGTCTCGAACGATTACTTGTGCGAGAAGGATTCGCCGTGCTCAATATCGATTGGCGAGGCCGGGGCAAGAGCACCAGCAAAGGTAAGTATTTCGATCTTTCGAAAGAGGAGCGTGCTAATGGCAGGCTCGATGCAAAGGCGGCAATTGATTTTCTGACGTCACAGGACGGAGTCGATCGAGATAGAGTTGGGGTTGTCGGCGTTGTTCACGGCGCCGAGCATGCAGTGCGCGGATCGATAGGAGATTCGCGCGTCAAAGCTCTGGCATTGTTGACCGGATACATACCGGTCGATGACAAAGAACGCGATTACCTGACCAGCGGTGCGGTTCATACTCTGTACGTGACCTGCACCGGACATAAGCAGGTGACTCAGATCATGCGAGCATTGTACGAAGCGACGCCCGACAAGTTGACGCGTCTTCTTATGTACGACGGCGGCGCTATCGGTTATCAGCTTTTCGAATTAGACCCGAAGCTTGAGCCATTAGTCGTTGAATGGCTCAAAGCTGGTGTAGCCCAGTGAAATCCAAATCGACGAACACAGCAGGATTCGCGTCAGGTGCGGTCGAGCAACGTCGAAGCAGCGAGATGGGTTCAAACGCATCATCCATCGCGGCTAGCGCAGCGTCAGCCGCAGATCTGGGGTGCGAGGAAACAGTCGAATTCAAAACGAAGGACGGTTGGCGAATTATCGGAACGCTTCACATCCCGCGAAGTAGCGGCAGGGTGCCCGGCGTCGTCCTGGTGCACGGCTCAAGACACGAATCCGACGCCTTTGGCCAGATTTCGACCCCCAGCCTGGCAGATACGTTATCCAGCCATGGGCTTGCGACGCTTAGAATTGACATTCGCGGGCGAGGAGCCAGTCGCGAGCCGCAGAGATTTCATTCGATGGCTCCGGAGCAGCGGGAGGCCGTTCTATTGGACGTTAAAGCCGCGCTTCAGTTTCTAGCGCAAACAGGAGTTAAGCGAAATCACATTGGCATCGTAGGGGAACAGGATACTGCCGGCGCCGTTTTGACTGCGGCTGCAACAAGCAAACACGTCGTCGCTTGCGTTCTGATCTCTGGTCGTCTCAATCGCTTTGCCGTAGATGCATTTTCCAGGACCCGCAAACCGATCTTTTGTCTCGTCAGTAAGGAAGACAAGCCTGGGCTCAAGGATATGGTCGACGCTTATCTCGCTTCAAAAAACGGGAACAGCCGGATACAGGTTTTTGATGGGCTTGCGATGGGGACCACGATGTTCAGCACCTGGCGATTCGAGTTTCCAAACGAACCGCCCATAGAAGAGATGGTTGGTTCCTGGTTATCGGCAACACTTGGCAACCGGACGCGTAAAGAGAAGAACGCTCCGAGATCGGTAGATTGAACGCTCAGAATTAAAGCGGGCATCCCAGCGATTATGTGCGAACAAGGAATATCTCGACGCTTAACGGCGGCAATGATGATTGTCATTGCGCTTCTAATTATTTTTGCGCTCAGTACGTTCTTGGTTGCCCAACTAAAAGGCGAGGCCAAAATTCCTCTCGTTATAACACACGTCACCGTAGTCGACACTACTGGAGCCCGGCTCATCCGTGACACGACCGTGGTGATCGTCGGCGATCGAATCAAGGAAATCGGTACGACCGATAATGTCAAAGCGCCGAAGGATGTCAAGCGCTTTGATGGAAGCGGCAAGTTCTTGATTCCGGGTCTGTGGGACATGCACGCACACATCTCATATATGGAGTTTTTGGCGCTTTTCATCGCCAACGGTGTGACCGGTATACGCGAGATGGGCGGGAATCCGGAAGAGTTTGTACAGCTCAAAGAGTGGCGCAAACAGATAGCCAATGGCACTTTGATTGGCCCTCGCATCTTCGCCGCCGGTGTAATTGTAGATGGACCACGCAAAATAGGACGGCGAACTTCTCTGAATGTTGAGAACGCGATCGAAGCCCGGCAAGCGGTGGATAACCTAAAGCAGCAGGGCGCAGATTTCATAAAAGTCTATTCAATGCTGCCGCGGGAATCGTACTTCGCTGTTGCGGAGCAGGCAAAGAAACAGGGCCTCTCGTTTGCCGGCCACGTACCCGCAAGCGTCACTGCTTCCGAAGCGTCGGATGCTGGACAGAAATCTCTCGAACACCTCTTTGGAGTTGTTTCTGCGTGCTCCAAGAATGCCGACGCCTTGCATGATGAAGCGAACGCGACAGTCGCCAAATCGGGCCTGTCTGTTTTCGTTGGCGCTGAAATAAGGACCGAATTGAAGACCCTCGATACCTACGACGACAAGAATGCGGCTGCCCTTTTTGCACATTTTGTTAAGAACGGTACCTGGCAGACGCCCACACTCGTTGGCTGGCAAAACCTCGCAATGACTGATGACCGCTATTTCCTCAACGATTCTCGGCTCAAGTACATCCCCCGCGAAAGGAAAGATTCCTGGAAGGTCCAGAAGGCGGCTCTTTTGAAAGGGTTTGATCCTGAGTACTTTCCTGAACGTCAAAGACTTTTCGAGGCTCAATTACGGCTCATAAGAGCGATGCACAAATCCGGGGTAAAGCTACTGGCCGGTACCGATACCGCCGGTCTTTACGAATATCCAGGCTTCAGCCTGCACGACGAGCTCGCTCTGCTGGTCAAGGCTGGACTTACTCCAGTAGACGCGCTCCGCTGCGCAACGCGCAATCCTGCTGAGTACTTTGGATTGCTTGACTCGCTCGGCACAGTTGAAAAGGGCAAGATAGCGGACCTGGTGTTATTGGATGGCAATCCGCTTGAGGAAATCAGGAACACCAGGAGGATCGCCGCAGTCGTGCTCGGCGGCAAATTGATTCCCAGGTCAACTCTGGACGAAATGCTCTCCGGAGTCGAGACATCGGTAGAAACAAAGTGAGACGATTCATGGGAGGCTGGGTGAAGCCCTGAATACCACCCACTGCCCCATCGGTGGTATTCATGATTTCTCACACAGTCTTTGAGAGAGTGGAATAAGTGAGCAAGTTGCCTTCTTGCCAAGGCGCACTTTGCAAAGGAGGATGTAAAAGATATGAAGCGGATCGCTTTTGTTGGTGCTTTAATTTTTCTTTCCGTGTTTTCAATCAAAGCCCAGGAGAACAGTAAGCGCACGCCAGCCGATGTTAAAGCCGAGGAAGAAGTGTTGAAAGTAGATACTGAGCGAGCCGAGGCCTACATGCACGGCGACACCGCGGCCCTGAGCCGCATACTTGCCGATGACTGTACGTATGTACACCCGACAGGGAAGGTCGAAACAAAAGCAGAGGTCATAGCCGGGTTCAAAGCGGGCGACCGCACATACCTGTCTATTGAAAGAGACGATGTAGTCGCCAAGGTATACGGCAATACTGCAATCCTGGCGGGCCGAAACACCATCAACGCGAAATACCAGGGACAGGATTACACTGTGCAAAACCGCTTTCTGCGTGTTTACGTGAAACAGCAGGGTCAGTGGAGACTGGTAGCGCATCAAGCTACGAACCTGCCGAAATAGGTTTTCAGGAGAACAGAACATGAAGGGAACGCACCTCGGCCTTCGCAGAATGCTGCGAGTTGTTTGCTTATCTCTGTCTATTCTCGGCCTGATACAATCGGGAGCAAGCACTCAATCCATTGCACAACCCGAGCAGATGGTTGCCGTAATTGGCGGGACACTCATCGATGGAAACGGCGGGCCGCCGATCCCGGATTCAGTCGTTCTAATCAAAGGCAATAAGATCGCGCAGATCGGAACAAAGGCTACGGCGAAGTTTCCCAAGGCAACAAAGATCGTAGATGCCACGGGCAAGTTCGTTCTTCCCGGTCTGATCGATATGCACGTACATTACCACGATTGGATGGGCGAGCTCTTCTTAGCGAATGGGGTAACCACTGTTAAAGATCTTGGTAATGACCTTCAATGGATCGCCGATGTCAGCGCCGCTGTTGAGCAAGGAAGGATACGCGGACCTCGGATCTTCTACGTTGGTGACGGACTGGACACGCCGCCGCCGGCCAGGGAAACGCACGTCGCCGTTGAAAACGAGACGCAGGCGAAGCGCGCGGTGGATCTGCTTCACGGCAAGGGAGCATCGGCCATCAAGGTGCGTGAGAAGATCACTCCGGAGCTTTTGAAAGCAATCATCGAAGAAGCGCACAAGCTTGGGATACCTGTCACGGGACATCTGAGGAGCGTAGATGCTCGTGAAGCTGCGGACGCAGGCATCGACGGCCTTGAACACGCGAGCGGAATCGTCCAGGCTCTCACTGACTATCCCCGGCGACTCACGTCAACACCGAATGAATTGCAGATGTTCATCAATGACATCAAGTCATTTTCGAAGATTGATCCAGTCAAAGCGGAACAACTTGCGAAATACCTCGCTGGCAAGAAGGTCGCGTTGATACCGACTATGTCCAGTTGGTGGAGAATGGCTACGGAAAGGCGGGACGATTTCGCTCGTGAAGACGCTGAGTATTCCAGGAATCCGCAACTGGCCTATGTTCCGGACGACGTCAAGAAGATGTGGGCTACCTCAATCGTTTACAAACTCAAGAGCGCAGACGACCTGGCTGAGATGCGCGTGGGCTACAAGAAAATACAGGATCTTTTGAAGGCGTTCTACAAGGCCGGCGGAAAAATAGTGGCGGGCTCTGACACCTTCCTGTCCGTTCCTGGATTGAGCCTGCAAAGAGAGATGATGTTTCTGGTTGACGCAGGATTCACGCCGATGCAGGCGATTACAATCGCAACTCGCGACAATGCCGAATTCCTCGGAAAGGGTAGGGAACTCGGGACCATCAAGCCAGGCAAACGAGCGGATATGATCGTGGTTAGCGCCAACCCGCTCGACGATATTCGTAATGCTCAACGTGTGACTGCAGTGTTAAAGGATGGGCAGGTAATAGACATAAGCTATCACCCGAACTATTCGATTCCAATACCTACGCCAACAATTACTCGTCCGGTTTGGCTTGAACGAGAATTGGATAGACTCGAGAAGAGTAAATCGGCAAATCGTTGAGGTTTCTCGAAGTGATGGATCGGTAAAGCTGGATCGGAACCCGGTGCAAAGAGTCTGACGTGGAAACAGACGAAGGAGAACTCCAATGCGAGACCTGGTGATGCGTTACCTGAACAATGGTCTATCCCGCCGCGGGTTTCTGAAGAAAATGGCGGCCGCTGGTTTCAGCACAGTTGCAGCAAACGCTGTATTGGAATCCTTGAGTCCGCTGACTGCCGCGGGGACAGAGCTCGTAGGTGAGGGAGCTAACGGTGTAAAGACGATGCAAGGCACCGGAGGAGAAGTACTGGTTGAGCAGTGGTGCGCGGCCGGGGCTGAATTCGTTGTGGTCGGCAACTCATCGCATTCGCGTGGTGTTTATGACGCTCTCGTCGACCATCCGCGAATGCACCTGGTTCTAGCGGTTGAAGAAGGTCAGGGCGTTGCGATTGCCTCGGGCATCGCTATGGCATCAGGCAAGATTGGCGTAGCTATGATGTCAGTCGCAGGAGCACCTCATGCATCATCGAATATGTTTAACGCGCGGTCGGCTCGGCTACCGATCATCGTCGCCACTGATATGGTCCCAACGGAGTTTGAGGATCAAACTGGCATCTACGAAGGGAGAGTCCTGCTGAATACAGCCGGGGCAACATCAAAATGGCATTGGCTCGTATCACAATCAGACGTGATAACCGACGTCACGCGCCGAGCAATAAAGGTAGCGACCACTCCGCCGGGTGGACCGGTGCTCACGACCTATCCCGAAGACGTACTTGTTCGCAAGGATGTCGCCGCTACGATCGTTCCCCAGGAAAAGTTCAACATCCCCGCTGCGATCAGGCCGCCGGCTGCCGCAGTGGAAACGGCGGCCCGCATGCTGCTGGAGGCTAAGAACCCGTGCTTGTATGCGGGCCCTGAAGCGTGGACTAGCGGGGCGCGGCCCGAATGTATAGAGCTTGCGGAGTTGCTCGGGATTCCCGCAATGCGAGTGCTGATTGATTCCTGGGTCGACTGTTTTCCGACAGCACACCCGTTGTTCATCAACGCCGAGCACACTCCGAATACTCGATTCCCGAGAGCCGCCGATGTGTTGCTGGTACTCGGAGGATTCCTTCCTAGTCCCGGAAACACAAAGGTGATTCAAATCACCACTGAATCCGACGAGATCAATAAAGCCTACTCGGTGGAGCTGCCAATGCTGGCCGACGTTCGGCTCGGAGTACGCGACATAATCACAGCGATAAAGAGCACGGCGACCAAGGAGCGACTGGCCGGAATAGCTAAGCCTCGAATCGAAGCGATAGCCGCATTCAACAAATCGATGCAGGATTCTCTTAGCGCAGTAGCCAAGGGAAATTGGGACAATAATCCGATCTCCTGGCAGCGTCTCGCAATGGAGATCGATAACGCAATTGACAAGGATGCGCTGATAGTCGATGAATTGAGCACAGAAAAGTCGAAACTCTTCAGTTATCTTCGTACAGGCGATAACGGACGACTGCGTATCGGACGTTCTCAGCAACAGGCGCTTGGATGGGGAGTGGGGCTGTCGATCGGGGCCAAGCTCGCTCAGCCGAATAGACAGGTGGTCTCGGTTATAGGCGACGGAGCCTTCATGTTTGGCGGCTTACCTGCATTGTGGAGCATGGCGCGCTATGAGGTCCCGGTAATTACGGTGGTCTTCAATAATCGAGGTTACAACGAACCTCGACAGCGAATTCTCGGCAAAATGGGAAAACAAGGGCAAACCGGAAAAGATATGGCGTGTTACCTGGGAAGCCCAGACGTTGATTTCGCCAGGATCGGCGCCGGTTTTGGAATCGCGGGCGAAGCGGTGACAAATCCAGACGGCCTGCGTGCAGCCCTTCAGCGCGGGGTAAAAGCAACGCGCGATGGAAGGCCTTACATTGTTGATGTCGTGATCGAACGCAGCGGAATAGGATCTGAATCAACATGGTATCCGCGCTACTCGGTCGCCGAACGACGAACGAAGAAGGTTTAGGGACAGCTTCACTAGCAAGCGGTGAACACTCATATGATCTCCAAAATGCCAAAACTACGAGCCGCTTTTGTGGTCGCCTATGCTCTGTGCGTTGGATCCGTTGTCCTTCGCGCTCAGGTTCCCATCGAAGTTGGCAGCCGGGATAGAACCAGTTCATTGCCCGATGGTGCTGGAAGAAATCTTGTGATCGCGACCTGTACACAATGTCACTCGCTCGGTCCGATTGTGTTGCAACGCAAGAGCGAGGTTCAGTGGGTGAGGACTGTCAGGGACATGATCGCGCGAGGCGCGCAGATTGCCCCCGACGAAATCGAATTGATTTCAACTTACCTGTCACAAAGCTTTGGCCCTGGGTCGGCAGGTTCCGGATCAACAAATGAAAAATCCGAGATCGCAGGCAAGGCCGCCGCGGGTCAGCGCGAACAGGCGTCGACAGAAAGCCTGCCCGAGGGTGCTGCGAAGGGAATCATCCGGAGATCCTGTGTTGATTGCCATGCTTTGAACCGTATAACGACGAAACGAAAGGATTCTTCCGGTTGGCTTGCAAGCGTGAAAGACATGGTACGTCTCGGCGCCAATCTGCGCCCCGAAGAAATAGCCACAGTTGTTGAATACCTTGCGACGAATTTTGGGCCCGACGGTGTCTCCCAAAGCGGCCGATCTTCAGCTGGTTCAACTGGGAATGCATCCAGGCCAGCCGATCTATCGGCGCTGCTTCCAGACAAAGAAGGAAAGGGCCTCATCCTTGCAACATGTGTTCAATGTCACAGCTTGCAAACGATCACTGGTCAGAGAAAGGAACCAGAAGGCTGGAAACGAACAGTTCACGACATGGTGTCACGCGGCGCGCAGTTGACATGGTCAGAGTCGGAACTGGTGGCCCGTTACCTTGCTGAGTCCTTCGGGAAATAATCAGGATCTCGGCCATGATCGAGGTGAAACCGTTGCTGTTTCAAAAGGAGAACTGATTTATGAAACGAGCGCTCTCCAGCGCGCCAGCATTAGTACTGCTTCTTTGGAATCTCGCCGCAGGTGTCCCGCAGGAGCAAAACGCGGCTAAGTCCAATTTTGATGAGAAGGAGGTTTCTTTTAAGACCGAAGACGGCTGGGTCATTCACGGCACGCTAAGCATTCCCGCCGGCCTGACCCCTGGAAGGAAGATTCCGGGGGTTGTCATGGTTCATTCACCCGCTCACGACCGTGACATCTATCTGGGAGGTCACCAGATCGGACCAAACACTTTCGCAAAACTAAGCTTAAGATCTGAGTTGGGCGATACCGCAACGCTGCGCATCGACATTAGAGGGAGAGGTAAGAGCGCTGAGCCAACGGAGTATAACGCCTTCAATTCAGAGCAGCGCTCGAAAATCTCTCTCGATGTGAGCGGAGCTATTGACTTCCTTAGCCGTCAGCCCATAGTGGATCCGGACCGGATCGGAGTAGTCGCGGAAAGCGTGACAGCAGAACCCGCGGTGATCGCTTCTTATAAAGATCGGAGAGTTCGTACGCTGGTATTGCTCTCCGGGAGGTTGGGTCAAGGTGCAAAAGATGTCATTGCGAGTCGCAGTGACTTGCCGGTGCTGTGCCTCGCATCCAAAGAAGACAAGATCGGACTCGCTGACATGGCAGAGGTCTACAAATTATCAACGAATCCGACCAGTGATTTGATGATTTATCGCGACATCGGCATTGGCAATTCGATGTTCATCATGTACGCCAACAAATTCCCAAACGAGAAACCACTTGAAACTGTCGTCGCGGATTGGGTTGTGCCCAGGCTTCGCGCTTCGGCCCGGGATGTTTCCTTTCGAACAGACGACGGGTGGAATCTGTATGGTACTCTGCGAATGCCGCAAAGCGCGAATCAGCCCAAGGCGCCCGGAGTAGTACTGGTGCATTCTTATTTAACCGACCGCCATGTTTTCGACAACCTCGAGCAACTGCTATCCGCCGCGGGATTCGTCGTACTTAATTTTGATTTTCGTGGACGGGGCAAAAGCCAGGAAAAGGGAAATTACTTTGATCTCCCAATAGCGGAACGGGACAAAGCATATCTCGACGTCAAGGCCGCTCTGGAGTTTCTTGCTGCACAGACTGCAGTCAATTCCGATCGACTAGCTTTGGTGACAACATCCATCGGAGTGAAGTACGGTTTGAAGGCTGCCTGCTCGGATTCTCGGGTGAAGTCATTTGTGATGCTCGGAGGAATGCCGGACCGAGCAGATGTAGAGAAATCGAAATTCCCGATTCTTTTCGTCTCTACTTTGGGCTTGCCTCCAATCGCCCAAGCCTTTCGTGATTTCTACAAAATGGCAAAGGATCACGGAAGCACACTGCTTGAATACGAGGGCGGTTCAATCGGATATCAACTGTTCGATCTCGATGAAAACCTTCAGCCATTTATCGTGAAGTGGTTGAAGCCGCAACTCAGCTTATAAACCGACAACGGATCAAGAGACGGAGTGTGTCCAATCCTGAGTGAGAGTATGGCAAAGCAAAAAAGAAAGAGTAAGAAGGACAAAGGCGTTTCGCGACGCGACTTCATAAGAACGACCGCGACCGCCGGAACAGTTACTATTGCCGGGATGGCCGGAATAAAGGCCGCTGAGGATGGGCCGCCCTCCTCGGGGTCGCCTACGACGCTACATTCAGGTTCAGACGCGGAAGAGCAGACGACTTCTAGAGAACAAGCCTTTCCCAGGGTCAACCGGCAAGCCATACTCTTCGCAATCGGCGACACGCTGATTCCTTCTGCGCCGGGAGATCCTGGCTATAGGGATCTCGAATGGAAAGGAATCACTGACGAGATCAACCGCCGGCTTGAAGAATTTCCGGATGCCGATCTGGAACTCTTCGACCGATCAAGTTCGGAGCAGCTCGGAGGCGCGTTCGTGCACTTGCAAGAAAATCAACGCGCCGAGTATTTCAACAGGATCCTTCAAACCGGCGGGTTCAAAGATGAGACCCTTCAGACAAAGCTGAAGGAGATTTACGCGCACGTTCGAGAAATCGTCTTCACGGTCTACTATCAGAACTACCCGGAGGATCGTTGGCCGAACGATGCGCACCGCGTGCCGCTACTAGCCAACGGTGATGATCATCAGATCACTAATCCGAACACGCAAGAGATATTCACTGGATGGGACAGGGCGGGTTATCCCGGTCCACTCACCTGGAGTGAAGAGGAGCGTCGGCGGAATTATTTCAAGAAGATTCGTTGGCAGGAATAGCCCCAGAGAATTGCAGAATGAGGAGTGTCGGTTTAATACCGCCGCATAGGATACTCAGGAGGTTGCAATGAAGCGCTTGATTCCAGTTTGTCTGACTCTACTGCTGATATTGGTCGTGCTGGTGGGTGCTAAACAGACTCCTCCGGTAAACGCGCCGAAGGGAATTCTGCGGCACGCGGTCGCGTTTAACTTCAAGGCTGATGTGCCGCAGTCTGCTATCGATCGAATTCTCGCTGAAACAAGAGCGACGTTACCCACGATCAGTGGCGCAACCAATATCGTGGTTGGCCCGCAGACGAGCAATCTCACAAAGTACAAATATGGCATGTCGATCGACTTCGTGAACAAGGAAGCCAAGGAGGCTTACATCAAGAGTCCGCAGAGCAAGCGGTTGCATGAGCAGTACAAGCAGTTCGTCGAGGACGAAGTCGTGATTGATATTTTGAGCCAGTAAAAGATCGCGTCCTCGCAAAGCATGCCCTGTTGTTTAGGGCGGCTTGTGCGCACTCTCATTGCGTGGTCGAACACTTGAAAGGAGATATCAAATGGCAACGTTTGTGATGTTGATAAAGATGGCGCCGGAGCTTGCGAAGAATATCAAGTCGATGGAAGAGATCGGGAAAAAGGTTGGAGCGCGGTACAGAGAAGCTTGCCCCGAGGTGAATGTTAGAGAACACCTCGCTCTGCTGGGACCGTACGATTTTATGGATATTCTCGAGGCTCCAAATGAAGAGACCGCCTTCAAAATGGCCTCCGTCATACTCGCTTCAGGCATGGCAAGCTCTGTTGAAACCTGGAGCGCCATTAGCTACCAAAAGCTGTTGGAGTTAACTCGTAATCTATGAACTGAGGGACTTGTGGGTTCTGGAAATACCACCATCGTTGAGCGCATCGTGAGAGGTTGATTGAGGTATGAGCAAAAGCAAAGTTTCCCGTAGAGAATTCCTGAAGAGATCGGGCGCCGGCTCGATCGCAATCACAAGCATCGGGTCGGGCTTGGCTTATGGAAGAAGTGAAAGTCATCAAGCTTCTAGGCTTGACCGCCACGCGATGATTGCATCGATTGGCGACACGCTGATCCCGACGGACCCAGGCGATCCGGGTTACAAAAGCCTGGAGCAACACAAGATTACTGAAGAGGTCATGAAGAAGCTCGACGGAATAAGCGACGACGACCTTGAAGCCTTCAATCAAGGCAGCACCGAATTCTTCGAGGGCAGAACATTTCTTCAGCTTGCACCCTCTCACCGAGCTGACTACCTCCTGTTAATCATAGATGGGAGCAAAATTAGCGATAAGAATCGTCTCAAGGTTCTGCAAAAGGTATATCGTCAAACCAGAACACGAGTGTTTACGGTCTTCTATCAGAATTATCCGGAGAACGTCATCCCGCGAGACCAGGCTGGAGTCCCAATACTAAAACAGAGAGACAAACACCAAATCACAAACCCGAACACCAATGATCTGGTCACCGGCTGGGACATCTCCGGTTTTAGAGCACAGATGACCTGGCAAGAAGAAGAAGAGTGCAGGACGAAATTTCAGAAACTCTGGCGGCGCTGACTAATCAATGCAAACTCAAAAGAACTACGACGTGATAATAATCGGTTCCGGGGTTGGCGGCAGCATCCTGGCGGCACATCTCGCCGCGAAGGGAGTCAACCCGAAGAACGGTGAGCAACTGCGCATCGCGATGCTCGAGGCCGGTCCATATTGGAAAGGCGAGCCTCGACCTGGTTACGGAATCCCATCGAGGCGACAGTTGATCACCAATGTATTTAGCGACGATGCTCCTGAGCGCATGTGGCCATGGGGCATGGTCAAGATGGTAGGCGGTACTACAATGCATTACGGCGCCAGCGTTTACCTGCCATACAGCGTCGATTATAAGCACTGGGTGGACGAAGGCACTGATTGGACCGAGGATGCTTGCCGCGGAGCTGCAGCAGAAGTCGAAAAGATCTACAACATCCACACGGAACCCGACGAAGTGCTCTCGAAGGGCTGTCTCATGTTTCGAGACGCCGCACGCGCACTTGGCCGCGAGGTTCACTCTGCACAGGTTGCCCGACGCAATTGTATTTACTGCGGATTCTGCGAAGGCGGATACTTCTGCCGTTATGACAGCAAAATGAATGCGATGACGACGTACATACCGCTTGCCGAGAAGCACGGTGTCGACATCATCCCAAATGCTACAGTGGACCGAGTAATTATCGAGAAAAGGGGAGCACGTCCAACTGCAACCGGCGTCGCCTTTCAGCAGGGCGGAGCAATGGTTGAGCTGAAAGCACCAAACATAATCGTGAGCGCTGGAGTGATCGGCACGCCACGCCTGCTCTTCATGTCCGGTTATGGTTCAAAGGAAGAACTCGGTGCAAAACTTATTGTTGAGAATAACAATATCGGCAAACACCTGGATATACACGCCGCTATCATTGTGCATGCATACTTCGATGAAGTCATAAAGGATGGCTCACGCGGCGCAGCGCCCGCCGGATATTTCTTCCTGGATGATGCAGGCCCTAACGCCTACGGGAGGCTCAGAATAAAAGATAGCGGAATGATTGGCGTAGATGAGCCCTGGGGTTTGGCCTTCAGTCCATTTGCCCCCGCCTTCGGCCGCGAGCACAAGCAATTTATGAAGCAGGCACGAATGCACCGGGGCGGAACGCTTGTTGTGCTTAAGAAGCCAGAGGGTTATCGGGGATACATAAATCTCCGGACTTCGCAGATGGAGTACGAAGGCAATGAAATCATCGTAAAGCGCTTGCGTGAAGGCGGTGAAATGTCTCGAGAAGTATTGCAGAAGATGGGCGCAAAAAAGATTGTCGGGTACGATATGCCGCCCATCTACCACATAGCCCACGGCATTAGCACCTGCAAAGCCGGGTCAGACCCAAAGGTATCTGTGGTCAATCCAAATTTCGAATCGCATGATGTAAGCGGTCTTTTCATCTGCGACGGAAGCGTCGTTCCGCGCTCATCTTCAGGAGATGCTGTAGGGCCTATAGCTACAGTCTGCGTTCTCGCCGCTCAGCGAATCACCGCAAATCATTTCAGAAAGTGACCACTGCCTCTCTCGGGAGGAGATTATGGAATCTTCGGAACGCCAGGTAAAGTTTGATACCGAGGACGGTTGGACGATTCACGGCTCACTGCACCTTCCCGGCGGAGCGAGTGCTGAGGAGCGCGCGCCCGGCGCGCTGCTCCTTCACGGTGCCGGACACGATCGAGATGCATTTACGTCATTCGTGTACCCGGGTATGGCTCAGTTGCTCAACTCTCAGGGAGTCGCCGTCTTGCGCATCGATTGGAGAGGTCGAGGCGAAAGCATTGGCTCACAGGAATATCACTCGTTCACCGAATCACAGAAAGCAAATATTCGTCACGATGTTCAAGCCGCATTGAACTTCATGGCGGAACAGCCTCAAATAGATTCAGATCGCATCGCGGTCTTCGCCGAGGAGGTAAGCTCAGAATGGGCTGTCACCGGGACGGCCGGAGATCCTCGGGTCAAGGCCCTGTCAATGCTTTCCGGAAGGCTGAGTGAGAGCGCCCGCGATCTGCTTGCGGCAAACAATCGACTCCCAATCCAGTGCGTGGTTAGCAAGGAAGACAAAGCTGGATTTGAAGCGATGTCTTCGATTTACTCCAGATCGGAAAGCCCTGAAAGCGAATTCCGCGTCTACGAAAACATGGGTATGGGTACGACCATGTTTACAGTCTGGCGCTACAAGTATCCCGACAAGAAAGGCGTTGATTTCTTAGCCAAGAGTCAGGGAGTCGACACCGAAAAAATCGGCTTGGTGCCTCGAGATCCCGGTGACGAAAAACCAATCGAAGAGGTTATCTGCAATTGGATCGCCTTGCGATTGAAATCTCTCGGGAGAGTAAAAGAGGTGTCCTTCAAAAGCGAAGATGGCTGGATGATATACGGCAATCTCCGAATACCCGAGAACATTGATGCAGAGACACGCGTTCCCGGAGTTGTTTTATTGCACTCGGGTTGGAGCGATCGTTACATCTTTCATGACCTCGAAATCCTGTTCGCGAAACATGGAATAGCTGTAGTCAACATTGATTGGCGTGGGCGCGGCAAAAGTCGCGAAAAAGGCAATTACTTCTCTCTCGCAAGAGAAGAACGCGATCGCGCTTATCTAGATGCTAAGGGAGCGGTGAATGTCCTTGCCGAGCAGTCACAGGTAGATCCAACAAAACTTGCGATATTGGGAACATATCTAGGTGCTAAATTTGCCGTGATGGCCGCGCTGGGCGATACGAGGATTGGCGCTCTCGTTATGCTCTCGGGTTACATACCAAGTGCAAAAGAGAGGGATGAGATCGCCGGGGCGCATTTCCCGATCCTGTTTATTGGCAGCCGCGGCTTTGCTCCGGTGACAAACGCGATTTCAGACCTCTACGATCTAACCAAGGATAAGGGAAGCGAAGTATGGATCTATGACGGTGGCGCGGTTGGATATCAGCTATTTGAGACAGATGAGGGACTGGAGGAGCGAATGGTTAAATGGGTTAAGAGTCGGCTGACCCGGCGCCTCAAAGATTGAGGGCTGCAGTACCGGAAATGATGCGCTTCGCGAAGGTCTTGTCTCCTGGTGCGAGAGGGGAAAATATGGCGAGGACCACTTACTTTATCAATGCACTGCTTCTCGTGTTCTTACTCGGCGCCCTAAGCTCGAAATCCGAACGCGCGGGCGCTGCTGTTGGAAGTCTGATCGCGTCTCCAGCCAACGATACGGAGCAGGTGAGCGACGCGTTCTTTCGTTACATTCATGCTTACGAGAAGAAGGACCTCGCGACTCTTACCAAATCGTTCGCGAATGACGATAAGCTCCAGGCATTCTGGCCCGACCCAAGCAAACCGCTCCGAATTGAGGGTTGGAATGAGATGCGGAAGGGCCTGGAGGGATACGTCTCATCAATTTCCACTATGAATATCAACATCCGTCAACCTATTGTTCAGGTTTACGGCTCGATTGCCATCGTGAGCTGCCACTGGAGCTTCTCAGGACTCGTAGGCAACAAGCTGCAGGTTGGCAGCGGGCGAGGCAGCTACGTTTTTGAGAAGCGGGATGGAGCCTGGGTAATCGTTCACCTGCACGAGTCATCAATGCCCGGAGCTGGTAAGTAAACAAGACAATTCTTCTGTTCGGGATGAGTATTAAGAGTAACGGAGAGCTCGCTTCGATGAAATCGAAAGTATCTTTAGACGCAATTGCCGCGGTAACAATCGTCCTTACGATATTTGGACTCGGTCGGACCATGTACGGGCAGCAATCCAGTGCCGAACAATTAACTGTCATCCGCTGCGGCAAGCTGATTGACGGCCGCAACGGCCAATCTCAGGACCGAATGACTGTCGTGATTCGGGGAGAGAGGATTGAGAGTGTAAGAAAAAGTGAGGGCCTCACAATACCTCAAGGTGCGATCGTCATCGACCTCAGCAACGCAACGGTGTTGCCCGGCCTCATCGATGTGCATTCACACATTATTCCTGATGCAGGTTACACACAGGACTCCTATCTTAGACGTTCGTCAGCTCTTAATGCCATCGAAGGTCTAATCAATGCGCAGAAGGACCTCGACGCTGGTTTCACGACTATTCGAGATCCTGGCGATATGGACCCGTACTACGCCCACCTCGTGGTCAGGGATGAGATCAATGCAAAAAAAGTGCAGGGTCCGAGGATAGTAGCTGCCGGACATCTGCTATCGATCACCGGCGGTCACGCGGATTTCAATAACACGGCTCCTGAGTTAAACATCGCCGGCTTTGGCGAAATCGTGGACAGCGTAGATGAAGTACGTAAGGCAGTACGAAAAGAGGTCAAGTGGGGCGCGGATTGGATAAAGATAGCCGCCACCGGCGGTATCTACACTGCCGGTGACGACCCCGGACGGGAGCAGTTTTCGTTTGACGAAATGAAGGCAGCGGTCGATGAAGCGCGCAGGTTCGGGCGATACGTCGCGGCGCATTCTCACGGAGTCGATGGCACAAAATCAGCTCTGAGAGCCGGAGTCAGGTCAATCGAGCATGGGAGCGTGCTTGATGATGAAGCGATCGCGTTATTCAAACAGCAGAATGCGTACCTGGTTCCAACAATCTATACTTCTGAGTACACTCTCGCTCAGGGCGAAAAGAACAAGACACCGGCTTATGCGATGGAAAAGGCGCGTAAGCTTCACGATGTAAAGCACGAGAGTTTTGTTAAGGCGCTGAAGGGTGGTGTTCAAATAGCCTTTGGCACTGATACCGGCATCATTCCTCACGGTGCAAACGCCCGTCAACTTTCGCTCATGGTCAAGTGGGGAATGCCGGCGCAGCAAGCCATATTGTCGGCTACTTCGATTGCCGCGCAACTGCTGATGCTCTCAAAGGATGTCGGATCTATTGAACCAGGCAAATGTGCTGATGTGATCGCGGTCAGTGGTGACCCTCTGGCCGATATGTCAACTCTGGAAGATGTGAAGTTTGTGATGAAGGGTGGCAAGGTCATGAAGGACACGCTCGGTGTGGCAAAACGGCAACGATATTAGTCCTTTTGATTGATCACGCGGAATTGATTGGATCCTATTATTTCGCAGTCAGTTTCTGATCCGCCAATCCTGCAAGAGCTCTGAAAGGCGACAAATATGAAGCGTGCACATTGGGGCATTCTGCTGATAACAACATTAATATTTATCCAAACGGCTCTGGGACAAGCGGGTCTGGACAAGCAGGCAAACAAAGAGAATAAGATCATCTCATACTTCCCGGCGGGCACCGGCAAACCGACAATCCCCGACCGATATAAAGTTACCTCAGTCGAACAGCTGCTACCCGGGACGCGATATTATCTGGAACACGGGACCAAGGTCAAAAAAGGAGAGCAGGTGCTCATCGTAGACGATTCCAGGACCGGTGATCCCCTAATTACGGAAGCCTGGGCGCGAGCCGCGAGAGAACGTGGCGCCATCGTCGACGTAGTGACGCTGGACCTTACCTCACATCGAGTCAACCCCGAAGCCGGTCCGATGGGATCGGAACCTACGAGCTGGTGGCCCACGTGGCTCGATAACGCGATCATGAAGGCCGATGCGACGCTTGTGCTGGCGCCGATTAACATCAATCACGGAATAAGACGACAGACAGTTGAAGAAAAATGGAACCGTGGGCGCATTGGATTGCCAGGTAATATCTACACTCGCGAGCAGTTGGCGTTCACCAAGTGGACGACATACCCAGCGGAGCTGGACGTGGCGCTTCAAAGGAAACTATACGAGCAAACCGACGTAGACGGCGGCGCGAAAGTGATACGCATAACAAACCAGCTGGGCACCGATGTGACGTTCACCGAAGATGTCGACCGCAACTGGATACGCCAACATTTCGCATATGATCTAAACCGAATTGAGGTCCCACTCACCCACCGGATGGAGTACATGTTTATTCACAACAAAATCTCGCCAGGGCTGTCCAAGAAGCCCGATGCTCGAGGCGTGATTGTAACTACTTCATTGCCCACCGGCCCGACGTCGCCGCTGAAATTGTTTATCGAGAATGGTCAAATCGTGAGGGTAGAGGGCGAGGGCAAAACCGCAGTGGAGTGGCGTGACGGCATTGAGAAGTACAAAGACGTGGATTACGGCTTCCCGCACGGCAAGGGCGTGGCCTGGGTCGAGGGTGTTTACTTCGGCACGAACCCTAAGGTTATAAGACCAGACTTTTTCAACTCCAAATATTTCGAACAACAAGGCTCGTACAACTACTGGTGGTGTGAAATCAAGCGATCGGGTTTTGTTCATATAGGCTTCGGAAAGGGTTGGTCCGGTTTGGATGGCATGAAGGAGGACTTACCAACCTGGCACAGCGATATCTTCCTTCCTTATCCGACAGTCTATGTGAATGGAAAAAAGATTGTGGAATCGGGCCATCTTATGCTGCTTGACGATCCTGAAATCCGACGAATAGCGGCGAAGTACGGCGATGCAGATGAGCTTCTGCGGGAAGAGTACGTTCCTGATTACGACGCAGATCCTTCGATCAAGGGCTATTACAGTCGCGAGCAGTACCAGGAAATATTAAGAGCCTTCAAACGTCGCGAGTGAGACCAGGACCATAGGCGCTCGCGACTCGCCCACTAACATCTTGGAAGCGGTTAATCACATTACAGACCATCCTGTGCCACGAAAGTGGATATGCTTTTTTTGCGTGGCAATAGGAACGTTTATCGCGTACCTGGATTCGAGCATCGTCAATATAGCCCTCCCGAGCCTCTCTCGATATTTTCAGGCTGATCTTTCCGTCATCGAGTGGATAGTAACATCATACTTGTTGATGATCACCGGCCTGGTAGTGATCTTCGGTAGAGCTGCAGACATACACGGAAGAAAGAAGCTTTACATTTTTGGCTTTGTCGTTTTCACGATCAGCTCAGCGCTTTGCGGCGAGGCGCCCAACGTTTGGTCTCTGGTCGCGTTTAGATGTCTTCAAGGTGTGGGCGCTGCTTCACTGCTAGCAAACGGAACGGCCATCGTTACGGAGGTATTTCCGCAGGAAGAGAGAGGCCGAGCTCTCGGAATGATGGCATCGGTTCTCGCAGCTTCAGCTATCATAGGTCCGCTACTCGGCGGTTTTCTTGCAGACAACATTGGATGGCGCTCGATTTTTTACGTAAACATACCAATTGGCATCGCCGGCGTCTTTCTGGCAGTGAAGGAGCTGCCGACAACGACAACGCGCGGCACTGGAGAAAGATTCGACATCGGTGGTGCGATTACACTTCTGGGCAGCCTCAGCTGTTTCCTTTTCTTAATAAACACGCTATCGAGAAGCGACTGGCAAATTTCCGTCGTCCTTGGACTGTTGCTCGGAATGCTGATTCTCACCGCAGTTTTCTTCACGATTGAAACTCGGGTCAAGCAGCCGCTTCTGGATCTTAGCTTATTTCGGCGACAAGCTTTTAGCGCCGCAACTGCAAGCAGTTATTTGAGCTTCTGGGCGATGGCATCCGTATCATTCTTGTTGCCGTTCTACCTGGACCGGGGTCTTGGCTTGAACCGTACAAGATCCGGCTACATTATGGCTCCCATCCCTATCGTCCTGCTGATCTTTGCCCCTCTTGGGGGTTACCTTTCTGATAGGCTCGGCGCGCGGCTGATCTCTACAACAGGAGCGGTAATTAACTGTTTCGGTCTGATCTGTCTAAGTACGCTCACCACGGCAACGACACCACTGGGTGTGATCTTGCGTATGCTTCCGTTCGGTATCGGAATGGGTTTGTTTCAGCCACCCAACAACAGCGCGATCATGGGTGCGGTGCCCACAAGTCGAATTGGAATAGCCTCAGGGATGATAAGCGCAATCAAGAATCTCGGATCTATGAGCGGGGTAGCGGTGACGAGTCTCTGCTTCACGGTTGCACAAGCGGCCGCTCTAAAACAAATGCAGACGCAAGCAGCAGAAGCTGCTCTGGCTGATCAACAATCGTTCGTCGCGGCGGTACGCGCTATGTATCTGCTGTCTGCCTGCATTTGCTCACTAGCAGTGGTGATGTCGCTTGTCCGAGGAAACAAGCCGCTAGGCGAATACGAACAGGAAGAGGTTGCGGCTGAGAATACTAAAGCAAAGATAGCCGCGACGCCTTAATAGCGTAATCGCAGATCTCAATTTATCTCTTCGTTGAATTGCCAGAATCGGTGGGTTCATATTCCAAAAGCGACCAGCCTCTTTCCTGGCATATATGAACCCGCACCAGTGCCAACCAATACCATGCCATGGGCAATCGCCGGACCTGCGGCGATAGGGTCCACGGTCGATGATTCCCACAGTTGAGACCCGTCCTGCGCAAGCCAGCACCTGATCTTTCCGTCTGCGAGCCCCATACAGACGAGCCCATTCGCGACTGACATTGGTCCGAATTGGAAGGCTGAGAGCGTGTGGATCCACCGAAGATCACCAGTTGCTCCATCGATAGCGGCAATCGAACAACTCTTATCCGGATGATTGTTTGAAGCGAAGAATACGAGGCCATTGGCATTTGATGTTGGTCCGGTTTCCGGTCCGCTGGTGGGCAATGACTCCTTTCCACCGGGAGGAAGGGCGGGAGTCAACTGGACGTGCCAGATACGCTTTTTTGTCTGGCGGTCCCAGGCTCGGATTCCGTCTTTCCCACCGACAATGATCAGATTACGCAGGTTCCCGTCCCGCATCACCGATAGCAGCATAGGCGGACAGTTAAGGTCGAGATTCCGGGAATCATGTGGGTGGACCTGATCAGCCCAGCGTAGCGCACCTGTATCAGCGTTGAGCGCAATCAGACTGCAACTATGCGGAAGAGGTCCCGGTCCAACGTGAAACGGGCTTCCGGTCGCAGCGTAGAGCGTTCGCGAGAGCGGATCCAGAGACTGTGCGGCAAACAACGCGCCTCCGGCAACATTTGCGGCGACCGTATAGAAGTTCCATCGCAGCGCTCCCGTTTTAGCGTCTACGCAAACGATCCGGCCTCTCGTTTCAGTCTCGCTGCCGTCTGAAGCCCCTGCAAATACTCTGCCCCCATATACCAGCGGCGGAGCCCAAAAATATTCAAAAGTCTTCGCCGGCTCTCCAACTATTCTCTCCCATCGCCTTTGGCCGGTTTCGAGATCCAGCGCCAACAAACGATCAGAAGCAATGTAGACTGTATTGTCCGCTACTGCCGGGGATGCAAATATGCCGAGCGTGCGATCCGGAGGGTACTTTCGCAAGCCCGCTTCAAACGACCAGAGAAGTTTTCCCGTTAGCCTGTTCAGCACGTATATTCGGCCATCCCAAGACGCTGCGATTACCCGATCGCCTATAACTGCGGGAGTTCCGGTAATGCCGGATCCAGCTTCGAACTCCCATCGGATTTTCAGGTTGGATACGTTCTTAGGTCCGAGTATCGACTCGTTTGCGTTGAAACGGCTCTGGGCAATATCCCAGCCGTGCGATGGCCAGTCAGCCGAATGATGCCCTTGGACTCTAAGTGATGAAGACGACAGAACGCCCGCGGTTGCAATCATCGATGACTGAAGAAACGTCCTTCTGGAAGTCAGTCTTATGGTCACTGGCAGGACAGGTAAAATGTTTGAAGAAGCCGCCGTAATCGATATTACGATTGCCTGCAACGCCTCCGCGTTCTTTCGCGACTCTTCGGTGAGGCCTGATGCGAACTTGAGAATCGGCGCCGGAGGTGAGGCAGAGAGGTCAGGCACCAGCCAGTTTCGGAATTGATCAACGAACGCTCATGCTTACGATCTTGTTCGGTATCATCGCTACGAACCATACTGTGTCGTCACTATCGACTCTGAAGTCTCGGATTTCTAAATCAAGGAAGGGTACCGGGTACGTGCAAAAGGTCTCGGTATCGGGATCAAACCTGATCATCGAATCCTGATGCCAGGTAGATAGCCATATCTTGTCATCGTGCGTTACTTCCAGTGCGTATGGCTGAGGGCGGATGCCCGGCATTAAAAACTCAACCATCTTCTCAGTCCTTGGATCAAACATACCCAGACGATCGCCAAGGAATTCCGTGAACCAGATTCGCCCTTTTGAATCAGCCCGAACGCGGCGTACGCCCGAATTCTTCGTCGGTGTAGGATAGTCAACGACCTTTCCAACTTTGGGATCGAGCTTGCCAAGGCCCCCGCTTCCAATCTCTGCAATCCAGATTACACCATCCCTATCTATATCGAGGCCGTATGGCTTGGCGTCTTTTGTGGGCACACTGTATTCGGTGAATTTCCGTGTTTCGGGATCAAACCGCGCTATGCGATTGCCCTCGTATTCAGTAATCCACAAAATACCCTGCCGATCGAGGATTGGGGTATGAGGTCCTGAAATGTTTTGGGGCAACGAATATTCGGTAAACTTCTCCGACGACGGGTCAAAGCTGGCGATCTTATTAGCAGGTTCGAACTGAAGCCGCTCTGTGAACCAGACCTGTCCCCGCTTGTCCACAACGATTCCGTGCGGGAGCGAGTTGCGAGTGGGGGTGGGCCAGATCTTAAACTTTCCAGTTGCGACATCGAGGTAACCCAAACGCGAACCCATGGGATCGGTGAACCAGCCATTGCCGTGCGCATCGAGCGTCACAGTATGCGGCAGTGCCTTTTGAAGAGGAATGTCCCACGCGTTATAGATTACTTCGATCGGCTTTACGGGTGTGAATCGTAATGCTTTGGCAGCTTTTTGCAGGTGCGACTCCGGGGCAAAAGCACCGCTCAAAAAATCAATGAGAATTCCGGCTTTCCCTTCTGGGACCGTAGCGCCAAAGGACTTCTTCATTGAGTTGACGATGCCGCTCCAGCCATTCGCATCCCAGGTGCCTGTAACGAACTTCTGGAGTGTGTGGCAGCTGATACAATTCGAAAGCAGAATCCGTTTGCCCTCACCCTCTGGCAATAGCGGCAACAACTCGGCGCTGGTTAGTTCTGAAATGTCGATGCGATCAGGCTTCACTTTGAGGTTCACCGACGCAGTGTTTTCGCTCAGTTTGACTTGTTGTGCATCCCCCTGCCAGCCTCGATCGACAACTCTTACGTCATACTCACCCATTCGAAGATGTGGAATGCGAAAGGTCCCCTGGGCCTGAGTGAGCGCATACGTAGTTTGGCCGGTTGCGGAATTACGAGCGCTCACAAAAATCCCTGGAAGGGTTTTTCCTTGAACATCCGAAACCCTGCCTGACATCGCGTAGCCCCTTGTCTCGGCGGACGCTTGAGGATTACTGCTAATCCTGGTCAGTAGGCTTACAAATGCCGAAATCGCAATCGCCGAAAGGAGAGTCGTTTTTTTAAAACTCATCGTAATGGCCCAAGCGGGAAGCAAACCCGCAGTCTACTTGAGGGCACACTTGCGCCTGCTCAATATGCACTGGTCTGATTTTAGATAGGACCTTGCTCGCTTCGACAAAACTAGAAAATGAACTTGATGCCAAATTGCAGCTGCCGCGAAGTCGTTGCAGTTGAAGTGATCTGTCCAAAATTCGGCGGAGTCACCCCTCCTTGCGAAAACACCGTCACGACCCCCGGCAGTGCAAAATTAGCCCGGTTAAAGAGGTTAAAGGCTTCGGCCCTAAACTGTAGTTTAGCGCGCTCTTTGATCGGAATTGACTTCAGCAGCGAGAGGTCAACAGTGAAAAGATCCGGTCCAATCAATGCGTCTCTGGCGACATTTCCAAACTGGCCCACCGGCGCAACTACGAACGCCTTCTCATTGATGAAATGTTGAGGATCTCCTGTGGTCGCGCTGCCTGCGGTGAAGCCGGGCGCCCAGTCGGGCCTTTCGACATTATCCTGGTTGCCGTCTCGGGAGTTGTTGAAGCTGATGGTTGGATTAAACGGAGTGCCGGAATGCGCGGTAATGATGGTGTTTACCTCCCAATCAGCCAGGAACCAGTCAGACACTCTTCGCCCACCCTGCGCTCCCGGCTCGCCGTGATACGGCAGTTGATAGATAGCGTTTAGCGAAAAATTGTGGCGAACATCGAACGCCGACAGGCCCCTCTCTCCTCTTTGATTAGAAGGATCTTGAGACAACTGTACTGCGTCTAAAGTGTAATAGCCGAGGCTATCGGAGGCAGTGTCGATAGATTTCGAGAATGTGTACGCTGCCTGAAACTGTAAGCCATTGGCGAAGCGACGCTCCAGGTTTGCCTGCAATCCGTGATAATAGGAATCTCCGTTGTGTGTTTGCTGACGAATAGGCCCAAAGGCAGGATTCCGACGAGGGTTATTTCCGGTCACTGGAAACTGCTTCTCACCGTTTGGAAGAATAATAAAGTTCCCCGCGGTGTTGCGGTTGCCATTAGTCGGCAAATGGATTCCTCTTGATCCGACGTATGCGACAGTTGCTGTGAGGCCGCGCACAAGGTCTCTTTGAACGCTCAAGTTCCATTGATGCACATAAGAGGTCGCCGGATCGAAGTCGTATACCGTTTCTGCAATGGCTCCGGGAACATTCGCAACATGGGAGAACGAGTTGGGAAAAGTCTCCGGAGCGCCGAACACCGATCCGAACGCCAGCCCAATTACAAAGAATGGATCTACGCCAGACATTTCGAATCGGTAAGAATATGGAAGAAGCAATGGATAGAAAATCCCATACCCTCCTCTGAGACTGGTCTTGCCGTCCCCGGTGATATCCCAGGCGAAGCCGAGCCGCGGACCAAAGTCTTTGAGGGTGTTGTTTTTGAAGAAGGGGTGCCCAACAGTCGGCTTGGTGTCGTGCAGAATATCGCGAATGTTGGTTATCTTGCCGTTGACTTCGTCCGGACTGGTGATCGTCTCGTAACGGAGTCCGAGGTTCAGTGTCACATTTCTTCGTACCTTCCAGTCATCTTGAAAGTAGGCCGCAGTGGCCCAGGTGCGGATTCCTCGATAAGGATCGTTTGCGTTTGCTAGCGGCGCAGCGAAGATTTGCGTCCTGCCCCTGAGGAAATTCGCATAAGATCCAAAGATGTAAGCCCCGGCTGGTACGTCGGTCGATACCGCGTTTAGTTGTGTCCTAAGCTCGCTAAAGCCCATCTTCATGCTATGAGTGCCTCGAGTATAAGTGAGCTGATCGTTAAACTGAATGTTGTTCTGGATCAGAAACCGAGGCACAAGGATTCGATCGGAGAGCGGTGTAAGCCCTCCGATATCCCGGAAAAGCCCGAGCACTGTCTGACCCGGCACCCAGACGAGAGATTGTGGAACCTGGACCACATCGACCAGATCTCCAAAGACTTTGGTGCGGGCGTAGGAAGCCCGCAGGTTGTTCAGCAATTTAGCATTGAAGATGTGGGTCTCACCAAGACCAACGTATTGATTGCGTCCCTCCAGAACTGAGTCGGAGATCACATGATCGGGCTTGGTGCTGTTGGAATTATCAAACGTGTACCTGCCGAACAGGGTATCTTTTGAAGATAGCGTGTGATCTATGCGTATCGCGAAAAAATCTTCGTTTGTTTCTCCGCTCTCGCCCCTTATGAAAGCCCCAAGGCCGCCGCCTATGTCGCCTGCATTCGGTAGCGGATAGAGGGCAAGATAGGGTTTAACCGAATCAGCCACCACGACTGGACCTGACGGGAGAATGCCCTTACGCGCGGCCTCTGTTGGCACGAAGAATCTTTGTGACTTGGTAAGGGTTTCCCGGAAACCTTCGTAGGCCCCGAAAAAGAATGTCTTGTCCTTTTTAATCGGTCCTCCGATGCTGCCGCCGAACTGATTACGGCTGAAATCCGGCACGTCCTCGAGGTCGAAGAAGTTGCGCGCGTCAAATACAGAATTGCGCGCGAACTCGAACGCGGTTCCGTGAAGCTGATTGCCGCCAGATTTGCTGACAATATTGATTATACCGCCGCTAGCCCCGCCAAACTCCGCGCTGTAGTTGTTGGTCAACAGTTGGAACTCTTGCACAGCATCTACGCCAGTGAAGCCTCCAGCGACGGATCCCGGCGTGGTGTTCTGAACTTCGTTGACGGTGGCTCCATCCAGCAGGAAGTTATTGTATGTGATCCGGCCACCATTGATCGACAT